>Ga0126371_10002061_pt1 | contig 17215 bp, 15 predicted proteins | sample PanSoiMetaPlot_4_FD_110145 | JGI IMG/M metagenome (GOLD analysis project Ga0126371, IMG submission 110145) | Tropical forest soil microbial communities from Panama - MetaG Plot_4 | ecosystem: Environmental > Terrestrial > Soil > Tropical forest > Bulk soil | place: Panama | collected 2016-02-17 | reverse complement strand
CCGCTCGCCTCGCGCGCCATCGAGGGCATCTACCGCGAACTCATGTCCGGCTCCTTCGCCCTGGAGCAGCCGATCCGCGTGGGCATCCTCGGTCCCGCGGGATCGTTCTCGCACGTCGCCGCGGTCAAGCACTTCGGGTCCTCCGTCGAGTTCGACGACCTGCACTTCAAGAACCTGCGCCGCTTTGAAGGCTGGACCTCATGAGCACCACGCTGGTCAGCCAGTCGCTGGTTAAAGCCAAATCGCTCTCCTGCCCCAACTGCGGCACGCCCATCGAACTTCGCGGCTTCGCCCACACGCTCAGCGCCGTCTGCCCGAGTTGCCTCAGCATCCTCGATGCCTCCAACCCGGAGCTTCAGATTCTCCAGACCTATCAAGGTAAAGAACGCATCGAGCCAAAGATCCCGCTCGGCTCGCGCGGAGCGTTCAACGGCACCGTCTACGAATTGATCGGATTTGAGCAGCGCTCGGTGCAAACACCAGACGACTACTTCTCGTGGGATGAATATCTGCTCTTCAACCCGTACAAGGGATTCCGCTACATCAGCGAATACTGCGGCCACTGGAACGTCATCCGCGTTCAGAGCCGGGTCCCTTACCCAACCACCACGCGCGGCCGCCGAGGCTGGGTACTCGACGCGCGCAAGTTCGCCGCGTTCGATGCTATGCAGGCCGCCACCTCTTACGTGATTGGCGAGTTTCCCTGGCAGGTTCGCCTCGGCGAAACCGCGGCTTGCGAAGACTTCATCGCTCCGCCCTACATGCTGTCGTCCGAAACCACAGCGGGCGAAACGACCTGGTCGCTCGGCGAGTATTGGGAAGGTTCGAAAATCTGGCAAGCCTTTCGCCTGCCGGGCAAGCCGCCCTCGCCGCAAGGCATCTTTGCCAATCAGGTCTCTCCATATGCCGGCAAAACCGGCGCCGCCTGGCGCATGTGGCTCTGGTTCAACGTCGCGCTCTTTACGTTGATGACCATTTTCAACTTGACCAAGGCGAACAAGGAAGTCTTTCACGACGAATACTCTTACGCCTACTTCAAGAACCACGACACGTCATTCGTCACACCCGCTTTTCAACTCGACGGTGTGAACAAAAACGTAGAGGTTCGCTTCCACGCCGATATCCGGAATGACTGGATCTATCTGAGCATGGCGCTCATCAATGACGAGACCGGACAGACTTTCGATTTCGCGCGCGAGGTCAGCTATTACGTCGATTCCGATGGCTCCGAAGGCAGCCGCGATAACAGAGTCGTAATTCCATCCGTCCCGGCCGGGCGATACTATCTGAGAATCGAACCCGAAATGGTTACTGGCGCGCTCAGCACGCGATACGAGATCTCCGTGCGTCGCGACGTGCCGATTTACAGTTATTTTTGGATCGCGGCCGCGCTGCTGCTGATCCCGCCCATCGTTACCTGGTTTCGCTCGAATCAGTTCGAAGCGCGGCGCTGGCGCGAGAGCGACTATAGACCCGTCGACTCGCCCGTTATGAAAATCGCCGGCGGCATTATCGAATCCTTGGGAGACGACTAATGAACAATCCCCTGTTTCTTCTCTACGGCGTGCTGCTGCTCGGCGCCACCGGATACCTGGAGTATACCGGCAAGAGTTTCGACCGGATCAATCAACAGCGGGTTCTCCCCAAATCGATCCGCGATAACCCGGGCGCCTACCGCTCCACCTACGGCGGCTACTCAAGATACATCGGAGGCAAGTAACCATGCAAAACGTGATCAACGCGGTTGTCTTCGCGCTGCTTGGAATCGCGATCTTCGTGCTGGCGTTCGTGATCATCGACAGAGCCACGCCGTACCATCTCTGGAACGAGATCGTGCGGGAAAAGAACATCGCTCTGGCCGTGCTGATCGGCGCGATGTCCATCGGCATGTGCATCATCATCGCCGCCGCCGTCCACTAACGTGCCCGTCGCGCTCTTCGTCTCGGTTTTTCTGATCGCCGCCTGCGGTCTAATCTATGAGCTGATCGCTGGGACTCTCGCCAGTTACCTGCTCGGCGACGACGTCTTCCAATTCTCCACGATCATCGGCTGCTATCTGTTCGCGATGGGCATCGGCAGCTATTTATCGCGATTCCTCCGCCGCGGTTTGGTCGCCCAGTTCATTTCCATCGAGCTGATGGTCGGCTTGATCGGCGGCTTCTCATCGTCGCTGCTGTTCGTCGCCTTCGCCTACACCGAAGCCTTTCGCCTGATTCTCTACGCCATCGTGATTCTCGTCGGCACACTGGTCGGCCTGGAAATACCGCTGCTGATGCGGATTCTCAAAGAGCGCTTCAAGTTCAGCGAGCTGATCTCGCAGGTCCTCACCTTCGACTATCTCGGCGCCTTGGGCGCTTCGCTGCTCTTCCCGATTCTTCTGGTTCCTAAGCTCGGCCTGGTTCGTTCGGCTTTGGTCTTTGGCATTCTGAACGCGGCGGTCGCGTTCTGGTCGACATTCCTGTTCCGCGAGCAGCTCGTCCGCAGTCATACGTTGCGTGCGGCCTGCTTCGTGACACTCGGTCTGCTCGGCGCCGGCACCGTTTTCGCCAACCGCATCTCCAGCACAGCCGACAACGCGCTGTACGCCGACGAAGTCATCTTCAGCCGCAACACTCACTACCAGCACATTGTCCTTACGAAGTGGAAAGACGACTTACGCCTCTTTCTGAACACGCATCTTCAATTCAGCTCGCGCGATGAGTACCGCTATCACGAGGCACTCGTGCATCCCGGCCTCGCCGCTCTGCCAGGCGCTCGCAGAGTGCTGGTGATGGGCGGCGGCGACGGCCTCGCGATTCGCGAGATTTTGAAATACCCGAGCGTCGAAAGCATCACGCAGGTCGAGCTTGATCCGGAAATGACCAGGCTTTTCTCGACCCACCCGGTGCTCTCGCAGCTCAACCAGCACGCGCTCACGCAGCCGCGCGTACACGTCATCAACGACGACGCTTTCCAGTGGCTCGATAAGAACTCCGACTTCTTCGACTTCATCGTCGCCGATTTTCCCGACCCGACGAACTACTCGATCGGCAAACTTTTTACGACAACGTTCTATCGACTCGCGGCCAAACACCTTTCGGCTGGCGGGCTCATGGTGATCCAAAGCACGTCGCCGCTGTTCGCGCGCCAGTCTTACTGGTGCATCGTGGAGACGGTGAGGCAGGCTGGCCTCCGCGCATATGCGTATCACGTCTACGTCCCATCCTTCGGTGAGTGGGGCTACGTCATCGCAAGCCAGACCCCTTTCCAAACCCCGCAGCAGTTGCCATCCAACCTCCGATTCCTCTCCGCACGCAACGTAGCGGAAATGTTTGTATTTCCTAACGACATGACGCCGATCCCGGCCGAACCAAACCGGCTGAACGATCAGATCCTGGTCCGATACTACGATCGCGAATGGAAAGAGATCGCCCGGTAACGCGACGCGCGATTTTGGCCGGAGCGCCGGCGCTGCTCGGCCTATCGCGCAAGACTGACCGGGCCACCACCGGCGGCTTCGTCAACGACTCCTCTCCTCTCGGCCACCGTCTTCGCGATCGCACTCCCTTCACCGCTCCCAAACGCCAAGTCAAAATCCCGATCGTCATCGTCGGCGGCGGCATGGCTGGACTCGGCGCGGCTTGGTACCTCGACAAGCGCGGCTTTCACGATTTCGTCCTGCTCGAAATGGAATCGCGCACCGGCGGCAACTCGCGGTGGGGCGAGAACGAGATCAGCCGCTTTCCCTGGGCCGCGCACTATGTCCCCGTTCCCGCCAAAGGCGAATCGCTGGCGCGCGAGTTGTTCGAAGAACTCGGCGTCCTGCGCGACGGCAAGTGGGACGAGCGCGTGCTCTGCTTCGCCCCGCAGGAGCGGCTGTTCATCTTTGGCCGCTGGCAGGAAGGCATCGAACCCGAGAACGCCACCCAGCGCGACACCGAACAATATCGCCGTTTCAGCGATCGCATGAACGAATTCCGCGCGAGCGGTGAGTTCACCATTCCGATGGACCGCGGCGCGAAGACTACGCCGCTCGACAAACTCTCGATGGCCGATTGGCTCGCGCACGAGAAGTTCGATTCGCCGACGTTGCGCTGGTATCTCAACTACGCGTGCCGCGACGATTACGGCGCACTTGCCCGCGACACCTCGGCATGGGCCGGAATCCACTACTTCGCCTCTCGCGAACCGGAAGAGAAAGGCCCGCTCACGTGGCCGGAAGGCAACGGGTGGATCGCGCAGCGGTTGTTCGAAAGGGTCCGCCGCTACGTTAGCACAAACTCGGCCGTGTACCATATCGCGCGCGACGGCTCGCATCTTCGGGTGCTCACGGAACGGGCCGAATACATCGCGGATACGGCCATCTTCGCCGCGCCAACTTTCCTCGCCGAATACTTGATTGAAGGCGCGCCGCGCGCCGAAGGCTTCCAATACTCGCCCTGGCTTACAGCCAACCTGACGCTGGACCGAATTCCGCGCGAGTCCGGTTTCGATCCGGCTTGGGACAACGTGATCTACGATTCACCGGCGCTCGGTTACGTTAACGCGACGCACATGAATCTCGCGACCCACGCCGAGAAAACCGTCTGGACGTTTTACTGGTCGCTGGCCGAGTACGCGCCTGCCGAGGCGCGGCGGCTGCTGCTCGCCAAAGACTGGGGCTATTGGAAGGAAGCCATTCTCAACGATCTTGAAAAAGCGCATCCGGATATCCGGCAGTGCGTTCCGCATATTGACATCATGCGGATCGGGCACGCCATGATCCGGCCGGCGCCGGGGTTCATATTTTCCGAGCAGCGAAGCCGCTGGACAAGAGCGTATGGAAATGTTTTTTTCGCAAACTCCGATCTGAGCGGTTTCTCCATTTTCGAAGAGGCTCAATATCGCGGCGTGACAGCAGCGCAAAAGGCGCTGCGCGCGATTAGTTAGAAATCGAAACGATAGCCGAGAATCATCTTTACGAGCAGATGGTCGGTTCCGGCGGTCATGCCGACTCCGACGCCGAAGTTGATCTCCCAGCGCGGCGAGACGTTGAGATCGACGCAGGGAATTAACTGGTGCTGCTCGTCGTGGAGCGGATCGAACTGGTTGAAGGGCCCGAGCGAACCGTGGTATTCAAAGCCGGCATTGACGACTTTGGTGATGTCGTAGCCGATCTTGAAGTCGGCAGAAAACTCGAAGCCGCGCTTGGTATCCGGGCCTTGGAGCGCGCGATCGACGGCGGGATTAAACGAGAGGTGCCAATGACCGAGTTGTTTATCGACTATTGGCCTGATCTCCCAATTCCAGAGCGCTGTGGAATATTGCCGCCGCTCGTAGCCGATTTCGCTCAAGATACTCACGCCAACCGGCCATTTCCACGAGTCCGGCATGTGGAATCGAGGGCGGATGTGATCGCCGACCCATTGCCATCGGGTCTGGCTTTGCGCGCTGGTGAAGATGTAGAAGCCGCACTCGAACCAATCGTTGAAGCCGTGGGTGATCTCGATGGTCTCGTGCAACTGGTGCTCAGTTGGATACTGTCCGTCGATGATTTGCTTGGTTCCCTGGATGGTGAAATTGCTGTGAAGCTCGATCATGGTGTGTCCAGGCGCGACGAGCTCGTATGGATAGACCTGGATCTCGTAGTTATTCTGTGCGAGCAAGGGAACTGCAAAACGAGAACGGGATTAAAGTTTCACGGTTAAGATTCACCAAGCGGCGGACGGCGCTTGTGCCAGTCGGTACGCTCCTGAAATTTCGTACCGAGCATGAGTAGAGTGTTTTCTGAAAATGGCCGGCCGACAAGTTGGATAGCGATCGGCATTCGATTCGCGAATCCACATGGTAGCGAGAGAGCGGGTAGGCCGGCGAGATTTCCGGCCGGGATGAGAGCGCCGAGACCGGCGATCATGGGTGCTGGCAAGTCGTTGGAGGGCCGATCGAGCGGCTGATCGATTTTGTTCGCTGGGCCGAAGCGCGACGGCGCGAGCAGAACGTCGATCAATTCGAACTGTTCGCGCAGTGCGGCCTGGATCAGGCTGCGGATGCGCATGGCTCGCAAGTAATCCTTGGCAGGGATTTCCAAGCCAGCTCTGAGACCGGCGATTTGTTTTTGGTCGGCGAGTTGGTCCACTTGGCCGCTTTGGATGAAACGTTCGAATACGGATGAGGCCTCGGAAGAAACGACGGTGTTGATCACGGGGCCATAGGGAAATTCTGGGAGTTTCGTTTCGACGAGTTGGACGCCGAGCGAGCGGATCGCTTCGAGAGCCTTGGCGAAATCCGCGCGGGCGGCGGGGTCCGCCCGTTCATCGAAGTCAGCCTGCCCGAAGCCCACGCGAATGTTTTTGAGATCGGGCGCGTACTGCGGAGTATAGTGAAAGCCTTTGCCAGCCGAGCCAGGATCGTCGTTATCGCCGCCAGCAATGCTTTCGAGGACCAGGCCGCAGTCTTGGGCAGAGCGGCACATGGGGCCGATTTTATCAAGCGTCCAGGAGAGCGGCATAGCGCCATGACGGCTAACGAGTCCGTAGGTGGGGCGAAGTCCGGTGATGCCGCAGAAGGCGCTGGGAGTAACGATGGACCCTGAGGTTTCCGATCCTAACGCGAAGGTGACGAGCCCGGCGGCGACCGCGATGGCCGAGCCGCTCGACGATCCGCCGGACCAGCAGCTGCGGTCCCACGGGTTCAGGCCGGGGCCGGTGAGCGATGCGCTGGCGTATCGATAGCTGGGGCCGCCGGCGAGTTCCACCATGGCGAGTTTGCCGAGTAGAATCGCCCCGGGTTTGGAAAGTTTTTTGAGAACGGTGGCCGTATAGTCGAAGACCTGGCCGGCGTACGGCTTCGCTCCCCAGGTGGTCGGTTGTTTGGCGAGCGCGAGCAGATCTTTGGCACCGAATGGGATGCCTTGCAGAGGACCGCGGAAGCGCTGGCGCTTGAGATCGTCGTCCACATTCTTGGCTTCGCGAATGGCGTAATCGCGGAGCGGGAGGGTGAGCGCATTGTAGCGCGGGCCGATGGTCTCCAGGCGATCCATGAAGGCCCGCGTAAGCTCGACGGCCGAGACTTGGCGTGCTTTTAGTTTTTGGTTGATCTCGGAGATGCTGGCGAAGAAAATCTCTACCGGGATCGAGGCCATCCGCAGTTATGCCTTGAAGTGAGTTGCGGGCTCCGTCGTTATGGGAAGTGGAAATTTCGCGAGGTCGCCGGAGATCTGATGGTTTTGGTCTCGCGCTGCCTTGAGTTCCTCGTCCGAATTCTGCGGAATCGGCGGTGGGGGAGTTTGTGCCAAGAGAACAGGCGCTGATACCGCGGCGGCGAGCTGACGGCGCGTTAGCTTGGTTGCCACTCGAACTATTATAGGCGGGGCGTCAAGATCCGGACCGGCATCCAGCGATCAATCGCAGGCCAGGACTTCCTTCGCGGCCTTTTCCATGACAGCGCGCGGAGCAGTTGCGCCGGTCCAGATTTCGAACTGGCGGACAGCCTGCTCGATGAACATTTCGAGGCCTTGGATTACGGTCAAGCCTTGATCGGTAGCGCGTTTTACCAGCGTGGTCTCGACCGGGTTGTAGACCATTTCAAAGACCAGGTCGGCGGGGATTTTGCCCGAGAAGAAACAGCCTTCGGGGCGTGGGGACATTCCAAGCGGAGTGGCGTGAACGATAGCGTCGAACTTGCGCTTGTCGAGTTGTTCCTTGAGCAGCGGCTCAGCGCCGCAGTTCTTGGCGAGGGCACGGACGCGATCGGGATTGCGGCCGACGATGGAGAGCTTGGCGCCACAGTCGGCGAGCACATAGGCCGCGCCGCGGGCCGCGCCACCGTTTCCGATCAGAAGGATTGACGATTTCGCCAAGCGCAGGTGTCGAGCGAGTGGAGCGGTAACGGCGGGGGCGTCGGTATTGGCTCCGCGCCATTTGCCGGCTTTTTTCCAAACCGTGTTGACCGCGCCAATGCGACGGGCGATGGGATCGACAATATCGAGGTATCGCAGGATTTTTTGCTTGTGTGGAATGGTGACACTGAAACCGGCGAGTGGCAGCCCTTCGGCTAGGGCGAAGAAATCCTTCAATTGCGAGGGCTGAACGAGGAAGGGGACGTAGACCGCGTCCATGCGCATGGATTGGAAGGCGCGGTTGTGGACCGCGGGCGAGATGGACTGGCGGACCGGATCGGCGATGACGCCATAAACTTTGGCGGCGCGCGAGAATTTCTCGACACGGTAGAGATGTCGCATCAGTCGCGCGCAGACCTGGCCGACAGCGGTGCCCTCGCTGGCGTTGGGCGCGGCGTAGGTAAACAGAGCGCCCCAGGCAGGAGATAAAACGCGCGTGGGAAATCCTGTTTCGCCCATCGCAAGCACGATCAGGGGAACGCGCGGGTTCGACTTGGCGAGCCCGAGAACGCGACAGTTATCGGAAGGTTTGCGCGCGGTAGTGACGATCTTGTAGGCGTCGGCCGGGACACGCAGCATCCGGCGCAGGACGGCGTCGGGGGAGGGGGTGCCTTCGTAATTGTGGTAGGAGAGAATCAGGCGTGCGTTGTTGCGCAGGGAATCCAGACGGTCGGCCGCGTTTTCGGCGCTCTCGATTTCGACGTCCACGGCGCGCGCACCGGCGTCCACGGCCGAATGCAGGATGCGGAGCTGGTCTTCAATGCTGCCGTTGAATTTTCCGTGGTTTTGATGGCGGCGGCAAGTGGCGAGGATCGCGCAGTCGGGGCGGGAAGCCAGGAATTTTTTGATTACTGCAAGGCCTTGTTCGGGCGCGGGGAGATAGTCGAGGCGGAATTCGAGGAGCGATTCACCGCCGTTGGCTTCGCGCCGCGCGGACTCCAGAAGCTTTTGCGGGTCGGAGAATCCCATCGCGATGCAGATGCGAGGGAGAGTAGTTGGCTTCCCCATGACTGTCTGGAGTGGAAGGATAGCACAGTGGAGAGTTTCATTGACGGACCAGGAAGAGGAAGCTGGCTTCTTCACGGCGTTTACACGCGTGTGAACGCGGCACGCACGAGTGCGATGCGCCAAGGGTACAGACAAACTGCCCAGGATTAGCGTTTGCGGCGGTTAGCGGAGGTGGGGCCCGCGGTCAGTCCCATTTCTCGGAGGCGGGCGCGGGCTTTCTGTGCCAGGTCGGTGTCGGGATAGTGTTTGATGATGTCGCGAAACTCGGTGGCGGCGGCATCGTTCTTGTTGAGCTTCAGGTAGCAGAGCGCTTTCATGTAGTGCGAGTCGGGAGTCTTTGTACCGTCGGGATACCGTTCAAGAACGGCATCGAAGGCCTGCAGAGCGCCGGGGTAATCGGCCGCTTTGTATTTGATGTCGCCGATGTAGTATTGCGCGTTGCCGGCGAAGAGCGTGGCGGGGAAATACTTTAGATAGTCGTTGAATTCCTGAAGCGCGAGATCGGTTTTGCCAGTGGAGTAATCGCGATAGCCGTTTGAGTAGAGCGTGTCGGCGGACAGGCCCGCTGGTGGTCCTGCCTGCACCGGCGTGGTTTGGGTTGCTCCAGTGGTATCGGTGGAACCCGGCGGAGGCGGAGGAGGCATGCGGATGGCATTGACGACGTTCTGGAGATCCGCGAGTTTGGCATCGAGCTTGGCCATGCGCGTATTCATGTCGAGAACGGATTCACGAACGGCGCGGAAATCTTCCGACATCTGATCGAGCTTCTGGCCGACGGCTTGGACGGGTGCGCCGACGGCCTGCTGCTGCTGACGCATCGCGTCGTTGAAGCGGTTCTCCATCACGTTGACTAGATTGTTGGTCCGATTCACGCCATCAAGCGTCGTTTGGACCAGTGTCTGCATGGTGACGAGCTTTTCGCCGAAGTCCTTCTGCATGGTGCGAACCTGATCCTGAAGGATGGAGACGTCGCGCTGCAGCTCCTGAATCTCCTTGCTTGCGCCGAAGCTCAAGGGTGCAGCAGCTAAGAAAACCAGCACAATGCGGGGCAAGGTCATAGTAGCTAACTCCTTAACGAACATCGCGCACAACGAAGCGGGTCGCGACTGTTTTTCACTTCTTGCCGAGCGCAACCCGCGCTGTGCGCTCGTGACTTACTAACTCTCACTGACCGGGCGACAAATGCGCGCGGCGGTTGCGCTGCCAGCACGCTTCGTTCTCCTCGGTACACTGCGGTCTCTCTTTTCCGTAACTGATGGTCTTCAATCTATCGGCTGGAACACCGAGTTGGACCAGGAAGTCGCGGGCGGCGCTGGCTCGGCGATCGCCCAGGGCGAGGTTGTATTCGGCGGATCCGCGCTCGTCGCAATGGCCTTCGATGACGACGGTGAATTGCGGATCGCTGCTGAAGATTTGCTTGAGCAGAGCGGCGTTATGAGTGAGGGCGTCGCGGGCGTCTCCTCGGATGTCGCTCTTGTCATAGTCGAAGAAGGCGTCCTGGGATTGCGATGCCAACATTCCGGGGCCATCAATAGGTCCGCCCGTCCTGGCTGGCGGCGGTGGCGGTTCGGGCGTCGTGACGGTAACGGTGACAGACCGCGAGTCGCTGCCTCCGGGGCCGCGCACGGTGAGCGTGTAAGTGGTGCTGTTGTTCGGATAGACCTGGCGCGTGCCCTGGCCTTGTACGGGGCCGATGCCCTGATCGATGTTCATGTCGGTCGCACCAGTGGTGGACCAGCGCAGTGTGGACGACTCCCCGCGGTTGATGGCGGACGGCTCGGCAGTGAAGCTATTGATGACGGGCCGGGCCGTGGGCGTTGTGGTTGGCGTCGCTGTGGTCACTGGCGGCGGTGGCGGGGGAGGAGGCGGCTTTTTCCCGCCGCAATCCACGACTAAAACTGCCAACGTCAGCGCTAGAGCTCCCGCGCCGATCTTTATATTGTGTCGCCCTTCACTCCTGATTGTCACGAAGCGTCTCTCCTCTGTTGAACCACGCTCGCTCGGGCACCGTAGCAATGCCCTTTGATATCTATTCCTATTGTCTCGCAAGTATTAGCGCGCAAAACGGGGCGTACAGGCGGATTACTATGACTCAAATGCGGGTGCCCGTGCGCCCTTTGCGCCAAGTACGGTGATTTTGTCGACAACCTACTGTGCCCCCTTGCACCACATGGGAGTTTCGTTGTTGCCCTGAGTTGTTAGTTGCTGAAGTCCGGTGCCGTCGGCGAGCATAGTGTAGATCTGATTCTTGCCGCTGCGCGTGGACGAGAATGTCAGGTGGACTCCATCGGGCGCCCAGACGGGGTTTTCGTTTTTCCCCGCACCATGAGTCAATTGTACGAGGTCGCGGCTGGCGACCTCCATAACGAAGATGTTGAAATTGCCCGGCTCGAAGCCTCGCGACCACTTGAAGAGCAGATGCTGGCCATCCGGATTCCAGGATGGATTGTGGGCTTCGCCCTCGCCGGTTGTCAAGCGCGACACGTCGGTACCGTCAATATTCATTCTATAAAGCTGGGGCTGGCCGCCGCGCGTGGAAACGAAGGCGATTTCGGTCCCGGTTTTTGGATTTACTTTGGCTTCGAGATCGATGGCGCCGCTGTGAGTAATTCGACGGATGTTACCACCGTTGATGTCGGTTTCAAAGACGGAGTAACCGCCGGCCGAGGAGTAAGTGAGCAAGTGCTGGCTGTCAAGGGTGAAATCGGACGGCGCGTTGAAGGAGGCCTGCTGGTTGTAGTAGACGAGCTTGCGTCCGGTCTCGAGCGAGTGGACGAAGATCTGCGGCTGGCCAAGGTTTTCTTTTTGCGTCGGGAGCGCGGAACTCGCGGCAGTGTTGCGCGATGAGGCGAGCAAAGGATACGTGGTGAAGGCTATCTTGGCGCCGTCGGGCGAGCAGACGGGGAAAGTCGTGATGGTGCGGTAGTTGGTGAACTGCTTTTGATCGGAGCCGTCGTAGCTCATCGACCAGACCTCTTTGTGGCCGGTACGGTCGGAGACGAAGTAGATGCGCGTGCCGATGAGGCTGGCGGCGCCGAATTGTTTCAGGATGTCGGCGGCAAATTCCTGGGCGACCTTGCGAGCGCCGGCTTCATCGAGCGAGCCGACGTAGACTTTTCCGAACACTTGCGCAGAGGTTGGGTTGGCTTGATTGACGTCGTAGAGCCAGCCGTACAGCAGGATCTGGTTGTTGGATGCCGCGGTGTAGCCAGAGGCCAGATAGTTGGCGCTCGTGGGCGGGCTGGACCAATCGGTAAACCAGAGGCCGGAGCCGTTGGCGGGCTGTTTGAAATCGGAGGGCTGCTGGGGGACTTGCAGGGGGTAGAAAGTTTTGGGGGCCATTTTGAACTGGCCGGAATTTTGAAGATCGCTGAAGAGGGTGGGGTTGAATGCGCCCATGAATTTTTGAGCGTCGCCGGAGCCGCGGAGGTCGGGGACGGCGATGACCGCTTTCTGCCCGCGCCCCTGAACGACCCCAGTAATGTTTTGCGAGTGGAGGGCCGCCATAAAGGCCGCCAAGGATACAGAAACAAGAAAAATTCGTTTCATCGCTGTAGTTGGAACCTCAGTTCGACACCAGCCTCGCTCCGGTTGTATTGAGGTGGAAGCGGTGGGAAAGGCGCGGCGTCATTGACGGCGCGCACGGTTGAGATATCGAGCAGATCGACGCCGCTGGTTTGCGCGATCTTGACGTTGCGGACAGAGCCGTCGCGCAGGATGTCGAAAGTGACTACGACCAACGGCGCAGTGTGCATTCCAGCCAGGCCGTTCGTTTGCCATTTGTCAGTTACTCTGCGGATGACCAAATCAGCATAGGCTCCGAATTGATTGCCGAGCACGCTGTTCTGCCCTAGCCCCACCCCGCCGGAACCGGTCTTTTGGAACATTGGCGAGACTGCGGCGGGCGCGTGCTGGCTGGTGAGTTGGTTCTGCTGTAAAGGCTGTGCCAGATATCGTTGTTCGGAGGGCTCCTGGAGCGGGCTGGTATCGATTTTGCGCTTTTTTTGAAGCAGCGGGATGGCCTTTTCGGGCTGCGGTTTCGCCTGCTTTTTCGGCTGGACTACTGGCTTCGGTGGAACGAGCTGATCGGTGTCGTTGGCGACCGGATTCACGGGGCCGGGGCGCGAGGGAAGCGGAATCGTCTTCACCGCGGTAACGGGGACGGCGCTGCCGTTCTGCGTGCTGGATGAGCCAAAGCTCTCGTGCGAGTGCTCGAAGCTGATGGTGGATAGAACGAGCGCGCCGGCCACGGCGGCGTGCACGAGGACAGATTGAGCGAACGGACCCTTGAAGGAGTCGCGCTGCTCGAGAATGTCGTAACGAGCTGGCATGCTAGCGGCGCCGGTCGGCGATGTCTTCGGGTTGCGTCACCATGTTTACGCCGAGCTTGGCGTCACCGAGCGCGGCAACGACCTGAGCGACGGTGTCCCAGGGGACGCGGCCATCGGCGCGAACGTAGACAGACGTCGCGCCCGGGAAGCGCTCGCGAATGGAGCTGCCGAGCAGGTTGATGTTGACCTCCTTGTCGTTCAGCTTGGTGAGGCCGTCTTTGGCGATTGAGATGACGGGCAGATCCTTCACGCTTTCCTTGACCTGCTTCACCTTGGGCACGTCGACTTCGAGGCCGAACTCCATGACGTGAGCGGTGAGCATGAAGATGATCAGGAGAACAAGGACGACGTCGACCAGCGGGATGATGTTGATTTCGGCGAGCGAGCCGGTGCCGCGGAAACGGCTGCGGCGGCCGCCGTTGAACGAATTCGCACCACCCAATGAGAATGCCATCGGGTCAGCCCTCGAGACTCTTCTCGGCGAGGTTCATGAACTCGAGCTGGAAGTCTTCCATTCGCGCGCCGAATTCCTTGATCGAGTTTCCGAACCAGTTGTAGAAGATCACCGCGGGGATGGCGGTTGCGAGCCCAAGCGCAGTGGTGATGAGCGCTTCCGAGATTCCGGGCGCGACGGCCCGGAGGCTGGCCGCGCCGGCGGTGCTGAGTTGCTGGAAGGCGTCAATGATGCCCCATACCGTTCCGAACAGGCCGATGAAGGGCGAGACTGTGGCAGTAGTGGCGAGCAGTCCCATGTTGCGTTCGAGCCGCGTGATTTCTTCCGACATCGCGAGTTGGAGCGTGCGCTCGAGCGCGAGCGGGTTGGTGATGCTGCCGCGCGATTTCATCTGGCGCTTGACTTCGTTGTAACCGAAATCGAAGAGGGCGACCAGGGGCGAGCGGCTGAACTGTTCGCTGACGACAGCGACAGCGTCGAGTCCCGGGGCTTTACGGAACGCGCGCAGAAATCTTCGATTGGCGGTACGGGCGCTAGAAAAGACGGCCCATTTCGAAAAGGCGACTGCCCAAGAGAGCAACGAGAAAAGGAGCAGGATCACCATGATGGCTTTGGGTAAAGGTCCGGAAGTTTGTACCAGGTCCCAAAGGTTCAGTTGCAGGAACATCCCTCCGAGCTGGGGTTTTAAAAACCCGAGACTGGGTTTAATCAACCCAAGGTGGGGTGGTATCAACCGAGCTCCTTTCCAGTTTGCGCGGCGCCGGGCAGGTTGCCGGTGGGCTGACTAGCGGCGCGGCATCGCTCCAATATAACCATGATAACGTGAGGCCTTTTGGGCGAAAAAACGGATTGGCCTGATTCTGTTTTATAGTACGCGGGCGCTGCGGTGCAACTCGCGCGGAACGATGCGCCCACGCAGGCGCGGCGAGCTCCCCGTAGTAAAGACGCACCCATCCCCAATTTAGACGGACGCCGGGCGCGTATAATTTCAATCAGTGTTGGTCGAGCTAGTGGTTGAAAACTATGCAGTTGTGGAGCGGGCGCGGGTGCGTTTCCATTCCGGGCTAAACCTCCTGACGGGAGAGACCGGGAGCGGGAAGTCCATTGTTGTGGATGCACTTGGGCTGGTGTTGGGGGCGCGGGCGTCGGCCGAGATGGTGCGCGCGGAGTCGGATCGGGCGCGGGTTTCGGCGATCTTCGAGGCGCCGCGGGATCGCACTTGCGTGGCGTTGCTGGATGCGGCGGGCGTGGAAGTGGAAGACGGCGAGCTGCTGATCGAGCGGGAGGTGTTGGCGGGCGGGAAATCGCGGGCATTTGTGGCGAGCCGGCCAGTGACGGCAGCGCTGTTGCGGGAGATCGCGCCGTTTTTGGGCGATATTCATGGACAGCACGAGCAGCAACAACTTTTTTCGAGCGAGGCGCAGTTGTTGTTGCTCGACGAATTTGCGGGGCTGGATGAGAGGCGTGAGCAGGCGGGCGCATTATTTCGCGAGTGGAAAAGCGTCGAGCGCGAGCTCGAGGAGCTGAACCGAACAGAGCAGGAAAAGCTGCGGCTGGCGGATTTGTGGAGTTTTCAGCGCAAGGAGATTGAGGCGGCGGCGTTGAAGGCAGGCGACGATGCGGAACTGGAGAGACAGCGGCTGGTTTTGAGGAACGTCGCGAAGCTTCAGGAGAGCGCGGGGGCGGCGTATGCAGCGCTGTACGATCGGGAGGAGAGCGCCGCGGCGCAGGTACGGTCGGCGCTGAGGAGAGTGGACGAATTGTGCGCGATCGATGCGGGGTTCGGCGACGTCGCCGAGACGCTGCGGTCGGCGGCGATCGGGATTGCCGAGGCGTCGGACCGGATTCGGGATTATCTCGATCGGCTGGAGGCGGATCCGGCGCGGTTGGAGGACGTGGAGTCGCGGCTGGCTCTAATGGAGCGGTTGAAGAGGAAGTATGGCGCGACGCTCGATGAGGTTCTGGCGTTTTTGGAGCGGGTGCGGGGGCAGATGGAGGCCGTGCAGTCGGCCGGCGAGCGGAGGGTTAAGCTGGAGCACGAGTCGGCGGAGCGGACGGAGAAGTTTCGCGAGTCGGCCGCAGGGTTGACGAAGGCGCGGCGCTTGGCAGCGGAGAAGCTGGCGAAGAAAGTGGAGACGGAGTTGGATTCGCTCGCGATGGAGAATGCGGTGCTGCGGATCGAAGTGCGGGAGGCTGGGGCGTCGGAGACGGGAGCGGATCGGGTAGAGTTTTTAATCTCGGCGAATGTGGGCGAGGAGCTGCGTCCGCTGGATCGCGTGGCGTCGGGCGGGGAGTTGTCTCGCGTGGCGCTGGCGCTGAAGACGTCGGTGGGGAGAGTGGCGCGCACTGGGGCGGTGCAGAGGGCTCTGGTGTTCGATGAAATCGACGCCGGGATCGGGGGCGCAGTGGCGGAGAGCGTGGGACGGAGGCTGAAGAAATTGTCGGCGGCGAATCAAGTGCTGTGCGTGACGCATCTGGCGCAAGTGGCGGGGTTCGCGGATCATCACTATTTCGTCGAGAAGCGCGAGGTCAAGGGGCGGACGGTGGCGGAAGTGGAGGAGCTAAGCGGCGCGGCACGGACGCGGGAGATTGGGCGGATGCTGTCGGGGCAGAGGGTGACGGCGGAGGCGCTGAAGCATGCTGAGCAGTTGATCAGGCTAGGGAGCGAGGGGGCTTAGCGTCGACACGAGTGTCGACGCGGCACGCATGAGTGCGTACGCCACGAAGCTTCCCGGTCCGCTCCGATCCTCGGAGTGGCTGCTCATTTTCTATTTTTCGTACGTCGCGATGATTTCGCGCGTGTTCTCTTTGCCACCCGAGGTGGTGTGGAGACCGTTTGCGGTTACGCTGCTGGTGGCTTTGTTATTTGCGGCGCTCGCTTATGGGGAAGAACATGAGTACCAGCGCGTGTTTTCGATGGCGCGGGATTGGCTGCCGGTCGCGTTGATTCTAGTGGCGTATCAAGAGATGGATTGGTTCGCGTTCTTGAGCCACGATCATCATCTCGAGTTTCATTGGATCGAGTGGGACCGGGCGCTGCTGTACCGGTTCGGGCTGCAGAGGGCGATCGAGTCGCTCGGCGCGCTTGGGCCGTCGTTCATGGAGCTGTGTTACGCGCTGGTGTATGCCGTGGGACCGTTCACAGTAGCGGTGCTGTACATCGTGCATCGGCGGGAGCGGGTGAACCAGTTGTTGTTGATTTATCTGCTTGGGACTCTGTTGTCGTACGGGCTGTTCCCATTCTTTCCCTCGGATCCGCCGCGGGTGGTGTTCGGTGGCGCGGACGCGCCGAATATCGTGACCGTGTTACGGCGGTTGAATCTATGGCTCGTGAATGATTACGGGATCCACTCGAGCGTGTTCCCGAGCGCGCATGTGTCGTCGGCGTTTTCGGCGGCGTGGGCGCTGTTGCTGGTGCTCCCGGAAAAGAAGAGATTCGGGATCGGGATGCTGATCTATGCAGTGAGCGTTTCGATCGCGACGGTGTACGGCCGGTATCACTACGCCGCGGACATTATAGCAGGATTTTGGGTGAGCGTGGCAGCGGGCGTCGTTGGGGCCTTCATT
>Ga0126371_10002060_pt1 | contig 17220 bp, 12 predicted proteins | sample PanSoiMetaPlot_4_FD_110145 | JGI IMG/M metagenome (GOLD analysis project Ga0126371, IMG submission 110145) | Tropical forest soil microbial communities from Panama - MetaG Plot_4 | ecosystem: Environmental > Terrestrial > Soil > Tropical forest > Bulk soil | place: Panama | collected 2016-02-17 | reverse complement strand
CGCGTCGTTGAGGTGAAGTTCGGACTGCATTTGCAGAGCCGCGAAACCCACATTGATTCGATCGAGATAAGCCACGATGTAGAGCAGGAAGAGGAATGGCACGAGCCGCCAAGTCAGCTTGCGGGTCACGCTTGCTCCGAGTTGTGCACGAAGGTTTTGCGTCAAGGCGCCCATAGTCGAAAGCAGATGGAATCGGTCAAGTAAGACCTAGCTGTGCACGGATTTGCGCGACCATCGATTCAGGATCACGGCCAACATCGATCACGATCGCATCTTTCGGTTCTTCCAGAGTTGCAAACTGATCCGCGAGAATCGTTTCGGTTGCAAAATGGCCATGCCGCATGCGAAGTTGCTCAGCCACCACGTCGTAGGTTCCGCGGAGATACACAAATCGGACTTCAGGCCCGACTTTTAGCTCGTCACGATACGCTTGCTTCAAAGCCGAGCACGCCAGCACAGCGCTTCGATTCTGAGAAATCCATTGCTGAATCGCCGAGCGCATTGCCGACAGCCAAGGCGCACGATCAGCGTCAGTCAGGGCGACCCCGCGAGACATCTTCTCGACATTGCTTTTAGGGTGGAATTGGTCCGCGTCGGCAAAGTGCCATCCAAGCTGTGAAGCAAGCAACTCACCGATCGTTGTCTTGCCGACGCCGGTCACCCCCATTACGACCACGATCAACCGCGGCCCCCGCTACTTACGATAGGTTTTCTCAAAATTGTTGCGGGCGTTCACTACAGTAAAGATCCCGTCCCACCCGGCAACCACGCGGATCGAGTTCCCTTTGTCCTGATCCCCTTCCCCAGTGTTGGCAATGAAGTCGTCGGCGACGTTGTGCTCTTTTCCACCCTCGACCGAAGTGTGCAGCTGCCACAAGTCCTCGAGGCCGGGGGAATCGTGCACCGTTTGCCAAGCATCAGGACTTCCGCCCTTCCTGGCTCCGTTATCCATGATCGCGACTCGGGGGTGCAGCGCATGTACAAGAGCGGCGGTGCTGGATTGATTCCATCCGTGGTGGCTCACGACCAGCAGATCGATCTTGCCAATGGGGTTCGTTGGACACATCAATTCGAGTTCTTTCTTTTTGGTTAAGTCCCCAAGGTCCAGCACGCGAAAGATGCCGAAAGTGACCAGAACGCCCACGGAGCGGGCATTTTCCGTCGAATCCTCTTCTGGCTTTGTGTCGGACGAACAAAATTCATTTTCCTGGCCACCGCTTTCCAGCGGCTTTGAAATGTGTTCACCGGCCGAGGTCAGGACCTGAACTTGCATTCCCTCAATGGGGATTGTGTCGCCGGGCTTCGCAACCATGCGCTTTGCGTGGACGATTGCCTTCTGATAGGCGGCGAAGTCTTTCCGTGTTACATCCGCGTCTTCCTGGTTCGGGCCATGGTCAACGAAGGTGCCGACCTTGAACCGCTTTATCAATTCGGGCACGCCGCCCACGTGGTCGGTGTGATAGTGGGTGATCACCACATAGTCGATCTTCTTCAAGCCCGCGGCCTTTGCAGCTGCGACAATTCGCTTCGCGTCTCGTCCGTCGAAGCCCGGCCAGCCCGTATCGATGAGCATGGATTGGCCTGACGGAGTGACGAAAAGCGTGGCTTGCCCGCCTTCTACGTCGATGAAGACGATTTGCAGGTTCTGGTCCGAGCGTTCCTTCGTTTTGGCCCAAACAAGTGTGGTATCGGTAAGAACCCCGACGATTAGAAGCAAGATCAACGAACCAAGGGTGGCGCTGATGTTCGAACGGCACGCCCAGCGGCCTTTTGTGTTCGACATGCCCTGCATGGTACGCCTGACGGCGTTGAATAGAAAAGCCCGGGAAGACAAGCTAAGTACGAGAAGTGGCCGCGAGATCGCCCGCGAAAAGGCTTGTTGAGACGAAGCTTTACCTGACCCAGCCGACTATTTCGTCGATCAACTGTTGCCGGCCATGCTCGGGCCGATCGAGATGCACAAAATGTGTGGCATCCTTCAGCACGACTATTTTGACTCGCGGCGCATGGACCAAATGATTGCGTAGGAGTTCGCGATCCTCAGGGCGCGACCAGAAGTCTCCTTCGGACGCGAGAACCAGGGTCGGGGCGGTAATCAGAGACGCATCCCACAACTGGCGACCGATGGCGAGATAGAAACTGTCTTCCATCGCTCCGCAAGGAGACCTAAAACTGGGTGGCGTACGACTGTTGCTGGTACTGTCGCTTGCCAACGCCGCTTCGGCGAAGGCCTTTTCCACAGCAGGGTCCCGCCAGGAATCTTTGTTCTCAGCAGGGATGCTGCGATCCCATACACCAAACAAAGATTTCTCCGTGTTCAGCCGATAGGATCCGCACGATTCACGGTTGAATTGGCCTTGCTGCTGTGGGTCTTCCATATCCGAATGGTGTCCCATCATCGGATGTACAGAACTGCCGCCATAAAGACTGTTTAGCAGAATCAGTGCGCTTACCTTGTCGGGGAAGACGCTCGCGTAGTAGCCCGCCCATTGGCCACCGGTGGCCCATCCGAACAGCGCTACCTTAGGTATATGGCGACGATTGCAGATCCAGTCCATCACCGCGCCAATGTCATGTGCGGCATCATTTGACCGAACCAATGCATCCTTCCCTTGCGGTGGTTCGCTCATACCGGCGGGTCGCGTGGACGCGCCGTAGCCACGCACATCCATGACATAGACTACCAACCCGCGACTTGCCAAATCAGAGGCCAGGGAACCTCCCGACACTTGCAGGTCAAATGAAGCCACCCCCGGCACCCTCGCCCCGTGAATCAGCAGTATTGTCGGTGCATCGTGGGGCAAGTCTTGAACTGTCAATTCGCGCACGAATAGTTTTATGTTGGTGCCTTCTGGTACATAAAAATCCTGCCGACGAATGGGCTGGGCGTTGGCTGACGCGATCAGTCCAATGAGTAATAACCCAATCAAGTATCGATACATGTGAAGGTGATTGTGTAACAAAGGTATGGTTTACAACAACCTTTGGCGGGAATTCGATCGTAGCAGAGACCGCCCCAAGAGGCGGGCTCATCCACTTTCAGACAGATGAAGTTCTAGAGACACGAAACCGCCGATCAAAGCTTTCTACAGGTAAAAGTTCAACCGGCGGCTCTGCAAGTTCGAGCGGTTAAATTATGCAGCTTTTTTCTGAGCTTTGTACTTAGCCCAGCGAGCACGTTGCGCTGCGGCAATCCTCCGACGCGCCGCCACGGAAAGAACTCTTTTCGGACGATCGCTGCCGCTAGCCCCGTTCTGGCCTACCAGCCGAAGGGCGCTTATTGCGGCCTCTACTTGTTTTAATTGGCTCTGCAGAGTCTTCTGTTCTGCAACTAATACATTCACCGCATTTTCTAAGTTAGCCATGCAAACCCCCCTCGGCCAGAAATTCTAACAAACGTTGATGCATTCTTGGACATGTAATTGAGAAATTTTTCTTGAGAGATCTTGATGAAACTCATTTCATCTTGCTAGGTAGGACAGCTGTCCTAGGTTTGGAACCGTGTGAGACATCTTCATGGTTGTTTTTAGAGTGATGAAACCCACCCTGGCTTTCTGGAATTGACCTGTCGGTCATGTTTGGCGCTTAGTCAACTATCTCGATCGCGACTGATCTCCCCTCGTGCCCAGTGTCCCTATGCGAAGCGGAATTAATCTTCCGATTACCGCTTTACGGACAAACTAGCCCACTCAACAGCCTGTTCTTTAAGTTATTTTTCTCCAGGTGTTGAGAATCAAAGCTCAATTTGCACGACGAGAATCCGGCATTTCATGGCCCGGCCCACGATGTCAGCGCACTTTGCGACAAGTTTAGACGGGCTGGCGAAGATGCGCTGTAAGTTAGTCCTTACGATTGCACTGTTGTAGAGGTGGAGGGTATGGCGGAGGGTACGAGTACAATTTTGACGACCTTATGGAGGCTGGCGCAAGTCATTCCCGCTGGACAGTCTTGATGGCCACTCTCGCGTGGACTGGCCTTGGTCTGCAGTTTTACATCACACTCGGCCAATCCATGGCGACAGGCAAGACTCTCGTAAGCGCGATTACCTTTTATCTGAGCTTCTTCACGATTCTGACCAACCTTCTGGTCGCGTCGGCAACGACCTTTTCGAGCCTAGGCTCTTCAAGGCTGGGACGGTTCTTCAGTCAGCCTGCAGTTCTGACGGCCATCGCCATTTATATATTGGTAGTCGGCGTAGTCTATTCACTGGTGCTGCGTGAACTATGGGCGCCGACGGGGTTCACAGAAAGTTGCTGATCTACTGCCTCATGAGCTTGTTCCAATCGTCTACGTTGCATTTTGGATCTTCTGCGTGCCCAAAAGTGGCCTTCGCTGGCGGCACGCATTTTGGTATCTGTGCTATCGGCTCATATATCTGATTTACACGTTGATCCGGGGATCCTTTAGGTGGGACTTATCCTTACCCATTTCTCGACGTCGCCGTTATCGGCTACGGGCGGATGATGGCGAATGTAGCTGTACGATTGATCGTTTTCCTCGAAATGGGACTGGCAATTGTTGCTATTTCGCGCAAGCTTGGACAGGCGAACCCAGGCTAGGCTGGCCAGATATCAAGTGCCGTGCCGCTCAAGATCCTTTGTTGAGTATCGGCCGTCAAGGGAAGTTTCCGAAACGCTTCGAGATTAGTCCCAACTTCAGGAACGCCGGGACCGGGCCAGTCCGTCCCAAACAGCGTCTTGTGGGCGATCTCGTTTAGTCGCGGGAAGTAGTCCAGTAGCGATTGGGGAGGAATACCACTGATATCCAGATAGACGTTCGCATGCCTACGAAGGAGAAAGAAGGCAGTGTCCATCCACAAGGGTCGGCCGCCGTGGGCCATCAGGATCTTGAGCTTTGGAAAGTCAACGGCAACATCATCCAGGTAGACCGGGTCGCCGAATTTGTTCCGGGCGCCAGGAAAGATCGAGGTCCCGGTGTGGAACATGATCGGAATCCCGTTTGCCTCTGCGGCCCGATAGATGATTTCGAGTTCGGTTACGCCGTTTAGATAGTCGTTGGGAAAAAGGAGTTGGTGCGGAGGATGGATCTTGATCATCCTGATCTGGAGGCGCAAGAGTTGTTCCACATCCGCAAGAATGTTGCTTGTGTGCCTAGGGTGAAGGCTACCGCAGGAAATGAGCCGCTTGCGATCGGAAGCGACGTAGTCTGCAACGAAAGTATTGACCCCAGCGGTGAAGCCGATCACCTCAGGAGCCACGTAGTTGATCAGGACAGCGCGATCGACTCCCGAAGAGTCCAGATACTTAAGAAAAGCTTTCGGCGAGCGGCAATATTCTTCGATCTGAGCGAAGTTCGGCCGCTTTGCCCGCATCAGTTCTAACGCTTCCGGTTTAAACATCGCCAGCGGCGAAATGTGGATGTGGCAATCGGTAATCATACTGACGATTAAGAGAAAGTCGTGCCGATCCGGAAACGCAGACTCGGCCTTATTTCCCAGCCCAATGAACTTCGCGTTTTTCGAGAAACGCCTGAATTCCTTCTCGCGCGTCGTTGGTTTGCATCAGCTCTTCCAGGTAGATTTTCTCCGCTCGTGCCAACCCTTTGTCAAAGTGCATGGAATCCCAGGCGTACATTGCTTTCTTCGTAAGAGCTAGGGCCGCCGGACTCAACGCCGCCAAGCGTGCCAAGGATTCGTCGAGCTTGTCTTTCACCTGATGATCGGGAACAGCGGAGTTTGCCAAGCCAAGAAAACGCGCTTCAAGTCCGTCGAATTTTCGGCCCGTCAGGATCAAGTCAGCCGCATGTTTCTGTCCCACGACGGAAGCCAGCGCAACGGCGGCAACTGGAGGAAAGCAGCCGAGCGAAATTTCTGGAAAGCCCCAGACCGCCGACTCAGAGGTGATCACAATGTCGCACACGAGCGCCAACTCGGCTCCCCCACCTAGGCAATGGCCGTGTACGGCAGCGACCAGCACTTTCCGAGACGAGATAAGCGCACGGAACACTCCGTGAAACTTTGAGAGCATTTCATTCACTTTGTCGGGCGTGTGGGCAGCGACATCAACGCCAGCGGAGAAAACTTTGTCGCCGCCGCTGAAGACAATCGTGCTCGCGTCGGCGCGCGCTTCTATGTCAGCGATGACGATCGCAAGCTCTTCCATCATTGGGATGTCGATTACATTGACCGGAGGGTTACGCAAGGTAATCCGCGCGACAGGTGGATGAACGTGATACGAGACCCGAGTCAAAGAGGCTGTGCTCACCGAGGAAGGATAACGTATGGGCGGGCGTTGCGCCCGCCCGAATCGATTCGGCTAGAGGTTGATCGCGGACTTTCGTGGCTCTCCGATGGTGGCAAACGGATCGCGGGCGCCTTCTTTCTCGGCGATCCATTTCTTCTCGTTTGCGATGATCTGGAGCAGAAGTTTCTTGTCCTCTGCGGTTGGCATTACCTCGTTCACATGTTCGCTGTATAGCTTTTCGCTCAAGGGTTCGCCAGTCTTTGCATGGAGCTTCTGCCCAGCAAATTGTCCGATGGCCCGGTTGAATTTGATATCCGGCGCATAGAGTTCGGGCTCACCCGCTTTACGAAAACCGTTCAGCCGCGACACCAGCCCCGCGACTTCGTTTCGGTAAAGGTGGCGGTTGTAGTCGTTGAGTTCATCAAGTTTCGCGGGGTTCGAATTCTGCGGTTCGTCGTACCTGCCCTTAATGCCCCAGACATAAGCCCAGTGCGCCGAAGAAGAATGATCAGTACCGAAGAGATCATAGGAACAGGAGATCCACTTGTTGAGATACTTCTGAGTCAACCATCCGGGGATCACGCCGGCTTGTACGATGCGCCGGAGGCCATCGTTTCCCGTTCCCATGTGAAACGCTTCTTCGCGCAGCATGTACGACATGGAACGACCGAGCGGGGCAAACGCCGAATACTTCAGCATCTGGAGCTGGAATTTTCCGTCGCGATCCACGAAGTCGGTGTACGTGAAGAAATCCATCCAGTTGTCGACATCGACGTTGAATGCGCCGAGCAGACGCTCGTTTTCAAACGCCCGCCGCTCGAGCATTTTCTGGGCTTCAACTTTTCCGGAGTATCCGAAATGATCGAGCAGCAAGGCGCACATCTGCCAGCCATGGCGCATTTCTTCAATCATGACGCGGGTAAGAGCGCGGCGATCCCAATCCGTGGGCGCCGTCTCGAACAGATGGCGCTGTTGCTCGACACTGGCAAATTCTGTGTCGCCCTGGTAAACGATCATGTTCATCAGGGCATCGCGCATTTGCTGGGTAGGAATCTGGCGCAGATTCTCCCACTTGCGCCGGCCTTTGTAGGAACCAAACTGTATTTCTTCGGTCTCGATTGCTCCGTAGAGCGTGTCGAATTTGAAGCTGGCGATCTCGTCGCGATCGACGCCAATTTCTTTGCGCCACTGATCGAACAGACCCACCCAATCACTGAATGATCCGATTTTTGCTACTTTGCCTGGCATAGAATCTGTTTCACCCCATGTTCATCCACACCGTCTTGATTTCGGTGTAGTGGTCGAGAGCCGCTTGTCCGAGTTCGCGGCCGAAGCCGGAACTCTTGTATCCGCCAAAGGGCAACGCGGCGTCCATCAAGCCATAGGTGTTAATCCACACCGTTCCCGCCCTCAGTTGGCGTGAGACCTGATGCGCTTTCTTGAGGTCGCGCGTCCAGACAGCAGCGGCAAGCCCGTAAGGGTTTTGATTGGCAAGTTCGACGACCTGATCGACATCATCAAATTGCATGGTCGCCAGCACGGGACCGAAGATCTCCTCTTGCGCGATCTTCATGTCATTGCGAACGTTGCCGAAGATGGTCGGTTCGACGAAGAAGCCTTTAGCGCCGTGGACTGATACGCGATTTCCGCCAACCACCAATTTGGCGCCTTCATTCTTCCCGGCTTCGATATAGCCGAGTACGGTTTGCATCTGTTCCTGGCTAACGAGAGCACCCATCCGGGTCTTGGGATCAAGCGGGTCTCCCGGAGCCATCTTCTTGGCGCGTCCAACCAGCTTCTCCAGAAATTCATCGTGGACTTTGCTGTCGACAAAGAGCCGGGAACCCGCGTTACAGACTTCGCCCTTTCCGTAGAAGATGCCGTTGATGGCGCCTTTCACGGCATTGTCGATGTCGGCATCGGCAAAGACGATGTTGGGCGACTTGCCTCCCAGTTCAAGCGTGACGCGCTTGAGCGTGTCGGCCGCACCCCGCATGATTTCCTTCCCGACCGCGGTTGAGCCTGTGAATGCGATCTTGTCGATGCCCGGATGACGAACGATGGCTTTGCCGGTTTCAGGCCCACCAGTGACGATGTTCAGTACGCCCGGCGGGAAGCCGGCTTCGATTGCTAGTTCTCCCAAACGGAGCGTGGTCAGCGGGGTCTGCTCGGCAGGCTTCAATATGATCGTGTTACCGCACGCGAGTGCCGGCCCGAGCTTCCAAGAAGCCAACAGTAACGGGAAGTTCCACGGGATGATGAGTCCGACCACTCCAACCGGTTCGCGCAGCGTATACGTGAAAGCCGAGTCGAACGTGTTCACTGTTTCGCCGTGGATCTTGGTCGCCCAGCCCGCGTAATAGCGCAACACATCGATCACCATCGGCATATCCACGTTGCGCGATTCAAAGATGGGCTTGCCGTTGTCGAGTGTTTCGAATTCCGCGATCTCGTCGATGTGTTCTGCGATCAGATCCGCCAACCGCCAGATTAGCCGCCCACGCTCACTGGCCGGCATCTTGCGCCAAGTACCGCCTTTTCCGTCGAACGCTCGGCGCGCGGCGGCGACGGCCCGATCTACTTCTGCCGCGGATGCCTCGACAACTTGGGCCAGCACCTCGCCGGTTGCCGGATTAAAGGTGTCGAAGGCCTTCGAACCATCGACCCACTGCCCATCAATCAACAATCGTCCCGGAGCGATCTTTGCTTTATCCGCGGTGGTCATACCTAACTCTCGTCGTACTTCTGGCTTCTGGCCGAGCCGCTCGTGAGGGGCCCGCGCGTGTCTTTTATTTCGCCGTGAACGTCGCCGGGCGTTTCTCAACGTAAGCAGCGAGGCCTTCTTTCGCATCGTCGCTCTGGAAGAGAATCTGCTGATTCTCGCGTTCGACGGCCAATGCCGATTCCATCGGAATCTCCCAGCCAGTCTGCACCGCGCGCTTGATGCGACCGACCGCCTTGGCTGCTTTATTCGGCGGACAGAACTGGCGCGCGTACTCCATGACGTTTTCCATGAACCCGTCACGCTCGTAGATGTCGTTGATGATGCCGAGTTCCTTGGCTTCCTCAAAAGAGAAAGTGTTGCCCGTGACCATCAGTTCGATCGCACGACTCTTTCCGACAAGTCGAGAGAGGCGTTGTGTGCCGCCAGTACCGGGCAGGACGCCGAGGTTGACTTCGGGCAACCCAATCTTGCCGGCATCTTTGCGTGCAATGCGGATGTCGGCCGCCATCGCGATCTCGAGGCCGCCACCAACGCAGTGTCCGTTCAGAGCTGCGATGACCAACTTCGGGGTATGCTCCAAACGCAGAAGTGTCTCGTTGGCATGGAGACAGAAGTAGTACTTGAAAGTGGGATCGACGCTGGCGAGCATCTTGATGTTGGCGCCCGCCGAAAAGAACTTGTCGCCAGCACCTGTCAGCACGATGACGTAAACGTCGTTATCCATGCGCGCTGCGAGGACGGCGTCGTCCAGTTGCCTGTTCATCTCGTACGTATAGGTATTGGCCGGCGGATCGAACATCTCGATAACGGCCACGCCGCCGTCGGTGCGGTAGTTGATCAACTTCTTCGTCGTATCGTTCGTCGTCGGCTGCATTGTGGTTGCCATGACAGGTTCCTCTTTCTACGAAGTCTCGATTTCCAAATTCCTTAAACTCAGTTCTTTCGGGGCCCTCGGCCGGGTTCAGAGCAGACACCACGCAGGAAGATGTCACCCATCTCCTGCGCCAGTTCCTCAGCGTTGCCGTCGGCGCGTGGTTTATACCAGGTGTAGATCCAGTTCATCATGCCGAACAGGCTCAACGCGGCGGTGCGACTGGAGAACTCCAAGCCCTTATTGCGTTTGAGTTCTTCGAGTAATTCGACGCAGGTGCGCACGTATTCGCGCTTGAGGGTCGTTATCTCCGCCCCGTGCCCATTTTTGAGAACCTCATCTTCGTGGGAGAGGACTTTCATCGCCTTTTGATTGGCGAGGAAATACTCGAGGTGATTCAAAATAAAAACACGAATCCGCGCTTCTGGGTCGATGACTCCATCTAAGCGGCGCCGCAAGCGCTCCAGGATCGTGGTGAATGTGTGCCGCTGGATCAGATAGAGGAGCTTTTCCTTTGACTCGAAATAGTAGTAAAGCCCGGCGAGGGACATCCCGCTGGCGCGCGACAGGTCGCGCATGGAGGCACCCTCGTAGCCCTTCTCGTCAAAGACATCGGTAGCGTGGGTAAGGATCTCCGAGAGGCGTCGGTCGAAGCGGGTCGCATGAACTGCCGCGGACCGTTCGCGCCCGCGTCGCGAGGTCGATCTTGGGGAAGAAGCCGGCATGATTTATCGAACGTTCGTTCGAATTTGATTATAGGCCTTTGTGATCGGGATCACAAGCCCGTGTGAGGGATATTTTCGGCTAGTCAGGAACCGCTTTGTAGGCCTGATGCAGCCATTCGAGGGCATCGCGGAGGTCCGCAGCAGAGGAAAGCTCGAAAAGGTACCAGCGGCGCGCTTTCATGATGGTCGTTTGAATCCGGGGCTCGCGCTCGATCTTTGCGATTACAGGCGAGCTCGCTTTTTCCAGCTTAAATGCCAACGAATTCGGCAACCCAAGACAGCGCCTGCGCGGCAATGCCGCGAAGATCTGATCTTTCCGATATAAGCCGATCAACCCGAACATTGGCCGGCGGCTGACGCTCGGCCAAGTGAGCGCTTCAGCTTCGAGTGCAGCCGACCAGGCTCGAACTTCTTCCGACGCAACCGGCATCTTTGGTCGGGCACGTTCCTTCGCGGACGCCCGCGGCTTTTTTGGCGGCATGGTCTCTTTACTAACTGGGCAGCCGGACTGAGTGTTCAACGGGGAACGCCTAATTTCGGATGTCGACCATCAACTGCTCGACTTCGGCCTTCAGATCCGCCGTCAGAGGCAGAAGCGGCAGCCGCGCTGGACCGCCGAAGTATCCGTTCAGATCCATGGCGTGCTTCAGGCCCGGGATTCCAAGTGCGCCCAAGACGCGTTCAGCGGCTTTGGCAATCCGTTGCTGCTTGATTTGAGCCAATTCCGCGTCGCCTTCTTTCCAGGCTGCGTAGATTTCGTAGCAAGCCGTTGGGGCCGCATCTGCGAAGGCGAGAATGGCGCCGACAGCACCTGCTTGAAGAGATGGATCGAGCTTATGAGCGGCGCCCACCAGAACCTGAAAGCCAACCTCTTTCTGCCGAGTCTTAAGCGCGCCGACCACGCTAACAGCCGATGACGATGGCTTGCCTGATCCCGCCAAGGAAGCGACTGACACCAGATCGCCATCAGGGCCGGAGCCTTCGGACGCTGCCTTAACCATGCGTGGCGTGACCGGGTCGAATGCTTCCGTCACCGTCGCGCTTCGTTTTACATGGCGCGTGCCCTCAACCATCTTGCGGACTTTTTCGACGTCTCCGCTCGATTCTTTGATCCCGATAAGGTTGGGATGGTCGGCAAGCTCAATCACGATTTCCGCGGGCATGTCGTAGCCTGTGGCCTGCGGAAAGTTGTAGATGATCACGGGCAGAGGCGAACGGTCGGCAACGGTGCGATAGAACGCCAACATGTTCGCCGGCTTCATTAGATTCTTGTAGTAGTGTGGCGTGCGCACCATGGCGACGTCGTAACCGAGTTCGGCGGCGTACTCGGTGAGACGCAGCGTCTCGGTCGCCGACTCGCTGCCCGTTCCTGCGACGAGGACCTTCTGATTCGCTGCTGCTTCACGCGCCACTTTCAGAACGCCACGCCGTTCTTCGTCGGAGAGCATGATCGCTTCTCCGGTCGATCCGAGGACCACGATGCCTGCGACAGGCGTGCGTGAGTAGCGCTCGACATTCGCTTCGAGTTTCTTGAAGTAGATGTTGCTATCTGGGTAGAACGGTGTCGTGATGGGCGGGAAGATACCGGAAAGAAGCATGGCGGATTCGCTCTCAGGGCCGTCAGCTTTCAGCTGTCAGCTAGCTTCTTAGCTTATCAGCAGCGCGGTGGAATTATCACCCGCATGGGCTGTATGTCTTCCCTGCCGGATCAACTTCCATCCGAAACTGGTCCTCTGTACCGACAAAGAATTTCTGAACCTTCACAGATTTTTCATTGCTCGTGATTTCGCCCCAGATCATCCCGCCCCTGCACCATCCTGCATTGGAGAGCGGTTGCTGCACATTAACTGAGTCATAGAAGAACTGATCGTGCGACCAACCGTCGGGCAACGTCGACGAGGTTCGCGCCGTGGCATTCTTTTCAAGCCTTACGACCAGATACTTCCCTTGTCGTAGCAGGGGCTGTGCGTTGGCAACATCATACTCAACTGTTACCCATCCGACGTAGCCCGAGGGAATCAGGAAGCGTGATGGCGGACGCCGATGCAGAAACAGGTCGGCCACGAAAGGTCCGTAGAAAACAATGCCGATCAAAAGGGGCAAGCTGATGATGAAAAGGATGATGCTGCCGGAGCAGAGCTTTGCCACTTAACGGCGTTTCCCCGCCAGGCGCTCAGCGTGGAGATGCTGCAAAGCCTGGACACGCACTTCGCCTCTCTGCAGTGCAGCGATACCTTCCGCTGCTGCCCGCGCCGCCGAAAGTGTCGTGATCGTGGTGATTCGTGCAGTCACCGCCGCGCGACGAATGGCCTTCTCGTCGAACCAAGGATCGGCGCCGTGGGGTGTATTAATGATCAGTTGAATGCGCTCGCCTTTGATCAGATCGACGACGTTGGGACGTCCTTCTTTCACCTTGTAAACACGCTCGACACTCAATCCAGCTTCTTCGAGCACGTCGGCAGTGCCGGCGGTCGCCACCAGTTTGAAGCCCATGTCGACGAACCGGCGAGCGACCTCGGCGACGTGCGGCTTGTCGTGGTCGGTCACGCTGATAAACACCGAGCCTTGTGTAGGCAACTTCTGGCCGGCAGCGATCTGCGCCTTGGCGAAGGCTTCGCCGAAGTTATCGGCGACTCCCATCACCTCGCCGGTCGAACGCATCTCGGGACCGAGAACAGTGTCGACGCCTGGAAACTTGCTCCATGGGAACACGGGAGACTTCACATAGTAGTTGCGGCCGGTGTCGAGGTCGATGCCCCGTTCGATATTCTCAGGCAGGAATTCACGGAGCTTGCGTCCCGTCATCAAACGCGAGGCAATCTTTGCCAGCGGAACACCGGTTGCCTTTGAGACATAGGGAACGGTTCGCGAGGCACGAGGATTGACTTCAAGCACATAAACGATGCCGCCTTCGGAGCCATTGCCTTTTGATTCGCCGTTCGAGGTTCGCGGTATCGCAAACTGGATGTTCATCAGGCCAACCACCTTCAGAGCGCGCGCCAATTTGAAGGTGTAGTCACGCATCCGTTGCAGCAAGTGGCCGGGGATGTCGACTGCGGGCAACACGCAAGAGGAGTCGCCGGAGTGGATACCCGCTTCTTCGATATGCTGCATGATGCCGGCGATCACGACGTCCTCGCCATCGGATAGGGCATCGACATCGACTTCAATCGCGTCTTCGAGGAAGTGATCGATCAGCACCGGGCGATCCTGCGAGTATTCGACCGCCTCTTTCATGTAGCGGATGACCGTGTCTTCGTCGTACGCAATCACCATGGCGCGCCCACCGAGAACGTACGAGGGTCGCACCAGCACCGGATATCCCACACGCTTTGCGCCCTCAACCGCTTCTTCAAGCGAGGTCGCCATCGCGCCGGGAGCTTGCGGGATTTCGAGTTCGTCGAGCAGCTTGCCGAAGCGCTTGCGGTCTTCCGCGAGATCGATCGACTCCGGCGATGTTCCGACGATCGGCACGCCCGAGGCTTTCAGCGGCAGCGCGAGATTTAACGGCGTCTGACCACCGAACTGTACGATCACGCCGATCGAAGCGCCAGCGGAGGCTTCGTGTTCGTACACCTCGAATACGTCTTCCAACGTGAGCGGCTCGAAATAGAGGCGATCGCTGGTGTCGTAATCGGTAGAGACGGTTTCGGGGTTGCAGTTGATCATCACTGTCTCGTAGCCATCTTCGTGCAGAGCGAATGAAGCGTGACAGCAACAATAATCGAACTCAATTCCCTGCCCGATGCGATTCGGGCCACTGCCGAGGATGATGACTTTCTTCGTCTTTGTCGGTGTAGCCTCGTCTTCTTCTTCGTAGGTCGAGTAGAGGTACGGAGTGAAACTCTCGAACTCGGCCGAGCATGTATCGACGCGCTTGTAGACGGGAACGACACCGTGCTTTTTGCGCAGATGCCGAACCTTTTCGGCAGTCCCCTTCCCGCTTAGGCGCCAAACTGCAGCCAACCGTCCGTCAGAGAAGCCCATGCGCTTCGCCTCGCGCAGCACCTCGGTCGGGATGGACTCCATCGGGTGCTTCTCCAGTTCCAGTTGCATGTCGTTAATCTCTTTGAGCTGGTAGAGGAACCACGGATCCATCGAAGTGACTTTGGCGAGTTGCTTGACGGTGTAACCCTGGCGTAAGGCGTAGCGCAGATACGAGAGGCGCTCCGGATGCGGAGTCACAAGGCGCTGAGTCAAAATCTTGGGCTCGATCTTTTCAGAGCCGACTTTGCGCCCGGTGTCGAGTGCGCGCACGCCTTTGAGCAAAGCTTCCTTGAAAGTCCGGCCGATGGCCATCACTTCACCCACGGACTTCATCTGCGGGCCAAGGCTCTCGTCGGCGCCCGGAAACTTCTCGAACTGCCACTTCGGAATTTTTACGACAACGTAGTCAAGCGTGGGCTCGAAAGAGGCAGGAGTCTTGCGTGTGATGTCGTTGGGAATCTCGTCTAGCGTGTAACCAACGGCAAGTTTGGCCGCGATTTTGGCGATCGGGAACCCGGTGGCCTTCGAGGCCAAGGCAGATGATCGGGAGACGCGCGGATTCATCTCGATGACAACCATGCGCCCGGTCTCGGGATTCACGCCAAACTGGATGTTCGACCCACCGGTCTCCACGCCGATTTCACGGATCACAGCGATGGAGGCGTCGCGCATGGCCTGGTATTCGCGGTCGGTCAAAGTCTGCGCCGGAGCCACGGTGATCGAGTCACCGGTATGCACGCCCATCGGGTCGAAGTTTTCGATCGAGCAGATGATGATGACGTTGTCTTTCAGGTCACGCATCACCTCAAGTTCGTACTCTTTCCAGCCAAGAACCGATTCTTCGATCAGCGCTTCGTGGACGGGAGATAAATCGAGTCCGCGGGAGAGGACTTCCATCAACTCTTCGCGATTAAACGCGATCCCACCGCCGGTGCCACCGAGAGTGAACGACGGGCGAATGATCACCGGGAAGCCGATCTTACCAGCGAACTCCAAGCCGTCTTTCAAATTGTTGACGAGAGCCGACTTCGGCACGTCGAGGCCGATCTTCTGCATCGCGTCTTTGAAGAAAAGACGGTCTTCGGCTTTCTTGATGGCCGCAATGTTCGCGCCGATAAGCTGCGCGTTGTACTTTTCGAGAACGCCGCCGTCCGATAACTCGACTGCGAGATTTAGGGCCGTTTGCCCACCCACCGTGGGCAGAACCGCAAAACCGGCGCTCGGAGACATCTCGCGTTCGATGCGAATGATTTCCTCGAGGTATTCGCGAGTGAGTGGCTCGATGTACGTGCGGTCGGCGATCTCGGGATCGGTCATGATGGTGGCCGGGTTCGAGTTCGCGAGTACGACCTCGTAGCCTTCCGACTTGAGCGCCTTGCACGCTTGTGTGCCGGAGTAGTCGAACTCCGCCGACTGGCCGATGACGATGGGTCCGGAGCCGATGATCAGGATCTTCGAGATGTCGTTGCGTCTAGGCATAAATCAGTCGTTTGTCGTCGGTCATTGGTCGTTGGCCCAAGAGTCCAGCGCCTTCACAATTTCCACCAGATGAAAGCTCACCCCTTGAACTCCTCCATCATCTTCACGAAATCTTTGAAGAGATAATGCGAGTCGTGCGGACCGGGCGCCGCCTCCGGGTGGTACTGCACGCTGAACAACGGCAGGTTTCGGTGCCGCAATCCTTCCAGCGTGTTGTCGTTGAGATCGACGTGCGTCAGCTCGACCTCGCTCTGCGGAAGTGAATCGGGGTCAACGGCAAAATTGTGGTTGTGCGCCGTGATCTCGATCTTGCCCGTCCCGAGTTGCTTCACCGGATGGTTGCCACCGTGGTGGCCAAACTTCAGCTTGTACGTTTTCCCGCCGAGGGCGAGGCCGGTCAGCTGATGTCCGAGGCAGATTCCGAAGATCGGCTGCCGTCCCATTAGCCGCCGGATATTGTCGACCGCGTAGCTGCAGGGCTCTGGATCTCCGGGACCGTTCGAGAGGAAAACGCCGTCGGGCTTTAGAGCTAGTACATCTTCTGCCGGCGTTTCTGCTGGCACGACGGTGACCTTGCAGCCTTCGCCTCGGAGCTTGCGCAGGATGTTCTGCTTGATGCCGTAGTCGTATGCCACGACGTGGAACCGGGGTGGCTCGTCTTTCACGCCCACCACGGCTACCGGTTCGTGCGAGCGCTCGCCGATTTCCCAGACGTAGGGGCGCTTGGTGCTCACGACTTTCGCCAGGTCGGTGCCATCCATTTTCGGAATCGAGCGCGCCTTGGCGACAAGTTTTTCGGCATCGCTCTCGATGGTGGAAATCACGCCGCGCATGACACCGTGATCGCGCAAATGCCGGACCAAGGCACGCGTATCGATTTCGGCGAGCACGGGAATCTTGAATTGTTCGAGATACTCCTCGGCAACCTGCTGCGAGCGCCAGTTTGAGCTCACCTTGGAGAACTCGCGGACTACCAATCCCTCGATATAGGGATGAGTGGCCTCATTGTCCTCAGGGTTGGTGCCGTAATTGCCAATTTGGGGGTTGGTCAGAACAACAATCTGCCCCGAATAGGAAGGGTCAGTGAAAATTTCCTGGTAGCCAGTGATGGAAGTATTAAAAACGACTTCGCCGTAGCATTCGCCTTTGGCGCCGTAACCTTTGCCTCGAAAGATGCGGCCATCTTCGAGGGCAAGGATAGCTTGCATTCCTGCTCCCGGGATTGGATTT
>Ga0126371_10002059_pt1 | contig 17221 bp, 21 predicted proteins | sample PanSoiMetaPlot_4_FD_110145 | JGI IMG/M metagenome (GOLD analysis project Ga0126371, IMG submission 110145) | Tropical forest soil microbial communities from Panama - MetaG Plot_4 | ecosystem: Environmental > Terrestrial > Soil > Tropical forest > Bulk soil | place: Panama | collected 2016-02-17 | reverse complement strand
TTCGAGGTGAACCAGTCGACCGCGAAGAGCAAATCCTTCACCCTGCAGTGCACATGCGAGATCGTCACAAGTAGCCCCTTTTAGAACAGCGGACTTTAAGTTAAAGCTGGCTTCACGTTTTAAAGGGCGGGGACTTCGGGCGGGTCGGCGAAAAGAAGCGACGCATGGTCCAAGTCGCAAATCAGCCGCTCGCGCACTCGCAGACCCCTGTCTACCAATCGTCCGCCTTTTGCGGAAATTGCTTCCAGCACATTCAAAACGGTCGCGTGACTACACCAAGTGCCGCAAACCCCACTTGTGAATCACCACGATTATCGGTAAGAAAGTTCGCCCTTTGGGCGTCAGTCTGTATTCTACTTTGAGAGGAAAGACGTGATGATCTTTCCGCTCAACCATTCCCATAGCAACCAAATTCCTTAATTCGCGACTTAGGACTCTTGGAGCGATTTCCTTGCTTTCGACGCTTCCGGTGAGGAGTCCCTTTTTGATTTCGGTATAGCGTCTCCAACCGTTCTGTAGCCCCCACAGAATTCTCAGCTTGTACTTTCCGCTGACCATTTGCTGAAACCTGGAGGCTGGGCAGATGGTTTTGCCTCCTCGTTTCACGGTCAGAATCTCGGTTACCAGCTTCCCATCGGAGGTACTCGTCATGATGGTGCGCTCCTAGGACTGCAGCGGCAAAGACTAATACCGCTGCAAAAGAAGAGTCCATATGGACATTTTTGTCCCTAATTGTTACGACCCGCATCGCGTTATAGAGTACCGTGCCTAGAGCAGCAGTACAGCAGATTACAGCGCCTGTGTTTAGGGACTGAAATGGCCGAAACCGTAGCCTCTCAACAAGAGACCGCGATTGTAACAGGCGGAAGCCGCGGATTAGGCCGGGGCATCGTCGAGGCTCTCGCTGCGAGACAAATCAGGGTAGTCGCAGTGGCGCGGGGCGCCGTGAGTCTCGAAGCCGACGCGAAAGAGATGCGTGTTGAACACTTGGCCGCGAACGTAGCGGACGAACTCACCGCAGGCAGGCTGTTGCAGGATTTTCGCCCCGACCTCCTCGTGCTTTGCGCCGGGGCATCTGCTCTCCTGCGACCGCTCCACCTGCACAGCTGGGAGACGTTCTCCCAGAATTGGGAAGTGGACGCGAAGGCCACGTTTGTATGGCTGCGCAATGCTTTGCTCTTGCCGATGAAGCCCGGCAGCCACATCGTGATCGTTTCTAGTATGGCGGCCGTCAACGGATCACCCTTGAGCGGTAGCTATGCTGGCGCAAAGCGAATGCAGTGGTTCATGGCCGATTATGCGTCGCAGGAAGCAAGCCGGCTAAAGCTTGGCCTCCGTGTCCATTGCCTCCTGCCTGTATTGAATCCCAGCACGGACCTTGGACGCGCGGCGATCGCGGCATACGCGGCGCGTGCAAACGTTAGCGTCGAGCAATTTACTCAGAGATTGATGCCTGCGCTGACGCCCGCGATTATCGGTGATGCAGTCGCTGACCTGCACCTAAACCCTGGCAAATGGGACCAACTTGCGTATCGAATCGGAGGAGGCGGACTCGCGCCGCTGACTTGAGCGTCGGTGAAATCGGAGCGAGCTTCCAATCCACAGAACAGGACGAATTTTGCTTGCGCTCTTTTTCGATAACGGACCTAAACAAGCGACGAATCAGGGCGGAGGGTTGAATGACGAAGGTGAACGCAACGGTCATCGGTGGCATTGGTGGAACCGCGATCATGAGTACGGTTTCAGCGCTCATAGGTATGGCCGGAGGCCCCAAAATGAACTCTGCATTGCTCCTGGCTTACATGCTCCATGTATCGCCGATAGTCGGATGGATTCTCCATTTCGTGGTGGGAATTTCGTTCGCGCTGATTTACACATTTCTGGTCATGCCGAGATTGAGTAGGATTTCCAACCCACTTAGCAAAGGCATCATTTTCGGTCTCATTGCCTTTTTGTTGGCAATGATTTCTCTTCCGGCGATGGGTGCGATTTTCGGTCGAATGCCGCCAATGGTCGCCAGCATGGCCGCGATGACTGCGGTCTCGATTCTTGAACATGTGGTCTTCGGAATTACTGTCGTGCTGATATTTGACAAACTTTCGATGTCGAAACAAAAAACATGAGGCCACAATGAGAAAACTAGAATGCGCACTGTTCTCACTTCAGCTTTCCCTCGCTGACTGTGTATTGGCGCACGCAAAAGAGGCACGGACAAAAGTACCAGCGATTGGCCGAGTACATGATGCCGCGAGACGCCGAGACCGCGCTGACAAAGAGCGCCGCCCCGGCGAACATCAGCAACCGGGCCACAATTATGGCAGCCACCTGCTGGAGTGGTGTTCGTGACCCCGACAAGTTTCCGGCGTCATTTTTGTATGTTGGCAGGCAAAAGGCGCCACAATTGGACCGGGGTACAAACATGCATTTCGGGAGGTAGCGCATCCATGAAGTTGAAACATAGCGCGTTTGCCGCGAGAGAGAGCGGGTCCCGCGCCAACAGTGAGCGGGATCTCACGACAGCAAGAACTCGCCCATTACAGATGGTCGTTCTGTGTCTGGTTGCATTTTGCAGTTTTCCGTCGGCAAACCATGCACAGGTTCCGGTCTATGAAGTCACACCCGTAGAAAGCTATATCAAATTTGGTGTCGAGTCTTCAGTCCCCATTAAAGGCACCTTCGACAAATGGAACTCAAGCTTGAAGTTTTCGTCCACAGATGTGAGGAGTGCCGTTTTGGAAATCGAGATTCAGGCAGACAGCGTGGAGACCGGGAGTGGCATGAAAAACAACAAGCTAAAAGGCAAGGATTTCTTTGACGTGAAAAACTCCCCGACGATTACGTTCAAATCCACCAAAGTCGTTCAGACCGGTCCGAACACGTTCGACGTAGAAGGCGACTTTACCATTCGTGGCGTCACAAGATCGGAAAAACTCACAGTTACGGACAACGGCAAAGGAACAAGCTCCGGAAGCATCGAAGGCACAATGGCCTTCGATCGCAAAGACTATGGCATGAACAGCCACATTCCCTTCATCAAAATCGCCAACCGTGTGGAAGTAAACGTCAACCTGAAATGGAAGCGGATCAGCGGTCCTCCTCCAGTTTTTCAACAATAACTAGAACTTCCACCCGTAGGTGTCAGACACGCAGGAGTTGTTCATAGATATCTGGCCCGCTTGCTTGTGGGCTTTCGAGCTGTTTTCATAGACTCACATTCGAATCTGGGTGCAATAAGGGTTCAATAAGACTTCCTGAGGATTACTTAGAGCGCCAGAAGTGGCGATCGGCGCCGTGAAATTACAACTAGTTACCGCAAAACGGCTGCTCTGTCACGGCAGAGGCCGCGGGTTCGAGTCCCGTCGTCCCCGCCATTTCTAAACAGACTTTATCTGCGTTTTCCGAAAACCAACGAGGGTGCAAAAGGACGCAAATTTGCACCCTTTTTTGCCCTATTGCTCGTTGCAGAGACTTCCCTTCCTGGTTTCTGCTATGCGTTGCTCCCCAGAATATCGGAAACCGATGCGTCGAGGAGAATATCAGCGACGGGGAGGCCCCAATGTTCGGCACGACCCTGATTGGCCACCGTCGGGTCGCTGCCCGTTCCGTCGTCTCGTACATGTAGCAGAAACTCAGAATCGCCGTACGTGATTTCCGCTTCGATCTTTTGTGCCTGGGCGTGCCGGAACGCGTTTCGCAAAGTCTCGCGCGCGATCCGGTAGATTTCATCGCGCAGCATGGGATTGAGCTCTCGCTGTTTGCCTTCCACCAGCACGCGCACGCACGGCACTGCGCCGTTGTCGCTCCGCGCGGCCAATTCCTGGCTCAGCGCGGTCAACGTCTCCCCTATATCGCTGTCCCTTGGCGGGGGCAAACGCTTCGAGTACTTTTCGAGGAATCGGGCCAGGCTTTCGTCGTGCTGCTGGCCCAGAAAGTACGGCTCGAGCACCGCCTCGTCGGAAAGCGGCGACTCAAACCTGCCTGCTCGCGGTTGCGCAGCGATTAGGAACGCCGGGATAAACCGGCGTGGAGGAGAGGATGAAAGAGCCTTGCGGTTAAGGCCTAGCGAGCTACACCGACCCCGAGTCATGCGTGGTCAGTCGAGAGGCTGGGCACGAAGTGTTGACAGGGGCACACGCAGACGGGGTATTGAGCCGCGAAATGGCGTGAAATCAGGATGCCGACGCTGTCTATTCGGCGGGAAGGCAACACTGGTGGGTGCGATATCGCGAGCACCTACTGGACCTGCGAGGTCAAAGACCCCCGATATGCATGGAACCTCCACGCGCGAGAACCGGGAGACCCTATTAGCGCCCGTCACGAAGCTGTGAGCGGGCCGGTCGGGGAAGGTGATGAGCCACAATCTCGACATGAACGCTGGTAGGGAGTCGGTTGGTCGTGTACTACCTGCGAAGTGCCCGAACAAAGGTGGAAGTCTCTCACCGGCGGAGGGCATGGAGGGAAGCCGATCGACCAAGGAGAACACGGGGCAGTCGGCCGCGTCCCAGATGCAAAGCTGGGGGAACGCGTTAGCTGGACTGCAGCGTGTGCGGGAAGCAGCAAAGAGGGAGAAGCGATTACGATTCACCGCGCTACTGCACCACGTGTCCGTCGCGCTTCTGGTGAACAGCTTCTACGCGCTTAAGCGAGGAGCGGCTCCAGGCGTCGATGGTCTCACATGGCAGGAATACGAGAAGGACCTGGACAGGCGGCTGGAGGATCTGCTCAGTCGCGTGCACCGGGGTACGTATCGCGCGCTACCTTCCAAGAGAGCCTATATTCCCAAGCCAGATGGACGACAGCGGCCCCTGGGCATAGTCGCCCTAGAGGACAAAATCGTCCAACACGCAGTGGGCACAGTCCTAAATCAGATTTACGAGGAGGACTTTCTAGGCTTCTCGTTTGGATCCCGGCCTGGGCGCAGCGCGCATGACGCGTTAGATGCGCTGTCGGTGGGAATCCTGAGGAAGAAGGTGAATTGGGTGCTGGATGCCGACATTCGTGACTGCTTTGGGTCTTTCTCTCACGAATGGATGGTTAAGTTTCTCCAGCATCGCATCGGGGACCGCCGGATTCTCCGCCTGAGGAGGGAGCGGCTGCAGAAGTTCGGTCTGGAACTTCATCCGGGCAAGACCCGCCTGATTTGAGTTCGGGCGGTTTGCGATCCGAGATCGAACACGACGGGGTGAGCGCAAGCCGGAGACGTTCAGCTTCCTTGGATATGTGTTCTCTGCACTTATGTTGCGGAAGGCGCCAGGATATATCAAGAGTGCCGGGTCGCTTCTGCTGAGCACAACATAAGTTTTGACCTCGAGTATGCCGTCACAGCGATTTCAGGAACTCGATAACACCCGTGTCTCTGCGCCCACGCCTTGGACGAGTGCCTGCTGGAATGTCGCAGCGAGCGAGAGCCTTGGCCTTCATTTCCAGATCGATTTCTGCGTAAACGTGAGTAGTGTCGAGCGACACGTGTCCGAGCCAACCACGGATAGTGTTGATGTCAATACCCGCACGGAGCAAATGACAGGCAGTCGAATGTCGAACCGTATGCGGACTGATGCGTTTGGCTTTGAGAGACGGCATCGTCTTGCTCGCTTGCTTCACAGCTCGTCGTACCAACGTGTAGATACCAAACCGAGTCATCGGTTGTCCGAGACGATTCAGGAACACTCTTTCGTGCGGACCACGGCTGCCCAGCAGATTCTTGATCAAGCCAACAGTCTTGGGCCACAGCGGGCAGTGCCTAATCTTGTTGCCTTTGCCTACCAAACGAACGGAACTCGGGCTGCCCCACGTAAGATCACCTATCGTGACCTGGGCGGCTTCCTCTACTCGAGCACCGGTGTTGTAGAGGAACTCGAGCACCACGTAATCGCGCTCCCCCTGTTTGGAACCCCGATCTGGCGCCTTCAGGACCGCATCCATCTCAGGTTTATCCAGATACGTCATTGCGGTCTTGGCAGTCTTCCTAAAAGGAACTGCCCGGACCTCTGTGCACCAAGCCACGTGCTCCGGGCTATGAGAGCCGATGAACTTAGCCAGCGAGTGGATAGCGCCGAGACGCAAATTGCGGGTGCCACCGCTGCAAGCGCGGTCCTTCTCAAGATGCTCGAGAAATCGACGAACAAGACGCGGCGACAGATCACTGACAGTCAGCCGATCGATCGGGGTCTTGAGGGAACGGCTCATGAACGGAAGCAACAAAACCATCGCATCCCGGTAACTACATTGAGTATTGCGAGCCAGATTGCGCTCCGCGACCAGGTGCTCGAGAAGAAAGCGGCGGACCCACGGTCCCATGAGGTTTACGTTACGCACGGCGATTCTCCGGTTGGGCATAACGCTCGAAGCGCAGGCTGGCCTCATGCAGAAGCTCAGGAGTCATTGCGATGTAATATTGGATCGAGCTCAGGTCCACATGCCCGACGTACGTCGCCAGTTGCGGCAGTAGGTGCTGCACGTCTTTTCCAGATCGATACCATGCGATGAGACGATGTTGGATAGCTGTGTGCCTGATATCGTGCAAGCGCGGTTGATTACGTGCATTGCCTTCCCGACATACTCCTGCCCGCTTGCGCAAGCGGCGAAAGAGTTCCTCGGCCGTAACCCAGTGCCAACGTGTGCCCGACCGCGCCGTGCCAAAGAACGCGGAGTCCTGGCCAGACGGCATAGCGAGCGTCCGAACGCGTTGGCGCGCGTAGTCCGCAAGTGCGCTAGTCAGTTTTGGTCCAGTAGGGACCCATCTCGTTTTGAAAAACTTTGCATGGCGTACGGTGATGAGCTGCTGGGCCAAGTCAACATCGTTCAAGGTGAGCGCGAGGGATTCATTGAGGCGCATTGCGGTGCCGTATAGAAGCAGCAGCAAGGTGCGATAAGCCAATGCCCGCAATGGCGCTCTGGGTGTTTCCAGCATAGCAGTCGTCTCCAGGAGCCGCTTGAGTTCATCGACCGAATAAATGTGCGGCACCCGCATCGGCGGGAACTTTGGTAGCGTGGTCGGCAAGGGCGTGCTCGTCACATGGCCACGGCCCACTGCGTAGCGGTAGAAGCTACGCAGCACCGATGCCTTTTGCTTCCACGTCCTAGTAACAGGCCCCGCCCCAGCAATGAAGGTGAGCACTGCGGCAGGCTTTACATCCTGCACGTCAGTATTTCCCACGCTTTGGCAGAACGCGCGCAGTGCGCCAGCTTCCGACACCAAGCGGACGCCCAGGGCACGCTTGAAGGCAATGTAAGCCTCGACGACTTCGCGTAGCTTCACAGGAGCTCTCCTACATCAAAAGCTGCCACCTCACGCAGACCGCGCAGGTCTACCTTGGCGTATGTTCGTGTAGCGGATGTGCTACGGTGACCCAAATGATCGCCAATCTCTTTGAGCGACAGTCCTTCTGCAACGAGGTGACCGGCGCAGGCGTGGCGCAAGCTGTGAGGCCCATGATGAGCGGTGCGCACACCGAGAGCCTTCAGCCGGTGAGCGGCGACGTGGTAGAGACCGCCTGTCGAAATCGGTCGAAACGGCGGCCTCAGCGTCAGGAACACTTGCCGGTGGACTGAGGGGCACCGACGCACCTTTCGAAGATATAGAACGAGCGCGTCACGAATTGAACGCAGCAGCGGATAGACCTGTGTCTCGCGCCGCTTGGCCCGCGGAACGTGCAACCGGTCGTGTTCCCAATCCAGATGCTCCAGACGTAGCTTCGCCACCTCGCCTGCGCGTAGGCCGTAAATCGCCATGAGCATAAGAATTGGTCGATCTCGTATGTCCGTCCGGTTCTTCTGGCTTAAGGATGCAAACAACCGCCGAACATCACTCCAATCCGGCCCGGCGGGCAGACCTTCCAGAGCGTAAATCCTTGGCCCCCGGATGCTGTCGGCGAAGTGCTCTCGCGTCCACTTCCGCAGCGTGCAGTAACGAAAGAACGCTCTGAGGGCGGTGGCAACGTTGTTCACGGTGATGCGGCACCAGCCGCGCGCACCGCCGTGAGCCAAGTAGGTATCCACATCGCTGACGTGCACGTCTGCGAGATCGCGCTCGAGGGTACCGTACCACCGCAGGAAATACCGGATTTGACTGAAAGACTGTTTGACCGTGGCCTCACTCAACCCGCGCTCCTCTCTGGCCCAACGGCAGTACTTTTGAAGTCGGAGCTCAAACGGGACGGGCTGTGTAGGCGCGCGCAGATGACCCAGGAATCGGAGCCAGGATGTAGCAAGACGCAAATACCGCTGCCGAGTAAACGCCTTGTTGAGTGGACGGCAGCAAGCGCGCTCGCGCTTCTTCCAATCATCAGCCACGGCACGCACTTGTTCCATCGTCAAGGTACGCAGGTCGGGATAAATGCTGAGTTTGCAGGCGACCCAGAACAGGTCTCGCGCGGTAAACAGCAGCGTCGACTGCGTGTTCCCTTGTCGTGCTCGCGCGGCCAAATATTGTTGACGCTCTTGTGCGTACGGCGCGTTCAAATGCCGTCTGATGGTAGCCGGGCACTTGAAGAGTTGATTGAACATGGCCGGATCTCCGTGTAGACGGCCGATCTCAGCCCAAGAGACTACAAAACTTATGTGTCCGCAGTTTTAAGAATCTCCTAAATTCTGGCATCGATATCACGCGAGACAACATAAGTGAGAAGAACACATATCCAAGGACATGTTTTATAAAACATGTCCTTGGGTTCACGCACATTTGTGGCCAAGGCTGGAAGAACGGCAAGTTCTTCGTGCTGCGCAAAACCATCCGAGAGCGGCTGCTCGCCAAATTGAAGCAGGTGAAAGCCGCCCTGCGGATGCGCATGCATCAGCCTCTGGCGGAAGTCGGGAGGTGGTTGAGGCGTGTGGTGCAAGGTTACTTCAACTATCACGCTGTACCCGGCAATCCCGCCAGTCTTCGCAGTTTTCGGTTCGAGATACGCAAACGCTGGCTGCATGTGATTCGACGTCGCAGCCAGAGGAGCCGGAATACGTGGGAGCTCTTCGAACGCATCGCGGAGCAGTGGCTTCCCGTGCCCACGGTTCTTCATCCATATCCCCTTGTGCGCTTTGACGCCAAGTATCTGCGGTAAGAGCCGTGTGCGCTAATGAGCGCTCGCACGGATCCGCGCGGGAGGCGCTGGGCAACTGGCGTCCCTACCGCAACTCGCAGGTTTGTTTGGAAAAGGCGAAGACGGAGGGGGCCTCATGCTGACGTTTTGAGATAGAATCCGATTCTAGGAGCGCAGAGAAAATCTAACCGTGCCTCGCTTCCTTAAATTGCTCGCTGACAACTATACCGGGTTTTTCTCGGGTGTCGGTGTCGCTTTGCTTGTTGGAGTGGTCGCGTGGTTGGTGCGAAGAAAGGGCAAGTCTGCCCACGGCAGTTCAGTGAGCACTTCGAAGAGCAAGATTTCTGGTTCGGTGGTCGCTGGCCAAGACAACATCATTCAGACCATCAACATCCCACCGAGCCACGACCCGACCGACGACGAATACAGCGAAACACCAACCGCAGACGAGATTATGGCGCAAACGAATTCTCTCCCATTTCTTTGGCAAGAAGCCGCACGCACCTGCTACAAAGGGATGAAAGTAAAGTGGCCTGCACGAATTTCCCATATAACGGAGGTTCGCACGAGACCAGGCACTGCTGATGTCACGTTGCGCTACGGAGACAGAGGCGTTGGTGCAGTAATCTTTGTCGAGGTCGAACTCGACAAATATCCTCGGTTGAGGAGCGTCCATGAGGGAGAACCAGTTACGGTCATGGGCACGATAGCGGGGATGCTGCTGGGCGACATCAGGCTCGACCTGAAGAAGCTTGAGTGGCGGAAGACCTGACAATTGGCTGAGCCCGACCGGGCAGGCGACGGTGTTCGCACAAACACACCGAGGCCTGTCCTCCGCAATAATTCCGCACGCTGCGCCATTGGAAGAACTCTGGATTGTCTCGAGGACGGTTCTCATAACCGGGTTCTCCTTTCGATTCGTCGCCATTGCATGGCGTCAAGTATATTGATGCAAATAGAATTGATTTGGGTATACTTCTGCGAGATTCAGTTTTTATGACCCGAGGCATTCAAGCGACGGACCACGTCTGGCTAGTAATGATGAAGGCGATGCGCGCCCTGACAAGGTACGCAGCCGCTGATATTGAAGAGACCGGACTCGGCCTCTCGGATTTCGGCGTGCTGGAACTCCTGCTGCACAAAGGGCCCTTGCCGGTCAATACGATAGGCCCAATTGTCGATTTGACCCCAGGCTCGATCAGTATCGCTGTCGATCGCCTCTTCGCGAAGGGCCTGGTCAGCCGGGTCGAGAGCCCCGAAGACCGACGCGTTCGGATCGTTGCCCTCACCCCACGCGGCAAGGATCTCATTGTTTCCGCCTTTCGAAAGCATTCCGGGCAGATGAAGAGAGTGTTCTCCGAACTAGGGACGAAGGAGCTTCGTGGTCTTGAAGTGGCGCTCAAGAAAGTCGGCAAGCGCGCTGCCGCACTGATGGAGGAGAGTTGAGCGGCTCCATGCCAGTCCACGTTTTATGTTGGACTCTGAATGCCGTGTTCCCGGAGCCAGGCTGGAATATGGATCAACAGGTAGGACTTCTTACCGACGGCAGCATTCCCCGCGCCGTTGGATAAACCAAATGGAGAATATTCCTCGCTCCGGACCATTCCCGCAAGACTCGTTCAACGAGCCGCTCTGTTTCACGGTGTGGCAGAACCAGCCGGCGTTTATCAGGCGCCGACCTTGCTGGTGGCCAGGCTGCCCTCACCGCCGAATAAGGGTGGCGTACTTCTGTTCGAGACCCTATTCCCCATTCCCACATGCGAAGGCCGAAAACGCAAACACGTTTGCACAGTCGATTCCCAGCCGCCAGACCGAACGATTACCTTGCTGACTTCGAGATTGCCTCGCTCCAAGCGGACCGCTCGCAGGGCTTCTGTGCGGCTTAACCCGTCCTTCTTTTCTTCGGCTGCCATCTCCTGATAGGCGCGAAGCTCCTCATCCGACTCCCGGTCGACTTGCTCCTTTCGAAACAATGACCGAAGCCCGCTTGCTATGCTCCGCAACAAGGACGTGGGTAGATTCCTACTCGTAACGCAGAGCTGTAATTGGATCCACGCGCATGGCGCGGCGCGTGGGGATGTAGCAGGCCGCGCCCGAGACAATCGCGAGCAGCACGACGACACCGACAAATGTTAGTGGATCATGCGCCGTCACACCATAGAGCAAATTCGCCACCCATCGCATTGCTACCAGTGCAGCAGCAATTCCGATCACGGCGCCCACCACCGTGAGCCGCCCCCCTTGCCCCACAACGAGCCGTAGGATGTCCGCGCGCTCGCCACCGACCGCGATGCGAATGCCAATTTCACGGGTACGCCGCGCAACCACGTAAGCGAGCACGCCATAAAGCCCCAGCGCCGCGAGCAGCGCCGCCAGAAGCGCCAGCGAAACAGAAAGCACGGCGACCATCCGGTCGTTGAACATGGAATTGCTAACCTGCTCCTCGAGCATGCGCAGATTGTTGACCGGCAAGTTTGGATCGAGTCGCTGGATCAACGAACGCAGCGAGGCAGCCATTGACGCCGGTTCGCGTTCCGTGCGGATGTAAAACGCGAGGTGGCCGAGATGCGCGTCTTGCGAATAAGGCATGTACAGGAACGGGACGATATCGCTGCGCGCGCCATCCCATTTGCTGTTGGCAACCACGCCGACGATTTCCATCGGCGGGTTCGCATAAAGTTTGCCCGCTCCGTGCGTCATATGCAGGCCAAGGGGATTGCGTCCGGCGAAGAAGTGTTCGGCCATTTTTTGATTGATGACGCAAACCTTTGGGCTCGCTGCCGAATCCGCTTCGGTAAATTCTCTCCCGGCAATCAGCGGAATGCCCATCGTCGAAAAGTAATTTGGCCCGATGTAGTCATACATGGCGTCGCTATCGTCTCCAGGCTCAGGGAGGTTTCCAGAATGCGGAACATAGCCTTCGGGCGTGAAGTTGGAGACGTAGTCGTCGCCCTCAAAAATCGGCGCGGAGGAAATACTTACCGAGCGCACGCCGGGGAACGCCCCAATTTCATTCCGCGCACGGTCGGCGAACGCGAGTATTTGCACGGAGGTACTGCCGTTCAGATCGGGCGCCACCGAAAACTGCAGCACGCGGCTGGTCTTCACTCCGAGATCCGTCTGTTCGAGATTCACAAGCGTTCGCGCCAAAAGGCCCGCGCCTGCCAGCACCACTGCGGTCAGTGCCACTTGCGAGACAATCAGCACCTTACGGAGGGGAAGGTTCGAGCCGCCGACGGACACGTCCGATCCCTGATCTTTTAATGTGCTTTGCAAGTCGAGGCGCGTGGCGCGCATCGCCGGAGCGAAGGCGAAAAGGATGGTGGTTGCCAACGTCAAACCAATGGCGAACCATAGCACGCGAAAATCGAGACTGTTCGCCAAAACACCCATTCCGTCACCCGGAGGAATGGCAGCCGCGATAGCGTTCAAGCACCACCCAGCCAGCGCGATACTCGCCACGCCTCCGGCAACGGCGATGAGCAGACTCTCGGTAAGGAGTTGGCGAATCAGCCGCGCACGTTTCGCGCCCATGGTCAAGCGCACGGCGATTTCCCGCTGTCGCGCTTCGCCGCGCGCCACCAGCAAGCCGGCGAGGTTCGCGCAGGCAATGAGCAACACCAAGCCGACCATGCTCATCAAAACGAGTAGCGGCTCTTCCGCACCTTCCTGTAGGACCAACCGTCCATGCGCGCCGCCTGCGAGCAACAACGGCTTCGCGAGGTACCGCTTCCAATCGTCTCCGGAGAGCCTGAGCAGCTTGGCGTCTGATTCCAGAAGCGGCTGATAAATCGGCTGCAACTCTGCCTGGGCGCGAGCAACCGTCATTCCCGGCTTCAGCCGGCCCATGACCGGCAGCCAGCGATCGGTGCGATCCTCGAGCGTTTGATTCGGGTTTGGCGCCATTTGCGCCTTCATGGTTACAGGTATGAACAGGTCCGGTGTTAAGCCGATTTCCAGGCCGTAAAATCCTTTGCGAGCCACGCCAACAACGGTCAGCGGAATACCGTTTACGGTGAGCGGCTTGTCTAAAATGGATGGGTCGGAGCCGAATTGTCGTGACCAGTAGGAGTAGCTCAGAACCGCGACAGCATTCGTGCCAGGAGCAGTCTCGTCGCTCGGCGTAAACAGGCGGCCAAGTTCAGGTTGCACTTCCAGCGTATCAAAGAAATTGCCGCTTACCAGGTCCGCGTGCGCGGCCTGCGTCTCATCGTGGCCGGAAACATTGACGGTAACGCGTCGGCACGCTAGCAGGCCGGAAAACACCGTCGCCCATTCGCGCAGATCTTTGTACATCGGATAGGAAAACGACTGCGCACCTTGGTCGACATCGCCCCAGGTATGCCCATGATTCGGCCCGGGCGAGCGCAAGACGAAGAGCTGCCCCGGATGCGGCACGGGCAAATTGCGCAGCAAGATTTGGTCGGTCAGCGAGAAAATCGCTGTATTCGCGCCGATGCCAAGCGCGAGTGTCAGAACTGAGACCGAGGTGAAACCAGGCGACTTCCCGAGCATGCGGAGAGCGAAACGAATATCTTGCCGCCACGTGTCGAAGAAGGATTCCCAGCCCCCAGAGCGAATGATTTCTTTCGTAGCTTCTAGGGTTCCACGCTCCAAGCGGACTGCACGAAGGGCTTCTGTGCGGGTCAACCCGTCCTGCATCTTCGCTTCGGCGGCCATCTCATGATAGGCGCGAAGCTCTTCATCCAATTCCCGGTCGACTTGCTCTTTTCGGAACAGTGATCGAAGCCCGCTCGCAAGATTTCGCAGCAACGACATAGCTCACCTCTTATGACGCCTCCAAAATCCTCGCAATTGCCGCCGCTTGCCTGCCCCATTCTCGCGTTTCCTTGTTCAGTCCCTTTCGTCCCTTCTCCGTCAGGGCGTAGTACTTTGCTCGCCTGCTGTTATCGCTCGCTTTCCATTCCCCGTCGATTAGCCCATCCCTCTGTAATCGCTGAATCGCGAGAAATAACGACCCTGCATTCGGGCGGAAAACGCCCTTGCTCATCTGCTCGATGCGGACAGATATCCCGTAGTCATGCATCGATTCCAGCGCCAGGGTCTTCAGAACAAGCATGTCCAAAGTCCCCTGAACGAGATCGCTTGACTTATCCGGCATAAGATTTCTCTCTTCCTACTGGCATCCAAGTGGAGCATACGCCCCTCCTACTGGTTGTCAAGAGGGGAAAACACCTGAGGACGCAACGGTAGGCTGAAGCATGAGCTTGGAGTGAGTCTATGTTGGAAGAATCGGTGCGAGATCGAGCGCTCGCCCGCAGCCGATATCACAAATTGCGAGGACAGCGCTCGACTAGGCGGCCTCTCCGCGCCATGCTAAGAATACGGTCCGATCTGATAAGCTGCGTCGCGAACGGACCTTCCATTGAAGTTCGCAGGTCTCGGGATCCGAGGTGTTTCTTATGTGGAGCAACGTCCCATATGCAGCACGCGTACCAAGAAAGAGCACAAGGTTTACGGCCACTGTGCTTCTGACACTCGCCCTTGGGATCGGCGCAAACGCCGCTATATTTAGCGTGGTTGACGCCGTCTTGGTCCGCCGTCTCCCGATTCGGGATTCGCAAAAAGTGGTCGTGGTGCACGACCAATTTCCAACGTTGAATCTGCCGCGAACGACAGTCTCCGTGCTGCAATTTCGTGATTTCAGCCACAGAACGGATCTTTTCCAGTCGACGGCATCCCTGAAGAGAACGGACCTGACTCTAACTGGACAAGGCCAAGCTTTGCACCTGCAGGGGATGGAGGTCACGTCACAGTTATTTATGGTGCTCTTCGTTCGCCCGGACCTGGGCAGGGATTTCACAAGTCAGGACGACACCTATGGAAGCGCGCCGGTGGTCCTGGTCAGTCATGGATTGTGGCAGCGACTTTTTGGAAGGTCCCTCTTCCCGCCGCAAGGTTTCCTCAGGCTGCGGCGTCAGCAGATGACGGCGACTACAGGGTTACGCTAGCTTCGTGCGAAAAAACCAAGGACAGCACGGCTGCCTGCGCTCTATATTTGGCGGGCGTAGTCGCCTGTGTATAGACATCCATTGTGGGTCGCAGCGTTGGATGACGCAGCAGTTCCTCGATGGCTGGCGTTACAGTGACGTTCCGCTCGTCATCTGGGAAGTTGGGCACCCAAGACAGTGGAGTCGTACCTTGCCTCCCCGCGGAAAGGCGCACGACTGAATTGCCAGAGTGCCCAGTTCTAGCGACGGCAAGCCGTGGACCAAACCTCGATCACTTAAGCAGTTTGTCCTCAATCCTGTCGGTCAAGCGAAGGCTCTCGGTCCGTGGTCGTTCAACACAGGTTGGGTGCTAAATAGACGGGGCGTAAGAAATGACAAACGAGAGAAGGAAGATATGCGCCATGACGAACAGCACGACTGCGGACATGAAACTCATGACGATCTTGGGATTTGTGCTCCACCGCCTCCCTGGCTCTTTTGTCGGGATAGCACTCGCAGCAATGCTTTGGTGTTCTTTGCCGTCAATTGCCAGTTGGCTGGCGGTTTTTGGATTGCTGTTTGGGTCGATATTTACTGTACTTTCGCAATCTCGCTCGAAAACGCTGACCCGAGAAACGACGGACGGTCGGGGCAAATAGGACCATGCCCAGAAGCTGTCCGTTCTAGGCGGTGAGAGGCGCACCCATGAAGCGACATAGCAGTTCAAAAGCATTTGAAGAGAACCCAAATGGCCGCAGCAGACAACCCGCAGCTAATTACGATAATGACTGCGACAAAGCCCTTCTCATCGAGGGCGACCCTGAATCGACCCATGACTGCTATTCCTTGCAAGCGCGAGGATGGTTCCCGAAACACCACACCAACGCTGGCTGCAGAGCAAAGAAAAAACTAGGGGGCGCGAGCCTAAATAGGCGTGCCAAGAACCTGTCGAGCTTGTGCGGGCGGACAACCGATTGAACGGAATTTGAGGTGTTCTATGCTGAACCAAAAAAATAAGAGGAATACATACTCTCAAGAGCTTTTTGGAGAATTGCTTTCCGTGCTTCCGGGGGTGCGGCCCGTAGCCGTTGGAATAGCCGAGACACAGAGTCTGACAGGCTGGGGTTTCCAAGCAGAAGCCCAATTTCCTGCTTCCAGTTTTGCAGCGTTCCATTTTCTTTTCCGCTGGGTGTGGCCAAGTTCGCAAGTACTCAACGAAAGACCGCAGAAGCATTGCCTCGCGGGCGCAAAACTCGGCCAACTCCCAAATTTCGTCAGAGGATTCGTTAGGTTCTGGCATGAATGACTCCTGGCTTTACGGCTTTACAGGACAAGAAGTAATGACGCAACAGAACCCACAAGCGAAAGATACTTTTCTAGTGAGGATGGAATGTCGACAGCATGCTTAGCTTGTGCAAGTCCTAGAGGAGAAGGGCACCCAAGGCAATTGGGGTCGCTACTCGGTTGGCCCTCCCTCGGAGGTGAAACACAACTGAATTGCCAAGGTGCCCAGTTCTGGTCCAAGCAAGCCGTGGACCAAACCTCTGGTTCCCATAAGTGGTTTGTCCTCAATCCAATCGGTCAAGCCAAGGGGTTCTTGGTCTGTGGTCGTTCAACACAGGTTGGGTGCCAAATCGGAGGTGCGTAAGGAATAACACAAGAGAACCACACGGCGCAAAGGGAGTTGTAACCATGCCGAGGACCTGTTTAGCCCGTGCAAGTTCTGAACGGCGCGAAATCGATAAAGCTGTGGCGACAGGTGAGCCGTTACGCAACATAGCGAAACATGTTTCGATGTCCCCGGCAGGACTGCTGCCACAAATCCCACGTGTCTCAGACAATCGTGAAGATGCAGGAGCGGCGCGAACGGAAGCTAGGGCACAGCATTTTCGACGGAATAAAGCGCACCTGACAGGAAGCAAAGAGCTTGAGAACGCGAAAACTGCCTCTCTCGTGGTACACCCTAGGAATCTAACTCCTGCTCCAGTTGGTACAGTTCTTCGATTTTTACCCCAAGAAAACCTCGGTATACCCGAGCTTCGTTCTGATTGGCAATGTCGCTCTTGTCGCCCGTAACGTACGACCGTAACTGACAAGCTGCGTAGATAGCAGGCCCCAGGTCATGCTCGATCTCATCCGCTCTGGTACCATGCGCACGTAGCTTTTCCTCAAACCCGCGAAGACCTTCGACGATGATTTTGGCACCCACGTCAGCCCACCCGGAGACGTCGTGCC
>Ga0126371_10002057_pt1 | contig 17237 bp, 13 predicted proteins | sample PanSoiMetaPlot_4_FD_110145 | JGI IMG/M metagenome (GOLD analysis project Ga0126371, IMG submission 110145) | Tropical forest soil microbial communities from Panama - MetaG Plot_4 | ecosystem: Environmental > Terrestrial > Soil > Tropical forest > Bulk soil | place: Panama | collected 2016-02-17 | reverse complement strand
CCTCCTGTTGTTCACTATAGTCACCATCTTGTTCCACCCGGTTCGCATCTTCCATACTGCCCCCGACAGGGGCCTGCTGAGAATACCGCGCGGGTGGCCAGACCCGGGCCGCACCTCCCACCTCTCACCCCTGTTGACTTCATTGTCACGGCATCTTCTCCGGAAAGCAACTGCCTAAAGCTGCCAAGCAATGACACCAAAGAGCCATCCGGATCAAACCGTACCCTACTTCGAACGTAATCGGCCTCACAGAGTTACAATCTCAAACGGCGGCTACGCCTCGGGACCTGCATCCCTCACCCCAACGCCCCGCCAACGGAGGAGTTATGGCAGAACGATCCAGTTCCATGCCCCCAGCCGGAAGCCCCGATCCCAACGAAAAGCTTGTCAAGGTCTTCGACTCCGAACAGGAATCTGAAGCCGTGATCGTGAAAGGTCTGCTCGACTCGGCCGACATCGACTCCAATCTCACCTCTGTCGATGCTATCCAGGATATGTTCCCCGGGGTGGGTGGAACTGTGATCCTTGTCCGCGAAGAAGATGCCGACGAGGCTCGTCGCGTCATCGAGGCCTACCGCAATTCGCCGGTCACCGACGACGAGACCGCCGAGGTCAATATCGCCGACAACCTGAACGACGATCGTTCCTAGCGATGGGTTCCTAGTGCAGGCTCGCCAGTTGCGGGCTGACCTATCGGCCATCGAGATAGAAAGTCACGGCCCCGTCTAAATCCGTTCGATACGTAGTGACCTTTGCGTCGGCTATCCTGCTCAACACGTCCATCCGCGGATGACCGAACGTGTTGTACGCCCCCACTGAAATCACCGCCCATCGCGGATGCACGGCGTTCAGCAGGTCCTGCGTTGAGCTCGTGTTGCTGCCGTGATGTCCGACTTTGAGCAGGTCGGCATGCATCTCGTGGGTCGCCACCATACGCTGCTCGACTGCACGTTCCGCATCTCCTTCCAGCAATGCCGTCGAATCACCGTAACGAAGGCGCAGCACTAGTGAATCGTTGTTTTTTGCCTGAGCGGATGCCACCCAAGCCTCGGGCGGCGAGAACACCTCCGCCCGCATTCCCCCAGTTCCAGAATCTCGCCATCGCTGTGCCGCACGACACGCACCCCCAGGCTCTTCGTGTATTCCAACAACGCTTCGATGGAATCCGCTTGTGGCATCGCTCCGACCCACAGCTCGCGCGGGCGAAAGTTATTCAGCACCGAATGCATGCCGCTGATGTGATCGGAGTGTCCGTGCGTGATGGCCACCCCATCGAGTCGCGAGATCCCGCGAGCCCACAGATACGTTGAGACGACGTTCTCGCCATAGTCGAACTCGCTGTGTTGTCCTCCTGCTGGACCTCCGGCGTCTACCAGCAGCATCTTTCCTTCGGGGGAGACCACTAGGATTGAGTCGCCCTGACCAACATCGATCGCAGTCACCTCCATCACAAGCTCGCGCACGTATGGCCGCGGTTCAATGGCGCTGATCCATGCACCTGCGGCGGCCAGGACAGCCAACCCCGTCACCGTCAACGGTCTCCGTCGCCATACCAATGCCATCGCGACCGTTAACGCCACGCCCGCCATCACGATTGTGGAAATCTCCGGCATCGCCACTCGATGATCCGCAATCCGAAATCCACCCAGCCATCGCACCGTTCCAGTGATCCCGTGCAGAGCAATCGCCGCCAACCATGCTGGAAGTTTTGCGGCGGCTACCCATGCGTATCCGAGCGCAACCGCCAGGACCGCCACCGGCATGAGCAACTCAGTCAACGGAACCGCGAGTGCATTCGCCGGAATTCCCATCACCGTGGCGCGATGAAACTAGTACGCCATCGGCAACGCCATCCCGAGCTGCATCAGCAGCGATACGCAAAGCAGTTCGTAGACGTTCAACGTGCCGCGCGCCAGCCAACTCATCATCCAAAGCGGGAACTTCCTCACGCGATCCCAACTTGCGACGAATCTCTCCAGCCGTTCGCCCACGAGCCGCAGATCCAGCCGCACCTGTGTCACTCGCGGCGCCAGCGTGCGATCGAATTCGATCGACTCAAGATGGCGCAGCCCCCGTACATACGGCTGTGATGTGCGCTCAAACACGGGAACCGCAAGCGCGGCCACTAGAAAAACGGCAAGAAACGTCAGCTGAAAGCTTGGACCTAGAAAACTCTTAGGATCGAACGCCATGACCGTAAGCGCCGCGGCGCCCAGCGCATTCAGCATCGACCGCTCGCGGTAAAGCAACCGTACTCCCAGGTAGACCGTCAGCATCAGCGCCGCGCGCCACACTGGAGGCCCAACGTTCGTCACGAAGGCATAGCCGGCGCAAAGCGAAACGGTAAGAACGCTGGCCGCCATGTCCCCCAGCCTCACCCGCCGCATCACCCAGAACACCACGAATGCCGGGATGCTGACGTTCATCCCCGACACGACCAGGATGTGATACGTGCCCGAGCGTTGAAAATCCGTCTTCGTCTCCGGTGTGAGGAACGCGCTCTCGCCGATCACGGCAGCATCCATCAACGCGGCATCGTCTGCCGCCCACAGCAGGTGAATCTTGCGCACGATACTGGGATGAACTCGTTCACGCCATTTGGCCACGCGTGTTCCCAGAATCCCGGCAACACTTCGACCTTCGCCACGTGCGCCGAGCCAAGCACAACGATGCCGTTGTCGGCGAGATATCCTTGATAGTCGAATGCGCCCGGATTGGGGAAATTTCGCGGCGTACGTAGCTTTACCGGAAATCGCAGCCGCTCGCCATAGCGGAAGCTTCGCATCGGCGAACTCGCGCCGTCTTCCTCATATTCAGGATCGGACGCTTTCGTGTAGATTCCGCGGCGCAGCCCCGCGTGGATCGGATGCGTTGCTCCCCCCCGCCTCAATCTGCTCAGGCTCGACGTCGATCGATTGTCGCGAACCGCCGTAACTTCTCTCTCGAATCTCACCCTCATGCGTGACGTGCGCCGTCACAATCGTCTCGCTTCCATCAGCGAATGCCAGGATCTCCGCGCCTGGAAGCTGTTGCGTATTGCGGAGCTGAATCTCAAGAGCGCCTACGAAAAGCAGCGAACCCAGCGCCAAGGGAAATGCCAGCCAAATGCGGCGTCTCGCGAAGAATCCCGCTGCCCCCAGAAACGCCGGTGCCGCGACCACCCACCACAACACGGGTCGCCACGCGTATTCGCCGACCGCGATGCCCGCCCCAAACGCCAACGCCGCCCAGAACAACGAGCGGCGCGGGGGTTTGATTGCAGGAGAGAACAAGGTCGCTACCGTTTTAGGAAACACTTCATTATTCGTGATCGCGAATCGCGAAAGCGTTGGGCCTTCGACTCGGAACGAGCTCCGACGGTCCGGTATCAGGATGGCCCACAGCTGAGTCGAGAATGATTCGTATCAGGGCACCGCTTCCGGAGCGCCACTCCGGTCCGACCCTCACCGCCCCTTCAGGGGCCGCGAATGCTACCGCACCAATTCCACCACGCTCTCGATGTGATAGGTCTGCGGAAACAAATCCACCAGGTGCAACCGTTCCACGCGCCAACCACCCGCGATCAATGTCACCAGGTCGCGTGCCAAAGTCGCTGGGTCGCACGACACGTACGCCACGCGCTTCGCATCCAGCTTCGATACAGCGCGTGCCACGCGATCGCCTAACCCTGCGCGCGGCGGATCGACGACCACCAGGTCCGGGCGCAGCTTTGCGCCACGGCCAGCGAGATATTCGTCCACGGTCGCGCGCACCGCCTTCACGCTCGGTTCTGAATTGTAGGCAAGATCAGCCGCCGCGCTATGTGACGACTCGACCGCCACAATGTGACCAAATACCTTGCCGAGAGCCGACGTAAAAAGCCCCACGCCGGCGTACAAATCAAGCGCCACCTCTCCCGACCGATTCGCCGTCACAATACTCACCAACTCATCCACCAAGAAGCGGTTCACCTGGAAAAACGAGCCGCCGCTCACACGCAAAGCCCCAGCCCTGGTCTCATAGAGAAACGCCAACGGCCCCAGCGTCCATTCTGGCTGCGCGGTGATATGGCCTTGCACTCCGCGCGCAGCTGCGATCCGTTGCGAAAACACATAAACGCCGACCACCTCGGGAATTTCACGCTGCAACTGTTCCGCGAACTCCTGCCCTGATCGAGACCGCTGCGATTTTTCCTGCTGCGGATCGCAGTAAAGCTCCACCTGCAGCTTCGTATCATCTTCGTTCGCGAACAGCTCGATCTCGCGCAATGTCGCAGGAACTTTTCCTTCCCGCCCCAACTTCCACAGCGCCGCAATTGCCCGATTGATGAGCGGCGAACTGATTGGGCACTCCTCCACCGCCAGCAAAACGTGCGATGCCATCCGGAAATATCCCAGCGCGAACTCGCCCTCCGCTCGCACCTGCAGCCGTGTCCGATTACGATATCCCCAGGGAGGCGACGCATGCACCTCGACTTCTGGCGTCACTTCCAGTTTCGCCAGCCGCCGCAAATTCTCCTTCAGGATCTCAGTCTTGATCGTGAGTTGATGTTCGTAGCTCGTGTGCTGATAGTGGCACCCACCGCATTGCGCGAAGTAGGGACAACGCGGTTCGATCCGCGCCGCCGACGCCTCAAGAATCGCACCGACTCGCGCCGCCCGTGCAAAGCCCGGCTTCTCTTCAACGAGCGAGACCTCTACCTTCTCGCCTGCCAGCACAAACGGCACAAACACGGCCTTGCCGCGGCCTTTTTCATCCGCAGGCAGGCGAGCCAGTCCGTCTCCGCCATAAATCAGTTTTTCAATGGTGAGGTTCAAACGATGATTCTAGGGCATCGGCCGCATACTGTCTGAATGAACGTAGCCGCTAAGCACGCTGGCTCGGCAGACTAGTAGCATCGCGCAGCGATGCCTGCGCGACGGGGTGTTGTTTGGAACTAGTTCTTAACCTGTGCTGGCTCCTGCTCCTTGGCCCGGGAGCCTACCTCTGGCTTCGCCAGAGGCGCAGCGCGAAGCCGATTTTTCAGTTTTCAATCGCGCTCGCCTGCCTGCTCTTCCTACTTTTTCCGGTTATCTCGGCCACCGACGATCTGCACGCCCTCCGTCAGGAGATGGAGGAGTCAACCTCCACCAAGCGCGCCCAGAAGCAGGTCAGCAAGCGCAGCGCAGCCCATGACTTGAGCGCTCCACCGGCCGAGCTCGCCTCGCCGGAATCTTTCCCACCTTCGAATCAGGTCTGCGGACTTGTTCTCGCTCTTACCGCACCTCGCGCCGCGTCGGCTCAGACAGACCACTCACCCTCTCGGTCCCCTCCATCTTTGCCCCTCGCATAGTTAGGTGGCGCTGCCGCGAAGCAGCGTTTGCCTTCCCTCAATCCTCAATCGTGTTTCAAGCAGACTCACGCGATTTGTCGTGAAGACGTCCGTTCAGCCCATTCGACCACGCTGAACGCGAACTTCACACTTCGACATCGCTAACAGCCGCTTGACTTCCCGTTTCCCGGACTCGATCGCCGGCGATCAATCTCGCAGCGGGCCGATTGAGCTCCTGATCGCAGCTGGAGCCAGCGGAAAATGATTCGTTCCTTCGTCGACTTCGCTCTAAATAACCGCATCCTCATCTTGAGTCTCGCAGTCTTGCTGTTCATTTGGGGTGTCGTTTCGTTTCACAATCTACCCATCGAAGCCTATCCCGACGTTGCAGACACCTACGTCCAGATCATTTCGCAATGGCCCGGTCATGCCGCCGAAGAAGTCGAGCAACAGATCACTGTGCCGCTGGAAGTCGAACTCAACGGCGTCCCCCACCTCACCCACCTGCGCTCACTATCACTCGCCGGGCTTTCCGTGATCACCATGATTTACGACGACGACATCTCGACCTTCACCGCCCGACAGGAAGTGCTCGACCGCCTCGCGCAAGCCACGATACCCAATGGCGTCAATCCCGGTCTTGGCCCCGACTACAGCCCCACCGGTCAGATCATGTTCTACACACTGAGAAGCACCAATCCCGAGTACGACACCATGGAGCTCAAGACTCTTCAGGATTGGTTCGTCCGCAATCAGCTCAAGTCCGTGCCCAACGTCGTCGACGTCAACATCTTCGGCGGCCCCACGCGCGAGTATCAGGTGCGCCTCGATCCCGGCAAGCTCGTCTCCTACGGCCTGTCGCTCAGTCAGGTGGAGCAAGCCCTCGCCAACAACAACACGAACGCTGGCGGAGGCTTCATTCAGCGCGGCCAGCAGGCTCTCAACATTCGCGCCGTGGGTCTGATGTCCACCACTGCCGATCTCGAATCCACCTTCGTCAAAGTCGTTAATGGGACCCCAGTCCGCATCGGCGATCTTGGCGAAGTCGTGCAGGCGCCCAAGGTCCGCCTCGGTCAACTCGGAAAAACTATTCGCCGCGAAGATGGCACCGTCATCAACGACGACGACGTGGTCGAAGGCATAGTCCTCCTTCGCAAAGGCGCGGAACCTGACGCTACCCTCGAAGCCCTCCACAAAAAGATCGCTGAACTCAACAACGGACTGCTGCCTCGCGGCGTGAAATTCGTCCCGCACCTCGATCGCGGTGACCTTGTCCGCTATACAAGCCATACCGTGCTGCGCAACCTGACGCACGGCGTGTTACTCGTAACGCTGATTCTCTTTCTTTTCCTCGGGAACGTCCGCAGCGCGTTGATCGTGGCGATCACCATACCCTTCTCGCTTCTTTTCGCGTCGATCCTGCTCGCCCTCAGCCACATTCCCGCGAACCTGCTCTCACTCGGCGCACTTGATTTCGGCATGATCGTCGACGGCGCCGTGGTCATGGTCGAAGACATCCTTCGCCACACCGGCTCGCGCATCGACGAACATCGCACCTTGATCCAGGTCATCGGCGACGCCGCTCACGAAGTACAACGCCCCGTCTTCTTCGCTATCTTCGTCATCATCACCGCGTACCTGCCGATCTTCACCCTGCAGCGTGTCGAAGGCCGCCTCTTTCATCCTATGGCTTGGACTGTGGCCTTCGCGCTGCTCGGCGCGCTCCTGTTTTCCCTGCTGATTGCTCCCGTCCTCTGCAGCTTTCTCCTTCAGGGAAAAATAAAAGAGTGGCAGAATCCCGTTCTCGAACGCCTTCTGATCGCCTACCGTCGCGGCCTCGAATGGTGCCTTGATCACCAGAAAACCGTCGTCGGCGCTGCCGCGTGCCTCGTGCTCGTCATGCTGTACCTCGGCTTCGGTGGACTCATCGGCTCCGAATTCCTTCCTCACCTCGACGAAGGCGCCATTTGGGTACGTGGCACACTCGCTCCCAGCGCAGGTCCCGATACCGGCATCGCCGTTATGAAGCGCGCGCGCCTCATCCTCGCCGACTACCCCGAAGTCACCCAGGTCGTCAGCCAGGTTGGTCGCCCCGACGACGGCAGCGACGCCAGCGGCTTTTACAACACCGAGTACTTCGTCGATCTCCGTCCCCGTGAACAGTGGCGCGATCAGTTCCGCACCAAGGAAGACCTCGTCGCCGCGATGGACAAATCGCTCCAGCAAATTCCCGGCGTCATCTGGAATTTTTCCCAGCCCATCTCCGACAACGTCGAAGAAGCCGTCAGCGGTGTCAAAGGAGAACTCGCCGTCAAACTCTTCGGCCGCGACTTGAAAGTACTCGAACAGAAAGCCAACGAAATGCAGGATGTGATGAGCAAGATCCCCGGCATCGCCGACCTCGGCACCTTCGAGGTTCGCGGCCAGCCCAACGTGAACCTGATCGTCGATCGCACCGCCGCCAATCGCTTTGGCGTCAATGTCAGCGATGTACAGGACGCCATCGAAACCGCCGTGGGGGGAAAGGCCGTCAGCCAGATCCTGGTCGGCGAGCAACGCTACGACCTCACCGTCCGTTACCAGGAGCCCTATCGCTCCACCGTCGACGACATTGCCCGCATCCGCATCCTCAATCCCTTTGGCGAGCGTGTCTCCCTCGCGCAGGTCTGCAACATCATCCTCGAAGACGGCGCCTCCACCATCTACCGCGAAGGAAACTCACGCTACATCGCCATCAAGTACAGCGTGCGTGGGCGCGACCTCGGCAGCACTGTCCGCCAGGCCATCGACGACGTCCACCGCAAAGTCCAATTGCCTGAGGGCTATCACCTCGATTGGACCGGCGAATACGAGAGCCAGCAGCGCGCCAACCGACGCCTCGCCGTCATTGTTCCCATCACCATCCTTCTTATCTCGCTCATCCTTTATTCAGCCTTCTCGTCCTGGAAGTGGACCGGCCTCATCCTCGGCGTCGTTCTGCTCTCCCCGCTCGGGGGATTTCTCTCGCTCTTGATCACCGGCACACACTTCAGCGTCTCCTCGGGCCTGGGATTCCTCGCGCTGATCGGCGTCTCCGTGCAAACCGGAGTGATCATGGTTGAGTACATCAATCAGCTTCGCGTTCGTGGTCGTACGGTTCACGACGCCGCCAAAGAAGGCACCTCGATGCGCCTGCGACCGATCATGATGACCATGCTCGTCGCCACGCTCGGCCTGCTGCCCGCCGCGATGTCGCACGACATCGGCTCCGACTCGCAGCGACCCTTCGCCATTGTGATCGTCGGCGGCCTGACGTTTGAACTGTTAGTGAGCGTGTTCCTCTTACCGACCCTCTACTGCTTCATCGCCCGCCCCGGAGACCAATTACCTCCACCCGAATCCCGCTTCCTCGAAGAAGGTGAGCACGTGGACTAACAAGAAATTGGACTAGTAAGCGGGCACGTTAGGAATTGAGGGGACGGAGCCCCTTAATAACTGTCATCCTGAGCGGCGTGAGGCGTCAGCCGAATGGAGTCGAAAGCCAGCCCTGAGCGTAGTCGAAGAGGACCTCTTGTTCCCCAACGTGACCAGAGGCCCCTCAAGGCATTTTCTCCCCGAATCACTCCTGTGATCCTGACACCTGCCTTCTCATAGCCTTGGATCTACCGGCTCGCTCTCGAGCGAAAGCACACCAAACACGCACTCGTGCACTCGCCGCAACGGCTCCTTCTGGACGAATCTTCCCAACGCCTCCAGCCCCAACGCAAACTCGCGCAATGCCAGCGACCGCTTTCTCCCCAAGCCTCGATGTCTCAACCGGCTCAGATTCTCGGCCAGCGTGTACTCCGGACCATAGATGATCCGCAGATACTCGCGACCACGCACCTTTACTGCAGGCTGAGAAAATCCCTTCGGCCCCTTGGCCACGAACTCGAGTGGCTTCACGACCATCCCCTCTCCGCCGCTCGCTGTCAGCTCCTGCCACCACCCGATAGCCTTCTGTTGATCCTCCGCGTTGGTGATATCGACAACCAGGTACGGAGTGGCCAGCAACAGCGCCGGATCCGCTGTACAAATCTGTTTTAGAGTCTCCATGTGCCAGGCATGATCCTTCGCACTGTGCACTGCGCCCTCACTCGCCAGCAAATGAAACGGCGCCAGCTTCAGATCCGCGAGCGACTCAACCTTCCAGCAATAGCGGCGATACGCTTCCACGTACAATTCAGCGGCCTCAGATCGTGCGCGTAGTCGATTCGCAAGATACCCCAATTCAGAGACGCCATTTCCATTGGCGGCCGTCAACGCCTCAAGCGCCGCGGGAAGCGCTGCTCGCGCTGCCGCCCCAGTCGGAGCGTATTGCCGACGCAGCAGTTCTTCGGCCTTCGCCGACCACGGCATCAACTCGCAATCCAGAAGAACCCAGTCCGTGTTCAGTGCCTCCCACATACCCGCGGCGCCCACGGCTTTGCTCACGCGAGAAAGAAGCTCGGCCTCGAGTTGGCCATCATTGAAAAATCTTCGCCCCGTGCGGGTGTAACAAAGCCCGATCTCACCCTCCATCACACCAAAGCGCCGGCACGCCGCATCCGCGTCACGGCACACGATCACGACCGCGCGCGATCCCATGTGTTTCTGCTCACAGACCACTTTGTGAACACCTTCATGGAGGTAATACGAAAACGCCTCTTCGGGATGCTCGAGCAGTCCCTCGCGCTTGCTGGTCTCGCACGGCGACATCGTGGGCGGAAGATATACCAGCCACTTCGGATTCGCTGCGAATCGGCTCATCACCTCCAGCGCCGTAATGGCGTTTTCTTCGCGGATCGTGACGTTGTGCTGCCAGCGGGTGTGAATGATCCGCTTGCCCATAACATCTTCGATGTTCAGCAACTCGTCATGCTGTTGCTGCGCAGTAAGCTGAGGCGTCCCATCGTCCCTTTTCAAGAAAGGCTTCGCTGACTCGTAATAAGTTCTCCGCGCTGGAGCGGAAACGAGTTCGCGCTCCGGATAACGAAGCGCCGTCAGCTTGCCCCCGAAAACGCACCCGGTATCGATATTGATTGTGCGGTTCAGCCATTCCGGCTCCGCAACTGGAGTGTGTCCGTAAACCACCATCGCCTTGCCGCGATACTCCGCGGCCCAGTTGTAACGTATCGGAAGCCCGTACTCATCGGTCTCGCCCGTGGTCTCTCCGTACAGCGCAAAGTCGCGCACCTTACCCGAGCCGCGGCCTTGCATCTCTTCTTTCATGCCCGCATGAGCCACCACCAGCTTGCCGTCGTCGAAGACGTAGTGACTTACGAGGTCATTGAGGAACTGCACCACTTTCTTTTTGAACTCCGCCGAACGCTGATCCAGCTGAGTAATAGAATCCGCCAGCCCGTGCGTCAGCTGCACGTCGCGGCCTTTCAGTTTCCGCATCAGCTTCATGTCGTGATTGCCGGGAACGCAGAAGGCCGTGCCGGCGGCCACCATGTTCATGACCAGTTCAAGTACCTCGGCAATGCCGGGGCCGCGATCGACCAGGTCGCCGACGAACACAGCTTTCCGCCCGACCGGAGGAGTCACCCGCACGCCTCCGTCCGCTTGTTCAACCTGATAATCCAATTTCCGCAGAAGTGCAAACAACTCGTCGTAGCACCCGTGAACATCTCCAATGATGTCGAACGGTCCGTGCTCTTCCTTTTTGTTGTTCCATAAGGGCTGCCGCGTGATCGTTGTCGCCGCTATGTCATCGATTGACGAGAGCACAAACACGTGACGGAAACCTTCGCGCTCCAGGCCGCGGATCGACCGCCGAAGTTGCTGTGACTGGTTTCGAACCACATGCGGACCAAATTGTCGATCGGGCCGCGACTGATTCCGTTCGTGACAAAGCTTCTCAGGGAGATTCAACACAATCGCAACCGGAAGAACGTGGAACTCGCGTGCCAGTTCCACAATTGGCTTGCGTGCCTCGACCTGCACATTCGTGGCGTCGATCACGGTCAGCCGGCCCGCCGCCAGGCGCTTACGCGCAATGAAGTGCAAAAGCTCAAAAGCATCGCTCGTTGCGGATTGATCGTTCTCGTCATCCGAGACCAGGCCTCGGCAGAAATCGGACGAGATGATTTCCGTCGCCTTGAAATGGGTTCGTGCAAAGGTGGACTTCCCGCACCCGGAAGCTCCAACCATTGCTACCAAGGACAACTCGGGGATCGTAATCTTCACCGGCTGAAGACCCCCATCTGCGTGGGCGACCCCACTTGCCCGTCCTCTTCGCCGACGGGAACAAACTTCACGGTGTAGCCGTGCCGCTGCGAGACTTGCTGTGACCACGTCTGAAACTGCTCACGCGTCCACTCGAAACGGTGGTCCTTATGGCGGAACTGTCCCGCGGGAAGCGTTTCGAATTTCACGTTGTACTCGGCATTCGGAGTCGTCACAACCACCGTTGTGGGGCGCGCATTTTCAAACAGCACGCGCTCGAAGGCCGCCAGACGCGGCGGATCGAGATGCTCGATTACTTCCACAACGGTAGCCGCGTCATATCCCGCCAGCCGCGAATCGCGATACATCAACGAGCCATGGATCAGTTTCAGGCGTTCTCGCTGCTTGGTCGGCATTCGCTCGAGCCGCAAACGCTGGCTTGCGATCTCGAGACTTCGAAACGAAACGTCCATGCCCACAATCTCCGTGATCGATTTTTCCTCGAGCAGAGCACACAGCAACTTTCCTTCGCCGCAACCCAGATCCAGCACGCGCTTGGCCTCCGCAGAGCGCAACACCGCAACCACCGCACCCATGCGTTGCTGCCACAAGCGAATCGGAGCTTCGATTTTCGTTTCCTGCTCTGCCTGCGCTTCCAGCGTCGCATCCGGATCCGGATTGTCTTCTTCGGCCAATCGCGCCAGGGCCTGGCGAGCCAACTGTCGCTGTCGCGGCAGGTAACGTTTCACGATTGCTTCCTTATGCGGATGTCCGGCAAGCCAGCCTTCCCCTTTACGCAACAACTTCTCCACTTCGTCCTTCCCCACCCAGTAGTGCTTCTCCGCATCAAGCACAGGAATCAGCACGTACAAATGCCGAAGCAGATCCGTCAATCGAACTTCGCCATCGAGCGTGACGGAGAAATAAGGACTGTCGCCCCATTCCGAGAATTTCTCGTCGAGAGATAGTCGCTTAGCCTGCACCCGGTATCCGAGCGGCTCGAAGAGCTCTTGCAGAAGGCTCTCGCGACGGCACGCCACGACGCTCAGAGCCGCCGTCAAGGGAATCCTCTGCTCCGCGAGTTCCTGTCGATTCTTGCTGCGCCCGGCCATCGCTGTCCCGAAGATCCGTCCGAGCGCAACGCTCGTGAACGACGACAGCACATATGGACGGTCGTTCACGTACTGCTCAAGCGTGCCGCCGTCTCCCGGGCCGCGCTTCCCTCGCACAAGGCCGACCGTATCGATGTCCAACAGCAACGCCGCCGTGCACTTCTCGCTCGTCGCTTCCGGGTAGAACAAATGCGCCTTCCCGAACGACATCTCGAACGAGTGCAACTTGGCAGGATTCTTGTGGAGTAAATGTCCCAGGTCTGTTGCAGGCTGATGAGTGGTGCTGATCGTCAACAACATTTCTGAGAATTATACGGGGCTACTAAGTGCGGAGCGGAGTGCTGCTCACCATTCAACTCGCCCCGACTTCAGGTTTCCCCCTGTGGAGCGAGAGGAAACGGTGCGCGGATCGGATTGCGCCCTGCTTCCTACCCATCGAAATGCACGCGATGAAGTGGGCCATCGGCGGATGTGGTAGTGTCCACCACAGAGAGCGAACGTGGGCCAGGCCCCTGAACAAATCAGCGAGACCATTGAGACTCTTTACCGATCGGAATCGGGCCGGGTTCTGGCGACGCTCGTGCGCCTCCTCGGAGAGCTGGATCTTGCAGAAGAGGCGATGCATGAGGCGTTCGCCACCGCTCTGGAGTCCTGGCCTAACACAGGCATTCCGGACAGTCCGCGCCCGTGGCTGATTGCAACGGCACGCAACAAGGCTATCGATGTGATCCGCCGGCGCGCGCGCTTCGACGGGACACAGAGAGACTTTGCACTCTACACAGAAGCGAACAGCAACGAAGCGCGCATCCGAGAAGCTTCGCTCGATGACGAGGAGATCGAAGATGATCGTCTCCGCCTAATCTTCACCTGCTGCCATCCCGCTCTGCCTCCAGAAGGACAGGTAGCGCTCACGCTGCGCGAAATCTGCGGCCTGACCACGGAGGAGATTGCTCGGGCGTTTCTCATCACGCCAGCAACGCTCGCCCAGCGCATCGTGCGCGCGAAGGCGCTCATCCGTGATAAGGCAATTCCTTACCAGGTGCCAGCTTCCCAGGAATTAACGGCACGGTTGGGAGCTGTCCTCCAAGTCATCTATCTGATCTTCAACGAAGGATACTCAGCCGAAACCACAGGCGCCGAACTCAGCCGCGAGGCGATCCGTCTAGGAAGACTCCTGCTCGACCTGCTCAAGCTTCACTTAATTGACGAACCCGAGGTGATGGGCCTCGTAGGACTCATGCTGCTGCAGGAGTCGCGCCGTGCGGCCAGAACTTCTCGCGACGGAGACTTGATCCTGCTGGACGAGCAGGACCGGTCTTTGTGGAACCGGGAGCAGATTGCCGAAGGCATCTCGCTCACCGAAAGCGCTCTTCAATCGCGCCGCTTCGCTGCCTACACTCTGCAAGCGGCTATTGCGGCCGTTCACGCCGAGAGTTCCTCGCCGACATCCACGGACTGGCGTGAGATCAAGCTGCTCTACGACCGGTTGCTTGAGATTCATCCATCTCCAGTTGTCGAACTGAACCGCGCAGTGGCCATTGCGATGTGCGAAGGTCCGGAGCAGGGCCTTCGTCTTATTGATGAGTTGCTGGCGCGCGAGCAACTCTCCAACTACCACCTCGCGCACTCTGCCCGCGCAGACCTGTGCCGCAGATTAGGGCGGATTCCGGAGGCACGTGCGTCGTATGAGAAGGCGCTAGCCCTGATTTCGAATAGCAGAGATCGGCACGAACCTGAGCGTCGTTTTCTCGCGAGCCGGCTCGGGGAATTGAAATAGGGCAGAAAGGCGGTCTTAGGTCTTAGGTCTTAGGCCTTAGGTCTTGTTCCAAGTTTTTTAGAGTCGGTTGCAGCGCAATCACCGGGTATACCCCTCCCCCTTTGGTCTAGTGGAATGAGCAGGTTACGCGGAGAATCCCGCGAGATCTCTGATGTCAAAGAACTTATCGGCAAAATATTCCGGACAAAGGGCTTAGCGTCCGCCGCCGTCCTCAGGAACACGCGCGGCGAGTCAGCTTCGCCCACCAAGCCTGAGGAATGCGAGGGCAGATGTCACGGGTCAGATGTGACCGGTGAACGTTGGGAGCGGGAGGCAGCATCTGTTTCCCACACCATCGCACATAACGCGATTGAATGGGCACCCGCAGCCACCCCGCCCAGCGGAACCTTGAAACTGCAGGCAGCCAGAAGGATTGTTGGTTGGGGTGACGGTCACTCCGATGATGCGGGAGAAGAAATAGGGCGCGGATCGCACAGTTGCATGGGTGCTGACCTCAAGAAGAAAATCCCCACCCTACGAAAACCGCGTAGGGTGGGGCACCCGCCGATTGAATGGGGCACCCTCGAATTGGATGGGCCACCCGCCCGGGTCGCGTCAGGTTATCGTTGGTTGCTGACCGCTGACCCACGAGCATCCTCGTAGCTCAGGGCGGTGCTCTTGGCCACACCGAGTGTCTGCTTGGATATCTTTTTTTCCTGGATTGCCACAGAGGTCATGAGCTGGTAGAGACTTTCCGCCGCTTGAAACTTCTCGGGCGCATATTTCTCCGCGCCGGAAACCTTCGCAATCCGCCGCGCATTCATTGCCTGAACCACTTCCGGCGGATATCCCGAGCTGGTATCGAGCGGTTCGTACTTGTAGCCTGGTGGAGCGTAGACGGCGCCTTGCAATTGGATCTGCGCCGGCGTCGTCTGCGTGGTGTTGCCGGCGAAGGAGACAGCCTTCAGGACGACGATGTTACTGGGATACGCTACGGCAGCATACGGTTCTGCCGTCACCATCATCGCAAAGGTCCGTAATACGGTTGTGGCCAGGACGCGCGCGTGATCTCCTTTTGAAATCAACTCACCAATCTTGAGAGTCCTACCCTTGGGGACACTTCCCCAAAGCACGTATGTCAGAAACTCATTGCCGAACTTGGTCGGGCTTGCAAGGCCGAAGAACTGAACATCGAGAGAGACACTGCCGTCTTTTGAAGCCTTGACCTGGCCTTGCCCGACTGCGCCGGGCATCAGATCGGTGGGAGAGAACTGAACCTTGTTTTTATCGCCGAGAGAATAGTTGAAGGCGGGAATTTCAGTGACGAGCGATCGACTGGCCCCCGTCGGGTTAGCGCCCGTTGTGTCTGACGAACGCGCTGGCTCAGCAGTTTGTGCCTGCGGTTGAACAGTCACCACCAGGAGAGTTCCTGCGGCCAAGCAAACGCAGAACATTCGCGTCACTTGAATGTAAAGAGACATCGGCGTTTTCCCCCGACGCACGTTTATGTACGCTTCCCGGATAGGGTGCCCTGACTAGTTATAGCTGTCAGGCGCGGGGAAGTCTTCCGGGAAAAGTGCCAGTGGGTGGCTACCACTCGACGAACTTTGCTGTCGTATCTTGGTAAACAGCAAGTTCATCGATACCGCTATCCCCAGGGGTGCTGACCTCAAGAAGAAAATCCCCACCCTACGAAAACCGCGTAGGGTGGGGCACCCGCGAGAGAAGAAATAGGGTAGCCACGATGACCGGTTTCAAACGCGGTAACGGCGGCATAGAATTGTGAATTCCACGGAGAGTGAAAAACAATGCGCCGGTACCATCACGTCGGAATTCCCACTACCGAACCGAAACCGGGCGAGACCCACTTGAAGCACCTGAAGCTTTTTGTCGTCAGCCACGAGAAAAGCGAATTCGGGGTGGAGTGGATGCGTTTCGAAGCGGACGCGGCCGTTCCGGATCTCGTTCGGCAAGTTCCGCACGTGGCGTTTGAAGTGGCTGATCTCGCCTCCGAGCTTGCTGGACGTGAAGTCCTCATTTCTCCGAACAGCCCATCGGCCGGCGTCCGCGTCGCGTTCATCGTGGAAAATGGCGCGCCCATCAAACTGCTCGAATTCACCGACCCCAACCACCCGGCCCGCTGTCAGACGCACACTCTTCCGAAATAAAATAGTGCCCCTCGATGTCGATTTTCCCCGTGCGCGGCGACTATTAGGATGAACGGTCGTGAGGATGAACGGCTGTCGGGCGCCGGTCGAGGTGCGTCCGTTTGAAGGTGTTCATCACGCCCGCGGGACAGCGCAAACTCGTAGTAAGAAGGAGACGCGATGAGAAAGATCAGGATCATCGAACATATCTCGCTGGATGGAGTGATTCAGGGGCCCGGCGGGCCAGAGGAAGATACTAGTGGCGGCTTCAAATACGGCGGATGGTCGGCGCCACATGACGACCCGGAGGGCGGAGAGGCGATCGTCGCGGCTCACAGCGAGGCTTTTGATCTGCTGCTGGGACGCCGAACTTACGATATCTGGAGCGGCTTTTGGCCGAAAGCCCCGAAGAGTCCGATGGCGGACAGTATCAACGCCGCGACGAAATACGTCGCGACCCACAGGCCGAAGAGTCTGGAATGGGGGCCGGTCGAGGACCTTGGACCGGACATCGTGGAGGGCATTCGCCGCATCAAGGCGAAGAGCGGGCCGCACCTGATCGTCTGGGGCAGCTCGACGCTGACACCGGTGCTGCTTGAACACGGGCTTGCGGATGAGGTCTTGCTGCTCGTATTTCCGGTGTTGTTAGGTACAGGCAAACGTATCTTTTCGGATGGAACTCCGCCACGCGAACTGGCGCTCGTCAGCACGAAGGCCGTGTCGTCGGGCGTCATCATCAGCACCTACAGGCCCAGCGGGCCTTT
>Ga0126371_10002056_pt1 | contig 17245 bp, 15 predicted proteins | sample PanSoiMetaPlot_4_FD_110145 | JGI IMG/M metagenome (GOLD analysis project Ga0126371, IMG submission 110145) | Tropical forest soil microbial communities from Panama - MetaG Plot_4 | ecosystem: Environmental > Terrestrial > Soil > Tropical forest > Bulk soil | place: Panama | collected 2016-02-17 | reverse complement strand
AGGAAGCAATAACTTGAGAGTCGGCGTCTTTACTCCGTTGCTGTCGCAGCTTCCGCTCGACGGCGTTCTCAAGAAACTGAAAAGCTACCAGATCGACGCCGTCGAGCTGGGAACCGCGAACTACCCGGGCGATGCGCATTGCAAACTGTCCATGCTCGATGACGCAGGCGCCCTGGCTACGTTCAAGAAGACTATCGCGGATCATGGCTTCACCATCAGCGCCCTGAGCTGTCACGGCAACCCGTTGCACCCGGATGCCGGGCACGCCCGCCGCGATCAGGAAACCAGCCGCAAGACGATTCTGTTAGCGGAAAAGCTGGGTGTGCCCGTGGTGGTCGATTTTTCCGGGTGCCCCGGCGATAGCCCCGATGGAAAGCGGCCGAACTGGGTCACGTGCCCCTGGCCGCCGGAGTACCTCGACACGCTCAAGTGGCAGTGGGAAGAGGTTGTGACACCTTACTGGACCAGGCACGCTAAATTCGCCGCAGATCACGGCGTCAAGATCGCTATCGAGATGCATCCGGGCTTCGTCGCGTATAACCCGGAAACGCTCTTGAAGCTGCGCGCGATCGCCGGCCCGTCCATCGGCTGCAATTACGATCCCAGCCACATGTTCTGGCAGGGCATCGATCCCATCGCGGCGATTCGCGTCTTGGGCGACTCCATCTTTCACGTGCACGCCAAAGACACGCAAATCTACGACCGGAATCTTCCTCTCACCGGCGTGCTCGACACCAAGCCCTACACCGACGAGCGCAACCGCGCCTGGATCTTTCGCACCTGCGGCTACGGCCACGGCGAAGAATGGTGGCGCGAATTCGCCTCGACCCTGCGCATGTTCGGCTACGATTCAGTCCTGTCCATCGAGCACGAAGACAGCCTGCTCTCGCCCGAAGAAGGTCTGGCACGCGCCGCCGGATTCTTGAATCAGATCGTCATGAGGGAGCAGCCGGCTGCCGCGTGGTGGGTTTGAGCGTGCGCGCCGCCATCGTCGGAACCGGCTTCATGGGCCGCGTCCATCTCGAGGCGCTGCGGCGTCTCGGCACGGTCGATGCATTCAATGTCAGCGCCCGGAAGGAAGCCGATTACCGCACCGTTCTCGCTGATCCGTCCGTGCAGGCCGTTCACATCTGCACACCCAACGCGCTGCATCTGCCTCTGGCGCAGGCGGCTCTCGAGGCCGGCAAGCACGTTTTGTGCGAAAAACCCCTCGCCATCTCGGTCGCCGAGGCGCGAACTCTTACGGACCTCGCCCGCGCGCGGAATCTCCGCAACTGCACCTGTCACAACCTGCGCTATTACCCAATGGTCCAGCAGATGCGGCGCCTGCGCGAGTCCGGCGACCTCGGCGAGATTCTGGTCGTTCAGGGCACGTACTCGCAGGATTGGCTGCTCTACGACACCGACTGGAACTGGCGCCTGGATTCGCGCGAGAACGGGCCGTCTCGCGCCATGGCCGATATCGGCTCGCACTGGTGCGACATGGCCGAGCACGTAACAGGACTGCGTATCACGTCGCTCTGCGCCGACCTGCAGACCTTCCACAAAACGCGCAAGCGCCCGAAAGGATCCATCGAAACCTTCGCCGGCAAAACGCTCGCGCCCGGAGATTATACTGAGGTGCCCATCGACACCGACGATTTCGGCTCCGTCCTCTTCCGCATGGGCCCGCGAACCCGCGGCGCCTTCACCGCCAGCCAAGTTTCGGCCGGCTGCAAGAACCGCCTGAGCATCGAGGTATATGGCTCGAATGCGTCCGCGGCCTGGAACCAGGAGCGCCCGGACGAATTGTGGATCGGCAATCGCAACACCAACAACCAGATTCTGATCAAAGATCCGTCCCTGATGAAGGAGTCCGCCAGATCGTACGCCGATCTCCCGGGCGGTCACAGCGAAGGTTACGACGACACGTTCAAGCAGGTGTTCCGCCGCTTTTATCAATCTGTCGAGTCGCCCGGTTCCACGCCGGAATATCCCCAATTCGCCGACGGACTCCGCCAATTGCGTCTGATCGACGCCGAGCGCACCAGTAACCAGACCCGCGCCTGGGTCGACGTCGCCGAATCCTGATCGCTACTCGCGGTCCAAGCGAATTCCGTCAACCTGCAGATCGCGCCGGAACGTGGCCAGCGGCTTCTTCATCAACAGCGTAGTTTCCCGGTCCGAGGACGCGCCCCCCGCCCAGTGGCTTTCGACCGGATCTAAATCGAGCACCGCGGGAAACGGCGAGTACGAAATCAGGTTATAGAACGAGCTCAAGTCTGAACCGGACTTGGCGTAGACCAGGCGCCCCGGCCATCGGAACGCCGATCGGCAGTACAGTTCCTTGAATGCGCCGCGGTAGCATTGCAGCCCCTCGCCCACGTTCACCGGCTTGTCCGCAAGTGCCACGGATTTCGACGGAGCGCTTTCGAACAAGGTGAAATACAGAAACCCACGCGCGTTGAGCGTCTCGTGCCGCGCCTCCTCGTAAAAAGAAGCTGGCATCATGGTCGTCGCTTCGACCTTGCTCACGCCGTTTGGCACCGAGCGCACCTGGGCATTCCACCCTTCCGCAATCCACGTTTGCCCGTTCGGACGAGTGAAGGTGAGTTGCATCGCGTCGGGCCGCGCCTCCAGGCTGTCCGGAGCGCCCCCAATCGCCATACGGAATCGAACCGGAAAGAAGTTGTTCCGGCTCTGTTGCACGAACCGGCCCGCGCTGGGCGCTATTGATACCGATATCGGCGCAGCCGCGGCTGCCACGTGTGGCATTCGCATCTGCACACCAAATCCGAAGGTCCACGGAACCAGAAGGAAAGCGGCGGCCCCACCTACAGTCGCGGCCAATCCAAACACCCGGCTAAACAGCGTCCGGCGGTGCGTGTATTGCGCCCGCAACACGACCAGAGCAATCACCACCACCGCCGCGATCCCCGCGGAATTGTGCACCCACTCGACCATGATCGGTCGCGGCCCGATCGGCAGCAGGCGAAATTCGGGCAGCACGAGTTGCGGCACGCTCAGCGCCGCCAGCACCGCCGCCAGGCTGGCGAACACAAACGGACCGAGCCCTGACGTGACCGCTGCCAGCGCCGCCGCCGGCAGCGAGAAGCAGAAGATCCATAAGACTTGGGACCAAAACAGGCCGGCCCAGATCGACCCCATCGGAAAACCGTCGCGCACCACAATGAAAAGCTGATCCAGGAAGATCGGCACATTCACAAACGCCAGGATGAACAGCAGCTTCGCCGCCACCAAGCTCTGCCACCGGTAGGGACGCGTAATCCAGAACTGGCGGTCGCCTGGAATCGTTTCGGCATGGATCACGCGGCCAATCAACAGCGCGGCCGATGCCATATACAAAAACTCCACCCACCACGGGTTTTTCCAGGCAAAGATTATGGCCGAAAGCAGAACCAGAGCAATTTCGCGATACAGATAGCGGACGTCTTTGCTAAAAATGTGCGGCGCCTGATGCATGATGGCTCTCCTTTCAGGCTGCCGCGGCCTTGGCGCGCGCAATCGTCACGAAAATGGCGCGGAGCGGCATCGGATTCACCGAAACATGTCGCACGTTGTGGAACAAGTTGCGAATCTCCCTGGCGGTGCGTTCCGGATCGAAGCGTGTCTCCACGAACCGCACCACTGCCGGCATGGCCTCGGGCCGCAGCCAATGCGAAGGCCAGTGTCGGTCATCCGGTAGCGGCGCAGGCGATTCGAATGTCAGCTCGATCTCTCGAAAGCGCGTTGTCAGCGATGTCATCTCCTCCGAGAATTGCAGGCGCCCGCGGTCGAGATAGCCAATGTGGCTGGCAAAGCTTTCGATCTCCGCCAGGTCGTGCGACGAAATCAACATGGTGGTCTCACCGGCACTGTCGAGAATCCCGTGGATCAGATCCTCCCGGATCAGCGGGTCCAGCCCGCTGAACGGCTCATCGAGCACCAGCAATTTCGGCCGGTATGCCAGCGACGCCACAAATGCCGCCTTCATCCACATCCCGCGAGAGAGCTGGCGCAATTTGCGGTCGCGCGGCAGATCGAATTGCCGCACCAGGTCCGCGGCCCGCGCATCGTCCCACGCTGGATAAAACGGCTTCAGATACGCCAGGAATGATTTCACAGTCATCCAGTCCGGCAGTTCCTGGTTCTCCGAAACGTAGCCGATCCGGGCCAGCGTCTCCGGTCCCAGTTGACGTGAGTCGACACCCAAGACCTCGGCCCGCCCCGCCGTCGCCCGGAGGATATTCATTAAGATCTTGATGGTGGTGGTCTTGCCGGCGCCGTTCGGTCCGATCAGCCCGAACACGCTGCCTTCCGATACTTCCAGGTCCAGGCCGTCCAGCACCGGCGCGCGCCGGTACCTTTTCGACAGTCCGTTCGTGCGCAAGAGCGTCATGACTTCCTCCTGCCCGCCGGAATGGGCGCGTCAAGCCGGTACCAGTGTCGCGTCACCGCCTCGGTGACTTCGTCCAGATCGAGCCTGAGCTTCTTGGCCTCCACCACCAGTTGTTCGAGTTCCTTGTGAAGCAGGTTGCTGCGCGCGGCCGCCGTCGACGCAGGCCGCTCCGCCACCACGGTCCCCAGCCCCGGCCGCACTTCGATCAAGCCTTCCGCAACGAGTTGGCCGATGACCTTGTGCGCCGTATTTGGATTTATCTTCAGCGCCTTGCTCAGCGCGCGCACAGACGGAAATGTTTCGCCGGGCCACATCTGCCCCGAGATCACAGCTTTCTTGGCGGCGTAGACAACCTGCTCGTGGATGGGCACGCCGGGCTCGAAGGTCAGCCTGAACGGAATCACACGTGTACTATGACAGATAGTACACAAAAAAACAAGCCCCGTGCGTCAGCGCGGGGGCCGGCCTCCTAGCTCTTCACCAGCACCGCCACCCCCGCCGGGCCGTGCAATCCCTTTTCGTCCAGCGCCTGGATCACGCGCTGCGGAAACGTCAGGCTGTGCTCGAAGGTGCGGGTGAAGGTGTATATGACGTCAATCACCTGCCGCTCGCCGAATTTCTCTTCGTGGAGACCCGCCATGCCGCCCAGCAGCAGATCGATCGTCGAATAGTACACCGCCAGCAGCATGAACTCGTTGTGAATCGATCGGTCGATCATCTGGTCCCGCAGTTTGTAAGTGCTCTCCTGCGGGCCGAACGGAAACAGGTTGCGGTAGACGTAATTCACCAGGTACTGCTCAAGGATGTGCTCGTGCCTGCTCAGGAACGGCGCGCAGTAGCGGGAATGCGCGTCCTGAAACCGCGAGCAAATGTCTGCCATGGTCGAGTTCGCCCTCCACCCGACGCCTTCCATGAACTCTTTGTAACAGGCAAGAAAGCGGCGGTTGGTGAAATCCGACGTGATTCGGCTCACGATGAGTTCGAGCAGTATTTCCACTCGCACCCCGGCATGGGCTTGCAGTTGGGCCAGGCTGTCTTCAAAGAGCCCCCCGCCGACGGCCGCCTCGTACCCCTGTAGCAACTCGCCCAGCTGCGCTTCGGAGACTCCGGAACCCACCTCTTGCAGCTTGTCGCAAAAAAAACCAAGGATCACCAAACGCTTCCACACCGGCAGCGTGCGGTTTTGCAGAAGCCCCACCACAAACGTGCGTACCGCGCGAAAATGCCGGTACGGTTTGCCAGCATGCTGGCTCGCCGTGTCGATGGCCGCGATTCGCGCCGTGCTGAAGTCGCTCCCCGCGAGCGGGCCTTCGCTAAACGTCATCGGCTGCGGATCCAGCAAGGCCCGCCGCGCCGCTTCCGGGCACGCCAGGTCCAGCGACTGCTCCAGCACGTCATCCACTGCGTTCCACACCCGCGGAAACCTGGCGCACGTCACCGCCAGATATTCCTCGCCCAAATCCCGGTGAATCGAACACAGCCCTTCCGCCACAAACGGGCAGGTCGTGCTCGCCAGCTGAACCCGCGCGTAGTCGTGCTCGCTCGCATTGGCCGCGTTGATGGTCACCAGCTGCCGGAACCGCTCGCGCCAGGCAGCGTCCGGACACCGCTCGTACTTCTCGTAAGTTGTTTTGTCGATCGTGACCGCCCACCCGTCGCAGCAGGTGTCTTCACAGTCGGCGCCGAGGCACCGGAACTCCCCGAAGTGCTGCGGCGCCGAAGATCGGGTCACCTGACGCATGCGGCCCTACGGCAGTGGTCTCTGGCGGTGAATCAGATGTAGGAAATTGCCGTCCCCGTCGGCGAAGAACACAATCCGATTGCCTTGGCTTCCGGTCGGTTCCGCAAGGAATTTGACTCCAGCCCGCTGCAAGTGTTCGCGCGCCGCTTCGAAGTCGTCCACTTGAATCGCGATGTGCCGGATGCCGGGGTCTTTCATCTTCGTGCCCCCACGCTCTCCTTCGGACGGAATGATTTCCAGCACCGTCCCGTTGGCCGCTTTCACGAAGTAGTTGCCGTCGTATTCGAAATTGATATGGAATTCCAGATGATCGACATACCATTGCGCCAGTTTCTTGGGATTCGGCGAGGCAATGGCCGTGTGCTCGACGCCTTTGAACATGCCCCGGATTGTAACAGGCGGCATTTCCTCTTGACAGCTCCCTCCATTTGTCTTACTCTGTTTGACAAATGGCCAGGCCCGATTCCCTGGGGCAATTTGAGCAGCTCGTGCTGACCGCCATCCTCAACTTGCGCGACCAGGCGTATGGCGTGACCATTCACGCAAAGGTCGAAGAGCTGGCAAAACCCAAGGCCGTTTCGCTCGGCGCCGTCTACGTGACTCTCGACCGGCTCGAAGACAAAGGTTTGATTTCCTCCTGGCTGTCTGATCCGACCCCCGAGCGCGGCGGCCGCTCCAAGCGCTGCTACCGCCTCGAAGCGCTGGGCGAGCGCGCGCTGCAGGATTCGGCCGTCACCGCGCAGCGCATCTGGGAAACCGTCGCCGAGGCTTGGGGAAAGGAGACCGGTTTATGGGGACATCGCCGTCCCAAATGGAACCCGGCCCGCCCAAAATAGTCGAAGCGGCTTTAACCATCCTGCTCCCTCCCCAGTGCCGCGAATCGGTCCTGGGCGATCTCCACGAACGATTCGTGTCGCGCCGCCAGTACATCGGGAACGCCATCCTGACCGTGCCGCTCGTGATCCTGAGCCAAGTCCGCCGCGTTACCGATGCCGGCTTGCTTCTCTTGGAGGCCATGGCCCTCTATCTCTCTTTTTGTGTCAGCGCCCGATTTTGCAATGGAGGGATCTTTCTGGGCGCGCCCAACGTATATCTTCGGGTGGCGCTCCCGGTTCTAGCAGCCTTGATCGCCCTGATGCTGGCCGATGGCTACACCCGCGCCGAACACCGCGCGATCAAGGGTCCGGCTGCCGCCTTCAGCGCTATTTGGCTGCAGTTCGTAATGACGGCCCATAGTGCCGATTGGGCCGTGCCGGTTCAAGTTGTGCTCTTCGCCAGTTGTGCGGGCATCGGAACGGTCGTCGCCCTGCGCGCTGTTCGCCCGGGCCAACAACCGGACCACTGGCGCGGGTTGAGGAGATTCGCATGGATGCAGTCGAAATCACCAATGTGACGAAAACGTTCGGCGACTTGACCGCAGTCGACGATCTCAGCCTAAGGGTTCCGCAGGGCTCCGTCTACGGTTTTATCGGCCCCAACGGCTCGGGCAAGACCACCACCATGCGGATGATCGTCAATATCTTTTATCCCGACCGCGGTTCCATTCGCGTCTTCGGCGAGCAATTGCGCGGCACACGCTCGAAACACATCGGCTACCTGCCCGAGGAGCGCGGCCTCTATCGCAAGATGGAAGTCCGGGCCCTGCTCGAGTTTTATGGAGGGCTGCGCGGGGGCGGCAACGTCAACGGTGAAGTCACCGCTTGGCTAAAGAAATTCGATTTGTTGCGCTGCGCCGATCAGAAACTCGACACACTGAGCAAGGGCATGAGCCAGAAAATCCAGTTCATCGCCGCCGTCGTCCCCGCCCCGAAGCTCCTGATTCTTGATGAGCCGTTCAGCGGGCTCGATCCCGTGAGTGCCGACCTTCTGCGCGATTCCATCCTCGAACTCCGCCGCCGCGGCGCCACCGTCATTCTCAGTACGCACGATATGCATGTGGCCGAGAGCATGTGCGATGGCATCTTCATGATCTTTCGCGGCAAGAAAGTTCTGGATGGAACGCTCGATTCTATCCAGAGCCAGTATGGCAGCGACACGATTCGCGTTTCCGTCGAAGGTGGCGCCGCCGCTCTCGACGGTCTTCCCGGAGTGGAAAAGATCCGCGATCTCGGCCAGGTCCAGGAGCTCCGCATGACACCCGGCTGCGACCCACAGCAGGTGCTGCGCGCGGTGGTGGCCCGCACGCGCGTCTCCAGTTTTTCGGTGGCGCGCCCTTCCCTCCACGATATCTTTGTCCGGATCGCCGGCCCCGCGGCCGAGGAGGTGCCAGTTGCATAGAATTTTCTGGGTGGCTCGCCGCGATTACCTCGCTGTGGTAAAGACCAAGGCCTTCATCATTGGCCTGATCGTGTTTCCCATCGTCTTCGGCGGCGCCGGCATGGCTTCCGTGTTTCTGCGCGGCAAAGGCGGCGAACAGAACCGCCGCATCGTCATCCTCGACCGCTCCGGCGCGGCCGCCGCGGCCGTTGCCGAAGCGGCGCGCCAGAGGAATCAGGAAGTGCTGGTCGATAAAGACACCGGCCTGCAAACCAACCCGCGCTATGAGTTCCAAATCGTCCCAGCCGACGATACCAACCCCGAACAGCAGCGGCTGGCCTTGTGCGACCAGTTGCGCCGCGGCGAGCTGCACGGCTTCCTTGAGATCGCCCCCGACGCCCTCCACCCCAAAAGCAATCCCCCGCCCTCTATCGCTTACTACGCTGCCAGCGGCGCCGATCTCGCCCAGCAATGGCTCAGTCAGGCAGTGAATACCGGCTTGCGTCGCGCGCGCCTCGCCGAACTCGGCGTTCCCGACGACCGGGCGCGCGATGTCGTCGAAACCGCGCCGCTCGAAAGCATGGCCTTGGTCGCGCGCGATCCGCAGGTCGGCACCATCTCCAAACCCCATAAGCGAGGACCCGCCGAGGCTGTGATCCCCATCGCGCTCGTGATGATCCTGTTCGTGATTGTGATGGTGAGTGTGGCGCCTGTCCTATCGACCGTCGCCGAAGACAAGCTGCAGCGCGTCCACGAAATGCTGCTGGCCATTGCCACTCCCGTCGACTTGATCGGCGGCAAGGTGCTCGCCTCCGTCGGTGTCTCGCTCACCAGCTCTGTCTTTTACATCATTGGCGGCTTGCTCGCGTTGGAAGCGCTGGCCGCGTTTGGCTTCGCCCCGCTCAACTTGCTGCCTTGGTTTTTCGTCTATCTGGTCGCGGAAGTCACCATGCTCTGTGCCATGGGCGTGGCCCTCGGCGCAACCTGTAGCAGCGCCCAGGAAGCGCAACAGTTGGCCATGCCGCTGTTGGCTCCCGTGCTCGTCCCGATCTTTCTGTTTGGCCCGATTCTCCAACAGCCCAGCGGACCGATGGCCACCGCCGTCTCGCTCTTCCCCCTGTTCACGCCGATCGCCATGTTACTTCGGCAATCGCTCCCCGGAGGCGTGCCCGCCTGGCAGCCTTGGGTCGGACTGGCCGGCATTTTGATTGTGGTGCCTCTGCTCACTTGGGCCGCCGCCCGCATCTTCCGCATCGCCATTCTCTTCCAGGGCCAGCGCCCCAACGCGGCGCAGTTGCTCCGTTGGGCCATCCGCGGTTAGCCTGGGGTGGATGCAAACACGCGCGGCGCGCTTCGCTTACGCCCTGATTCTTTCCCTGCTGCTCGCCTGGAGCATCGGGCAAGCCCAGAGCGGCGCTGGCCAACCTTACGTCGTACTGGTTTCTCTCGATGGGTTCCGCTTTGATTACGCCGTCCGCGACAGGGCCCGCCACCTGCTCGCCATCCGCGACACCGGGGCTTCCGCGCGCTCCATCACCCCCTCATTCCCTTCCCTGACCTTCCCGAATCACACCAGCATCATCACCGGCCTGTATCCCGCGCACCATGGCATCGTGGCCAATGGCTTTTTTGATCCTATGCGCCAGGCGCCTTTCGAGACTTCCAAGACCGCGGCCGACGGCAGTTGGTATGGAGGCACGCCGCTCTGGGTTCTGGCCGACCAGCAACACACGCGTTCGGCAACCTACTTCTGGCCCGGCAGCGACGGCGTCATCGAAGGCGTGCGACCCTCCTACTGGCTGCCCTTCGATGACAAGGTTCCCGCCGAAAAACGCATGGAGCAGATTCTCGAATGGCTGCGCCTGCCCGCCGCGCAGCGCCCGCATTTCCTCACTCTGTATCTCAGCGATACTGATCACTCGGGCCATGATTACGGCCCCGACGCGATCCAGACGCGGCAGGCCGTGGTGCGTGTCGACCAGGTGGTTGGCAAACTATGGGAGGGCATTCAAGCCTTGCAACTGCCTGTGAACCTGATCGTACTTTCCGATCATGGCATGCAGAACTCAGATCGGGTTGTCGATCTGCGCCGCTACGCGGATTTCAGTAAGACGCGCGTAGCGTCGAGCGGCCCGATCGCTCTCATTTATCCACCCGATGCCGACACTCGCGAGCGCATCTACCGCTCGCTCAAGGGCAAGAGCCGCGACTTCGACGTGTACCGGCGTGAGGAAACGCCCCCCGAATGGCATTACACCGATAATCCGCGCATCGGGGATCTCGTCGTGGTCGCGCAGCAGCCGTGCGATCTGGTCGCCAGCGACGCCAAAGCTCGCAAGGGAAACCACGGCTACGATCCCCGCCGCTATCCCACCATGCAAGGTATCTTCTACGCCATCGGCCCCAACATCCAGCCCAAAGCGCGCGTCGATTCCTTCGAGAACGTCAATGTATATCCCTTTGTAGCGAAGATTCTCGGCCTGCAGTTGCCGGAAAAGCTCGACGGGTCCCCATCGGTGTTGGAATCCCTCTACCGGCGTTAGCGCTGCTTAATTTGGCGGCAATTCGTCCGGGCGCGCTTTCCGCCACCCGGGAGCGTTGGGATCTCGAGGTGCCGGAGCCGGTGGGGGCGCAGCCTGCTGAACCGGTTGCGCCGCCGCATCCGTAGTGGTCGCATTGCTGTCGCCGGCCAGTGGCCCTTCGCGCGAGCGCTCCTGCACTTGGCTCACTCCCTGTCGCCTCGTCAGCCGCGGCCGATCCGGATCATCCTGCGAAGGCGGTTGATTGCCCCGGCTCACCACTACCGGATCTGAACCGCTGGCTCCGCTTCCCGTTGTGCTGACTTGCGCGTAGTAGGTGCGCCGGTAATGTACTTGCCCGCCCGGATACCGCCGGTACGCCGTGTCCGCCAGTTCCAGGTCGATCTGCCGCTCTTCGCCCGTGCGCATACCCGGCGGCGCCGCGAAATAAATCGCGTAGCTCTGACGGATGCGCTCGATCGTATCTTGGAGTGCGTAAGCGTCGTTCACCGGCATACTTTCGCCCCCGGAAGCGCGCGCGATTTCTTCTGTTCCCGCCGGGCGCGTTCGCGATCCCATCTGCCCGCCGCCCGGATACCCGCGCCGTTGCCGCGGCGAACCGAAAATGATGCCGCCTAGCGGTCCGCCCGGCGCGCCGCCGCCCGGGTAATTGTCCTGGTCCCGCCGCATGCCGCGATTGGCCATCGCATCGGGAGCGATCAACGCCATCAACACAGCGTCCGCCCGCGCCAGGGCCTTTTCCACACCCTCGACGTTGCGATCCATTTCCGTCTGGTCATCAGTGACGATCACGATGGCCTTGCGCGCCTCCCGCCGTCCATCACGCTGAATGTAGTCCGCCGCGTCGTACAACCCGCGCGTGATGTCCGTGCCGCCGCGGAAATTCTCATAATCGAGGACGCGCTCCAGTTCCCGGTCCACACCCGATTGGCTGCTTCGAAACGCCATCCGCGTTCGCGTCGAGCGGTCAAACACCAGGATCGCCACACGGTCCTGCTCGCGGAGTTGTCGCATCGCCTCATGCGCTGCCGATGCGATCCGTTGCACGTGCGGCCGCATGCTCGCGCTGACGTCCAGCAGTAGCACCAGGTCGATCGGCAGATGTTCGTTGTCCACGCTTTGCACCGGCTGCGACCTTCCTTGCTCCCGCAAAACAAAGTCGCGTGGACCCAGTCCGGTAATCACGCGGTTGTCCCGGTCCACCACCTGCGCATCCACCCGAACCAACGACACATCGCTGCGGAACACCACCGGGTCGTCGGCGCGAACAGTGCCGACTGACACCAAAGCGGCAATCAATAACAAAAATCGGCTGTGGCGCATACACTAAATACGTAACGCTCCCGCCCGACGTTACAGCCAAATCTGCTTCCGAATCCCCTAACCTCAACCGAAATAAGAGGTTGTCCGCTATTCTGGAACCAGCGAGGATAAACAAACCTGCCCCGATCTGCATCCACTCCACTTCTCTTGAGCGTTCTTGACCAGTCCCCGATCCCCGAAGGCCTCACCGCCGGCGACGCCTTGCGCAATACCATTGATCTGGCGCGATTTGCCGATGCGCTCGGATACCGCCGCTACTGGCTGGCCGAGCACCACGGCACGCCCGGCCTGGCCTGCGCCAGCCCTGAAGTGATGATCGCCCCGATCGCCGCGGCTACCTCCCGCATCCATGTCGGAACCGGCGGCGTCATGCTTCCGCATTACAGCCCATTAAAAGTTGCTGAAACTTTCAGCATGTTGAGCAGCTTGTTCCCCGAACGCATCGACCTCGGTCTCGGCCGCGCCCCCGGCACCAGCGCAACTGTGGCTCACGCGCTGCAGCGCGACCGGCGCCAGCCGCCACTCGACGATTTTCGCGAACAGCTCGACGAATTGCTCGGCTACTTCGGGCAGCGCAAGCAGCCCGCCGGACCATTCCGCCAAATCCCCAGCATGAATTTCACCAGTCCCGAGCCTTGGCTGCTCGGTTCCTCCCCGCAGTCCGCAGTCTGGGCGGCGGAACTCGGGTTGCCTTACGCCTTCGCCGATTTCATCAACCCGGAAGGCGCCGCCTATGCCAACTATTACCGCGAGCACTTTCAGCCTTCAGAGCGGCTCGCCCAACCCCACGTTGCCGTCGCCGTGTGGGCGATCTGCGCCGACTCCAAAGAAGAAGCCGTGAGGTTATCGGCCAGCGGCCGCATGATGCTTCTGAATCTCTATCGGGGCCGCTTGATTCCGGTTCCGCCCGTCGAGCGTGCGGTTGCCTTCCTCGAACAGGAGGGTCTCCCGATCGGCGCCTTGCCGCCGAACCGTCGCATGGTGACCGGCGCACCCGCGGAAGTCCGGGCGGCTCTCGAATCCGTCGCCGTCGAATATGGCGCCACCGAAGTCTTCGTAGTCAACATCATGCACAGTCACCAGGCCCGCCGCCGTTCCTACGAGCTGATTGCCGGCGCCTTTGAGTTCCCTACCCCCTGACATCCTCCGGTCCTCCCGCTACAATATGGATTAAGTTATGCGGGTCTTTTTAGCGTTGTTGCTGGCCGCGCCCCTGTTGGGAGGGCAGCCCGCGGAGGATGCGCTGACCCTCGATCAGGCCGTGCGTCTTGCCATCGCCCGCCACCAGGACGTCGCCAAAGCGCGCGCCGCCGCCGACGCGCTGAAAGGCAAGATCCGCGAGGTCCGCGCGCAGGCGCTTCCCGACATCAAACTCGAATCCAACGCCTCACGCTGGCGCGATCCGAGCCTGCTCAACGCCTCCGGCATCGACAAGTTCCCCGAAGACCTTCGGACCGCGCTGATCCCCTCGGCCGTCAATCTGTTTGATTACGCCGTAACCGTCAAGCAGCCGCTATTCACGCAAGGCAAGGTGGGCACCGCGCTGCGCCTCGCCTCCATCGAGGCCGAAGCCGCGGTCTCCGAGATTGACCGCGCCCAGCAGGACGTCGCCCTCGCCACCACCAAAGTCTTCTACGGCCTGCTGTGGGCCGAGCGCTCTCGCACCCTCGTTGGCGAGACGCAGGAGCAGAAAAAACTCCATGCCGCGATGGCCCGCACTCGCTTTCAGAACGGCGTGGCCACCGAAGTGGACGTGCTCCGCTCCGAAGTGGCGGTGGCCAATGGTGCGCCCGATCTTGTTCGCGCCGATAACGCCATTCGGCAAGCGCGTGCCGAGCTCAACTACTATCTCGGCCGGCCGCTCGATACGGCGACGCGCTTGGCAGGCGATTTTCAGGAAAAACCATGGGAGCGGCCCGACCTGGGAGAACTGCAACGCGATGCCTTGCGGCGCCGTCCGGAAATCGAGCGCCTCCGCATTGCCGAACGCAGCGCCGACACCCAACTCGCGCTGGCCAAAGCCGAAGATCGCATGCGCCTCGATTTCTCCGGCAGCTACGGCTTGATGGCGCGCCTCCCGCAAAACCTGGTGAATTCGGAATTCATCCGCTGGTCCGCCGGCGTCAATTTCCAGTTTCCGCTGTTTGATGGTTTCAAGCGGAGCGGGCTGATCGCGCAGGCGTTGGCGAACCAGCGCTCGGCGCATCTCGATCGCGAGAAATTCGAGCAGCAGATCCGCCTCTCCATCCAGCAAGGCTACGACGACCTCCGGGCCGCGGCCGAGAGCATCGCGGCCGCCCAGGCCACCGTCGGCGAGGCGGAAAAAGTCCTCGTGATGATGCAGAACAATTACAACTTCGGCGCGGCCACCACGCTGGATATTGTCGACGCCGAAACCGCGGTCTCCGTCGCCCGCGGCAACTTGCTTCGCGGCCTCTACGATTATTCGGTTGGCCGCGCTAATCTGCGCTGGTCTTTGGGCCAGACGCCGTGGGACTAGCGTATGCGACATTCAGCTCTCGCCGCCTTCACTGCCGCCGTGCTACTGGCCGGCTGCGCCAAGAAGCAGGTCGTCACCAGCGCCTCTACCGAGCCGACGCCGGTCTCCGCCGCAGTGGTCACCGTGACCGCAGAGACGCTCCCTATCACCATCCCCGTCACCGGCACGCTGGTCTCCAATTCCCGCGTGGATGTCAAAGCCGAAGTGATCGGCCACATCTCCCGCTTCGACAAGCAGGAGGGCGAATCCGTCCGTGCCGGTGAGCCGGTGGCCTGGGTGGACGACGAAAACTTCCGCCTCGCCGGGCGCCAGGCGGAAACAGCGGTGCAAGTGGCCGAAGCGGCCCTGGAGCGCGCCCGCTTGATTGCCACGCATAGCCGCTCAGAACTCGAGCGCGCCGAAAACCTCGTGCAATCCGGAGGCATCACCGACAAAGATCTCAAAGCCGCACAACTCGCCGATCGGGACTCCGCCGCACAGGTCTTGCTGGCCCAGGCGCAGGCCGACCAGGCGCGCGCCACCCTCGAAGTCGCCCGCAAGCACGTGCGTGACACCATCATCTACGCGCCGGTCTCCGGCGAGATCCAGCGCAAAGTCCTGAATAAAGGCTCTTACGTCGAAGCACCTACACACGTTTTCACAATCGTCGACAACAGCCGCCTGGAACTCGAAAGCCCCATCGCTTCCGCCGATCTCGCGCCCATCCGCAACGGCCAGCGCGTCACCTTCAAAGTCAATAGCTACCCTGATCTCACCTTCGAAGGCCGTGTGATTGATATGAACCCCGCGGTCGATGACCAAACCCGCTCCGCCAAAGTTCGTATCCAGGTTCCTAACGCCGCCGGGAAACTGAAAGCCGGTATGTTCGCGCAAGGCGAGATTCTCACCGGCGTCAACGCTCGCGCTATCGTCATCCCAGCCGCCGCCGTCTACCGCGACGACCGTGCCGCCAAGGCTTCCTCGGTCTTCGTGCTCGAAGGCGGCAAAGCCTGCCGCCGCGCGGTCCGCATTGGCCACGAGCGCGATTCCAAGCTCGAAATCACCGAAGGCCTCCGCGCCGGGGAGCAGTTGATCGCCGAGCAGAATATCGAAATCGCCGAAGGCGTCCGCGTGGAGCCGCGGAGGTAACGAATGTTCCTGAGCGATCTCTCGATCAAGCAGCCGGTGCTGGCCACCATGCTCGCGGTCTCGCTGGTCACGCTCGGCATCTACTCCTATAATCAGCTCGCGATCGACCAGTTCCCCGACGTCGAAATCCCCGTCCTTACCGTGCAGACGCAATACTCCGGCGCCTCGCCGGAAACCGTCGAGCGCGAAGTCAGTAAGCGCATCGAAGAAGCGCTCAACACCATCTCCGGGGTACGCCATATCGAATCGATCACCACCGAAGGCTTTTCCACCGTTGTCGTCGAGTTCCACCTCGGAGTCAAAATCGCCAACGCCCAGCAGGATGCCCAGGCCAAGATTAATGCCATCCGCGCCGACTCTCCCAAAGACATCAAAGAGCCGGTCATTCAGCGCATCGATTTCAACGCCATGCCGATCGTCTCCGTCGCCGTCGAGAGTGCTACTGCCGATATCAAAGTCCTCTCGTCCATTGCGGAGAAGGTCATTAAGAAGCGCATCGAAACTGTCTCCGGAGTCGGCCAGGTGACGCTCGTCGGCTTGGCCCGCCGCGAAATCCAGGTCTTTCTCGACCGCGACAAAGTGAAGTCCTACGGCCTCACCTTCGCGCAGGTCGCCGGCGCCCTGCAGCGCGAGAATCTCGATATGCCTGCCGGCAAGCTCGAGCAAGGTCAGCGCGAGCCGCTGGTCCGCGTGGCCGGCAAATTCCGCTCGCTCGATTCCTTCGATCGCGTAGTGGTCGCCTTCCGCAACGGCAGTCCCATCTACCTCCCTATGGTCGCGCGCGTCGTCGATGGCATCGAGGACCGGCGCAGCGCCTCTCTGATCAATGGCCGGCCCGGGCTTTCTCTCGATGTCGTCAAGCAGTCCGGCTCGAACACGGTGGAAGTTGCCGATGCCATCGACAAGGCCGTGGCTGCGATTAATGCCGAGCTGCCGCCGCACATCCGTCTGCGCAAAGTCGTCGACCGTTCCACCTTCATCCGCGAGTCCGTCGACGACGTCCAGGTCACTCTGCTCCTCGGCGGCTTCCTCACCGTTTTCATTGTGTTTCTGTTCTTGAACAGCTGGCGCAGCACCGTCATCACCGGCCTGGCGCTGCCCGTCTCGGTCATCAGCACCTTCATTATCATGAAGGCTCTCGGCTTCACCCTAAACATTCTTACGTTGATGGGCCTTTCCCTGGCCATCGGCCTCCTGATTGACGACGCGATCGTCGTCCGCGAAAACATTGTGCGCCATATGCAAGCCGGCGCCGATCACTTCACTGCTGCGCGCGAAGCCACTTCCGAGATCGGTCTCGCCGTCATGGCCACCACCTTCACCATCATCGCCGTGTTCGTGCCGGTAGCGTTCATGGGCGGCATCATCGGCCGTTTCTT
>Ga0126371_10002054_pt1 | contig 17252 bp, 38 predicted proteins | sample PanSoiMetaPlot_4_FD_110145 | JGI IMG/M metagenome (GOLD analysis project Ga0126371, IMG submission 110145) | Tropical forest soil microbial communities from Panama - MetaG Plot_4 | ecosystem: Environmental > Terrestrial > Soil > Tropical forest > Bulk soil | place: Panama | collected 2016-02-17 | reverse complement strand
TTTTATGACCTTCCTGCTTTCTATCGCAGTCTTGATTTTACTCAAGCTGCGGCGGGTGCGGGTCAGTCTCTTTATCGAGTTCTGATCCGTCCGGGGAGCGCCCGCGCAACCGGGCGCTTCCCGAAAGCAAACTGTACCATTTCCCCGACCGCCAATTCCCCGCCCCGCACGCCTGCACGGTGCGCCCATGCAAAGCTGTGAACATGCCTGAAACCACCACGAACCACCCGAGGTTTACCGTCCCCCTTCCCAAGCGAATGAGGGGCATGACAAAAGACAAACGCGGCTATCCGATCCCGTTCATTGTGCAGCGGGACATGACCGGCTGCCCGCATTTCTCGATTAACGACGCCCGTACAGTCAAGCGGGCGCTCGATGAGAACCGCTGCGCGATCTGCGGCAACCGCCTCGACCCGGTCAAATGGCTGGTCGGCGGCCCGCTGTCCGCGTTCCATGAGTACGGCGCGTACATCGACTCGGCGCTTCACCACGACTGCATGACCTACGCGCTTCAGGTATGCCCGTATCTGGCGGCGCCGGTCTATTCCGGAAATATCCTGAACCGGCTGGACCCGACGCCCTTCGATCCGGATATGACGTTCCTTGACCAGACGCCCGAGATGTTCCCGGACCGGCCCAAACTTTTCGTGGCGGTAGCGAGCCGGGTCATTGAGCGCCTCGACAACTCACCGGGCCACGATCATTCCCGTCCGCAGCGGCCGTATGTCGCCATCGAATACTGGCGGCAGGGCGTTCGGCTGGATGACCGCGAAGGCTACGGGCTCGCGATGCAGGCGATGGCGGAAACACTGGCGGCGGAATGACGCCGTGCAAAGATGCGCGCGCAATGTTTGCACACCCCTGCTAGACTCGTTTTCGGTATGCCACATAAACCACGACCAAAAGGCCGGACTGCGCCTAAAAAAGCAGCCGATACCGCCACCGCCGATCCGAACGAATTCACGCTGCGCAAGGCGGACGCGGCGAAGATTCTGGGCAAAAGCGAACGCACCGTCGCCTACCTGATGTCGAGCGGCAAACTGCCCGTGGGATACGTCTCCGGGCCGACCGGCCGCCAGGCGATGCTGCGGCGCGCCGACGTCGAACGGATCAAGAAGGAATTTGAGACGCCGATTGTCGTAACGGGCGAGGGCGGGGAAGTCGCTGCTCCGCCAGCGGCCGCCCTTGTGAGGATGCGGGCCGGGGGCGACCCGTTCACCGGCATCATGGCACAGCTGGCTGCATTCGCCCGCGCATTCCCGGCGCCTGCCAGCCTCGCCGACGTCGCCAGGCCGTGGCTCACGGTCAAGGAAGCGGCCGCCTGGACCGGACTCCCGGCGCGCTGGCTGCTGGAGAAGGCCAAAGCCGGGGAGCTACGCGCGGTCAATGTCGGCCTCACGCGCGAATCGTGGCGGTTCAGCCGGGACGGCCTGAAGTAACCGGCTTATCCGGCGTCCGACTGCTTCTCAGGTCGCGCATTCACCATCGAGGTCGCGACGGTCCACGCTCTCTGCGCGAGCGCATCCGGTCCCTGTGACAACGCCCCCTCCGCCCCGAGCAGGCCGGTCAGCGCCGCAGCCCCGAAGGCGTCGAATGACGGATCGGTCGTGGGATCGGGTTTCTTCGGTTCCGCCGGTTTCGCCTTGGCGTTTCCCTGCGCGTCCTTCGGATCATGACCGTGCTGATGTTCATGAGGATGCTGATGCTGTTGTTCCACTTGGCGCTCTCCTTTGCGGAGATTCATTCTATCAACGCCGGGGCAGAGGATTGAAAAGCCTGCCCCGCATGCCTCTGCATGCCCTCATAATGAGAACCATGACGCCCGTGATGGCAATCGAGACGTGGCCGATCACCCGGTTTGTTCCCTACGAGCGGAATCCGCGCAAGAACGACCATGTGGTCGACCAGATGGTGGAATCCATCAAAGAGTTCGGCTTCAAGATCCCGATCCTCGCCCGCAGCAACGGCGAGGTAGTGGACGGCCACTTGCGCCTGAAAGCGGCTGCAAAGCTAAGCCTTGCAGAGCTTCCGGTAATCCTGTGCGACGAATGGAGCGAGGCGCAGGTCAGGGCGTTCCGGCTGATGGTGAATCGCTCGGTGGCGTGGGCCGATTGGGACGAGCAACTGCTCGCGCTCGAACTGGCCGCCCTGAAAGAACTGGATTTCGACCTGAAGCTCACCGGCTTCGAAGAAGGCGAAATCGCGGAGTTCCTCGCGGGCGGCGCGACCGATACGACCGGCTCGCTTTCCGACCGGTTCCTTGTGCCGCCGTTCTCGGTGCTCGACGCCCGGCAGGGATACTGGCAGGAAAGAAAGCGCGCATGGCTGGCTCTCGGAATCGAGAGTGAACTGGGGCGCGGCGAGAACGCGCTCGGCTTCTCGGAAACGGTCAACATGACGCAGGCCGGGAAAAATCCCAGACGGCACCTGAACAGGAACGCCAGCGCGATTCCCGGCGGCGGCAGCGGCAAAAATAGTGCCTATATGTTCAAAACCCCGGACGGCTACAAGGCGATTTTCAAAGAATGATCCCGGCGCCGGTAATTCAGGAGCATGACGGGTTTCTCGTTGTGCGCGACGACCAGATACCCGGCGGCACGAAGGCGCGGGTGGCCCACCTGTTGTTCGGCGCGGCCGAGGAATACGTCTACGCCTCACCCGTTTACGGATACGCGCAGATCGCCCTCGCGCATGCGGCGGCCCGGCATGGGAAGCGGGCGACGGTATTCTGCGCCAAACGCGGCGAGATGCATGCCAGAACGCGCGAGGCGGCCGCAGCCGGGGCCAGAATCGTGCAGGTGCCGTGCGGATACCTGTCCGTGGTCCGGGCGGCCGCCCGCCGGTATTGTGGCGAATCCGGCGCCTACATGATCCCGTTCGGGTTCGAAACCGAAGCCGTCCAGGCGGCGCTGGCCGACGTGGCCCGCAGCCTGCCGGTAACGCCGCGCGAGGTATGGTCCGTCGCCGGGAGCGGCCTGCTGACGCGCGCATTGCAGCGGGCATGGCCCGAGGCGGATTTCCGGGCGGTAAGAGTAGGGAAGGAGCCGGACGCCGGTCGCGCCCGCATCTACGAGGCGCTGGAGCCGTTCGACCGGGACGCGAAGGTCCGGCCGCCCTTTCCGTCGTGTTCGAATTACGACGCCAAGGCGTGGAAGTATCTGAAGGCCTTCGGCAGGCCGGGCGCTCTGTTCTGGAATGTGGCCGCTTAATCCCGGCGTCGGCGGCGGCGCGGGCGCGGCGGCTGATTGGCGACCGCTATGAAATGCGAAACCAGCCCGGCGTTGTCGCGGAGTTTCTCGCGAAGCTCGGTGATGCGGCGGGCGGCGGCGGCGCAGGCGTCCGGATCGACGCCACCAAGAAACCGGTTCATGTCGCGTTTGGCGGCCTCAAGCTCGGCCATCAGCTGCTCGCGGGTGGGTTGTTCGTGGTGGTTGTTCATCGCACCTCGACTGTAATCGGGAGGGGAAAGTGACAGCAAGCGAAAAGACCGAAAATACACGCGTAAGCCTGACCTATGCAAAGGGGCGCAACATCAACGACCCGGACCTCGACCCGGTATCGCGCAAGCCGCTCGAACAGGCGAGCGGCACATCAATCTTCGACCCGGTCCTCTGCGAACTCGCCTATACGTGGTTCTGCCCGAAGGGCGGCATGGTGCTCGATCCGTTCGCGGGCGGATCGGTGCGCGGGATCGTGGCGTCGAAGCTCGGCCGCCGGTATCTCGGCGTCGATCTCCGGGCGGAGCAGATAGAGGCCAACTACGTCCAGGCGGCCCGGATATGCGCCGAACCGCTGCCGGAATGGCGGCAGGGCGACAGCCGGGAACTGGACCGGATTGCGGAGGACGTCGAGGCGGACTTCGTTTTCACCTGCCCGCCCTACGCGGACCTTGAAGTCTACTCCGACGACCCGGCCGACATTTCCACGATGGACTATCCGGAATTTCTGGCCGCCTACCGGACCATCGTGGCGCGGGCCTGCGCGCTGCTCCGCGACGACCGGTTCGCAATGTACGTGGTCGGCGACGTGCGCGGCCCGGACGGGACGTACCGCAACCTCGTCTCGGACACCATCGCGGCGTTCCATGACGCCGGGCTGCGGCTCTACAACGAGGCCATTCTGGTCACGTCGGTCGGCTCGCTGCCGATCCGGGCGGGGAAGCAGTTCTCCACCAGCCGCAAGCTCGGAAAAACTCATCAAAATTGCCTCGTCTTCCTGAAGGGAGACGCAAAAAAGGCCACGCTCGCCTGCGGTGAGGTCGAGGTGGCCTTTCCAGAGGGTATAGAAGAGGGGGCCGTGGAACCGGCTTAGGCGGCTACTTTGTAGTTCCAGTCGCCGGTCTCCTTGTTCTTCGTGGCTTCGAGGCTGCGGCCGGATTTGGCGAGGTGCTTTTTCACCGTCCAGGCCACAAACCCGTGGACGAATTTCTCGTCCCATCCGGTCGCCTTGGCGAGTTCCTTGCGGCCTGCGCCGCTCGCGCGCTCGATCATGCCGATCACGAGGGCCTTCTTGCTGCCTTCGCGCGGCTCCTTCGCGGTGGTCTCGGCGACCGTCGCGGTCTTTTTCGCGGCCTTTTTCGGCGCCTTGGGGGCGGCTGCTGCTTTGGGAGCCTTGGGGGCCTTCTGGGCCTTGGGGGCGGGGGCGGCCTTTACGGTCGCGGGCTTCTTCGTTGCGGTTTTCGTCTTGGGCATTTCATTCTCTCCTGATGTTTTTTCTGCGCTGCGCTCACGGAGAAAAGCCTCCGCATCTTTGCGCGTGTAGAACGCGCGGTCTGTATCTTTTACGGCGTATACGGTGCCGAACTTTCCGGTTGATACCGGGTAAATTTCCGGCAGGGCATCCTGGTGGGCTTTCATCTGGCGGTTGTATTCGTCGATACCCACCCGCTCGATTAGCTCGCCGCGCGCTGCCGGGTCGTCCCAATTCATTCTGAATTTCTGTCCTCTCGTGAAAGAGCTTCGCTTTACCTGCCGGGCGGAAGCAACTATTTTCGACAGTTAATTTTCGGCCGGGATGGAAAAATTGGTGAAGGCGTACTGGCGGTTCCCCAGAATGGCCGCCTGACACTCAGAGGCCAACAGCAGCTGGTTCCGGTAAATGTGCGAGACATCAATCCCGTACCGCTCCAGCAGGGGGATGGCTATCCTGTGGTGCCGGTGATCGTCGCCGGGGGCTTCAGGCACGCACATCAACAGCAGCGGCTTCGGCCCGGCGTCCTGCTTCCGGAGCCATTCGAGCGCCTCTTTGGTCACGCCGACCCCGCGTGATCCGAGGCGCCCGCGCCCGGCATAAATGTACTGCGTCCCATAGGACCGGGACAGAAGCTCACGGCTGAATCCCCGAGGGGCGGCCGGGTTATTGCGGCAATCGACAAGCAGATGAATATCGAGCGTTTTGGTAACGAGCTTCAGGTGGGCGGCGGTGATGGATTTCAGACCGATGGAATAGATCATCGACTGGTTTGGGGGGTGGGATTCGAACCCACGGCGGCCACGCTCAAACAAGTCCGGGGCCTCTCGCTGGCCGCTACCCTCGGATACGTTTTAGCCACTCACGCACCCCCGCACAGCCTGAAGTTTACCGCGCCCCTGCAAAGACGTGGCTAATCTTTGCAGGGCTATGGTTTCTTCGGCACGGTAATCACATCCTCGTGATCGACCGCATCGCTTTCACCGAAGTAGCAGGCGCCGCATCCCACCCATGACATCTTCAGGGCGGCGCTTTTGAGGGCCGGATTGTCGCAGAGTTCGCACATCACGACGCCGTTGCGGATACGGTTGTTCTTCCGCGCCCACCGGATGATCTGCTCAAGCGTCATCCCTCGTCAGCGCCTCCGTCGTCATCAGACCGCCGGAAGTTGGCGAAGTGATCGATTCTCCTGCCTATCGTTTGCAGGCCCTTGAACGCCCGGTTCCACTCGCCGACGAGGACCGCCAGGTCGCGGGCGTGCTGTTGCAGGTGCATGTTGGTTTCGATCAGGGCCGCGACCAGTTCGATCATGGCTTTCGATTCCTCGACGGTGAACGGCCGGGGCTGCATGAGCCTCAGCAGTTCCGGCCGGTTCGTCATGATGGCCGGGACCATTTCGGACGGGATCAGAACATCCCGCAGAAATTCCGTCCAGTATTCGCGCGAGTAATTCTGGCTGATCCGGGTGACCAGCGCGTCGAGTTCGTATTGTTTGGTTGGAGTGGTTGGATTGTCCATGTTCGTATTCATCGCTTCAGCACGGCTCCCTGCGCGGAAAAATCCGCGATGACTTTGGCCGCATGCGCCTTGTCGGCTTCGAACGTGGCGGGCTGGTGGCGCTCGTCGAACGGCCGCTGTTTGTTCCGGCCGCCGGTCGGGATTTCGCTGTTGGTAGCATCGCTGATCAGCCGCTCTTTGAAGCCGAACGGCATCTCGTAGTCGAGCAGCGCGAAGAAGTAATACTGATTCGACGTGTCGACCAGATGCTTTTCCGGAGGGAATATCTGGAGCATCGTCGCGTCGTCGCCGAAAAAGGTGTTTTTGATCAGCTGCATGTCGCGCCAGTCCATGATCGGTTCTTTGTCCCGGCGCTTGAGGCTTGCCTGATACCAGCGGCCCCACACGGGGTGCTCGAACATGCCGCGTACGGCCACCTGATAGCGCGAGTTGATGTAAATCTTTCCGCCCAACGGATCGAACGCCGGGCTGCCGGGAACGAAGTCGTCCCATTTCGGTTGTTTCTTTTTCATGGTGGTTTTCTACTTGACTATTCGATAAAGGGTCTTCGTCGGTTTGAGCGGCTTTTCCAGATCGCCCTTCACATAGCTGTCGATCCAGATTTGCTTGTGCTCCTGCTCGACCGGGAACCAGTGGTTTCTCCAATGACCGCTCACGGCCCACGACCATTTCCAGTCGACCTGATGCTCGCCGCCCTCTTTCGCGCGGGCTTCCTCCATGCGCCGCAGGGTAACGATGCGATATTCGGGCGCAATCGGCGTGCGGTCCCGTTCGAACCGCCGCCGGGTGCCCCGCGTGGCGTCCTTTTTGACGGTCGTGGCGAGGCGCTGCGACATGAGGTGCAAAGCCGTGTAAAGCCACCGCAATTCGTGCAGGTCGTGGCCGGTTTTGTCCTCGACATACGACCCGCCCTTCATGCCGTCATCCTCCGCAACGCTTTCCAGCCGGTCCATGCGGCCCTGTAAGGCGTCGCCGGGGTTCAGGGTGAAATACGACCACGCGCTGAATCCAATGTCGGTGCGGTGCTGGCTCCAGTCGAGGAAGGTGCAGAACTGGACCGCGCCGGGCTTCAGCGGGCGGCCGGTGTCCGGCTGCGTCCGCAGTTGCTCTTCGGTGAGGCGCGTCCAGCCGATGGCCGCGATCCGCGTTTCATAGCGCTGCGGGTCGGTGTTGTTGGCGTGCATGCGAAGCCTCGGCAGGAGAAACGGCGCGGCAATGAACATCCAGCCGTTGGCCGTGGGCGTCCATGTTTCCTCGAAGCGCAGGTCGTCGGGGACGGTGCGCCGGGCGACGTCTACCATCTCGCAGAACTTCGCGTTCATGACGAACGTGTCGGCGCTGGCGAGGATGCGCTGATAGAGCGAAATGATCCGGGGTTCGTTAACCGAGAGGCCGCCGGTATTCACGAAGTCCAGCCACTCCCTGCGCTTTTCGAGGGCGTTGCTGTAGTCCGGGTGCATGTCAGTTCGGCCTCGCGCTGACCGGCCAGAGATTGGCGAACCGGCCTTCGTATCGCATGCCGGGTTCTTCGACCAGCCCGCCTTCGAGTTCAATGCGCGGCGTGTCGGGACCGTCCGGCCGCCGGTAATACTGCCGCAGGGTGTAGACGCTCGTGGGCGTCTCGGCGTAGACCATGACCATCTCGCGCAGGTTGGCCAGCCCGGCGGCGTTCGCTACGCGCGCGCCCATTTGGAACCGCCGGATCATGTCGCTGGCAGCCTGATCCTTCGGCTCGGCTATCCAGGCGTCGGTGACATGAATGACGGCCGCGACGTCGCCGCGTTTGACCCGCTCGCGGACCGTCTGCGCCACGAACGATTTCAGGGCGTCGTCATTGGCCTCGCCCACGGGCGACAGGATTTCCATGTCCATATCCGGATGGGTGAGGATGAAGAACTGCTGCGAAAGGCCGCCATCGTTCTTCAATTGGCTGACGGCCGTGTGCAGAATCACGCCGACCATCTCTTTCAGCTTTTCTGTGGTGATTGTCATTTGTCGTATTGCTCCGTGCTGGTTTGCGGGATGGTTACGGAATCGAGCGCGGTGGCTCCGGTGATGAGCGGGCAATCTATCCAGTAGGCGGTGAGGACGCTGTATTGCCTGCGCCCGGACGCCCGGTAAACCTCGCGGACGTAATTCATGTCGAAGATAAAACCGAGGTACACAGCCTCGCCCGGCTCCCATGCCAGGTCATGCGCGAGCGTCGGCCGGTCGCGGTGTACGACCCATCCGTGGTGCATTGCAAGGCCGGTGCTGCGGGGGATTGCATAGCCCTCACAGTAAAGCCAAGGGGTTTTGCGCCGGTTGGCGACGTGATACGACATGCCGAAGCAGGCGCGCGGCAGCGGCTCAATCGGCGGGCGGCCGGTGGCGCGCGTGAATGTATGGCCGCGTTTCAGCAGCAGGTCTTCCAGACCGCCGAACGCCCACCCGGAGGGCCGGTCGTCGTCGTTGGCGGCCCGGCATTTGCGCCACATCTCCAGCTGGCTGCGGAGATGCTCCATGAGGTCGCCTTTGACGGGGCGCATTACCGAACCTCCAGGCGCGCCTTGATAGCGCAGGGCTTGCAGCGGTGAGGGCGTCCCTCGGACACCGCAATCGCCAGTGTCTTACTGCCCCCGCGAGTGGTCAGGATGTACGTCATGGTATTTTCCTTGCCGCAGTCCGAGCAGGTAGTGATGACGCCGTACCAGCGTCGTTTCGTCATCATTACCGAACCCTCTCTTCGGTGGGCGACAGCGGCGAAATCCGCTTCTGCCGCAGGACTTCATCTATGGCCGGGGTGGCCGGGACCGTGCCGATGAGCATCACGCCCGTGGGCGAGGTTGTATCGCGCCGGTACAGGTGATACTGGCCGCCCCATCGTTCCGAATAGCGCGCGCGGAACACCGGCTCGGCGAGGTTGCGGAGCCATTCAATACGCTCGGCGTGCCTCGCGCATTCGGCGCACTCAACGACATCGCCCGCCTTGCCGGTGTGGGGGATATTCCATCCCTCGGAAAAATGCCGGTGCCCGCAGGCGAGGTTGGCGGCATGCCAGGTCAGCAGGCCGCTGGAGGTGGGACCGGACGCGAAGCCGGTGATCGTGGAGGTGGGCATTACGCGCCCACCGCCGCATAGTATCCGACCGCCTTCACCCGCAGGCGCCGCATGCTGCGGCGTGCCCGCTTGTTGACCTCTTCGAAGGTGGGGCGGCAGCCCGCGTAGAAGATCACCGCCTCTTCGACGGCGTCCTTCATGTAGGCGGGAATCGCCGCGTCGATGGGGTTCTTCCAGTTGGTCGGGTCCTGGACCATCTCGAAGGCCTCCTTCAATTCGGCTCGCGAGAAGATCGTGCCCGTCTCGGGGTTGATCGGCAGGTTGTGGGGGTTATTCATTGCGTTCGTTGCTCCTGCTCTGTCTTACGCACGGTATGTGCCAAAGGTACAGCCTGAAACGTGTTTATTTTGAAGTTTTTTTCTCTGACGTAAATGCACGGCTTCAACTGCGGGCGAGCAGCCGACCGGTGGCGTGCCGGTGCACGCGCATCTCGCGCGCGCCGAGCTTTTCCCCGCATTCGGGGCAGGCGATCACCCGCTTGGGGCGGCCGCCGAGCTTCCCGGCCTGCCGGGGCTGGTCGCGCCTGGTATCGGCGGCCCATCGGGCCTGCGCCAGCGCGGAGAACGCGCGCGAGCGCTTGCGGGCTTCCTTTTCGGCTTTCGTCATATCGGCTCCTCCCACGGGCCGCAGTTGACCATCCGGTAATTACTCTCGGTCTTCCGGGTCGCGCCACAGGCGCAGGTGTCGACGCGCATGATGTTGTGGTGCGCCGACTGCCGGTGCGGATTCGCCGCGCACAGGGCGGGCGTTACGCAACGGGTCCATGCGACCTCGCGGGTGGCGCCTTTCGTGCGCGCGGGCTGGTGCCGGTGGTTCTTCATGCGGTTTTCTCCGGTTTCTCTGACAGCGACATGGCGATATACCAGTGGCCGTTATACCGGTTGTGCCGCACGATGCACCATTGCTTCCGATAGCGGATCACTCCTTCGGTGATCGTTCCGTCAGAGGCCGCACGGTCGCGGATCGCGGTGATGGTTCGCTTTATGCGGGCGTTGCCGTCCCAGACGGTTGCGCCGCGAATAATCTTCAATCCTTCCACCCCCGCGCTTTGGCGGCCAGCAGCCGGGTGATATCCGCGCTGGCGTCGGTCTTGAGGTAATACGTGGGCCTGTGGTTGGCGTCAATGCCGGTGGCGAAATGGTGGGCGAAGGCCTCGTTGGCGAGGCGGCGCACATAGGACCATTGGGCATCCGTCGCCAGGGTGGCGAGGGCGGCGCGATAGCGGGCGGTCATCGGCGGGCTCCGTTCGCCGCTTCGCGGGCCGCCTTCTGGCGCGCTTCGGACTGCTCGTTCGCTTTACGCAGGGCTTCCGCAAGGCCGCCGGAAATCACCTTGGCGATCCGTTCCGCCTTGGCCCGGCGTTCGGCCCGCTCGTCCGCCGTTTCGGCGGCGCATGCCTGAATATGAGCGGCGCATGGCTGCCCGCAGACTTTGCAAATGGCTTGGTTAATCGTGGTGGTTTCCATGTCTCTGTCTTCGTACGGTTTGTGCCGGGAAGCAACTCTTTAATTCACAGAAAAGCGTGAAGGCTCCGGCGACCAGTTGCCGGGGTCGGATTCGCCGTGGATGCTGAGGCTCGCTCCGAATATCCAGATCGGTGTCCGGATACCGTCGAGCGCCGGGTGCGGGTAACGGTTCGCGCCAGCACGATGCGGCCGACGTGCGCGGCATGTTCGGCGGTGGCCTGCGCCTCAAGCTCGGCGCGCCGCTCGCTGACTGTCATCGGCCTGCCGCCTTCGCCTTCATTTTCTTCGGGCATGCGGGGACATGGCGGCGCATGTCGCGGGCGGAGAACGGCTTGCCGCAGAACGCGCACGGGGTCAGGACCGGCGGCCTGCCGGTGCCCGCCCCACGCGTCTTCCGGCTGCGGTTTCCCCGGCGGCCGATCTCCGCGCGCAGCACGTCGAGCGGTATCGAGCCGGGATCAATCGAGTCGCGCCATTTCATAGCTTGGCCCTTTCTTTCAGAATGGCGACGTCGGCTTCGACCGCATTCAGCGCCGCATTCACGGCCCTGATATCCGCCCGAAGTTCATCCCGGACGGCTTTGATATCAGCTTTCAGTTCATCCCGCACATTTTTGATATCGGTCCGAAGGCCGCTGGTCAGCGTATCGAATCGTGAACTCAGATGGATGAACAGCGCGGTGTTGGTCAGAATGCCGACCAGCGGGATCGCGACAAGGATATAGAGTTGCAGGTCGGTCATGCCGCGCAGACTCCGCAATTGCAGTTCTCGCGGAAATCGCGGTGCCGCGTCCGGATGTCCTGCTTCGCCTTCGCGAGCCATGTTTCGATATACACGCCCTCGGCGGCTCCCAGAACCAGCAGCAGGGCCTGCGACACGCCGGTCAGCCGGTCGGTCACCGCATCGTCGAGAACGTTCCGGCCGGTGCTTATGACCATTTCGACCTCGGCCTGCTTCTTCCGCAGGCCCGCCAGCGCGGCCGTCTCCCCTGCAATGGCGGCATGCAGGAGCGTGCGCGCCTCTTCATAGGCGGCGTCAGCAGTGTCCTGCGCCTCAACCGCCTTGCGGTGGGACGCCATTCCGGCGTTGTCCGAGTGCTGAAGGACACGCGTTGCGGCGTTGAACGCCTTGTCGGCGGCTCGCTCGAACTGCTGCGCGACGGTGGTGATGGTAATTGCGTCGTTTTTCTCTTTGGCCTTCATTTGTTAGGTCCTTTCAATGACGCCCGGTCAGCTTTCCTCGGCTTCGGCGTCGTCGGCCGTTTCTTCAGGAATCCCGGCGTCTCCCCGCGCGCCATGCGGTCGGCCATTGATTGCCGGGCGGCCTTCGACCGGACCTTGCCGACGAGGGATTCGCGCTGCCGGGCGATAGCGTCGGCCACCTGCGGCGGGATGGCGATACGCACGCTGCCTTCCGAGCCGATGGTTTCGAGGAATATGGTGTCGCCCTTATCGCGCTGCCGATAGGTCTGGATGATGTAGCTATGGGCGATCCCCACGAGCGGCAACATCGCCCGGATCGTGGTGGGTTTCGTTTTGGTCACGTCGGGCAGGCCTTCCAGCGCGCCGACCAACCGGTCAAATTCGGTGATCACGTTTACGTCGTTCATGTGGTGGTTCCTTTGTAGCGTTGGTGTTTCTCTTCGCAATCGGGGCAGAACGCCTCGTGGCGGCCGTGGCATTTAATCTTGTCGGCCGTCACGGCCGCGCCGCAACGGGTGCACTGCATCTGAGTTCGGGCGGCTTCGTCCTGCGCCTCATTCCAGCGCGGCGAGCCTTTCTTCGCATAGCTGTCGGCCCGGAATTTGTACACCGTGCCGTCGATTTCGACCTGCCAGTTCTGCTGCCGGATGTACTTGTCGTGCATGAGCCGGGCGATCTCGCGATAGAACGTGTCCCATGCCTGCCGTTCGAACGCGCCGATAACGCCGCGTCCCGGCGTCGGTTCCTGCCACCGGTACGCGCCCCGTTCCTTCTCCGGGACCGAGCGCCAGCCCTGCTCCCATGCGGCGCGTTCGCGTTCGCTCGCGCCGGGATATTCACAGGGCTTACCGTCGCGGGCCGCCTTCTCCCCGGCGTCGATCATTTGGCGGACCGTCATTGCGCGGCCTCGGGTGTGCAAAGATGCGCCACCGATTCTGCCTGTGTTTGCAGGGCTTTCGGATGCAGCGGGCAGGCGTTCGAGAACTTCGGATTCGGCTCCTCGCACATGCACATGGCGCGCTGGCACTGTTTGCAGCCAACGCCGGTCGGGAACGCGGCGCACTGGTTCGCGCTCACGTACCGGAAGCAGCGCGTACGGACGTTCGGGCCGTTGTTGTTCGGGACGCTTTCGTGGCGCCAATGGAGCCGCTTCATACCTCCCCTTCCCGCGCGTTGCGCAGCGTCCAGGCGAACGTCCAGCCGGGCTCGTTTTCAAAGCGCTCAAGGGTGAATTCGGCGTCGGGGGTGTGGCGGAGCAGTAATGAAACCTGCCTGCGCGCCTCGGAGCGGGCGGTATTCAGGTTCTTGGAATGGAACCGCATCAGTTCGGTCCCGGCGCTGTTCATGATGCGGAACAGCGGCTGCTTAGGGTGTCGTGTGATTGGCATGGGTGGTTATCTCTTCAGGTGGATTTGGGTGCAGCCCTGCCCGTGCTCGTCGTCGGTGATCTCGATCCGCATTTCTTCCTCGCGCATGAGCGCGGGCAGATACCACTCGTTGTACGCGCCCACCGCAAACGTCCCGGTATGCGTCGAGCCGGGCACGACCTTGCCGTCGCGCAGTTTGTAGGTCCGCCAGGTAATCTTCACTTCGCGGCCTCTTCCAGCGTTTCGACCAATGCGAGGGCGATGCGGGCGTCGTCGGTGCCGAGGGCCGCAAGGGCCGCCCGGTATTTCGCGGGCCAGTCGGCGGGCATGACCGCCGGTGAGGCGGCGCCTTCCGCGTCGTGCCACAAAATCCACCGGGTGACCGGCGCTAACAGGTGCGGCTCGATCTCCCAGACGTCGGCCGCGATTTCGGCGCATTCGCGCGCGATTGTTTCGTCGGTCGGCCCGCCGCATACGCAGCCGAAAATGCCGCAGCGGCCGTCCTTCGCGCCGTTCCCGGCGATGCAGATATCAGAAGGCTGGTCGGGGCCGTATTCGCGCTCGTACCATTCGTCGCGCTTCAAATCGTTCAGATCGTTCTCAAGGCTCATTTCGTGGTGGTTCCCTTCGTCAACGACTGTAGCACAAACCTGCTTGTTTTGTGCAAGAAGTCTTTTTATTCCTGGGTGCGCCGCCGGTCCTCCCTTTTGCGGAATGCATCCCGGATAGCCTGACAGGCCATGCGGACGGAGTCGCCGCGCTCGTAGAGGAACCGGGCGCGGTCCTCGGGAACCTCGCGGCCGAACGCATGGGTCAGCTGCTGATTCCAGTCGGCGAAAGAAGTTCTTGCGGGGCCGTCGTCCCAGATGAAGCTGTATTCGTCCTGCATTATTCGTCGTCCTCAATCGGCTCGTCGGCCTCGTACTGCGCGTCGGTGAAAATGTCCGGCCGGTATAGGCGTCGGACCTGCGCCTCGCACGCGTCACAAACAATGCTCCGGGCGCGCCGCTCGTCGGCCGCGCGCAGGTCGCGCCGGAATGCCTCGGTCACCACATGGACTTCGCGGTAGCGGCTCGGGCCGAACTTCTTGTCATCAATGAGGCGCTGGAAAATGACCTCGGCCCCGCCAAGCGAAACGTGGTTCGGGGTCTTGGTGCCGGTCTGCGGCGTCTTGCCGATAGCGGCAAACCGAAAATTGACCTTGAAGCGCAGGCTGGGGTGGTCGACGGTGAAATCTTCGAAGATATCGACCTCGTAGAACTTCCCGCCCGACCGGCTTTCGGCTTCCAGACGCGTTGACCTGATGATCGGCATGGTGGTGGGTGATTGGGGCCGCGCCCGGCGCGACCCCGTGGAGTCCTTTAGCTCCGGATATGCACTTCCTGCTCGAAATATTCGGCCTTGTTGTTGCGCTCGATCTGCGTGCCGATGGCGTTTTCGATCATGGCCGCCGCGTCGCAGCCCTGCCCGACGAACCCGTTGCAATCAACGGTGCCGTCGCCGTACACCGTCATGGTGCCGCCGTCCGGGTGATAGATCATGAGCGACCCGTCCTGCTGCCGCTCGGTCGCCCACCCCTGCGCCTCGGCCGCGACCTGCGCCCTGGCGGTGGCATAGTGCGCCTTGAGGGTATCGAGGTCTTTCACATTGCCCCAATGGCCTCTGAAGTTGTCGAAGGCCAGCGTGTTATCGGCCTTGAGGACCAGCGGGTAATGCCAGCCGGGCAGGCGGAAACCAAAGCCGGTGGCGGAGTTGTAGGAATACAGCTTGTGGGTGCCCTGCCCAAGGCAGGTCCCGCCCATCTGGGCGACCGCCGCTGCGAGGGCGTCGGTGTCGTTGAGTTCGATTTTTACGGTTACGGTGTGGCTCATTTTCGTTGTCCTTGTCTGATTACATTCGATTCGATCCAGCGAACCTCGCTGGCGATTACCTCGGCCCGGTTCGGGCCGCGCGCGATTACCTCGCCCGTGGCCCGGTAAGTCGCGACCCATTCCTGCGCGTCGGCGTCGTATTCGACCTCCGATGCGCGTTCGATCACCGGCCTGCCGATGGCGGCCAGAATACTGTGCCACCGGTCGTCGTATACGGCGCGGATCGCGCCGCCGGTCGTTTGTGCGATTGTCGCCATGTGGTTGCTCTGCTTCAGCTTACGCACGGTTTGTGCCGAAGTTACAGGCAAAAACCGAGTATTTTTTCAGGCGGCCGCCTCTTCCCGGCGGACCCGGATAATGCGGGTGCCGCGAATGGCCGCCATGATCGACCCGGCGTCCTTCGCGACTTCCGCGCGGGCGCCCTCGCTCTCCCGGAGGGTGGCCTGATCGTATTTCGCGAGCTTCGCCAGCGATTCCCGCGCCATGTCTTCCAGGCGGGTGTCGCGCATGACGTTCAGGCGGCCGAGGACCGATACCACGTCGCGGATATCGCCCACCAGGTCGCCGCGCAGAATCGCGCCGGGCTTCGAGAGGCGTTCGTGCATGTGGTCAATGACGTCGTAGAGGCGCTGCCATGCGTCCGTGGCCGCGATGTTGATGGCGCGCTGCACGCGGGTTTCCAGCTGGCCTTCGAGCAGGGCGCGCAATGAGGCCGGGAATGATTCGGCGTTCGGCACCGGGCCGTATTCGGCGAGGATGTAGAACTTGGCGCGCAGGGTGGCGATGGTCGGGTAATCCATCTCGTCGTACATGCCGCCGTGCTCGCGGTCGCCGCCGTGGAATTCCTTCGCCATGAGCTTCAGGTCGTCGTACTCGGCGATCACGGTTTCGAGCAGTTCGCGCATGGTCGCCTGCCCCTCGGCCACCTTCTCCTGGTAGCGTTCGATGTTGTTTTTGGCGAGGACGCGGACGCCGTCTTCGACCCACGGCAGGGTTTCGTAATTCAGCTTTGTCCGGATATTCGCCATGTGGTTAATGAGGGCCTTGAAGCTGTAGGCGCGGGGCGACATGAGCGACTTGTGAAAGTGGCCGGACCCGTCTTCGGCATTGTGGGCCTTGGTGGTCTGCTGCGTGACCGGCGCGTCGAAGCGGCGGGCGCGCCACTCGCCGATGGAAAGATCGACTAGCACCGCGTCCTCGCGGACCTGCGCGATGGTCGCGCTGTTTACGGTTTCGGGGGTGATGACCGCAGGCGCGGCCGGTTTGAATGTCTTGATTCTGCGTGGCATGGTGGTGGTTTCCTTACGTCTCCGAGCATAGCACAAATGGGCTTGTTTTGTGCAAGAAAATAACGGGTTATTTCAACTCGGCCGGGGCCGGGACGCCGGGATGCTGACGCGCCCGCCCACGCGGTGCGACCGGAACAGCGCCCAGAATTCGAGCATGAGCGGGATGGCCGGTTCGAACGGCGTGCCGCGCATAACCTCGGCCATCCGGTCCATCGCGGCCGGTCCCGCCTCGATGGCGGCGCTGCATTCCTCGCAGGCGGCCCACTCCCCGATGCTGCGGGTGATGGGCCTGCCGCGAAACATGAAGGGGTGGTCGAAGGTCCGGGCCGCGTAATACCACTTAGGCTCACGCGAGCCGAACATTTCCCCGATGCAGAAATCGCAAAGCTCGGGGTCCATTAGCGGACCCCGGCGATACGGCGGCCGCCCGTGGGGGCGACCGGCTTGCGGGCGGTGTTGGCGGCGCGCAATTCCTCGCGGCCCCATTTCTGGAGGGCTTTGATTTCCTCGGCGCGGGTGCGGGAAAGGGGGCGGATGTCTTTGGCGCACTCGGTAATGGCCTCGGGCGTGATCGCGCGGCGGGTGCGGCGGGCGGCCGATTTCACGCACTGTTCGATTTCCGCGCCGGTCCAGTTTTCCGATGCCTTCGCGAGGGCCTCGGCGCATTCGCCGTTGGCGCCGTACTTGCGCAGGTGGACCGCCGAAATCTCGCGGCGCTCGTCAATGCCGGGCAGGTCTACGAAAAACTTCT
>Ga0126371_10002052_pt1 | contig 17255 bp, 12 predicted proteins | sample PanSoiMetaPlot_4_FD_110145 | JGI IMG/M metagenome (GOLD analysis project Ga0126371, IMG submission 110145) | Tropical forest soil microbial communities from Panama - MetaG Plot_4 | ecosystem: Environmental > Terrestrial > Soil > Tropical forest > Bulk soil | place: Panama | collected 2016-02-17 | reverse complement strand
GCGATATTGGCCCGCACCGACATCGGGAAGATGAGCGGCGGCTGCAGCACCATGGCGACCTGCCGGCGCAGCGACTTCAACGTGTGCTCGCGCAAATCGACGCCGTCGATCAGCACGGCGCCAGCCGACGGATCGAAAAAGCGCGGCACGAGCGATAACAGCGTCGACTTGCCGGCGCCCGACGGTCCCACCACCGCCACCTTGGTGCCCGCCGCCACGCGCAAATCGATCCGATGCAACACCGGCATGTCGCGGCGATAGCCGAATGCGACGCCGCGCCACTCGATGTCGCCGCGGGCGCGTGCAGTCGGAAAATCGCGCACGCCGTCCTTGAGATCGGCCTCGACATCGAGAATCTCGAAGCAGCGCGTCGCGCCGACACGTGCACCGGCGATCAGTCCCCAGCTTTGGGTGAGCTGGTTCACGGGCGCATAGAGCTGTGCCAAATAGGCGATGAACACGACGAGCTGCCCGATGGTGAGCTCGCCCGACAGAACGTTGCGCGCGCCGACATAGACCACCGCGGCGGTGCCAATCGCGACCAACCCGTTGACCGCGGCCGAATAGAGCGTCTGCCAGCTATAAAGTCGCAGCGTCGCGCCCAGGCTGGCCTCGCTTGCGCCCATGAAGCGGCGATACTCGCCCTCCTCCTGGGTGAAGGCCTGGACGATCTTGATCGACTGCATCGCCCATTGGACCAGCGAATAAACCAGCGTCTCGCGCTCGCGCACGTCAGTCGCGACGTCGTTGATCTTGCGGTTGAACGCGCCGATCAGCACGAACAGCGCCGGCACCACGGTAAGCGACAGCGCCGTCAGCCGCGCGTCGAGCGGGATCAGCACGATCAGCATGCCGCCGAGCAGGATCACCGCCGAGAGGATCGGCAGCAGGCCGTTCATCAGCATGGTCTGCACGGCGAACGCATCGGCGGTGATGCGATGCATCAGGTCTCCAACCTTCTGCCGGCTGTGGAAGGCGAGCGACAGGCGTTGTAGCTGGGCATAGAGCGCGCCGCGCAGGTCGTTGACCATGTTCTGGCCGACCGCGATCGTCGTACGGTTGTGCAGGAAATCGAGCAGGCCGGCGCCGAGATTGATCACGACCAGGCCGACGCAGGCGACGACGAGCAGCGTCGCGGACGACAGGCCGGCGAGCGGCCGCACCGTCACCGACTTGCCGCCAAGAACGTCGTCGATGACCAGCTGGAGCGGCCACGGCTTCAACAGATTGAAGCCGGCCATGAGAAAAACTTGCAGCAACGCCCAGGCGAAGTTCAGCCGATAAGGCCGCAAGAACGGCAGCAGCTTGACCAGCAGGCCCATGTTATTGCGCGGCCTGGGCCAGCGGCTCGGGCGGCGCGCCGGCCGGCGCCAGCGGCTGCAAGCCCTCGCGCCGCGCCACGGTCTCGATGATGCCGTACATCAGGCGGCCGAACTCGAGGGTGCGATAGGCGATCAGCATGGCCTGGCACAGGCCGAGCGCGCCGATCACCACCGCCGCCATCGGCGAATTGAGGATGAGGGCGGCGGCCGTCGCCACGGCCCAACCACGCAGCAGGAACGCCGACAGCCGGGACAGGCGCATGGCGCACCGCACGCGGAGCAAATGCTTGCTGCTGCCGTGATTCTCGACGCAGACCAGGACCAGCGCGCGGCTCCACAAACCGCGGGCAATCTTGAGATCCCATTCGTCCCAGCCCTGATCGGGAATCACGAAATATTTCTGCGGCGCGAGGAACCGCATCAGGCCGCCGAGCAGCACTTCTTTTTCGGCGCCGTGCTCGCTCCAATACGACAGATAGAACGCGCGCTCGCGCCACGAACGCCGCGGCACTTGCATCGGCGCCGGCGTCGTCGGCTCGAAATGCGCCTGCTCTGCCGCCTCGACTTCGCGGAAGCGCCATTTGAGCCGCTCCCAACCGCGCAGCAACGGGCCGAGATAGATCAGCAGCGCGATCAGCGCCCGCGCCTTCGCGCCTTTGAAGCGTTTGTCGATCGGCGCCTTGAGGGCGCCGTTGATGCACATGACCCAGGTGATGACGATCGGCACGATCAACAGCGACATCCAGCCGCCGCCGGCCAGACCGATAATCGCCAGCACGATCGCGACGACGTTCCATTCGAAGGTCAGCGGCAGATATTGCGCTAGCGACGACGATGGTTCGTAGAGCGTCTGGAACAGGCCACGCCCGAAAACGCCGGAATAGATCAGCGGCCGACGCGACAGCAACAATGCGGTCGACAGATCGCCATAGATGCGGCCGAGCCATTTCGCCTGGCCGAACAGATTGAAGCGGAACGGATGCTTGGAATAGACCAGCGCCTCGGCCTTGCCGTAGCCCTTCTGCTGGCCGACATAGGCGTCGATGGTGTTGCGGCGGAAATGCCAGACCATTGCCGCCGGCGCGAAACCGATGGTGTAGCCCGCATCCTGGAAGCGCCAGCAGATGTCGATGTCATCGCCCGCGGCGCGGAACACCGGATCGAAACCACCGAGCTGCAAAAGCGTCGCGCGCCGGAACGCCATGTTGCAGCCGGCGATGTGCTCGGCCGTGTCGTCGGACAGCAACACGTGGGTCGGACCGCCGGGCGACACTGCCACCGCTGCGGCGGTCAAATTGTCCTCGGGCGGCGGAAAGTTTGGTCCGCCGCAGGCATGGAGATCGGCCGCTACCATGCGCGCCACCAGATAGGTGAGCCAGTCAGGATCGACGACGCAATCGCTGTCGGTATAGGCGACGATCTCGCCGGTTGCCGCTTCGGCGCCGACGTTGCGCGCGACCGACAGGCCTTTGTTCGGCTGGCTGATGATGCGGCAGAACGGAAACGCTTCTGAAATCGCCAGCGTCCGGTCCTTCGAACCGTCGTTGACGACGATCACCTCGTAATCGGGATAGCGCAGCTTCTCGAGCGATTCGAGGCACGCCTTCATCGTGCGCTCGGCATTGTAGGCGCAGACCACGACCGACACGCGCGGCGTGCGCGGCAACGGTGGCGGCATCGCACCGCGAAAGCACGCCTGAACGGCGCCGAACGCGGGTTTCGGCTGGCGTCCGCGATCGACCAATCCGAAGGCCCAATCCTCGATCAGATGGCCGCCGGTGAACCATTCGTCGGTCCAGGCGAAAACGAACGCGCCGGCGCAGCCCATTTCGAACGCGGTGCGCACCTGCCACGCGAGCGTCCGTGCCTGGACGTCCGCTCCCTCGTGCATCGAATCGATTCCGAACTCCGTCAGCACCAGCGGCCGATCGATCGCCAAATTGTGCAACCGCGACAGGTACCGACGGAAAGCCGCTTCCTGGTGCAGATAGACGTTGAAGCAAACGAAATCGCCGAAATCGATCGTCAGATACTCGGTCGACGGAAAGTTGGCGTAACTGACCAGGCGGCCCGGATCGAGCGCCTTGGCGGTCGCGACCAGCTGCTTGAGAAAGTCGCGTACGCGGTCGGGACCGTGCCAGCGCACCATATCGGGCGGGATTTCATTGCCGATGAGATAGGCAAAGATCGCCGGATGCCCCTTGATCGCCTGGATCGCAGTGCTCACCGCCTGAACCACTTCACCTTCGATCGCCGCATCGTCGAGAAAGGTGATGTGCTGGGCCCAGGGGATACCGGCTAACACTTTAAGGCCGGCCGCTTGCGCCTCATCGAGCAGCCAGACCGGCGGCGCGGTAAAGACGCGCACGGTGTTGGCGCCAAGCTCGGTCATCAACGCGAAGTCGCGTTTGACCATTTCGCGCGGCGGAAACTGCGTGCCGTCGGCGCCGTGCGGAAACGGCCCGTAAGTCACGCCCTTGACGAAAAGTTTTGTGTCGCCCTGAAAGAAGAACTTGCCGGAAACCCGGATCGGCGCGCCGCTTCCACCGGCAACCGGCGTCGCGATGCTGCGATCCGCCGTATCGACAGCCATCAGCCGCTCACGGCGCCACGCGCCGGCGCCGCACGACCGGCCCGCGCGGAATGCCACGCCCAGGCGGTGGCGACGATGGTATCGAGATCGGAGACGCGCGCCTGCCAGCCGAGGACGGCGCGCGCGCGGCGTGCGTCGGCGACGAGCGCCGGTGGATCGCCGGCGCGGCGCGGCGCCTCGCGCTTCGGAATGCTGAGCCCGGTGACACGCTCGGCGCAGGCGATGGTCTCGCGCACCGAGTGACCCGTGCCGGTGCCGAGATTGAGCGCGACGCTGCTGCCACCGCCTTCGAGATATTGCAGCGCGCGGACATGCGCCTCGGCCAAATCCTGGACGTGGATGTAATCGCGCACGGCGCTGCCGTCTGGCGTCGGATAGTCGGTGCCGTAGATGGCGATTTCGCCGCGCTGCTTGAGGGCGGTTTGCAGGATCAAGGGAATGAGATGGGTCTCGGGCTCGTGGTGCTCGCCGATCTCGCCATCGGGATCGGCGCCGGCGGCATTGAAATAACGCAGCGCGGCGAATTTGAGGCCCTGCGCGGCGTCGAGCCAATGCAGCGCGCGCTCGACCATGAGCTTGCCTTCGCCGTAGGGATTGACCGGGCGTTGCGGTGTGTCCTCGGCAATCGGCACGCGGTCCGGCACGCCATAGGTGGCACAGGTCGAGGAAAACACGATCCGGCCGGCGCCGGCTTCCCGCATGGCCTCGAACAGGCCGAATGTATTGATCACGTTGTTGCGGAAGTAGAGCGCCGGCTCGCGCACCGATTCCTCGACATAGGCGAAGGCCGCGAAATGCATCACCGCCTCGATGCGGTGGCGCTTCAGCGTGGCCGTCAGCAAAGCCCGATCGGCGAGATCCCCCTCGACCAGCGGCCCCCAACGGACGGCCTCGCGATGGCCGCGCACCAAGCTGTCATAGGCCACTGGCTCGTAGCCCGCCCGCGCCAGCGCCTTGCAAGCGTGACCGCCGATATAGCCGGCGCCGCCGGTCACCAGGATCGTCTTGGTCATGCGTTACTCTGCGAGCGACAACGGACCGGCGCGGCCAGTTGTTCCGGAATTGTCTGTGTCTACGACGGATTCCGGCCGCCGGGCAAGCCGAGCGAGGCGCGGGCCAAGAAGCGCGGCAGCGCGAGCTGGGCGGCGAACCAGCCCATGGCAGACTCGCGCACGAAACAAAGTGCCAAGCCGGCAAGAATGGCAATCAGCCACCACCAGGCCAGTTCGCGGCCCAGCCAGAAGACAAAAGCTGCACGCGGCAACGCGGTCAGGGTCGCAACGCGGAACAGCTCACCCCACATTAAACACACCGCGATTCCGGCAGTGGCACCGAAGACTCGGCTTGTGAATCTGTCGGTCGAATGTGCGAACTTCAGGAGACCAGGCCGGATCAACAGCAAAAATACGCCGCGATAGGCGATGTTCTGGCCCGCGAAGAAACAGCCGACCAGGAGCGCGGCACCGACCGTAAGGAAAGTGGCTTCAGGCTGCGGCAAACATCGCCACGCGGCTTGCAACCGGGACATCAGCGCGAGCGAACCCGATATCGCAGCGAGAACCAGCGGCACCCCGACGACAGCCGGGTTGATTCCCGGATTAATCGCAGCAAACCCATCAGGCAGATTCCTGGAGCCGAATTGATCGGCAAAGTAGAGCGGTTTGGGCAGATGACCAAACGCCAAAGCGAGATCAGCGTGGTGCATGGCGACGAAGATTACAGTTAGTGCAACTGCGCTGATGGCAACGGCGACAAAACGTTTTGGACGCTCGCGCAAAGCCAAAAGGAACAACGTCACTGGATAGTATTTGACCAGCGCCGCAGCGGCGATCATGGCATAGGCAACAAATCGCACCCTCGCGGCGCGCTGTATGAGCGCGGCGATCACCGCCGCAGCGGCGAAGATCACGAGATCGACATTGGCGCGCTCGGCACCGAACGCGACCGTCGACGAAAGCAGCGCCAGGGTCATCAGCGCGACATCTGGCGGCCGGCGCGGCATCGGCAACAACATCAGCGATAACATGAACACGCCATTCACGAGCAGCCCGGCATAAGGCGTCGCCGCGAGGCCCGGCATCTTCGGCACGACGGTAAGCAACAAGGGCGAGTATTGGAATAGCCGCCCGAGTACGTCGCAGGGATTCGCGACATAAACGTTGATGCCTTGGTGCCAGCAGGCGCTCGACGCGACGACACCGTGGACATCGAGAAATGGAAAGCTGAACGGAACGACCGCCCATGCAGAAATGATCGAATTATAAAGTGCCGTATGCCCTGTCGCGCGGACCGCCCACACGACAGCAAACACGGCCGCAAACGCCGCGGGCAATATCAACCGGATGGTGCTGTCGGACCGCTCCATGCGTCTCGCACTGTCGTGCAGCCATGGTTAACGGCCGCTGAACGGGCTCGCGATATCCGGCTCCTGGTCCGCCATCCGACACAGAAACGTCTCACAAGTCCTTCATAAATCTGTGCTTTGCTTGATTCCGCAGGGCCATTGGAGTTTAGTCGCGCAGGTCCTGTTGGGACTGGACAAGACCTGCAACGCGGCGACGCGGTAGGGTAATTGCGGTCATTTCATGGCACGCGGAATTTCGACCGCGATGCGACGTTTATAGCTTCGACGAACGGGAGTTGACGGGATGCGGATTGCGGTTATCGGCAGCGGTTATGTCGGCTTGGTCTCGGGGGCGTGTTTTTCGGAATTCGGCGTCGAGGTCACCTGCGTCGACAACGACGCGGCCAAGATCGCACGGCTGCAGCGCGGCGAAATCCCGATCTTCGAGCCCGGCCTCGACCAGATCGTCCAGTCGAACACGGCCAACGGCCGGCTGCATTTCGCCACTGAGCTGAGCAAGGCGGTTTCCGGCGCCGACGCGGTCTTCATCGCCGTCGGCACGCCGTCGCGCCGCGGCGATGGCCACGCCGATTTGTCTTATGTGTTTGCCGCCGCCGAAGAGATCGCCAAGGCGGTCAAGGACTACACCGTCGTTGTCACCAAATCGACCGTGCCCGTGGGCACCGGCCGCAAGGTTGCCGAGATTCTGCGCAAGCATCTGCCGGAATCCAAATTCGACGTCGTGTCCAATCCGGAATTCCTGCGCGAAGGATCGGCGATCCAGGATTTCATGCGGCCCGATCGCGTCGTCATCGGCACCGAGAGCGAGCGCGCCGCCGCCGTGATGAAAGAGCTCTACCGGCCGCTCTACCTGATCGAGACGCCGATCTTGTTCACGTCGCTCGAGACCGCCGAGTTGATTAAGTATGCGGCCAACAGTTTCCTCGCCACCAAGATCACCTTCATCAATCAGGTTGCCGATCTGTGCGAGAAGGTCGGCGCCAACGTGCAGGACGTGGCGCGCGGCATCGGCCTCGACGGCCGCATCGGCCGCAAATTCCTGCATGCGGGGCCGGGCTTCGGCGGCTCGTGCTTTCCGAAGGACTGCCTGGCGCTCGTCAAGACGGCGCAGGAAGCCGGCGCGCCGCTCGGCATTATCGAGACCGTCGTCGCCGCGAATGACGGCCGCAAAGAGCAGATGGCCGAGCGCATCGTCCAGGCCTGCGGCGGCAGCGTGAAGGGCAAGACGATTGCCGTGCTCGGCTTGACCTTCAAGCCCAATACCGACGACATGCGCGACAGCCCGAGTCTGGCGATCGTCCCGGCGCTGCAAAAAGCCGGCGCCACCGTCCGCGCTTTCGACCCCGAAGGCATGACCGAGGCGAAAAAGCTGCTCCCCGGCACCACCTTCTGCGGCGGCAGCTACGAGACCATGGAGGGCGCGCACGCTCTCGTCCTGGTTACCGAATGGAACGAATTCCGCGCGCTCGACCTCGACCGCGTCAAATCGCTGCTGAAGACGCCGACCATCATCGACCTGCGCAACATCTATAAGCCGGCCGACATGGCCGAGGCCGGCTTCCACTATTTCAGCATCGGCCGCCGCGCCGCGGCGCCGGCGCGTCAACGTCTTCAGGCCAAGAACTGATCGGGAGTCCGACGATGGCCACTGTCCGTAAACGCATTCTTGTCACCGGCGGCGCCGGTTTCCTCGGCTCGCATCTGTGCGAGCGGCTGCTGGCCGAAGGCAACGACGTGCTGTGCGTGGATAATTATTTCACCGGCCGTAAGGACAACATCGCCCATCTCCTCCATCAGACCAATTTCGAGGTGATGCGCCACGACGTGTGCTTCCCGCTCTATGTCGAGGTCGATGAGATCTACAACCTCGCCTGCCCCGCATCGCCGATCCACTATCAATTCGATCCGGTGCAGACGACCAAGACCAGCGTCATCGGCGCAATCAACATGCTGGGCCTGGCCAAGCGGGTGAAGGCGAAGGTGTTTCAGGCCTCGACGTCGGAGATCTACGGCGATCCCAGCGTCCATCCGCAGACCGAGGATTATCGCGGCAACGTCAACACGCTAGGGCCGCGCGCCTGCTACGACGAAGGCAAGCGCTGCGCCGAGACGCTGTTCTTCGATTATCTGCGACAGCACAAACTGCGCATCAAGGTCGCGCGCATCTTCAACACCTACGGCCCGCGCATGCATCCGAACGACGGACGTGTGGTGTCGAACTTCATCGTCCAGGCGCTGAAGAATGAATCGATCACCGTCTATGGCGACGGCAAGCAGACCCGCGCGTTCTGCTATGTCGACGACCTGATCGAGGGCTTCGTCCGGCTGATGGGATCGGCCGAGAACGTCACCGGCCCGATCAATTTGGGCAATCCGGTCGAGACCACGGTCGGCGAACTGGCCGAGAAGATCATCGCCATGACCGGCTCGCGCTCGAAGATCGAGCGCCGGCCGCTGCCCGTCGACGACCCGGTTCAACGGTGCCCGGATATCGGTCAGGCGAAGAAAGTCCTCGGCTGGCAACCGCGCGTGCCGCTCGAGACGGGTTTGCAGAACACCATCGCCTATTTCGACCGGCTGCTGACCGAGCGCGGCGAGAATCCCGAGCCCAATTTGCGCGTCGTCGGGTAAATCCGCCGCGCGTCAGGCCTAGATTTTCCGGCTGTCGTAGGCCCAATGCAGCAGCGCCTGGCGCTGGCGCGGCCGACAGGTATGGTCGCACCGCTCGCAATGGCGTTCGATCTGCCGGATGTGCCGGCGTATTGCCTTCCAGCGCTTGATCTGCCGACGATCCTCCTCCGGCATGCGGCGGCCCATCCAGTAGCGGCAATACCATTAGAACCACCCGCGCGGATCGTCGGGATGAATCCAGCCCTTGGCGCGCCAAACCGATAACGGCTGGCTCGCGTTGACGCCGAAATAATTGAGCGCTGGATCGCGCTGCTCCGGCGACAGCTTGGCGTCGGCAAACCAGTCGCGCGGGAACTCTTTTTGGCAGTCGGTCATGTATTTGCCGCCGAATACGCCCAGGCGGAGCATTTGCTTCGGGGTCAGTTCCGGCCGGAATTCCGGATCAAAATCGCGGCCGGACCGCATCGCGAGCGCGTACCGGTAGCTCCGCTGCATACGGTCGTTGACGACGATGATCCGCGGTCTGGCGTGCGCCTTGGCCTTCATCGATGCCGCCCGACGATTGCGACTAATCCTTCACGCCGGCGGCGGCAAGCGCCTGGGTCTGGCGCTTGGCGAGCGCCTTTTCGTCGAAATCCGCGATCAGCTCGTGAAACATGCGATGCCAGTTGATCTCGGCCTTGAGCCGCAGGAACACCGAGCCGAGGCCGACGGCGGCGCGATCCATGAAGACGAATTCGCGCGGCGGCTTGACGCCGCCGAGCCGGCGGATGTCGGCGTGAACGGTTTCGGCGACCTCGCGGCCATAGGCGCCGGAACCGTGCTCCTGAATGCGGCGTTCGCGATTTTCGAGCAACGGCTCATAGACATAGCGCGCCCAGCGATTGAGCGCGGCGATCATGTCGCGCGATAGATTTTTGAAGCCCCAAGTCTCGTAGGCGGAGATCGCCAACTCCTCGTCGTCGCGGTCGAGCGCGTGATAGAGGTCGATGACGCCGCGCACGAACGGCGGCGGAAAGACGCGGATGCAGCCGTAATCGAGCAGATTGATGGTCTGATCCCGCCGCACCGTATAGTTGCCGAGATGCGGATCGCCGTGAATGACGCCGTAGTAATAGAACGGCACGTACCAGGTACGGAACATGTTGCGTGCGATCTGGTTACGCACCGCTTGGCTGCCCGCGGCGGCGGCCTCGACGAACGGCCGGCCTTCGAGCCAGCTCATGGTGAGGAGCCGCCGCGTTGACAACTTCGCGATGTAGTCCGGCACGTGGACGCCGTCTTCGTCCTTGAGCATCGCGCTGAAGAGTCGCATATGCGCGGCCTCGCGGCGGTAATCGAGCTCCTCGTGCAAGCGCGCCGCCAACTCCTTCTGCACCTCGCGCGTGTCGATGGCGCGGTCATAGCGTTCGAACAGCGCCAGGACGATCTTCAACTGTTGGAGGTCGGCTTCGACCGCCGACTCCATGTCGGGATATTGCAGCTTGCAGGCGAGATCGGCGCTGTCGAGGCCCATGGCGCGGTGTACCTGACCCAACGACGCGGCGTGCGCCGCCTCGCGCGAGAATTCCTTGAATTTCCCCTGCCAATCCTGGCCCAGCTCGCTCGCCATGCGGCGCTTGACGAACGGCCAGCCCATTGGCGGCGCATTCGATTGTAGCGTCGCCAGTTCGTCGGCGTATTCGTGCGGCAGCGCGTCGGGCAGCGTCGCCAATAGTTGCGCCACCTTCATCAGCGGGCCCTTGATCGCGCCGAGCGAGGCTTTCAGATCGGCGGCGTGCCGCGGCCGGTCGAGCTTGAGGCCGAGATAGCGCGAACCGGCAAGCCGCGCCGCCAGCCCGCCCATCGCGGTCGAGACTTGCGCGTAGCGGCGCACGCGGCGCGTGAGATCGTTGCGGTCGGCCATGATCGGCGGAGTTTCCCCGGGCAGCGGTGCACTGTCCACCGCCAAAACAATGCGAAAAACGCTGGCAGGGTTGCGCGGTTCCGGCCAAGCTCGCGCGCATAGCGGAGGGGGACATGGCGGCCAGCGCACGCGCGATCGACATCCACAATCACATCGTGCCGGCGGACATCCCGCCTTACGCCGGCAAGCATGGCAGCAACCGCTGGCCGCAGATGGCGCCGTGCGACGCGCGCCATAAGAACGTGATGATCGACGGCAAGAACTTCCGCACCGTCAGCGACGAGTGCTGGGACGTCGGCCGCCGCATCGCGGCGATGGATGCGACCGGCATCGGCGTTCAGGTGCTGTCGCCGATGCCCGAGCTCCTTTCCTATTGGTTCTCGGCCGACGATGCGGTTGCTTTTGGCCGGATCGTCAACGGCACGATCGCCGAAATGGTGGCACGCGCGCCGCAACGCTTCGCCGGCCTCGGCATGGTGCCGCTGCAGGATCCCGAACTCGCGGCGCGCGAGCTCGAGCGGTTGATGAAGGACGGGTTCCGGGGCGCCGAGATCGGCACCAACGTCAATGGCGTCGCCATTGGCGATCCGCGCTTCGAGCCGTTCTTCGCTGCGGCCGAGCGCCTCGACGCCGCGATCTTCGTCCACGCGCTGCATCCGGCGAGCCTCGAACGGATCGTCGGCCCGCCGCGCCTGGCGCCTTTCGTGGCCTTTCCGGGTGAGACCAACTTCGCGATCTGCTCGCTGATCAGCGGCGGCACGCTGGAGAAGCACCCGAAACTGCGCATCGCCTTCAGCCACGGCGGCGGCACCTTCGCCATCGTGCTGCCACGGCTGGCGCAGGGCTGGACGGTGTCGCCGGCGCTGCGCGAGACGATCAAGGTCAATCCGCGCGAGACCGCGCGCCGGCTCTATTACGACACGCTGGTCTTCGAGGCAAAAACCGTCCGCTTGCTGATCGAGCTGTTCGGCCTCAGCCAGCTTTGCGTCGGCAGCGACTTCCCGTTCGACGCCGCCGACAAGGAACCGCTGCGCGAGCTCGCCAAGCTCCAACTTCCGGCGGCCGACCTCGCGGCGGTCCATGAAGGTAACGCGCGGCGTTACTTGGGGCTTGCCTAGCCCTTATCTGATGCAACGCTTTTCTTTGCGGCGCTGCATCTCATGCTCGAGCGATTTGCTGAAGGTCAGCGCCCAAAAACAAACAGCAAAGGTCACGAGCACGAACACACGGGGCATCGTGCCTAATCCGAAGATCGGTGGATCTCTTACCGCTCCGGCGATGAGCCAGCCGATACCCATAACGACCGATAGTCCGACAAAGAACTGCAAGAGCCTTCGACCGAAACCGAACCCACACCAAAACGCCAGAGCGGACGCCCCTGTCGCGATCGGAATGAAAAGTGCGTAACGGAACCAGTAGGGGTTGAGTTCAGACGTATAGTTTCTAACCCTGGAAATAGTGAGAAGCACAGCCAGGGTAAAGCAAGCGGCGCTGACGGCGGTGACTTGGGTGTTGCCGGAAACTTTCATGTCGGCGTCCCCCGTTACGGCTGGGTCTTTTCATGCAACTGGCGCAGCATTTTCATGGCTCAGGACGCCGCATAAGGCCGAATGCTTTCGGCCACTGAATCGGCAACGTGTTCCTTGGATATGATGCCACGCACGTCTGCGGCGCGCACCACCGTTGCGTTCCGCACGATCACCGCCATGGCGGCGTTCTCACGCCACATTCGGTCAATCACATCGAAGGCAATGTCGTCCTCGTGCGCGACGGTGAAATTCTTTTGCGCGACGTCACCGAGCGTGACGCCAGTATAGGCCCCTTCGAGTCCGTGGCGAATGCCGGTGTTGACGCGCAACACGCCAACAATCCGGTCGTCGTCGGTCACTACGACGTGCTTGAGCGCGCCCTTATGTTCAGGCTGTCGGAGAAAGGCGTCGAAATCGGTGCTGGCCGGCAGAACCAGGACGTCCGAATCCATGACGTCCTTGGCATGACGCACGAGAAACATGTTGGCGTGCATCGCTTTTGGAATGAAGTGGCCGCGCTCGACAAGTTTTATGGTGTAAATGTTCTCGCGCGACAGCACGCGCCGCACGCCGACGCTGAGCGCGACCGCGAGGATCATCGGCATGACGATGCCGTAGTCGCGCGTCATTTCGAAAATCATCGTGACCGCGGTCATCACGGCGCCGGTGCCGCCGCCGACCATCGCCGCCATGCCAACGATGGCAAACGTACCGGGCGCCGTGCCGACCACGGGATAAATGGCGTTGACGAGCGCACCAAACGCGCCGCCGAGGGTCGCGCCGATGTACAGCGACGGCGAGAAAATTCCACCCGAGCCGCCCGAGCCGATGGTGACTGAGGTAGCGATCAATTTGCACAGAGAAAGGAGCGCAAGGACCGAAAGCGACGTCAGATTGCCGAGCAAAAGCGACTGGACGGTCGCGTAACCAACGCCTTCGACGTAATAATGCCCGTAAAGGCGGAAGAGGACGTAGAACAACACGCCAACCAACGTCATGCCGATGGCATGACGCAGATAAGGATTCTTGATCCGATCGAATTGGTCCTCGGCGAACGGTATGGCCCGCACGAATATCGTCGCGCCGACACCGACAACGATCCCCAGCAATGCAAACAACAACAGCGCTGTGAGCGACACGGGATGGTTTCCGATCAACGCCTGTTCGGGCATAGCGAAAGCGGGCGTCGTGCCAAGCACAAGATTTCCGATGAACGTCGCCGTGCCGGTCGCCAATGCCACCGGCAAAAAAGTGCGAACGCTCACTTCGGGCATCATCAGTTCGATCGCGAACATCACGCCACCGATCGGCGTGTTGAACGTCGCGGCGATGCCGGCGCCGGCGCCGGCCGCGACGAGCGTGATGCGCTGCCAGGGCGCCATGCGGAAGATTTGGCCGATGGTGGAGCCGAATGTCGCTCCGATCTGTACGATCGGTCCCTCACGTCCGACCGAGCCGCCGGTGCCGATGCAGATTGCCGACGCGAGCGATTTGATCGCCGCAACGACCGCGCGGATTTTTCCTTGGTTGTAATAGATTGCGTCCATCACCTCGGGCACGCCGTGGCCCTTGGCCTCAGGCGCAAACTTGGTCACCAAGAGCGTGACGACGACGCTGCCGATGATCGGTACCAAGATGATCGCCGCTCCCCACGGGCTCGGCGCCGTGAAAATGTTCGCGTCATAAACGACGGAGACGGTGCCCGAGAACGAGAGATTGTGGACCAGAGCGATCAACCCGCGAAAAACGACCGCGCCGACTCCGCCGACCACGCCGATAGAAATGGCAAGAAGAGAGAGTCGAACGAGACCGAGCTGCGCGGTCGCTGCGGCGCTGTCGGTCCCGGTCGTTGCGGCGTCGGTCGACATCGCTTCGTTCATATCCTCGACTGATCTTGTGTTGCGCGCGCTCGGCGCATTTGTGCCCTAATAAACGGCGGCTTGTTTAACATTAAGTGCTCGTAATCCGAAAGTCTCCGGTTCCGCAGGGCAGCGGCGGCAGCGACCATCTGCCGCGGCAGTAGCAGCAAGTGAGCCTTGCCGTCGCAAGGACGGTTAACTATCCATCGAATCGTTAATCGAACAGCGCGCGGATCGGCGCTATCGGCCGAACGCCGCAAATACGCGAGGAGCCGATCGTGTCGGCGACATCTGAATCGCGGCTTCGATTCCGCCGCAGCTTGCGAACATTCCTCTGGATGATCGTCTCGACCGCCGCCGTGCTGGCTGTCGGCCTCTTCGGTTTCTGGCTCGGTCAGGCGCGCGTCGCGGAACGTCAGGCTCTGTTGCCGGTTCTGACGACGGCGCCGGATTACACCATGACCAACCAACTTGGCGACAATGTTTCGTCGCAGGCGTTCCGCGGCAAGATTCAGCTCGTCACGTTCCTTTTCCCATATTGCACGACGATGTGCCCGCTGATCGCGGCGCATCTGACCAATTTTGAAGACGGGACATTGCGGCCGGCCGGCCTTGCCGACAAGGTCGTGATCGTCGCGTTCGATATCGACCCGCGCAACACCGGCCCGCGCGAGATGCGCGCGTTCCTGGCGCAATATGGTTGGAATCCCGCGGATACGCATTGGCAATATCTGGTCGGCACGCCGCCGGAGGTTCGTCGCGTCGTGAGCCACGGTTTCGGTGTTTGGTACAAGCGCGTCAGCCTGTCATCCGAAGCTACGGATGATCAGGCGCACGGTGGCCTCGTCCAGCCCGAGGTCGCAAATCAACTCGCCGTGCAATCGCATGCAAACTACGACATCGTGCATAACGACATTCTCGAGGTCGTCGATGGGCGCGGACGTGTCCGCAAGATTTTCGAGAACGCCGATACGGTCGGTTCGCAGCAGTTGCTCGCCGTTGTGCAGGCATTGCTCAAGTCCCCGAGTTAAGCGAGGACGATACGGAGCCGCGAATGACAATGCGCGCAGCAAAACCGCTCCGTCCAATCGCACCGTCGGTGCTTTGGTCGGCGATTGTCGTCACGGCGTTGGTGCCGGTGCTCGCCGCTGTCCCTTCGGTGTTGCGCGCCGACCATATCCTGCCCCGTTCACCGCTCTGGACGGATTGGCCTATCACGCCCGGCATCACGCTCAGCCTGCTTGCCTGCGCCTTGCTGTACATCATCGGTCAGCGCGGCGACGGCGCGGTTTTAGCCGGCCGGCCAGGCGTGCGGCATCACCTCGCTTTTTTCGGCGGCCTTGCGGCGATTTTTCTCGCGCTGCAATCCCCGATCGATCCGTTAGCGGACCACCTGTTTGTCGTCCATCAGGTCGAGCACATGCTGTTGCGCACCGGCGGCCCGATGCTTCTGATGCTCGCGGCGCCGCAGGCGGCGCTCATGCGGGGGCTGCCGACTTGGGCCCGGCGTCGGGCGCTCGCGCCGCTGCTCGGCTATCCGGTCGTTCGCGGCTTGCGCGTTCTCGCGCAGCCGGCCATCGCGACCGTCCTATTTGTAGGTACGACTTATTTTTGGATGATTCCGCGCTATCACGACCTCGCAATCATGAACGAGCCGGTCCACTATCTGTGGCACACGACTCTATTGATCAGCGGCCTCATTTTCTTTTGGCGTCTGCTCGATCAGCGCCCCTATCCGCTCAGCGCGTCGTTGGGCGTGAGGCTGTGCATGTTCTGGTTCGCGTCGATGGGCAATATCATCTTGGGCTCATACCTGAGCTTTAAGCACGGCGTGCTTTATCATGCCTATGACGCGATGGGTCGTTACTGGCTGAGCCCGAGCATCGACGAACAGTTCGGCGGCCTGACCATGTGGATTCCGGGCAGCATGATGTTTGCAGCCACCAGCATGTTGATGATCTATCGCTGGGCGCGGCAAGAAGAGCGCCTGGCTGCGCGCCGACAAGACATCGAAACGGCCGCACCCACAATTGCGGAATTCGTCGCGAGCCGACAGAGCGCCAATCGCAAGATGGCAATTGGCTTGTTGGCCTTCGCCGCGAGCGTTCTGATTATCAGCCTCAGCGTTGCGCTTACCGATCGCTATGCCGGCGGCACCCCGGGTCTCAGCGGCTTTTAACTCGATCGCGCGCCCTGTTCCAACCGAGCGAGAGGGATAAGCGCTAGCCCATCGCCTCGAGCTGGTCGATGAAGCCGGCGATCACGCCGAGGCCCTTCTGCCAGAATTTCGGGTCCGAGGCGTCGAGGCCGAACGGCGCCAGCAGCTCCTTGTGCCGCTTGGTGCCGCCGGCCTTGAGCATGTCGAGATATTTCTCGGCAAAGCCCTGCGCCGCGCCCTGATAGACCGCATAAAGCGAATTCACCAGGCAATCGCCGAACGCGTACGCATAGACGTAGAACGGCGTGTGGACGAAGTGCGGAATATAGGCCCAGTACGATTTGTACTCGTCTTCGAAGCGGATGGCCGGACCGAGGCTTTCTTTCTGCACATCGAGCCAGATCGCGCCGATGCGTTCGGCGGTGACCTCGCCCTGGCGGCGCTCGTCGTGCACGCGGCGTTCGAACTCGACGAAGGCGATTTGCCGCACGACGGTGTTGAGCATGTCCTCGACCTTGGCGGCGAGCATCGACTTGCGCCGTTTCGTATTTTTCTCGCCGGCGAGCAGCGACTGAAAGGTCAGCATTTCGCCGAACACCGACGCGGTCTCGGCCAAGGTTAGCGGCGTATCCGACATCAGCGCACCGCGCGGCCCGGCAAGAACCTGGTGCACGCCGTGGCCAAGCTCGTGCGCCAGCGTCATCACGTCGCGCGTCCGGCCGAGATAATTGAGCAGCAGATAGGGATGTGCATTCGGCACCGTCGGGTGCGCGAAAGCGCCCGGCGCCTTGCCCGGGCGTGCCGGCGCATCGATCCAGCGATTGTCGAAGAAGCGTTTGCCGACGTCAGCCATCGCCGGCGAGAAGGCGCCGTAGGCGTCGAGCACGATACG
>Ga0126371_10002051_pt1 | contig 17256 bp, 14 predicted proteins | sample PanSoiMetaPlot_4_FD_110145 | JGI IMG/M metagenome (GOLD analysis project Ga0126371, IMG submission 110145) | Tropical forest soil microbial communities from Panama - MetaG Plot_4 | ecosystem: Environmental > Terrestrial > Soil > Tropical forest > Bulk soil | place: Panama | collected 2016-02-17 | reverse complement strand
TTTTTATACCTGGATCGTGCGCATCGCTGTGAATGAAGCGCTGATGAAGCTCCGCAAGCGAAGAAGCGACCGAACCGTTCCTCTCGATGAGCCGGTGGAAACGGGAGAAGAAGCCGTTACGCGCGAAATCGCGGTTTGGGAAGACAATCCCGAGCAGCGCTACTCGCACGAAGAAATGCAGCAGATTCTAGATGATGCGGTGGAAGACCTCAAGCCTGATTTTCGCACCGTTTTCGTGCTTCGGGACATCGAAGAATTGAGTACAGAAGAAACGGCGGAGACCCTGGGTATTTCGATTCCGGCGGTCAAGAGCAGGCTGCTCAGAGCGCGCCTGGCGTTGCGCGAAAAACTGACTCGAAAGTTCAAGCGGAAAGGGGAAGACGTCTTTGCTCACTTGTAAACAGTTCCTGGAGGAACTCAACGACTACCTGGATCCGAGCATCGATCCGGAGACCAAGCGCCACTTGGAGGCTCACGTATGCGAGTGCCCCAACTGTTTCGTAATCGTGGATACGACAGTGAAGACGCTTCGCGTATTTCGTGGCATGGAGCCGCGAGCCATCCCGGAAGACCTAAAAAACCGGCTCTGGGCTGCGCTCGAGCGTAAGATGGCCGCCAAGAAGCGGAGTGCATAGCCCTCCGAAAAATCCGCAGCGGCGGCATTGCTTTCCGGGCTTCATGGGAAACTCGAGAGCGTTCTGAGCCGCGGCAAGAGCGCGGACCGCAGCACGGGCTGCTTCCAGTCGCTCAGATTCGAGACCGATTTCAACGGAGCGGGCGGACCGGACGTAAAACACGACGGCGCGATCCGGAAGCCTTCCCACGTAGCGCTCCAGGGCCAACGCGTAGAGCCTCAACTGCAGATCGTACCTCCCGTTTGACGATTCCTCGCGATCGGTTTTGAAATCCACCAAAACCAACTTCCCCTCCTCCTCGAACCACAGATCGATTCGACCGCTCAGGATCACGTCCTCCACAGCGAAAAGGAAATCGAACTCACGCTCGATCCGGCTGGCGCGGGCCGCACGCCGTCCAAGATCGCTTGCATGGAATTGTTGAGCGAGCGCGCGGGCTTCTTCAGAGAACGCTTCTTCGCCTGCCAAAGCGCGATGGACGTCGAGACCCAGTTCGATGGCTCCGGAGCCCGGAGCGTCGGAGTCCGGCTCCAGCCCGAGATATCGGCCTAGATAATATTTGCGGGGGCAAACATCGAACAGAGCGATGGATGTCACCGGCGTGGGGGAGTCATATTGGCCGGAGATGCTCACGACAGGAGTGGGAATCGCTACGGCGCGAAGCAGCTCGCCGTCGGGAGACGTCGCGGCCGCCGGCGCCGCGATCTCTTCCACTGAGGCAGCCAGTTTCATCCAGCGGCTCGATCGCGGACGCTCGGCATAGGACAGGATCAACCGATCCTCTGCGCGGGTCATCGCTACATAGAGCAGGCGGTTTTCCTCAGCTTCCTCCTCGCCAGTGCGGAGTTTTGCCAGTTCCCGGTATGCCGCGCTGGGCAGGCCGCCTCCGGTCACGGGATTGCGCCACTTGATGCCCAAGCCGCGATTTGGACCGAAAAGGATCACCGGCAACCGGCGCTCGGGACCACGATGCATCGCGCTGAGGAAAACCACGGGGAATTCCAGTCCCTTGGCGGCGTGAATCGTCATGATCCGTGCTGCCTCGGCCGCTTCCGGCGGCGGGGCTTCAGCCTCCGCCTGAGTCTCGCGTAGATCCTCCAGATCCTCCGCCAGTTCCACCAGAGGCCGGGGCCGGCGCCGCTCCTCGCGTCGGATCCAACCGAGTAGCTTATCCACGTTAGCTCGGGCTCGGTCTCCCAAGCCCGCGAGGTAACCGCATTCATCCAATTTCTGGGCCAGCAGGCGGTCCAGAGGAACAAAGCCGGCAAGCTTCCGGACTCGTCCGAAGAGGCGCTCGAATTCGGCTTGCCACCCTTCGTGCGAAGCAGCCATGATCTGCTCGTCGCTCCAATTCACCAGAGGGCTGCGTAGCACAGTAACGACCGCGACCTCGTCCAACGGGTTGGCGAGCGCAGTCAGCAGTGCCATCAGATCCTTGGTTTCGCGCGCCTCCAAAAATGTGCGGCCGCCGCTTAATAGGAAGGGAATTCGTAGCCGGTCGAATGCCTGCTCAAAGGGCGCGGTCGAGCCGAGGGTGCGCACCAGAACCGCGATGTCCCGATACGCTCTTTCGCCTGCATCCACCCAGGCACGGATCTGCGAGGCGACCATATCGCCTTCAGCCTCGGCGGCGCGCGGACCGGCGCCAGTGATTCGCGCCACCACCGGCTCACGGCTCGTCGCGAATTCACGGCGGGCTTGAAGATGGCGCGTCTCCACGCCGGGCTGCCCATCCAAAAGGCGCGAAACGGCATTCAGAATCTCAGATCGGCTGCGATAGTTTTCGGTGAGTTCTTCCACGCAGGCATGCCGGCGGTAGTCCTCAAACACGGTTGGATCGGCGTGCCGGAAACCATAAATGGACTGGTTCACGTCGCCGACCGCGAAGAGATTTCTTCGTATCAGATCGATAAGGCGCCATTGCAAGCGGTTGGTGTCCTGCAACTCGTCCATGAGGACATGGTCGAAGCGGTTGGCGATGCGACGCCGCAAGTCAGTGTCCGATTCCAGCAGCTCGATGGCTTTTTCCTCCAACCCGGCGAAATCAACCGCGCCTTGCCGCCGTTTCTTTTCCTGATAGCGCGAGTCCACTCTGCTCAACGCGTTTCCTATCAGCTCGGATAGGCCATCGTGCCAGCGCTCCACCCATTGCGCTTCAAGTTGCGGCAAAATCTCCTTCTTCAGACGGGACGCGGCTTGATAGGCGGGGCTGCTCTTGGGCGTGATCCGCGTGAGATTGACGCTGAAGCTTGCGAGTACTTCTAGATGCTCGCGCGCCGCAGCCTCGGGAAGAGCCAGGAAGCGCTCGGCCCACCCCGGCAGCGATCCCGCGGCAGTGCGCACCAGATCCCGCGCCTCAGGAACTAGATCCGGCGCCGGCGTCGGATCCGGCAGTTCGCGGCGCCCCGACAGCCGCATGGTTTCGTAAGCGTCGATCAGGCTTTGCGCCAGATCCGGTTTGCGCGCATCATCGTCGGTGGACAGGTCGAGCGCCTCCAGGAGCCGCCGCATATTGGCGGGATGCTCGGCGAACATCTCATCCAAAATTTCCTCGGCTGCGTCACGCAGGAGGCGATCGGCCTGCGCCGGCTCCAGCACCTCGAAATCGGGTGGCAAGCCGGCTTGAATCGCGTGCTCGCCCAGCAGCCTGGCGCAAAAAGCGTCGATGGTGGAAAGCCACGCAGTCTCGATCCGTTCGCGATGCTCCGGCGAATCGGCGAAGCGCTTGGCCAGCCGCCGCTTCATCTCATTGGCGGCCTTTTCGGTAAACGTAATAGCCAGAATGCGGCCGGGATCGACGCCGCGCTGCTCCACCAGCCACGCGAAGCGCTCGACCAGAACACGCGTCTTCCCCGAGCCAGGTCCGGCCACCACGCAGACTTCGGGCGCGTCCCGCTCGACCGCGGCGCGCTGTTGGGGAGACAGAATCATTGGCCGGTTAAGCGACGATCGAACCATTACCAATAAAGCATGACCGCCGTGATAGCTTGAGCTCATGCCGCGGCGCTATGCCAGTATGCCTGCGCAGGACTCAAATGCCCCGAAAGGATGCGATTAGCGATGTTCATGTTCCGCCCCTGGGCGCTCGCCTGGGCTTCGTTCGGGGTTGGATTGGTAAGCTTTGCCAGTGTAGGATGCCGAAGCGCGGTAACGAAAACGGGTGTGCCGGCGTTCGATACCCAATACCAGGCGGTCTTGCTTGACACAGGCTTGGTTTACTACGGCAAAATCAGCGGGCTGGATACGGACTATCCGATTATGCGCGATGTTTATTATGTTCAACAGACCACCGATCCTCAGACCAAGCAGGTGAACAGCGTTCTAATCCGCCGTGGGAACGAATGGCATGGGCCGACCATGACCGTGCTGAATGCTAGGCATATCGTGCTCGTGGAGCCAGTCGGCGCCAATTCAAAGGTCGCTCAACTGATCGCGCAGGAGCAGGCGAAGCAGGCTAAATAGGAGCTGCGAGACTCTGGCCGGGAGAGCGGCTACGTGCAGCAAACCAGATTCGAAGAATCAACTCCGCACTTTTCTGAAGAACGCCCGGACGTCTTCGACGAACAACTGCGGCTGCTCCAGGCATGCGAAGTGGCCGCCGCGAGGCATTTCGCTGTAATGGACAAGATTGAAGTCCTGCTCCAGGAATCGTCGCGGCGGCAGGAAGAGCGGCATTTCCTTGGGAAACGCCGCGAAGCCCGTGGGGACGCGGATTCCGGTGCGCGGAAGACTCGGTTCATCTGCGTTGCCGCGATAGATCCAAGTGGCGGAGCCCGCTGTGCCGGTAACCAGGTAAAACATGATGTTGGTCAACAATTGGTCCTTGGTGAACGCGCGCTCGATGCCGTCACCTGAGTCGCTCCACACCTTGAATTTTTCAACGATCCAGGCCGCCAGGCCCAAAGGACTATCGGAAAGGACAAAGGAAACCGTCTGCGGCTTGCGCGACTGCTCGCCGAAATAGTCGAGCTCGGTCTGCCGGTATGCGGCGGATTTGCGTACCCAGGCTCGCTCTTCCTCGGTCTGCTCAGCTTCGGGCAGCGGTCGGGCAGTGGTCCCGTTGAGATGAATGCCGGCGAGCGAAGCAGGGAACTGCGCCGCCAGTTGGATAGCGACGGCTTGTCCCCAGTCGCCGCCCTGCGCGCCAAAGCGCGAATAGCCGAGCCTCTCCGTCATGAGTTTGTGCCAGAGCTTGGCGATGGTGACGGGCCCGACCGGCTTGTCCTTTGGCTTCGCAGAGAATCCGAAACCCGGCAGCGATGGAACGATTACGTCAAACGCATCTTCGGCCGATCCCCCATGCTTGGCCGGATTAGCCAGAGGATCGATCGCTTCCAGGAATTCCACCACGGAACCAGGCCAGCCGTGCGTCAGAATGATCGGAAGCGGACGAGGACCAACCCCGCGCACGTGATAGAAGTGAATATCGAAGTCATCCACACGCGCGCGGAATTGCGGGAAAGCATTCAACCTGGCTTCGGCCTTTCGCCATTCGAAGCGAGAGATCCAGTAGTCCGCAAGCTCCTTCATATAGCTCCAATCGACGCCATACTGCCAGGGGCTGCCGTGCAACTGGTCGGGCCAGTGAGCGCGCCGGACGCGATCGAGGATGCCGTCAATCAGCTTCTGCGGGACGGTGACGCGAAACGATGCAACGGTAGAATCCGATGACGAGGCCATAACGGGAATAGACAAGGATACCGGGAGTAAACGCAGAAGCGAACGTCGGGAGGAAGCGCCGTCAGGATTGGGCATTGTTTTCAGCAGGGATCTGGCCGATGCGGTCGAGCGCGGCGGCCAGCTCGGGTGATTCCGGCATGCGAATTCCGAAATCCGTTTCGAGGCAGGAGCGCAAGGCCGCGGCACCGGCCAGATGACGCCTCTCCGTTTGGCCGTCGGCGTGCACGGAGAGCGCATTGTTGCGGAGAGCATAGCGGGATCCCGGAGCCGCCCGGGCACAAAGCAGCGTGTGCCGGAAGAAAGACCTGGGATGGTTGCAGAGATACCAGTTCGAGACTTCGTAATCGGACGAAAATTGAGGTTCAAGAGTGAATCGGTAGAAGGGCTTCCATTCGCCGCTCAAACAACTTTCGAGCACGAAGCCATTGTCCAGCGGCAATAAGCGGTGCGGTTCATGGAGCGTTGATTGAGCAATATGCGGCTCCAGCCGCAGAGGAGTCGTGAGAACATTGCCGCCGAAGCCGACGTCGGCGATATAGGGCCCACCGGCCAGATCCACTAACAGAAGCATGTGGCTCCGTGGGCCGATGGGGCTGCCCGGAGCCGCGTTCCACACAACGCGGGCCGCTAGGGCCGTGACAGAGAATCCCATGACTTCCAGCGCGTGGCGAAAGAGGAAATTCTGCTCAAAACACCACCCGCCGCGCCCGCCTGCGACTAATTTGGCTTGAAGCGAATCCGCGTCCAGCGTGACCGGCCAGCCAAGAAGAGGATTCAGGTTCTCGAAAGGAATGGCGGCTGGATGGAGAGCATGCAGAGATGCCAGAGTATCGAGGGTCGCGTTGCGTGGTCCCGTATAGCCGATGCGGGCCAGGTAGGCGTCCAAATCAAAGGCGGAGAGCACGCATTTCAGGATACCCCTGCTGTATAAATAAAATATGCCGGTGGGGCGAACGGAGTTTAATCCTTTAACTCAGGCCTGCGGCCAATGACGGGCCCCAAGCCGGGGACCGCCTTGCGAGTGGCCGCCGTTCTCTTTCTCTTCATTGCGTGCAAAGCCGCCGGCAACCTATCGCTGGCCTGGGGCATGAAGCATTTCCCGCAATCCATCCCAGCGGCGAACCCGGTTTCCTATATCCGCGCTATTTTCAATCCCTTCGTCGCCTTAGGCATCCTCGCGCTGGTGCTGGCTGTGCTCATCAGGATGGTCCTGTTAAGCCACGCGGATTTGAGCTACGTCTTGCCAGTAACGGCCATCGGCTATGTGGTCGCGGCTTTCTTGGGAAAGACATTCTTGCACGAAGCCGTGTCGGGCCAACGATGGTTTGGAACGGCACTGATTTTCGTGGGGGCGGCGATAGCCGGCACGACACTCCATTCCAAAACTGGCGGCCAGACAGAATGAAGTGGATTCTGGTCGTGACGATGGTGGCCGCCACCGCGCTCAGCGACTTACTGCAAAGCTACGAGATGAAGAATGCCGGCAAGCAGTCGGTCAGGCCGCGCGGGCTAATGCGGCTGCTCATGATGATTTTTCAGCGCCGGTTCCTACTCCTGTCGATCGCGTGCATGGCCATTTCGTTCTTCTCTTTTATGGCCCTGGTGCGAGTGGAGGCGCTCAGCTTCGCAGTGCCGGCTTCGGCGGCCAGCTTCGTGCTAGAGACGCTCTTGGCCAAGGTAGTCCTACGCGAGCACATCGGCGCCCGAAGGGCCGCCGGTGCGCTGATTGTTCTCTGCGGCGTGGTTCTGGTGGGTGGCTGATTACTCTTTGCCGGAGCTCGCTGCTACCGGAACAAGCTTGCCTTCGCGGATGTAATAGTCGGCGCCGCGCCAGCGGATGCTTCGGCGCAAGAAGCTGGCGAGCCAGATGCCAAAGGCGACGGCGTCCCACAGCGGAATCAGCGGCATCTGCGCCCAAAAGCGCGGCTGCTTTAATCCATGAACGCCCACCATCCAGTTCATGGCCACGCGCAGGCAATAGTAGACGCCCATGTAGCCGAGCACGATGGCCGTCGAAGGATGGACGACGGCCGCGGCGAGCGACCACGGCAGCCCCTGCGTCAGCAGCAATCCCAGGTGGCCGGACGGACGCATGTGCCGCATTACGACCAGCCACCGCAATCGCTTGTGAAGCAGCGCGCGCATGGACTGGTAATCGGGAACGGTCTCGATAATGTACGGCAGCAGGACCACCTCATAGCCCTGTGCAGCGATCAGCCGCCCCACCAAGAGATCGTCGGCCGGCTGATTCTCGATGGAGGCGTAGCTCCCGAACCCGGCCAAATGCGTGCGCGTGGTGGCGATCGTGGTGCCGAGCGCGAATTTGATGCCGTCCAATTGCCATGCCACCAGGACCCCAGGATAAAAGTCGGAGGTCATGCCTGCCGCCTGGAGATGGTCCGCGAACGTATCGATTTCGATAGGCGTGTACAAACAGGTTGCCGCGCCGACTTTCGGATCGCGCAGCGGCGTGGTGACCTGACGGAGATAGTCGGGCTGAACACGCACGTCGCTGTCGCTGATCACAACGACTTCAAATTGGGCCTCGCTCACGAGTCGCGCCAGCTTCGCGACCTTATCGTTCGCGGCGATGCGGCCGGAGCCATGGAGCACGCGGATTTGGCAGTCCGGGAAAGTCGCCTTCAGGCGGTCGATCACGGAGATGACTTCCTCATCGTCCGAGTCGACGCAGAACACGATTTCGTAGCAAGGGTAATCCTGGCGGCAGAAACTGGCAAGGTTTTCGTAGGCCTCCGGATCGAGGCCGCGGATCGGCTTCAAATTGCTCACCGGGGGCGTGAAGGCAGGGTCTGGAAGTCTTACAGGCTGCCGGAAATAACGCCATGAGCTGAAGAGGGCGATTAAATAATAGACGAACGGGATGGCCGCAATTGCCAGAAACGCGTGCGCGGCCGTCATTGTCTTAGGCTAACCGAAGACAGAGGCAGATTCGTGAGAACCAATTTGCCGCCGCCTTCGGCGACTACGTTAAGCGCTTCGCGGCCGGCGAGAGACTCCAAGCGCGGCAAAGCGGAACGGCTCGCCACGAGGTAGTAGCGCTCCGGCTCGCTCCAGAGCCGTTTCCATTGCTGGTCGTCGATAAAAACCTCTGGAGTCCCGGGGGCGTAGGAGCCATACACCAGGTTGTTGATTCGTCCGTTGAGAAGCAGGGCATCGCGGTTCGTATAGAAGAAGATCGATGAAAACGTGTAGTAGTGATGATCCACGATGAGTCTTCCGGGTGGCGCGCGCAGCAGAGCTTCGGCCAAAGGGCGGGAGGACATATAAGGGTCGAAGACGACCAGGGCCATGCGCGCCGCTTGGAAGAATAATACGGCCATGAAGGCGGCAGCCAGGGACGCCCTCTCGCCGGCAGCGCGGATTGTGCCGAGCGCGCCGATCAGAAAAGCCACGGCCGCTGCGAGAAGGGGCGCGCGAAGGTAGGCAAAGGATTGTAGCGTCAGGTCCTCGATATGCCCCAGCGAAAGCGTGTACGCGCCCGGATGAAGACGCAGAGCCGAAGAAATGTCTCCGGGCGCCGCCAGATCCTTCACTAGAAACCAAAGTGTGGCGGCCGCCAGCGCCGCGCATAACAGAATGGCGCTGAGAACGCGCGTCCCACGCCGGATCCAGCTTTGAATTTGGGGGCCTTCGGCGGCCATGGCCGAGCCGATCAGCAATGCCAGCGCCGGATAAACCGGCATGGAATAGTATTCCTGGGTCGTCGAAAACGTGAAAAAGACGAGGATGAAGCCGGTCCAACAGAGAGCCAGTAGGCGCGTGCGGCCGGCGCGATCGGACGGCCGGAAGGAGAGCTTCGCCACGGCGGGAAGATAGACGCTCCACGGGAACAACCAGACCAGATGCAGCAGCCAGAAATAAACTCGCGGGACGGTGTTGTAATCACGCGGATAACGCACGTTCAAGAACCGAAGAACCTGTTCATTCATGAAAAAGAACCAGAGGAAGCCGTGGTATTCTCCTGGGGCGCTGTGCAGAGACCAGTCGAAATACGGCGGGTTTCGTAGCGTCGCCACAAAATGCCACGGCGCCGCGATAGCGAAGACAGCCAGCGCTCCGCTCACAGGGTGCAGCCGCCTCCACACCTTCGCATCAAATAATTGGCGCGTGGCGGCCAGATATACGACGCCGGCGGCGACCGGGAAAACTACGCCGATCAGACTCTTGAGCAAAAGGCTGACGCCCAGGCTGATGGCCAACAGAGCGGCCCACAACCGCGGATGCGGCTCGCGTTCATCGATGGCGCGCAGGAACGCCCACATGGAAAGCGTCATGTCGGCAGTGAGCATGACGTCGGGAATCAGAATTCGCGTGAAAAGAAATAATCCGAAGCAAGTGGAAATGCACAGCCCAGCGTGAAGTCCGGCTCGTTTTCCGAACGCCCAGGCGCCGAAGGCGGTGGTGAGCCAGGCGAGGGCCAGCGCGGAAAGAACCATCGGAATTCTGGCGGCCCAATCGTGCGGGCCGAATATCCGGAAAGAGAAAGCCATCAGCCAATAGATGAGGGGCGCTTTCTCGAGATAAGGAATGTCGTCCAGACGCGCCGTCACCCAGTCGCCCGAGGTCAGCATATTGCGCGAGATCTGCGCCTGCACGGCGTCGACGTCGTCCATCAAAGAAGGAGGGGAAATCATGCAGCCGGCATACACGGCGGCGGCGAACAGCAGGACGATCAGGTGGACAGAAAGGCCGTTTCCGGCGCCCACGAGGACTTGGGAAGATGGCCCGTTTGAATTTTCCATTTCTTCATCCAAAGGAACAAGGTGAGTAATCCCCACAAGTGATATCCAAGGTTGGCGCGGCGCAGGAAGTGCGTTTTCGCCAAAGCCTGGATGCGCCCAAAACGAAAAAGGCCGGAATAGGACTCGGCCGCATCCGTTAGCGTATCCTCGAGCAGCGGCCGAAGACGTTCTCGAAGCCATTCGTGCGCGGGAATGTCAAAGCCTGTCTTCTTTCGCGAGAGGATCCTGGGGGGAAGCTTCCCCTGCATCAACTCTTTCAAGATAACTTTCTGCCGCCAGCGCCCGGCGCACATCTCGATCCTCAGTTCCGGAGGCAGCCCGGCGGCGAATTCGACAATGCGGTGATCGAGAAAAGGCGGCCGCACTTCGACAGCGTGGGCCATGCTAATTCTGTCGACTTTCGTAAGGATATTGTCAGGGAGAAAGTATTTCTGATCGAACCAGAGATAAGCGGCAAGTTGGTCGCCCGCGGCGGCCAATTCATCCAGGATCCCGTCCAGCTCGCCCGGTAGCGGCGCGCAAAGCAAGGCCCGCTTATCGGCGGCGGCGAACGTTCCGTTCCAATAGACGTGCGCCTTCTCTGGAGGCATCCGGCAACCTTCCAGGAAACGCTTCGCCATGTATTCAAAGCCGATCTTTTCATCCGAAACGGCAAAGAGCCGGGTCGCGGCTTGCATGAGCTTGAGGCTCCACGTAGGCAGGCGGCGCGCGGCGCGCGCGAGGAGGCTGGCTCGGTGAGTCAGATAACCGCCGAACAACTCGTCTGCGCCTTCGCCGCTTAACGCGACAGTAGCGTGGCGCTTGGTAAGTTGCGAGAGCAGCCAAACGGGGACAGCGCCCGCGTCTGCGTTTGGCTCGTCGGAATAGTAAGCAAACGTCTCGATTGCCGCGGGGAGGTCGTCGAAGTCGGCTATATCGGCTTCGTGATGCTCGGAGCCGTAAAGCCGCGCGACTTCGCGAGTGTACGAAGTTTCGTCGAAGCTGCACCCACGAAAGGAAATGGAGAAAGTTTTGATCTTCGATGCCGATGCTTGGGCGGCGTAATGTAGAAGCGTCGAAGAATCCATGCCGCCGCTTAGCCAGATTCCCAGAGGAACGTCGGAGAGTAGGTGCTCGGCGACTGCCTGGCGCAGGAGCCGTTCGAGCTCGTCCTGAGCCGCACGGCGGTCTTTCAAGAGGCCCGCGTGGTCCGCTGGAACAGGCACGCGCCAATAGCTTTGGGTGCGAATGGAGCCATCGCGCCATTCCAGCCAGCAACCGGGCGGCAATTTACGAATGCCCTCGACGAGGGTCCAAGGGCCGGGAACATAGTTGAGCGAGAGATAGCAATCGAGGCCACGCAAGCTGAGCGAGCGGTCGATCTCCGGATGGACGAAGATCGCCTTCATCTCCGAGCCGAAGTAAAGATCGCCGCCACGCTGCGCAAAATAAAGCGGCTTGATGCCCATGCGGTCGCGGGCAAGGATCAGCCGGTTTTCCGGCTCGATCCAGATCGCCAGTGCGAACATGCCACGGAGCCGCTCAAAACAGCCGGTGTCCCATTCCAGAAACGCTTGAAGGACGGTTTCCGTATCCGTGTGCGAATGGTAGCGCCAGCCGCCGCGCTCCAGGTCTCGGCGTAATTCCAGATGATTGTAGATTTCGCCGTTGAAGGCGATTGTGGCGCCGCGAGCTGCGTCCGTGATCGGCTGATTGCCGCCTTGAAGATCGAGAATCTTCAGCCGCGTGGCGCAGAGCGAGGCCGTTCGCGACTGAAAGACGCCTTGCTGATCCGGGCCGCGATGCACTAGCGATTGGACAGCGTCCTGAATGCGGCTAGGAGGGCCGGCGCGACGCATGTGGGTGAATCCCGCGATTCCGCACATGCGTTACGACTCGGCCCCGGGTCGGTCGCCCGGCTGCAACGACGCCGGGATGCCGCTCAATGAGCGCTCTCCGACGCGGCCACCACTCTAGGCGACAGCGCCTGGCTCCGCCGGTTCCGGGGGTTTTTCCAGTCGACTTGAGGAAGGAATAACGAGATATCGACGCGGTCCTGATATTTCACGGTAATATTCAGCAGCGAGTCAAGCAAGGCATCGCTCAAGTAATGCGGCCGGAGGCCCAGATCGATGAGCTTGGAGTGCTTGGCGTTGTAATAATGCTGCTCGGACTCCACTCGCGGGGTGGGAATGTGATCGATTTCCACCTCCAGGCCGATCTTTTGGCCCACGGTCCGTACCAGATTCGCCAAGTCGAGCACAGAAAACTGTTCGGTGAACTGATTAAACACGCGGCATTCGCCGCGGTTCGCAGGATTCAGGCACGCCAGCTCGATGCATCGAACCGTATCGCGGATATCCAGAAAACCTCTCGTCTGGCCGCCTTGACCATAAACCGTCAAAGGGTGTCCCATGGCGGCTTGGACGCAGAAGCGGTTCAGCACCGTACCGAAAACGTCGTCGTAGTCGAAGCGATTGATGAGCGCCTCATCCAATTCCGTCTCGGCGGTGACCGTTCCGTACACCACGCCCTGATTCAGGTCCGTGGCCCGCAGCCCCCAAATCTTGCAAGCGAACATGATGTTGTGGCTGTCATGTACCTTCGAGAGGTGGTAAAAAGAGCCCGGCTGCTTGGGGAACGGCAGCACATCGGTGCGGCCATTGTGCTCGATGCGGATATATCCTTCTTCGATGTCAATATTGGGCGTGCCATATTCGCCCATCGTGCCGAGCTTGATCAAGTGGCAATCCGGCTGAAACTCGCGGATGGCGAACAGAACATTCAAGGTTCCCACGACGTTGTTCACCTGGGTGAACACCGCGTGCTTGCGGTCGATCATCGAGTAGGGCGCGGCGCGCTGCTCGGCGAAATGGGTCACGGCGTCGGGTTTGAAATCCTGAAATACGGTGGCGAGGAAACTGTAATCGGTAACGTCGCCGACGAACAGATCAATCGATTTTCCGGTCAGCTCCTGCCAGACGCGAAGGCGCTCGGCCAGGGGCTGGATGGGCGTCAGGGTTTGAGCGCCGAGCTCAAAATCCCACTGGCGCCGGAGAAAGTTGTCGACGATTGCGACTTCATGTCCTTGCCTGGACAAATAGAGCGCCGTGGCCCAACCGCAGTAGCCGTCGCCGCCCAATACGCAGATTCTCATCGGGCTCGCCTCTGCTTCCTTAAGATTAAACTTCAGTAAGCAAAACAAGGAAACGCTGAAACTTCATGGTTTTAGCGCGTCCCTGCAACCTCCGGCTCGTGGCGCACACCCATCCTGCGCACGTATTCTTCATGCTCAGATGTCGCCATAGATGTCGCGGTTACATATGTTTTTCGTAAAATTTGCACTCATTCGATTCACTCGAAGCGTCGTCTGCTGGATTGCATAGGTGGGCATTGGCCGAAAAGCGTCCGGCAGACTTCAGCCCGACCGATGTATGATGACTAAAACCCATGAACAAGCTGCTGTTACTCGCGGTTTTTACTACTTTTTTTATGGCAGAAGCACAACTCGCAACCAAGAAAGTTCTGACGTTGGAAGGCGCCAAACAGATTGCAGCCGCGGCGGAGGCCGAGGCAAAAAAGAACAATTGGACCATGGTGATTGCCGTGATGGACGACGGCGGCCACTTGATTTACCTGGAGCGGATGGACGGAACCCAGATCGGGAGCGTGGAGGTCGCGCAAGAAAAGGCGATAACGGCCGTGCGCTTCAAACGCCCGACGAAGTCTCTGGAGGACAATGTCGCCAGTGGACGGCAGGTGATCCTAAAGCTTCCCGGCGCGACTCCGATTGAAGGCGGTCTGCCGATCATGAACGGCAATGAGATCCTAGGCGCCATCGGCGTCAGCGGCGGAACCAGCCCGCAGGATGGTCAAGTGGCGGCGGCAGGACTGGCCGTTGCGTCCAAGCTGAAGTAGCGCCTACGTGGCGCACGCTTTAGCGTGCTGTTGTGGGCTTCAGCCCATGATCTGGCGCAGCTTCGAACCTCGCGAATCGCTCCTCCAGATCGGCCTGAAGGCGAGCCTTCTGGTTGGTTTCAAGAAACGCCTGGCACGCGGAAGACTTTATCCCGGCGGTGCAGGGGGCGGCTCGAAGCTGATAATTGCCGTTGCGCCAAAAGCTTGCTCCCGGCACGAACGAATATTCCACGCTGTTGCGAACCATTTCTTTCAAATCCGAATAACTCAGGCCGTAATCGAGCGTGGCTCGCCAGAATTCTTGCGTCAGATGGGTGCGGGAGACGCCTTCGTCGTCGGTGGAAAGCGCGACGGGAACCCCGGTCTTGCGGTAGAAGGGAAACGGATGGTCCTGGCCTCGGAGCCCCAGGATCAGATCGTTGCTGGTGAGGTTGATTTCCACCAAAATGCGCCGCTTCTTCATGTCGGCGGCTAGGGCGGTCGCACCAGTTTCATAAGCGATGTCGGCGCCGTGGCCGATGCGCTCGGCGCCGCCGGTTTCCATAGCGTCCCTTATATGGAATCGCAGGCCCTCAGGCGGCACGAGGCCGGAGGAGAGCTCGCCCGCGTGCAGCGATAGGTGAACCTTCGGATAGAGCCGCTTTGCATAGCCGATCATTTTCATCTGCAGGCGGTAATCGCGCATCGAAACGAGCCCGTCCTCGGGTTGAACGATAGTCACGCCCACCACGCGCGGATCTTCCGAAGCCAGCATAAAGCCCGCGAGCGTTTGGGCGAAAATCTGCTCTTTCGGCGACTCGCGCAGAATCTGGTAAAGATATCCGACGCCGACGCGGCAGGCTGCGGAATCCGGGTGCGTCCCGCAACTCAACGCGGCCATGCGGCCTTGCTCGAGTTGATCGACGCGCGCCCGCATTGCATTCACCACTTGCGGCAGACCCGCCGCCAGAAGCTGTTGCTTGGTCTGATCGAAGTCTCCGTTGAACCCGATTTGGCTGCCCAGCGCGTTGGCGGCGGTTCCGTTGAGGACCATCAACTCCAGATACGATTCGTTTTGATCCGCGGCGCGCTGGATTACTTCGCCGAGGAGTTCGCCGGCGTGCTCGGGCCGGCTGGGACCGAATCTTGCAAAGGTCGCAAAGAAATGATCGTGCGCGGACTCCCGGCCCGCTACAAAATCGCGCATGGAAAGGCTGTCGATGACGGCGCTCGCCAGGTTGTTGTCAGTGCGGAGCAGCGCTGCGTCGGCGGCGTTGTCGCCGCACGGAAGCTTGCCGCTGGGAACCGTGGGACGCGCGATCAACCCGTAAGTCCGCGTATCCACGCACAAGCCGTCTTCGGCCGCGATTCTGAGATAGGTCTCGGCGTACACCGCGCCGGTCAAATGCGAATGCAAATCCGCGCCCTTTGGCATGGCGAGCAGGAACGCGTAAAGCTCGCCTGGATGCTTGCGCAGATCGGCAAAGCGCTGTTCGAGTGGGACGGGCGGGGCAGTCGCCGCGAGCATGGCCGTGGCGATCAGGCCAGCGAGGAGGGTCATCACGCCACGTTAGCATGGGGGCCGGCCCGACTACCCACGGCCGGCAAGCTGATGCCGGTTGCGTTGCGGCGTGTGACGCGCCCGGGCTCCCCCGGGTGCAGACCATTGCGCTGACGCAAGACACAGATTGTGAATCAGCCGGCGAAAGCCAAACATCTTTACGCCTAGAGTCAGAAACTCTCGGTGTAAAGTGGGAGGATTCCAGGTCCTAACGATGACTTTCCCCAATTGATGCACGTAGCATCTATACTCTTTCTCTTTCGGCTCCCCCAAGAACCAGCTATATGGGCTAAATATGGGGAATAACACGATATTTGCGCGCTGTTTTAGCGCTGCCGTGATGGCGTTGTTTAGCGCCAGGGCATCAATCCCATTTCTATTCGCCCAAGATGGAGCCGTGCTGGTCGCCAACTACAACAACGCGCGCACGGGAGCCAATACCCAGGAGACGACTCTGACGCCCGCCAACGTTGCCCATTTGAGCCTAAAAGCAATCCTGCCGGTGGACAACTGCGTCTACGCGCAACCCCTATATGTTCCGAATACGATCGTCAATGCGTCGCCGGCGCCGCACAACGTGATCTTCATCGCGACCACAACGCCTACCATCTATGCCTTCGACGCGGACAACCTGAATTCTCCCCCTTTGGGAATGCTGAATATCTGGTACGGCCATAACCCGGGCGACCTAGACATAGCGGACTGCTCGCAGCCGCAGTGGACCGCCGGTCCGGCCGGCATTATGGGAACGCCGGCCATCGACATCACAAAGCACATCATGTGGTTTGTCGTGAACCGAAACGAACCGGCGCCACCTTCGGGTTGTGGCTGCATACGCTACCTACTGGTCGCGTTCGACTACACCCAGTCGTTCGGCAGGGCTCGAGCTTTCCTGGCAGGAAATACTCGTCTGCGCCCGCCCAAAGGCGCTGGGTCTCCGGACCCTCCGAGCTTGCCAATTGTTGCGGCCATCGAAGTGGCATCGCCGGACGGCGCATTCGATCCGACTTACCAAATGCAGCGGCCAGGCTTACTCATCGATTCCAACAACTCCCAGGTGAGCTTCGGCTTCGGGTCGTATTGGGGTATGCCAAACGGTCCCCCACCCTACCAAGGCTGGGTGTTTACATACAACACCAGCACCCATGCCCTTCAGGGAGCGCTCAATCTCGCCGGGGCTACAACCGGCGCCGCCGTATGGATGTCCGGGGGAGGTATCGCGAGTGATGACCGCAACTATATGTACTTCACAACGGCAACCTCACGGCCTCCTGACTACTCAGCCGTGTTCCAGAACTCTATCGTTCAGGCTTCACTCTTCGGAAGCTCAGTGACCGGTCGCTATCAACCGCCGGACGCTGTGACCTGGAGCATGGAGGATTTTGATTTAGGCTCCAGCCGCGCACTTGTTCTTCCGGGTACATCCTACGTCCTGTCGGGGAGTAAAGCAGGACAGCTCTTCGTCCTCAACCCTATCAACCTGGCGGCCGGGGCCGCGGCTAGGGTTTGCAATTCGAATATGGCATTCTACGCCGGGCTTGCGGCGTGGTACGGCCCCTTGGGGTGGAACGTGTACACCTGGTGCAGCGGCGATTACCTGAAGAGGTTCAGCCTGAGCAACCTTTTGAGCCCAGGGGCGTGGACCTGCATCCCCTTTCCGGTTTGTCCCCAGGCAATCGGCCCGGATGGTGCGTCGTTCACAGGGGGTGCGTTGGCTGTGTCGGGGACCGGCGGATACGAT
>Ga0126371_10002049_pt1 | contig 17258 bp, 10 predicted proteins | sample PanSoiMetaPlot_4_FD_110145 | JGI IMG/M metagenome (GOLD analysis project Ga0126371, IMG submission 110145) | Tropical forest soil microbial communities from Panama - MetaG Plot_4 | ecosystem: Environmental > Terrestrial > Soil > Tropical forest > Bulk soil | place: Panama | collected 2016-02-17 | reverse complement strand
TGCGTGTGCGTGCGCTCAAAACCGAAAGGCCAGCTCGCTATCGCGATTGGGTGGAGAGCAATCGTGATTACGTTAGCAAGAACACGGCCGGGCGTGTGGGCTATGTTCACATCCCCGATATGATGGCGCGTGGCTTCGCCGAGTTTCATCGGCATTTCTTGCGCGATTATGATTGCGATGGCCTGATTGTCGATGTCCGCTATAACGGTGGCGGACACGTGTCCCAGCTGCTGCTGGAGAAGCTTTGCCGCAAGCGACTGGGTTTGGACCACACGCGCTGGTTCGGGTCGTTGCCGTTTCCAAGCGCGTCACCCGCAGGTCCCATAGTGGCCTTAACCAATGAATATGCTGGTTCGGACGGCGATATCTTCTCCCACTCCTTCAAGCTCAAGAAAATCGGACCGCTAGTCGGTCGCCGAACTTGGGGTGGCGTGATCGGAATTTGGCCACGCCATCGTCTGATCGATGGCGGTATAACCACGCAGCCTGAATTCTCGCAGTGGTTTATGGATGTTGGCTGGGACGTCGAGAACTATGGCACCGATCCCGATATCGACGTGGAGATCGCTCCTCATGAATATCGCCAAGCCAAGGATCCACAGCTCGATCGGGGTATTGCAGAAGTGCTAAGCTTGATGGAGACGCAACCGCCCTTCCGTCCCAAGCTTGACGAGATCTGACGGGGAAACGGGGACGCGACTTTGTTCAGACGCGTCGGGTGACACGGCTTGCGCCCTCCCTCACAGTCCGTCGACCGCGAGCTCGCAACAGTGCCCGCTCCTTGCGATAAAAGTTAGATGAGCAGGGACAGCGCTTTAGCGCGCCCCGCGCGACGGCGACTCCGTCGACCCAAGCGGCGCTGGTTGCACGGTGCGCGACCGCGGGGCAGGTTTGGCGGGCCGACCGATCATCTTATGTCGCTCGTCGAGCTGTCGATTCAACTCGTCAAGTTGAGCTTGTAGCGCCGCCGCTTCGCGACGATCCGGCTCAAGCGTCTTGACCTGCTCCATAACGCTTGCAAGATTCGCGGCGGCCGCGTCGAGCTGATCTTGAATAGACTTGTTGGTCTTCACGAGTTCATCCTTCTGCTGTTGAAGGAGTTTAATATTTCGCTCGAGCTCGACCTGCTTGGCATCGAGTTTCGCATCTTTGCTTCTTAGTTCTTCCTGTCTTTGTTCCTCTTGATTGGATTGATCAGGGAGGGAGGTTGCAGCGGACACCTTGGTCTGCCGAGTAAGTGCGGCGCGCTTGCGTTCAAGTTCGGCAACATCCATGCGCGTTCGTTCCGATCGCCTTCTAACGTCGTCAGCCAATCGTTTGGAATCATCGATTCCTCGCATCTGATCGACTGGACTCGGCTGTAATCGACGAAGCTCACCTTGGATGCTGTTGATCTGCGAAGCGATCGCATCTCTCTGCTTAGCCGTAGACCGAACCGCATCTTCGAGCCGCTTTGCCGCTCCTCGGAGACGGGTTTCGTCGACAGCCCTCTTTGGCAATGCCACGTTCAGTTTAGCTCGGTGATCATCTAAGCTCGCGGGCCTATCTTGGCCGCGCATGAGCTTGTCCTTTAAAATTGCCAGGCGCTTTCGTTGATTTTCCTCGATCGGCTTCTGGATGGTCGCGTGGCTAACGCCGACTTTCGGCTCTTGCCTTAGCGCTTTATCCATTTCTTGTGATGCATCAACTCTGTCCTTTTGCGCCTTTTCGAGCTCATGTTGAGCTACTAAAAGTATCCGTTGATGATATTCCTCTTTTGACTCGATTGACGTCAACTCACGACGTCGATCGATCAAGGCATGGTTCATCAAAGAATTGTCGGCGATCATCTTTTCACGCGCCGACTTGCCTCTTGGCCATGCCGATCGCTGATTCGACAGATCTTGGGTTTCAAAGGCAATCGTGATCGCAACCGCACACCCGAGCGCAGCGAATGCAATCGGCCAATATCCCGTCGAGAGTCGGCGGCGCTTGCTACCGACTCTTGGCGGCCCGGCAAGCTCGGTTGGCGGGTCCATCCATGCCCTCCCACAATTGCACCCAGAATGGCAGCGCTTTTCCAGCCAAATCCGCGAAGCTGGTCATTGCGACAAACGCCATTTACTTTTCCTAAGTTCGCCAGGTTCACGATGGTCGATCAGTTAAATTCGATGTCGATTTCCCACTCGGCTGGATCGAGCCATGCGCAGTCAAGTGCCCTCCGAGACTTGACGCGTGGGGCAACAAAGCAAGATTGCGCACCCATGACGGCGGGGTCTTGTATTTAGTATATCGTCGGAAGCATAGCCGGCGCTATGTGGAAAATTGTCCCCGAGGGTGGGGCCGTGCGAGAGGAAGAGGCCCGGTCTATAGTAACGAATACGTCGAGGGGGCGGCTACAGCAGGGATCGCCAAGGATCCATTTCTCGTGTCACCCATCTGACGCGCATCCCCGTCGTGGCGACTGGCAGCGTCCCGCGCCCGCGGTTACTCTTAGTGCCTTCGTCCTGCACGAACCTGACGATACGCTTTCGCCAGATTCCTGGCGCTCCGGCCGCATAAGGCCTCCTTCAGGTTGACTCGGTCGATCCTCTGAGGTTGTCGCAGACGGCCCTAAACGCCGGAGGGATGACGTTTCGTTTTGTGCACGGTGTTGCAATCGATCAAAAAGCCCCCCACATCGTCCGGCAGCATTCTGATCTTGTGGGGCGATGCCAGTGGGTCTGCCGTGATGCGGACGTTTACGAAGCGGCTTCCCGGATCATGCACCCTCGTGATGCTGGGAGTTGCGGCCCTTGCTCTTGGCGCAGGGGCAAATGCGGGGATGAGCGCGGACGCATCCGGCGCTGGCATGCGCCGGCTCGCCCAGCAGGCGCCGCCGACCGACTACCACTCTGGCGTGCTGGGGACGCAGGATCACCGTGTGCCCATGGTGTCAGATCGCTGGCCATGGTCGTCGATCGGTCGCCTCAATGTTATCACCGGTCTGCAAAGGGGTTTCTGCACCGGCACACTGATTGGTCCGCGGCAGGTGATCACTGCCGCTCATTGCCTGTTCGACGGTAAGATCAACGGCTTCGTCAAGCCACAGGCTGTCCATTTCGTCGTTGGCCAGACTCAGGACAAATTTGTCGGCCATTCGATTGCCACGTCCTTCGTGACGTCACCAGATTTCAGGTTCAAATTGGAAGAGCGGCCGCGGTGGGACCAGATCGGGTCGGAGATGGTTAAGAACGACTGGGCGATCATCGCGCTCGAGAAGCCGCTCTTGCCAGCCGCTATTCCGATTCGAGCGATGCCGCAGGCCGATTTGCCCGATCGCAGCGGACAGGCGGAAATTGCTCTCGCCGGATACGGCGGCGACCACCCTTTTGTCCTGTCGGCCCACCGGCGGTGTACCGCCAGTACGGACGTGCCGTCGGCCGGTTCGCTGACCGACACATGCGACTCGATGCCTGGTGAATCGGGCTCGCCGGTTCTGCTGCTTGACGGCGACCAGGCCTGGATCATCGGCATCCACACGACCGTCTACGCGAGCTTCGAGTCGGGGGTAGGCTACCATGCTCTCAAGGGCCGTGGCGTGTCCGCGTCGATGTTCGAAATGGCCGCGCGCACGGCGTTGGCTAAATGAGACCCGATCAAGGGTTCGACCCATCACCAAACGGTGCGCGCTCGCCAACCGGAGGCTGATCGCTTCCACGCGCTTGATCCAGCCTAGTAGGGATTGGCGATTTTTGTTTGCTTTTGTGTGAAGCATTTTACAGACACTGCAAGGGTCCCGGGATCCCTATTGGTTGTTTTTTAGCGATTTGAATCATCGCGGGAGCGCCCCCCAAGCAGGCGGACCCGAACACTGACACACCTGGAAGCCTTCCGATCGCAACCGTGGGCGTAGCGCTCGTCCGCCGTTTGGCCGGGCGCGAAACGAGAGGCCACACAATGCAACCGATCGCAGAGTGGTTGGAGAAACTCGGGCTGGGACGATATGCCCCACGCTTTGCCGAGAATGACATCGATCTTTCTGTTCTCCGCGACGTGACGGATCAGCACCTCAAGGACATCGGTGTCTTGCTCGGCGATCGCCGGAAGATGTTACGCGCGATTGAGGAACTGGCCGATGGCCCCACACCCTCGCGACCCGCCGCCGCGATCGGGCGCAGACCACCGGACGGCGCTGAACGTCGCCAGCTAACGGTGATGTTCTGCGGTCTCGTGAGCTCGACGACGTTGTCAGACAGGCTCGATCCTGAGGACTTCCGTGCGATCGTCCGCGCCTACTACCGCTGCTGCACCGAACTTATTGAGTGCAATGGTGGTTTTGTCGCGACGCATATGGGCGACGAGGTGCTCGCCTATTTCGGCTATCCGCAGGCCCACGAGCATGATGCGGAACGCGCGGTTCGCGCCGAGCTCGCCCTCGTCGAGGCGATGCCGAAGGTGAAAACCGTCACCGCGGGCCCCTGCGGGCGCGCGTCGGCATCGCCACCGGGCTCGTGGTCGTGGGCGATCTCATTGATGCTGGAGCGGCCCAGGAACTGCCGGTCGTGGGCGAGACGCCGAATCTGGCCGCTCGCCTCCAAGCGCTAGCCGAACCGGGCGCCGTCGTTATCGCATCGAGCACACGGCGGCTGACCGGCGGCCTGTTCGCGTATCGTGATCTAGGGTTCGTCCCCCTCAAGGGCTTCGCCAAGAACATGCCGGCATGGCAGGTGCGCGGCGAAGGTACCGCCGAGAGCCGCTTTGAGGCGTTGCGCGCCGCCACGACGCCGCTGGTTGGCCGGGACGAGGAGATCGACGTGCTGCTGCGCCGCTGGGAACAAACCAAACGCGGTGACGGGGTCGTCGTGCTGATCTCGGGTGAGCCCGGCATCGGCAAGTCGCGCATCGCCCACACTGTCGTTGATCGGCTAGGCGCTGAACAACCGCCACTCCTGCGCTACTTCTGCTCGCCGCATCATCAGGACAGTGCACTCTATCCGAGTATCTCGCAGCTCGAACGGGCTGCAGGATTTAGGCGTGACGACACAAACGACCAACGGCTGGCGAAGCTCGAGGCGGTGCTCTCAAAAGCAACCGATGACCTTAGCGAGGCCATGCCGCTGCTAGCTGACTTGCTGTCGATCCCAACCGGCGACCACTATCCACCGCTTAACTTGACGCCGCCGAAGCGAAAGGAGAAGACATTTCGCGCTCTGTTGGCGCAGGTAGAGGGACTGGCCGCGCAACAAGCCGTGCTGATGGTGTTCGAGGATGTCCAATGGAGCGATCCGACCACGCGGGAGTCCCTTGACCTGCTCATCGATTGTGTCCCTGCCCTCCGGGTGCTCGTCATCATTACGTTCCGGCCGGAGTTTACGCCACCCTGGATCGGCTGTCCGCATGTGGTGCTGCTGAACCTCAGTCGTCTGCCGCCACGGCAATGCGCCGAAATGATTACGCGATTGACCGGCGGTAAGGGTCTTCCGAGGGAAATCGCTGACCAGATCATTGATCGGACCGACGGCGTCCCGTTATTCATCGAGGAGCTGACCAAGTCCGTCGTCGAGAGCGGCTTGGTGACGGACTCGGGCGATCACTACGCAATGGCGGGACCGGTGTCATCGTTGGCAATCCCGACGACCCTCCACGCTTCGCTGCTGGCGCGGCTTGATCGTCTGGCTCCGATACGCGAGGTCGTACAAATCGGGGCAGCGCTTGGACGTTCGTTCGCGCACGAGTTGATCAGCGCGGTCGCAGCCATGCCGCAGTCACGGGTCGACGATGCTCTTGCGCAACTGGTGAACTCCGAGCTGATCTACCGTCGCGGAACACCACCCGATGCGGAGTACACCTTCAAGCACGCGCTGGTACAGGACGCCGCATACAGCACGCTGCTACGCAATCGACGTCAACAAATTCATGCTCGCATCGCTTCGACCTTGGAGAAACAATTCCCTGAGATCGTCGCCACTCAGCCACAGCTCATGGCGCAGCATTGCGTGGAGGCCGGCTTGATCGAAAAGGCCATAGCCTTCTTCACCACGGCGGGGCAGCAGGCGATTGCACGTTCAGCGATGGCAGAGGCGGTCTCGCAACTGATGAAAGGGTTGCGCTTGATCGCCAAACTGCCCGACAGCCCGCTGCGCAAACAGCAGGAACTCGATCTACAGATCGCTCTCGGACCGGCACGGATCGCCACGAGCGGCTTTTCAGCACCGGATGTCGGCGAGACCTACACACGCGCACGTGCACTTGCTGAGCAACTCGACCGTCCGGAATATCTCGTCTCGCTCATTTATGGGCAGTGGGCATTCCACTGCATCCGCTCGGAATACGAATTGGCAATGTCGCTTGCCGAGCAATTGGAGGAGATCGGGGCGACGCGAAACGACGTCGCGGCGCTGTTGCTGGGGCACTTTGCGCATGCTGGCACCCATTTGCGGCAAGGCGAATTCCTCGCAGCGTATGCCCTGTATGAGCAATGCCACAAGATGAGTGAGTATCGCACGCTCTATGTGACGATGACCGGCGCAGACCAGTATCTCATTGCGTTGTCACAGCTTGCTCTAACGCTAGTCTATCTGGGCAGGATAGATCAAGGGCGCTCGCGCATTGGCCAAGCGTTGTCGGCAGCCCGTCAGCTTGGACACGTCAACTCGCTGGCCTACGTGTTGGTTTTTGTATGCTTGATCGAGTGGCTGACCAGCTCGCCACAGGATTTGAAACGACATGGCGAGGATTTAATGGCGCTCTCCGAGGAGCACGGTCTGCAGTGGCTTGGTTGGGGGATGGCGTACTGTGGGGCGTCAATGACCACGCTTGGCCAAGCACAGAAAGGTCACGACCTCATTACCAAAGCGCTCTCGACGATCCGTGGTATGGGGTACATTCTAGGTACTCCCCTTGTGTTATGTTTTCTCGGCGAGGCCCACTCAAAGCTTGGACGGCCGCTTGACGGACTAGATTGCCTCGCCGAGGCAGCGCAAATCATAGAGATGACCGACGAGCGGTATGACGAGGCCGAGTTGCATCGGCTGCGAGGCGATCTATTAAATGCAACGAGCGATCGAGCCGCGGCCGAGGAGAACTATCATCGCGCGTTGACCGTTGCGCGGCACCAGGGGGGGAGATTCTGTGAGCTAAGAGCCGCTACGAGCCTCGCCTGCCTCTGGCATGAACAGGGCAAGCGCGCCGAAGCCCGTGCTCTACTGGCGCCCGTCTACAACTGTTTTTCCGAAGGATTCGCCATGCCAGCATTACAAGACGCCAAGACACTGCTCGACCAGCTGACGTGATCGAGTGCACTAGGCGCGCTCAGCCATGGCGGACGCACGGGTTCGTACACCAGTTCTCAGTGGGGGGAGCTGTCGTCGGAGTCGAGCGATGCATTCAGATACTTGATGGAACCCTGTGGGTCGCCATGAGTGTGTCCCCAAGCGTTCCTCCTAAGGAAGTTTCGAGTTCGCACGTGATAGACGGCGACCGACAACTCCATGACGCCGCAACGTAACAGGCGTCACGCTTTCTACTGGTTGAGGAAGTTGAGCGGCAAGCCCGGATATGGCCAAGGAAAGGAGATGAGTTCACCCTGACCGGACGAGGTCGCAAAGGCAGTGCGCAAATCGGCACCGCCGAAGCAGATGTTCGTAGTGTATGAGTCTGGACATTTCACGAAGTCCAGCTGTCGACCGGACGGCGAAATGACCGTGATTCCGCCGGTCAGCAGGGTCGCAATGCAGATGTTGCCCTCGCTGTCGACCGCGAGCGAATCGAACGACTGGTAGACCGGCGAGGCAAAGAGCAACCGGCCGCCGTGCGGCGCGCCGCTGTTACTACGGCGTATGACCCCCGGTGCATCGAGCTCAAAGGCCCATAGACGTGCAGTTATCGTTTCGGCTACATAGAGCACCGATTCGTCCGACGACAGGCCAATACCGTTTGGAGAGATCATGGGCGCCGCGGCGCGGATGCAACGCGATCCATCGCTCAAGCCGTAGCACACTGCACCAAATTCCCGCTGATTGCTATCGAACTTGCCAGCATCAGTGAACCAGAAGCCGCCCTGCCGGTCGAACACCAGGTCGTTCGGTCCCCGCAGCTGCTTCCCGTCGGCGCTATCGTATAGACGTTCGACCCGTCCGCTCGCCAGGTCGACGCGCTCGATGCGGCCACCGGCATAGTCGATGGGGATGCCGATAGGCCGCAGTCCGAGATCGGTTTGCGACCAGGAGAATCCGCCATTGTTGCAGATGTAGCAAGCGCCGTCCGGGCCGATGGCGGCGCCGTTAGGCCCGCCGCCAGTCCGCCCGACGATCGTCTGACGCCCGTCAGGAAACACCTTCGTCAACGTCCCTCGCTCGATCTCGACGACCAGCACCGAGCCGTCCGGCAAGGCCACGGGTCCTTCGGGAAAGCTGAGGCCGCGTGTCACGACTTTCATCTTTTCGTCGTCGCCTTATGAGGAAAATCAATGGAGGCGTTGCTCTAGTATCCAGTATCCAGCGAGCAGGGCTTTGGAACCTCGTTCCCAATTGCAGGATCTGGGCTAGACGCTCCAAACCGCAGGCTGAACCTGGCCGCACTGTACAAGGTGACAGTCAGCACGTCGAGCGTCCAGGCTGAACCTCCCTCGAAGCTCCTATTACGGGGAAAACAATGGCATCCGGCGTGTCGATCGGCTGGGGAATGCCAGGCAAAACGAGCCCGCTCTTTGTCGCGAGCATTTTCGGCCGCTTACGCTGGTTGAGTTTCAACGGCCTCAAGGCCGTGCAATTGGCGCACGAGGAAGCCGACTATAAGGACGTTCGCACCGTTGAACAGCACGCCTGCAGCAAAGGCTGGCGCGTAGAAGCCGAAATGGTCATACAGTGTTCCGGCGAACCAGCTGCCGAATGCCATTCCAACCATAGAGACCATCAGCAAGGTGGGAATGCGCCAGGACGCCTCGGACGAAGGGAACAAGTCGCGGATCGCCACCGAATAGGACGGGATGATCCCACTGAATCCCAGTCCGAACGCGGCAGAAATCGCAAACAGACCGATCTCGTTCTGGGTAAAGACGAAGGCCATTATCGCCAGCGCCTGGCATGCGGACCCTATTAAGACGGTTCGCAGGCCACCGATCCGATCGGCCATGGCGCCCCAAAGCTGGCGGGAGATGAACGCGGCGCCCAGCAGCACCGACAACATGGCCGCACTGTGGGTTGGGGCGATGCCGATATCGCCGCAGAACGCGACCAGATGCGCGGAGGGGACCGCCATCGGTACGCAGCAACAGAACGACGCCACACACAACAGCGCCTGGACGAGGTTCGGGCGCAGCCCGAGCACGGTGCCCCGCGAACGGCTGATGTGGGCGTCGGACTCCGTGACCCATTGAACGGGCACGGGCCGCAACAGCGCCAGCGTGGGCAAAATGACGACGAGGACAACCACCGCATAGCACAGCATCGTCGTTTGCCAGCCGAACGCGGTAATGCCGCCGCCGAACAACGACGGCCAGACCACGCCGGCGATATACTGGCCCGAGGAGATCAGCGCGATCGCCGTGCCGCGTCGCCGGTCGAACCAGCGGCTGACGTAGACCAGCAGTGGAGCATAGATCGCACCGTTGCCCAGCCCGATCATCAACCCGTGCCCGACATAAAGCGCCGCGACACGACCGAGCGTCGACACCGCCAAGCCACCGGCCATCATCACGGCCCCTAGGGCAACAATGGCGCGGATGCCGATCCGGTCGGCCAGCGGCCCCATCAGCATCCCGCCCAGACCGGTCCCGACCCAGACCAGTGCGCCGGCGAGCGCCAGGACCGAACGCTCGGTGCCGAGCGCCTCCTGCATGGGCTTCAGTCCGACCACTACGAGCAAGGGAGAGCCGAAGGAGACCGACAGGATCGCAAGCGTGACGCAGGCCGCTATCCAGGCGTCCTTCCCCTCGATGCTCGGCCCGCTGCGAGTTGCCGCCATCTCCAACTGTTCTCTTGCCGCGTGCGGATTTTGCCGCTGAAACGCCTGACGGACAAAGCACGCCTATTGGCCGCCGTCCAGGGTGGTTTCAAACCGAGTCCTGTTGCGCGAGGCCAGCCTCCCCAGCGTGGGAAGGTAGCGTCTCAACGCGCGGCCTCTCGAGGGCTGCGGGTCGCCCGCCAACGGGCCCTGATTGGCAAGGGCAATTGCGGAGAAAGACGACCACTCTGCTGCCGTCAGTCTGCAACCGGAAACCCGCGCAACGCGACGCGATCTTTGACTGCGCCCCGTTTCGTCAGCGTGTGGACACGCGACTCCGTCGGGTGCTTCGGCAGGCACCAAGCATTTTCGGATTCCTCAAAGTATCACAGTTGGCGTCATACCGAAGCGCCGTCACGCCGCCTTGTCAATGCGCACGCCGGCACCTTGCAGCAGCATCACCTTATTGAGCATTTTGACGCAGGCGTAGACCGCCTCGATCGCCGGAGCTGGCGTCTCAGTCAGCTGCGCCATCTCCAGCACCGAGCCGATCAATGCCTCTGTCTCGAGCGAACGACCGGCCTCTACGTCTTGCAGCATCGAGGTCTTGTGCGCTCCGACACTTTCGGCGCCGGCAATGCGCTTTTCGATGGTGACGCGAAAAGTGACGCCAAGTTTTTGGGCAATCGCCTGCGCCTCCTCCATCATGGTCGCCGCCAGACGGCGCGTCTCCGGGAATTGGCAGATATCGACGAGCGTCGCGTGGGTGAGTGCGCTGATCGGATTGAACGAAAGGTTACCCCATGCCTTGAGCCAGATCTCCGAGCGGATGTCATTGAGCACGCGCGACTTGAGGCCTGCCTTTACGAACAGATCGTGCACAAGCTTCACGCGGTCAGTTTCCTTGCCATCAAGCTCGCCGACGGGGAAGCGATCGCCCTCAACGTGATGAATCACCCCCGGCCCTGTTACCTCGGCCGCAGGATAAACAACACAGCCGATGAGGCGCGTTGCATCGATCTTTCGGGTGAGAATGCCCGAAGGATCGAGGCTCTGGAGCTTTCTGCCGTCGTACTTGCCACCAAGTCTTTGGAAGTACCACCACGGCAACCCGTTCTGCACGGTCACGACCATTGTGTCCGCGCCAAGGAGCGCCTCGATGTCGCGCGCTACCTGGTCGAGGTAATGGGCTTTGACCGCGAGGACGACAAGATCCTGCTCGCCCGCGTCGATTGCCGTGTCAACTGCCTTGATCTTCGCGGTCTCTACTTTGCCGTCGTGCCACTCAAGCTTCAGGCCATTCTGCTTGATCGCGGCTAGGTGCAAGCCAACATCGATAACGGTTACAGAATTGCCAGCGAGCGCCAACTTGGCGGCAATCAAGCCACCGATGGCACCGGCACCGACGACGCACACGCGCATGGGCTTCGGTGGCGCACCGAGAAGATACGGGCTAGGGAGTTCTTGATCGAAGTGGTTGCTTAACGTGCCTATCCCTTCAATCGATATTTCGATGATGTTGTTCGCATCTCTCATGACGCCGGCGCCAAGCGAGGTCCCACAGGCAATGACGTCGCCGGGCAACAGCGTGATGTCGCGCGAAATCAGGCTCACCAGCTTGTGCGGCGGGAAGAACATATCGCTCACTAGATAGTTCTGCCGCTCTTGGCCATTGAGTATGGTCCTGATGCGCAACGTCATTGGATCGAGGTCGGTGGTGATCACCGGACCGAAGACACCAAACGTGTCGAAGCTCTTCGCCCGCGTCCATTGATCAAACGTTGGGTTCTTCTTGAGGATATCGACAGCCGTCACGTCGTTGATGCAGGTGTAACCAAAAATATAATTACCAGCCTCTGCTTCGCTCACCATCGAGCACTTCTTGCCGATGACGATCCCGAGCTCGCCCTCGTAGATGATCTTTCCGTCATAGGACTTCGGCCGGTTGATGGGCTGCCCATGCGGGTGGTAAGCATTGGGCGCCTTCAGGAAATAGAGCGGTTCGTCGGGCACTTGGAAGTTGTTCTTAGCCGCCAGCTGGTGAAAATTGTTCCACAAGCAGATCATTTTCGATGGATCGCAGGGCGTGCGGACACGAACGTCTGACAGTCGCACCGTTTCACCCGTAGGGATCGCCGCAGAAAACATATCCCCGTTGTGCACTGCGATCGCGCCATCGTTCAAGGTTCCAAACCCAAACTCGCCATCGCGCTCGAACCTGAGCCACTGGATCATGACGCTCCTCCCATCAATTTTTAAGTGTAATTTCCCGTCAAGCTTGCGCTTGTCGGACATCACCCGGCCAGCGTTCCGCGACTGATTATCCGTGAAGCCTGACGGACGCGCATGAGCCGTGGATGATATGCGCTCTCTCTCTTTTACGACGCCGCATGGGGGGAGTCGAGACTAGGCTCGCGCCACGGGTTGCGAGCGTACTGGCGGCCCAGGAAGCGCGGTCGCGAGCCGATTGTGATGGCGATACCGAGCGCGGGCGATCGTCGAGTACAGCGCATGCGACGCGTCCGGCCTCCAGATTCGGGGCCGCCCCCCGCGACTAAGCGCCCCTGTGATCGCGCGTAGCCGAGCAGAGCCGAACGCCTCGCGGCGTGGAGAGGCGTACTTTTTTGCCCCTTGGCACAAAGTTCCGTTGCAGAAATCAGTCTGGTATCTGCGCCTGCGGCACGCGAGGAAGCCCGCGCCGGTCCTCCTACTGGGCTGACGACCAGCCGACGAAAGCGGCGAGAAACCATATCACTCCGAGCCCCGCGGCGATGGCGACCTGCGTCCAACCTGCGACCGTTTGCTGGTCGATCCGGTAATAGGCGCAAAGGCGGGTTGGAGCGTTCAGATAGAGGCCGCAGATAGCACCAAGCTTGGGAATGAAAGTTGGCCCAAAGAAATGCGCGGCCAAGTGCCGGCAAACGGTGCCAACTCAACCCTAAGGGCAGTCCCCACCACTAGGGTAAAACTACGAATGTGGCTAAATCAAATAGCGGACCGGCCAATGCGACATCGAGCATGCGCGGCAGCATCGAGCACGACGTCGCAAACACCACGACCAGAAGTCCTGGAATGCCGAACCAGTCGGCTTCCGCCAGCCAGCCAACAAAATCAACCACCTGTCTGCTCAGTTGGCGCCCGGGCGATCCGCAAACCCGCTAGGGAAAGGCATCCGGCACAAGGCGGACACTCGGATAGCTCCGCCCTGGCCAACGATCGAATACACAGTGCAAGAACGCGTTGGTTACTACCCTGCCTTGCGCGGTATGTTTTGTTCGTTTAATGACCCTTTCCCCGCAAGCAATTCGTTCAGGTTCTTATCGAGCTGAGCGATGGCACCCGGGTCAGCACCGAACAACGCGAGGTGCCCGTCGATGGTTTGGATGGGCCTGAACTCGGCATCGGGAATGAGCCGCCACTCGGCTTGGCAATCAGCCGGCGGAAAAAACATATCCGACGACATCGGCATGACAAAGGTCTTGGCTCTAATTCGTCCCAATGCATTCCGCAGGTCACCGCCCGTGTGACGACTGACGTCTCCGCGTTGCCATTTCCATGCCATGCATAGTAGATCGTTCGGATCCATCACGCTGAAATAGGCATACATGAAGTTGATGATGAAATCGTCCAAGGACGAAAAGCCTAACGCCTTATGGCGGTTTTCTTGGAAGAACTCTGTGCTCCAACCCATCACAGCCCACATTTTGGCATGGCGTAACAGACCCTCTCGGACATCCGTCGGCGAGGCATAGAAACCCTTGTTGAAGCCAGGGTCGGACGTAATCGCTTCGACCAGTGTTTCCGTGAAAAGGAAATCGTGGGTGGTATTTTTCGCCGTGCCGGCAATCGGTGCGGCGCGCTCTACCATATCGGGATAACGTACAGCCCATTCATAAGTCTGCTGGGCGCCCATGGAGCCCCCAACGACCAACGCTAAGTTTTTCAGACCGAACTTTTCAGTGACCAGTTTATGCTGCGCGCGCACGTCGTCACCGATTCGCACTCTCGGGAAGTTGCCCATCCCTGCTGGTGCCGGCGTGTTGTGCGGTGAGCTAGAAAGACCGCTGCCTATCTGATTGACGATGAGTATGAAATACTTGTCGGGATCGAGTGCACGGCCCGTACCGATAAAGACCTGTTCGATAATCTTGTTTGTTCCAGAATACCACGTGGGGATGAGGATGGCGTTATCCTTGGCGGCATTGAGCGCGCCAAGGGCAGCGTACGCGAGCTGGCAATTGCGGATGGTGCCGCCTTCTTCCAAATCGAGATTGCCGATGTCGTGCAGTTCGTAAGGCCCATGTATGTCCTGCGAATAGTAGCTGTTGTTGATCATTGTCTCCTCCCGGATCCGTTGAATGAGGCGGGGGCGAGGTCATTGCCTTTGCCCCGCCCTACCCGCTTTTTTGACGACCAACTATGCCAATTCGAATCCCTCGTAGCCCTTGGCAGCAACCTCGTCGCATTTCTTACGGTAACCGCCGACGCCCTCGGGCCCAAGATAAGGCAAGAAAGCGCGTGGCTTACCAGTGATGTTGGCGCTCATGTACCAGGAGTTGGCGCCGGGCATTAGCGTCATGTTGACGATCTCGTTGACGTGGGCGACCCAGTCATCCTGGGCCTGAGGTGTCGGCTCGATCGTGCTTCTGCCTGTCTTGCGCATGTTGTCTATGCAGTCGGTTATCCATTCCACGTGTTGCTCGATCGATACCGGCATGTTCGACAATACCGACGGGCTTTGTGGACCCGTAATAGTGAATAGGTTGGGAAAGCCGACAACCGAAATGCCAAGGTAGGTGTGCGGACCGTCGGCCCATTCCTTATCCAGCGTGCGGCCGCCCCGGCCCTTCAGATTGAGCGCCTTCAGCGGGCCAGTCATGGCATCGAAACCGGTGGCGAAAACGATGATGTCGAATTCGTATTCCTTACCGCCCACCCGGACGCCTTTTTCGGTAATTTCTTCAATAGCACCATCGGACTTGGCATCGACAAGTAGCACGTTATCCTTATTGAAGGTTTCGTAGTAGTTCGTGTCCAGCGGCTGTCGCTTGGTGCCGTAGGCATAGCCTTTGGGTATCAGCTTTTCGGCTACGACCGCGTCTTTCACGGTATTGCGGATTTTACGCTTGATGTAGTCCGCGCATAGATCATTGGCTGCCTGACTAAAGAACATGTCCTGGTAATTGGCCAGCCAAAAGGCAAAGCCACCAGCGTCCCACATTTTATCATACTCACGCTCGCGCTCCTCGGACGAAGCTTCTAGCGCGGATTTCGGAATGAAGTAGTGCTCTTGGCCGAAAAATGATTCGCGGATACGTTTGACAATGCCGTCATAATCCGCCTTTCTGGACTTGACCAATTCGGGATCCACCTTGCCGTTGCGGGCCGGTACACAGTAGTTGGCGGTGCGCTGGAACACCGTGAGTTGCTTGGCCTGCTGCGCAATTTCGGGAATGGCTTGCACCGCAGTGGCGCCAGTGCCGACCACCGCCACGCGCTTGTTGGTGAAGTCGACGCCGCTTTGTGGAAAGCGGCTGGTGTGGTACCATTTTCCCTTGAATTTCTCCAGACCTTTGAATGCCGGCAGATTTGTATGTGACAAGCTGCCCACTGCCGCGATGAGGTACCCGGCCGTGGCCTCTTCGCCGTTGCTGAGGTGTACCCTCCATAGGTTCGTTGTTTCGTCGAATTCAGCGCTGGTCACCCGCGTGTTGAATTGGATGTTTCGCTTGAGGTCGTGGCGTTTGGCCACGTGCTCAAGGTAGCGGAGGATTTCGGGTTGCTCGGGGTAGCGTTCGGACCATTCCCACTCTTGCAGCAGCTGCTTGTCCCAAGTAAAGCAATAGATGTAGGCATCAGAATCGCAACGCGCGCCGGGGTAACGGTTCCAGTACCAGGTGCCACCGACGGTGTCACCTTCTTCATAAACGCGCACGTTCAGTCCCAATTTGTCTCGTAGCGACTTCAACATGTGCAATCCGGAAAAGCCGGCGCCGATCACTATGGCATCAAAGTTTTGTGTTACGCTGGTCATTTGTTCCTCCGATCAGTTTTATTCTTAACAGCAGATCAATTCGATCGCCGTACGTCGATACGAGCCGCAATGCCCGTTCGTGACGCTTGAGCCATCTACCCGACCACGGGCCGATCGCAAAGTCGGGAATGACACAAGCTATTATCGCCGAAAAGCGTCCGCGAACAACCCATTGGAACATAAGGTTGAGCAAAAAGAGAACGTCGCCTGCGTCGAGCTGTTTCCGCGGCACTTTTGTCACGGAGCGAGCCGCACTTCAAGTATTGCAAAAGGGATCGCTAGAGACTCTGTCAATTCTCGCTGTTGGGTATCAATCGGCTATAAGCAAAGGTAAAATGCAAGCAGGCCGTGAACAGAATCGGGCAAAGGTTGGTCGGTTCCGTTTCTGATCACGATCTCAAGCACTGGCGTGTGGACGGCGGATCATCGTGTCGGCGGCCGGCCTCGACATGAGTGCTACCTCCTCTGGTCGCCTAGGTGTGCCCTCGCAACAGCGAGCGTGGGCGGTCGCGAAAAGGTGATCGGCGGCTCAAGACCTTGCCATGCCAATGTGCCTGCGCTGCCAGCCGCGGGAAAAGGAGAGTTACTGCATTGCGCCATTGTGCCGTCCGTCCGGCCGAGTTCGACCGAACAAGGGGGGCCTAGCGGCCGTTTCATTCCTTACGACGATCGATCCCCTGCTCAGGGCCAGCGAACAATCTGAGAAGCCGATTTGTCGCTCGAAACAAGTGGGGCGCCGAATTTGCCAACAAAGGGAGAACAAGCCGCCCATCGCATCCGCGGCACTCGCAGCGCGGATTATTGTGGGCACCCCTCTCAGTTTCATCGTCGTTTAAGGCCAAACTAATGCGATTCTGGCAATCCGCCCCGATCTTGCTCGTCCTCGCAAATCTGTTCTGGTCCGGCAATATCGTGTTGGGCCGTGGTGTCGCCGGCGTGGTGCCGCCAATCGCGCTAGCTTATTGGCGCTGGACCGGGGCGTTTTTTGTCGCCATCAGCTTTGCCTGGCCGTATCTGAAGCGCGATGCATCGACGATGCTGGAGCAGTGGCCGTTGATGCTTGTGCTCTCGGCTACCGGCGTCGCTTGCTACAACACGATGGCGTATATCGGCCTCACCGGCACCACCGCTCTCAACGCTTTGCTGCTGCAATCGGTCAATCCGCTGATCATCATCCTTTGGGCCTTCGCCCTGTTCAGTGAGCGCCCCACCCTGCCGCAGGCAACCGGCATCCTGGTCTCGTTACTCGGCGTCGTCGTCATCGCCGGGAACGGGTCGCCGACAGCGTTACTACATCTCAGGGGTCACCCGGGCGACATCT
>Ga0126371_10002048_pt1 | contig 17259 bp, 13 predicted proteins | sample PanSoiMetaPlot_4_FD_110145 | JGI IMG/M metagenome (GOLD analysis project Ga0126371, IMG submission 110145) | Tropical forest soil microbial communities from Panama - MetaG Plot_4 | ecosystem: Environmental > Terrestrial > Soil > Tropical forest > Bulk soil | place: Panama | collected 2016-02-17 | reverse complement strand
TCGAGCTCGCCGTCGAGCACCATCTTGGTCATGTCCTTGCCGTCGGGCGCGCGCTCGACGCCGGGCGGATCCTTGAACTCGGGGACATGCGCGTCCTCGAACGTCACCCATTTCACCTTGCTGTTGTCGAGGCCGTAATCCTTCCACAAAATGCCGCGCAGCCAGCAGCCGGTGGTCTGCGCGAACGAGCGCACGCCGATGCGGCGTCCCTCGAGCGTGTCCGGCGTCACCGTGCCGCGCTCGGAGTTGTACAGCATGGTGCCGTGCTGAAAGCGGCCCATCATGGTGGCCGGCAGGAGCGTGAGCGGCTTGCCGTAGGCCTTGCCCTGCAGATAGCTGACAACCGCCATTTCGCAGATGTCGAATTTCTGCTCGCGCACCATCATGCCGAAGGCCTTGTAGACCGGATTGACCTCGGTGAGGTTCAAGCGCACGCGGTCGGAGGTGATCTGGCCGCTCTTCAGCGCCTGGGTCTGCGGATAGCTGCCGAAGCAGGCGCTGATGGTTGAAAGTTTTTCGGCGGTCATCGTGCTCATTGGCGCATCTCCCGGGTCCGGCTTGATCTTATGGCGTGCGGCAGGGTTAAACCAGTCATCGGCCGCGCCGTGCAAATAGGAACGTGGCGCCGCCCCATCGGGATTGCACCATGACCACGGATTCACGCATTGCCGCGCCCCATCTCGCTGCTTTCGTCGGCCGCACCTTTGCGGCAGCCGGCGTGCCCGAGGCGGACGCCAAAATCCTCGCCGAACTGATGGTCGAAGCCGACCTGCGCGGCAGCGACACCCATGGCGTGATCCGGCTGCCGCTCTACGTGCGCCGCATTCGCGCCGGCGGCGTCAATTCGAAGCCAAACATCCGTGTGGTGAGCGACCGGCCGTCGGCAGCGCTCATCGACGGCGACAACGGCATGGGCCATCTGGTGATGCGGCGCGCGGCGCAGCTGGCGGTCGAAAAGGCGCAAAAAACCGGTATCGGCTGGGTCGGCGCGCGCATGAGCAATCACGCCGGTCCGGCCGCGCTCTACGCCACCATGCCGCTGCAACACGACATGATCGGGCTCTATTTCGCAGTCGGCAGCAACAACCATTTGCCGCCGTGGGGCGGCAGCGAGACCCTGCTCGGCACCAATCCCATGGCGGTCGCGGTACCGGCGCACGACGAGCCGCCGGTCGTGCTCGACATGGCGCCGACGGTCGCGGCCTACGGCAAGGTGCGGCTCAAGGCACAGCGCGGCGAGCCGATGCCGGTCGGCTGGATGATCGACCGGGACGGCAAACCGCTGACCGACGCCAAGCGCGCCGACGAAGGTTATCTGCTGCCGATCGGCGATTATAAAGGTTATGGGCTCAGCCTGATCATCGGCATTCTGGCGGGAGCGCTCAACGGCGCGGCGCTCGGCCGCGACGTGGTCGATTTCGTCAAGGAGACCGCCAAGCCGACCAATACCGGCCATGCGGTCGCGGCGATTGCGGTCGAAGCATTCATGCCGCCGGCGGCGTTCAAGCGCGCGGTCGATGCCGTGGTCCGCGACATCCGCAACTCGCGCCGGCTACCCGACGTGGAGCGCATCTTTCTTCCGGGCGAGCAAAGCCACGCCAAGTTCTTGGAGCGCCGCGCAAACGGCGTGCCGATGCCGAAGCCTTTGCGCGAAAGCCTCGATGCGCTGGCGCGCGAGCTCAACGTGGCGCCGCTGGAATAGGGAGCTGTCAGTGCCCCAACAACAACCCATCGGTCTCATCGGCGTCGGCCTGATGGGCGAAGTGTATGCGCGGCGGCTCATCGCGGCCGGCTTTGCCGTGCGCGGCTTCGATGTCGATCCGAAACGAAGCGAACGGCTCGTGGAGATTGGCGGGCGCGCCGGTTCGCTCGCCGACATCGCGCAACAGTGCGAGCCGATCGTGCTCGCGGTGTTCAACACCGAACAGGTCGAAGACGTGGTCGAGCGCGCGCTCATACCGGCAGCCTTCGGCAAGATCGTGCTGTGCACCTCGACCTGCGATCCCGACCGCATCGCCGCGCTCGGCGCCAAAGTCGCCGGCCGCCTGCGCTTTCTGGAAATGCCGGTGTCGGGCACCAGCGAGCAGGTGCGCCAGGGCGACGGCGTCGGGTTGATCGGCGGCGATCCGGCCATCGCGGACGAGGCGGCGGGCGTGATCGACGCGCTGTTTCCGCGGCGCTTTCACATCGGCAAGATCGGCGACGGCGGCCGCGCCAAGCTCGCCATCAACCTCATTCTCGGCCTCAACCGGCTGGCACTCGCCGATGGTCTGGTATTCGCCGCCCGGCTCGGCCTCGATCCAGCGGCATTCCTGAACGTGGCACGCGCCTCGGCGGCGTCCTCGCAGGTCATGGACACCAAGGGGCCGAAAATGCTCAGCGGCGATTTTGCCCCGGAGGGACGCGTGCGCCAGACTTTCAAGGACACGCAGCTGATGCTCGACCAGGCGCGCAAGGCCGGGCAAAAGCTGCCGCTGCTCGAGATTCACGCCGACGTGCTCGCCGCCTGCATGCAGCACGGCGAGAGCGACGCCGACAACTCGATCGTCATCGAGGAAATCCGCCGCCGCGTGCTGTGACGGCAACTTCTCGCGACCGCAGCGAAAGTTGCCGAGCAAAACGTTCCTTCGGCGCTAAGACGCCGTGGGGCCGGGTGCCGGGGGTTGCACAGCAGCCACGGCCACGGCAGGCGGAGCGATCGGCGCACCGGCCCAAATCTTGGCGAGATCATCCCGCGTGCCCCGGAAGATCGAGAGATCGGCGCCGTTCTGCAATCCGCTCAACGTTGTCGGCAGACCTGTAGGCGTGGTGCGGCCATCGGCCGTGTACTGCCAAAGCGTTACGTTCGGCCACGGCAGCGGCTTTTTATTTTGGTCGACATCGTTCCATTGCAGTACCTCGTATTCGCAACCCCACAGGCCGCGCTGAGCAAGAAAGTCGCGCTGCGCACTGGTCGCGCTCACGATCTGCGATTTGATGCGCTCCCCGCCGTAAATCCACGTCCGGTGTCCCGTCGCTTGGTCCACCTGATCGAGAAAGGCTATGGCGTTGGCGAGCGGCATCTGGTGTGGGCTCGGAGTTTTTTGATCGATCATTATTGTTTCGAAGTCGAGACAACGAAAAATGGCGCCGCAGTTTTTAGTCGCTTGCAAGAAGCGATCGGCCTGCGCCTTTGCCGGCTCGGCGGTGTTGAAAGCATAAGCTCCCACAAGGAAACCGGCTTGGCCCGCCGCGTCGAAGCGGGCGGGAAAAAGCTTATCCAGCTCGGAATTGCTGCGCGTTGCGCGCAGAACGACGGCTACGCATTTCGAGCCGCTAGACGTTGCGGCGGCGAGCTTCTGGAAATCGATAGGGTTTTGCGAGCCGAGGTCGGCGATGAAGCAAAACGGCTGTGGTGGTAGCTGTGGTTGTGGCATGGAGCAGCCCCCTCTCCGTTGGTCAGACCACAAGCCATCTTAGCGAAAAGTTGCAGGCCGATAGATCACAATTTCGCGAAAAGGAGTGTGCACGCCATCCGGGCGGCGAGCGGGCTCGCAGCTGGGCACGGCCCCGCACCGCTTGCGCCAGATTGCCAAGATCGCTCCATTGCGCTCTGCTGCAGCAATGCGCGCAAACCCACGGAGTGAATGGTGTCCGACCGAAATTTCAGCGGCCGTCGCGAAGATATACGCCTCGTCACCGGCCATGGCTGTTACACCGCGGATCAGCAGCTTGCCGGCGCCGCGGCGGCGCACTTTTTGCGCAGCGACCGCACCCACGCCAAGATCGTGCGGATCGATACGGCGCGTGCCCGCGCGCTCCCTGGCGTGCTCGCCATCATCACCGGCGACGATCTGGTCGCCGCCGGCTGGAAGGGCCTGCCGGCGATGGCGTTCTTCAAGGGCGTCGGCGGCTCGTCGCTGCAGGTGCCGCCGCGCTACGGGCTAGCGCATGAACGTGTGCGCTTCGTTGGTGAGCCGATCGCGTTGATCGTCGCCGAGACCGATTACATCGCGCAGGATGCCGCTGAACAGATCGAGATCGAATATGCCGATCTGCCGGTGTTGGTCGAAGCGGCCGACGCCAACGCGGCGGGTGCCGTGCGCATTCACGACGACGTGCCGGACAATCTGGCGCTCGACTACGAATACGGCAATCGCCAGGCCGCCGACGAGGCGATGGCTGGCGCCGCCCACATCGCGCGTGCAAAAGTGCGAGCGCAGCGCATCGCCGGCAATCCGATGGAGCCGAAATCGTGCGCCGCGGCCTACGACGCGGCGACCGACTCGTTTGATCTCTACGCGCCGACTCAGGGTACGTCTGATCTTAGAAACGCGCTGGCGCAGATCACCGGCACGCCGTGGGAGCGTTTGCGCGTGCACTCGGTCGACGTCGGCGGCGGCTTCGGCATCCGCAACGAAGTCTATCCGGAATTTCTGGCCGTCATGCTGGGAGCGAAGACCGCGGGCCGGCCGGTGCGCTGGATCGGCACGCGCAGCGAAACCATCATCGGCGATCATCACGGCCGCGCCGCCGATCTGAGCGGCGAGCTTGGGCTCGACCGCGACGGCCGCTTCGTGGCGCTGCGCGTCGAATGGCTTGTCAACCTTGGCGCATTCTGCAGCAATGCCGGGCCGCTCATCAACACGGTAGCGGCGCCGACCAGCTCGGCCATCAGTCTTTATAATGTGCAGGCGGTGCACGGCCGCCATCGGCTCATCTTCACCACCACCACGCCGACCACCGCGTATCGCGGCGCCGGGCGGCCGAACGTCGCCTATTTGTGGGAGCGGCTGGTCGAAGAGGCGGCCGCGGTCACCGGCATCGACGCGGTCGAGTTGCGGCGGCGCAACGTGCTGCGCAAGAAAAATTTTCCGATGCGCACGCCGACCAATTCCAATTACGACAGCGCCGATCCGCCGACGCTGCTCAAGACCGCGTTGCAGGCCGCCGATTGGAAGGGCTTTGCCAAACGCCGGCGCGAAGCCAAGCGTCGCGGCAAGCTGCGCGGCATCGGGCTCGCGCTGTTTCTCGAGCCGTCCGGTGGCGTCGGCAAGGAGCAGGCCGAAATCCGCATTCAGTGCGACGGCCGTCTGGCGCTGTACTCGAATGCTGGCCCGTCAGGCCAGGGCCATGAGACCGTGTTTCCGCAGATCGTCGCCGATGTGCTCGGCATTGCGGCCGAGAAGATCGAGCTGCGCTACAACGACGTGGCGGCGCCAAAACTCGCCGGCACCGGCTCGTTCGGTTCGCGCTCGCTGATCAGCCACGGCCGCGCGCTGCAGGCGGCGGCGAAAGAGATCGTCGAAAAGGGCCGCAAGCTCGCGGCGGAGGAATTCGAAGTCGCGCCCGGCGACGTGGTCTTCGAAAGTGGCCACTACAAGGTGGCCGGCACCGATCTCGCCATGAGCCTGCAGGCGCTGCTCGAACGGCGATCGAGCGAGCCGGCGCATCCGCTCGACAGCAACGTCGCCGTCGATCTCGCCACCGCGTTTCCTAGCGGCGCTCACGTCGCCGAGGTCGAGATCGATGCCGAGACCGGCGCACTCGACGTCAAGAGCTACATCGCCGCCGACGATTGCGGCACCATTTTCAATCACACGCTGGTCGAAGGCCAATTGCACGGCGGACTGATGCAAGGTCTCGGCCAGGTCGTCGGCGAACACATCGCCTACGATCGCGACAGCGGACAGCTGCTGTCGGGCACGTTCATGGATTATTTCATGCCCAAAGCCGACAACACGCCGCCGATCACCTTGATCGACTGCGGCGTACCCTCGCCCGCCAATCCGCTCGGTGCCAAGGGTGCCGGCGAAGCGGGTGCCACCGGCGTGGTGCCGACGCTTGCCAATGCGGTGCTCGACGCGCTCAACGCCGCCGGCGTACGACAGCTCGATATGCCGTATACGTCGGACCGCATCTGGCGGGCGATCCAGGAGGCGAAGGCGGCCGCGCCACCCGCGTAGCGCCGCTCACTTCCCCCACAATCGCTTGCTCGCAATCGCCGCGCCGTCGCTCAGCGCACGTAGCTTGGCCCAGACGATGCTGTCGGTCACTTTCGGCTCGCGGCGCACCGCGGTGCCGAAGCCGCAATCGACGCCGGCAATGAGCCGCTCGCGGTCGATCACTTCCGCATAGCGGCCGATCCGCTGCGCCACCAGCCGCGGATGCTCGACGAAATTATTAGTCGAGTCGATGACGCCCGGGATCAGAATCTTGTCATCGGGAATTTTTACCGTCTTGAGATCTTCCCATTCGTGATCGTGGCGCGGATTGGCGGCCTCGATGCTGATGGCCTGCGGCCGCGCCTTGAACGCAATGTCGATAATTTTCAGAAGCGGCAGATCGTGGGTATGCGGCCCCTCGTAATTGCCCCAGCAAATGTGCAGTCGCATGCGGTCCGGCGGCAGGCCGGCGGTGGCGGCGTTGAGCAGCGCCACGTTGCGCTCGGCTATTTTTTGGCGGAACTCGTCGTCGGACAAACGCCGATACTGATTGTTGCGCGCCGAGGCGAGATCGGGCGCGTCGATCTGCAGCACAAAGCCGGCCTCGACGATGGCGCGGTATTCGGTGCGCATCATATCGGCCAGCGCAGCCACGTAGGCGTCCTCGGTCGGATAATGCAGATTGATGATGAAGCGCGTCAAAATGCCGGGCGACGGTGCCGTCATGAACACATCGTTCGGCCGCTGTTTTTCGGCTGCAGCCTTCAGATGCGCGATGTCGCGGTCGAGTGCCGAACGGTCCTTGTAGCGCAGCTCGCCGACGCAGCCGGGAAACGGCACGGCACTGAAATTGCCGCGCGTCTGGGCAAAATCCGGATGCTCCTGCAGGTCGCGGCCGATCATGATGTCACGGCCGCGCTCGGCGGCGCGCGGATCGGGTTCGATGCCGGCGACGCGATGGCGGATGTAGGTGGTGTATGACGGCTTGCTCATCTCGCCGTCGCTGACCGTGTCAATGCCGGCGGCGATCTGGCGCGCGACCACGTCGTCGACGGCGTGCGCCGTCTCGGCTTCGAACGCGCTCGCCTCGACCGCGCGGCCCTCTTCGCGCGCCAGCACAAGATCGACCAGCGGCTTCGGCCGCGGCAGGCTGCCGGTGTGGGTAGTGAGAATACGGTCGGTCGAGGTTTTCATTTTTCTCTCCTCCGCCCATCACCGCCGCCGCATCACGGCGGATTCCAACCATGAGATCGCGAGATACATCAGCGACGACACGATGACCAGGATGGTGACCGACGTCATCACGATGTTCATTTTGAAAATCTGGCTGCCGTACTGGATGAGATAGCCGAGGCCGAGATTGGCGGACTGAAATTCGCCGACTACGACCCCGACCAGCGACAATCCGGCATTGACCTTCAGCGCCGCGATGAAGGTCGGCACGCTGCCGGGCAGCACCACTTTGGTGAGGATCTGCGCCCTGCTGGCGCCGAAAGTTTGCGCGAGCTTGATCTTGTTGGGATCGATGCCCTGAAAGCCCGAGTAGATCATCAGGACGGTGATGAACAGCGAGATCGCCAGCGACATGCCGTAGATCGACAGCACCGGGCCGAGCCAGATGTAGAAGATCGGCACGAACGCCGTCTTCGGCATCGCATTGGCGACGACCAGATAAGGGTCGAGCACCTTGTAGAGGCCGTGCCACCACCACAGCGCCGCCGCGATCGCGGTGCCAAGCACGGTCGCCAAGGTGAAGCCGACGAATGTGGCGAACACCGTCGATGCGGTATGGGCGAGGATGCCGGCTTGTTGCGGTGTGCCGTGCAGCAGCTCCAGAAATGTCGGCCAGATCGCCGACGGATAGCTGGTGAACAGCGGATTGATCAGCTGTTCGCGCGGCAAAACTTCCCACAGCACCAAGCCGACGAGGAGAAGCAAAAGCTGCACCGCCCGCACCGTCAGCCGGTTCTGCCGCTCACGGCGCAGCCAATCGCGGTATTGCGGGCTGGCCTCGATCTTGAGAGCAAGTTCAGCGTTCGACATGGACGTCGAGCTCCTGCCAGAGGGTACGGAAATAATCGTTGAACTCGGGCGCGTTGCGCGCCGCCATTGGCGTGAGCCGGGCGCTGGCCTGCGCGGCGAAGTGGATCGCGTGCTGCGATTTGACCTGGCCCGGTCGCCGCGACAGCACGATCACGCGCTCGGCCATGCTGACCGCCTCGCCGATGTCATGGGTGACCAGGATCACGGTTTTGGCCTCGCGCCGCAGAATCTCGGTGATCTCGTCGGCGAGCGCCAGCCGGGTCTGCGAATCCAGCGCCGAGAACGGCTCGTCGAGCAGCACGATGTCGGGCTCGGTGCAGAGCGTGCGAGCGAGCGCGGCGCGCTGGCGCATGCCACCGGATAGTTGGCGCGGCAGATGATGCAGAAACTGGCCGAGGCCGTAGCGGGTCAAGAGCTGCGCGGCGCGCTCGCGCGCCTTCGCCATCGGCGCGCCCTGGATTTCGGCGCCAAGCACCGCATTGTCCAAGATCGTCCGCCACTCGAACAGATAATCCTGCTGCAGCATGTAGCCGACCTTGCGGCTCGGTCCCGTCACTGGGCGGCCATCGATCAGCACCGCACCCTCGGTCGGCGCCACGATGCCGGAGATCAACGACAGCAGCGTGCTCTTGCCACAGCCGCTCGGCCCGATCAGAGCGACGAAATCGCCCGGCGCGACGGCGAGTGAAACACCGCGCAGCGCCTCGGTCTCACCCTCGCGGCCGAAATAGCGCAGACCAACGTCGCGCAGCTCGACCTTGGGGCCTGACGAAGTCGCCGGTGCCACGGCCTACTTCGCCCGGGCGGCAAACTCGGTGCGGATCAAATCCGTAAATTTCACTCGCTTGCCCTGATCGAGCACATGGCCGTTGACCAGGATGTCCTGGAAGCGATCGATCGCCTTGGGCTCGATCACCGGCGAGTCTTTCCAGATCTTCAGCTTCTGATAACGCTCGGCGGCGGCGGTCATCGCCTTCGGATTGACCGCCGGGAAGAAGCCGGCGATGGCCTGGACGATGTCGGCGGCGGATGCCGACGCGGTCCATTTCTGCGCGCGGTAGATGGCGTCGGTCCAGCTCTGCAAGACCGTCGGATTGGCGGCGATGTATTTGTCGGTCGCCATGAACGACGTGTAGTCGGCGAAGCCGGTGGTGGCGCCGATCGAAGCCAGGAAATAAGCTTTGCCGTCGAGCTCGAGCTGCGACGCGTCCGGCTCGATGAAGATCGCATACTGGTTCTGTCCGGCGAGCCAGGAGCCGTAGCGCGCCGGAATCGCGACATTGTTGTTGAGCTTGACATCGGCATCGGGATTGACGCCGTTCATGCGCATTGCCTCTTCGAGGAACAAGAGCGGCGTCGAGCCCGGGCGAAAACCCAAAATCTCCTTGCCCTTGAGCGTGCTCCAGTCGAACTTGTCGACCTTGGTGCGGCCGACCAGCATGAAGCCGTCGGTCGATGTCAGGCCGCAGAAAATCCGGGGCTTGGTCGTCGAGTCGCTGTTGACCACGTAGATCGCGGCTTCCGGTCCCATTAGCGCAATGTCGGCGCCGTCCGACAACAGCGCCGCCATCGATTTGTCGCCGCCGTTCGCTGTCGACAGATCGACATCAATCCCTGCATCTTTGAAGTAGCCCTTGGTGATGGCGACGTAGGCCGGCACATAAAGCATCGACCGCACCACCTCGTTGTAGCGCACCTTGACGAGCGGCTTGGTTTGGGCGCGCGCATGTTTGAGCGGCAGCGCGGCACTGGCGCCGAGCGCAACACTGCCTCGAATGACGGAGCGGCGATGCAACATGACGGTCCTCGTTTCCCGCGGGAGTACAGGCAAAGTTCGCACACGCTGCAGATTACCGTGTCATCCTTCCCCGCGATAGCGGGGGGAGGAAAGAACAGGCAACGTCGTTCTCGCGATGCAATGCAGCCGCGATTTGCCACGCCGCGTGCGTCGCTGTTGAGGCGAATTAAGAACAGCAGCCGGACGCCGGCGGCGAGCGCGATCCAGAACAGCGCGTTCAGCTTCGGCGCGCGCGACTTGGAGTCGATCAGTCCCCTCGGGGACCGCTTGGCCCCCTTGTTCGTCGTCGCGCCTGCCCTCCAAGATCGTGCAGCAATCCACCGCCGCCATTGCACCAACGCGCGGTTGGCCAGTCGGCGTGCGATGGTATAAGGCCATTGCGGGGGCGGCGGCTCAAGAGGGGAAGCATGCCAATCGACGTGCACGCGCACTACGTGCCGCATCGGCTCATCGACACGCTCGAGGAGCATGCGCGCGACTACGGTGTCTCGCTGGTCAAGACGCCGCCGCAATGCGCGCTGCATTTCGATTACGGCCTGAAAATCCGCCCGTTCTTTGCCAAACTGATCGAGCCGGTCGAACAGCGGCTCGCCGGCATGGCGGCGCAGGGCGTGACGACCCAGGTGCTGTCGGTCTGGCCCGACATTTTCGCCTACGGCCTGCCGTCGGCGGTCGGCGCGCGCTGGCACCGGCTGCTCAACGAATGTCTCTCCGAATTGTGCAACAAGCATCCCGGCGAATTCGCGCTGTTTGCTTCGGTGCCGTTGCCGGATGCGGCCGCCGCCGCGCGCGAGGCCGAATATGCGATGAAACAACTCGGCGCCGCCGGGATCATCGTCGCCGCCAATGTCGAGAACGTCAATCTCGGTGAGCTTAACCTCGACGAGTTCTGGGATGCGGCGGTCAAGCTCGATGCGCCGGTGTTCATCCATCCGGTTCAGGCCATGCCGCCGCCGCGCGTCGCCAAATTCGCGCTGGTGCAGATCGCCCAATACACGTTCGACACCACGCTGTGTGTCGGCTCGCTGATTTTTTCCGGCGTGCTCGACCGCTTTCCGGCCTTGCGCCTCATCCTGTCGCACGGCGGCGGTGCGTTTCCCTATCTGCTCGGCCGCTTCGACTGCATGCATGCGCGCATGGACCGCGCCAGCCAGGGCGACGTCGCCGCGGCGGCGCCGTCGGCCTACGTGCAGCGTTTCCACTACGACACTATCCTGCACAATCCGATGCAGTTGCGCTGGCTCGCCGAAGCGGCAAGCGTAGACCGCATCGTGCTGGGCAGTGACTATTCGTTTCCGCCGGCCGATCTCGATCCGATCCGCACCGTCCGCAACGCCGGCTTTGCCGACGCGGACGTGGCGAAAATCCTGGACGGCAACGCACTCAAGCTGATGCCGCGGCTGCGCGCGCGGTGACTGAAGGAGGGAAGCCATGGACCTGGCAATGACGGGCAAGAAGGCGATCGTGACCGGCGCCAGCGCGGGCATCGGCAAGGCGGTGACATGGTCGTTCGCGCGCGAGGGCGTCGACGTCGCGATCTGCGCGCGGCAAAAAGGGCCGCTGGAAGAAACCGCCGCCGAGATTGCCAAGGCGACCGGGCGCAAGATCTATCCGATCGTCGCCGACCTGACCAAGCCGGGTGACGCCGAGAACTTCATCAAGCAGGCGCACGCCGCGCTGGGCCGCATCGACATCCTGGTCAACAACGCCGGCTCGGCGCCGGGCGGCGTCATCGAGCATCTGAAAGAAGAGGAATGGGCCAGCGCGCTGCAGCTCAAATTCATGGGCTACGTGCGCTGCATGAAGCACGTGCTGCCGATCATGCAGAAGCAGAAGAAGGGCCGCGTCGTCAACGTCATCGGCAATGACGGCGTCAAGGTCTCGTATTGGGAGGTCGCGCCGGGCGCCGCCAATGCGGCGGGACAGAACCTGACGCTGTCGCTCGCCTCGCAATACGGCAAGGACAATATCAGCTTCGTCTGCGTCAACCCGGGGCCGGTGCGCACCGAGCGCTGGGTCGGCTTGGTCAAGGCGATGGCGCGCGACATGGACATGTCCTACGAGGAAGCCGACAAGCTCGCGCCGGCCAGCATCCCGCTCGGCCGCATCGCCGAAAGCGAGGAAGTGGCCAACCTGGTGACCTTCCTCGCCTCCGATCTCGCCCACTTCGTCAACGGCACCATGATCGAGATCGACGGCGGCCAGGACAAGCCGCTGATGGATAAGATCCGGGACCGGTGAGGTTCAGACCGCGGGCGCGCCGGCGTGTCGCGATATCTGCAAAGCAGGCGTAGCCCGATTCATCGCTCGCTAACCAACAGCGAAAGAAAGCCGCTCGATCGTCACTAACCCGCAAAACCACTTCCGGCACATATCCGACCAAGCGGTAAAGAGCGGGAGCCGTCGAGAGTCATGGGCGCTTGGGGCACCGGCCTCTATGCGGGCGATTTCGCACTCGATCTGCGCGGCGTGGTCGCTGCGGTGTCGCGCGTCCCGCTCGATGAAGACGCGATGGTAACAGCGCTCTGCGCCACGGAAAAATCTGCCGCCGAAAATCCCGCCGACGAGGACCATGCCATCTTCTGGCTGGTGCTGGCCGATCAGTTCGAGAAGCGCGGCATCTACAGTGCGCGGGTGCGCGACATGGCGCTCGCGATCATCGACGGCGGCGCCGACGCCGCGATGATGCAGAAGCTCGGCATGAAGGCGCCCGACTTGCGCAAGCGCGCGGCGAAGCTTGCGGAGCTGCGCGAGCATCTGGTCGCGCAGCCCACGGTGTCGAAGCCGCGTACGACCATGAAGGGACCCGTGCCCTACGTGTTCGAGGTCGGCGGCGTCTACGCCTACCCGACGCTGCACGGCGAAGTCATCAATCCTTATTTCAGCGCGAAGCGTTTCGACCGCTCGACATGGCACTCCGACGGCTTCGGGCTGATGCTCGTCATCGGGCGCGGCAGCGTGTTCGGTTATCTGCCGTGGTATCACGCCGTCATTTCACGCCAGGTGTTGCCCTCGATTCCGGATCGATCGCAACTGTTCGACGACAATGGCTGGAGCCTGCCGGTTTATGGCAACTGCAATCCGGCGCATTTTCGCAAAATAGAGCTTAAGGAGATTGGCGTCTTTCCGATCGATCCGGAGCGGGTCGCCTACTTCTTCCCCCATCTTGCGCCCGGAACGGTGTACGCGATCAAGGATATTTCCATTGCCAACAAGATGAAAATCACGTCACGGCCGGAGCCGAGCCCCCGCTGGCGGCGGCCCGACGGCAAGTTGGAGCGGATCGTCTATCCGCCGCGGCCGACGATCGCAGAATTGATGGGGAGTGGCGGTGGAACGCCGGCGACGACCGGCTAGTCGATGATCTTCCAGTTGCCGTAATAAACGAACTTGATGCTCTGGGTCGCATAACGCGTGATCGCAACCACGCCCCGCATCAGAGCCGGGAACGGCGTCGGGCGGATGATGTCGACGAACAGGCAGTAGCGCGGCTGTTCGGTCTCGTTGGCCGACAGGTGCAGCAATGTGTCGTCGAAAATGAACAGCTTGTGCTCGCGCCAGGAGCTGGTGACGCCGCCGACGACGATGTAGGCGGAATCGTCCCTCATGTCGTTGAGATTGTAGAGCACCCGCAGCGAGGCCCGCAGATAGCCGAAGTGCTTCGAGGTCGTGACCTTGCGATTGAAGACCGAAACGCCGATGGTCTGGATGTACTTCCACGGCTGGTGGAAGGCGGGCACCTTGAGGGAGGCGTCGAGGTTCGTGCCGTACCAGCGGAAGAACAGCATGGTGCGCTGGTTGTCCTTCGACCGGTCCTCGAGCTGACGCACGAGATCGGCGTCGTTGGCAGCCGCCATCAGGCGCTTCACCTCGTCCTGGTGGCCCGGCGGCAAGTCTGCCAGACGATAGACGCCGTTGTTGACGTAGGGCAGCGACAAGAGATCGAGCAGGCAATTGAGCGGCGACAAGAGCCACGTTCCGACGCCGTTGCCGACGAAATAGCGGCGAAGAAGTTCGGGCGTGATCGGGCGATTGCGGCTCACGTCATAAGCGCCGCAGATTGCGTAGACGAGCGCAATTTTGGGAAAGAAGTAGGCGAGCGGCACCAGCACGCACAACGGAAACAGCACGCGCCGAACGGTCAGCTTGCCGATTCGTTCAAGGCGTGCCCTGCCACTCAGAGTCTGGGTGACCGCAGTACTCATATTGACGCCTTGTTTGGCCAGTCCCGGTGACAGCTTTCCGATCACGGTACAGCCATTCCCCGGTGCGGTCTATGGCTCGGATCTGTCCCTCAATATATCAAGGTCAGCGGCGGGTGGCGTAAGGTCGGAGATAATCCTTGGCGACGGAGAATCCGGTGCACGTTCGGCCATGCCCTTTTTCGCCAATTCCATAAGGTCGCCAAAATGAAGCATCGCCGCAAGCTCACGATTCGTCCGCGCGCTCAGATTTCTCCGCAAATGCTCGTTGTCGCGATATATGAACTCGTTTTCCACCACGGTCGTGCATGAGCGCTCGGAGCACAGACTGTCCGCGGCAGGCCAGACAACGACCCCGTTCCGGCCATTGAAGGAACCGATCACATCGTCGGCAGCCTGTTGACGGTCTCGAAAATACGACCTGTCGAAACCATTGATCTCGTCGTGGCAGTCTTCACGGAGCGAACGGCTGCGCAGCAGGCTCGTCTGCAGCGCAAAGATGCACGGCATCGGGTCTTTATACCACTTTGGGATCTCGGACATGATCACGACAGTTCTGGCTTCCGCCGCAACATGAGGAAGCAACCGTTCGAGCGCGCCCCTCAAGATCGAAACGCCATTAGGTCTGCGCTCTCCATAGCTGTGTGTCACGTAGTACCAAGCGCCCGATAGAACAACCAAGTTTATTCCTTTGCCCTGCAACGCTGCCAAGGTGGCTTTCTGGCGCGCGTCGCACTCCTTGAGGGGCGGGGCGTCGTTGAACTCAACGTAACCGATGGCGGCAATCGGCGAACAAAGATCGTCGACGACGGAGATTGATACATTCTGTTGTCGGCCCGCCACGTCAAGCAGCGGCATGAAATGCGAAGCATTGCTGTCGCCCCAGATGACCGCATGCGCGGCGGCGCTGTCCCATGGCGCCCCGCCGGTGCAGAGGGTCTGCTCCCCGACCAAATGCCAACTCGGACACGACCACTCCCACATGACGGCCCGCGAGCGTAACGGCAGCAGCGAGTCCGGTATTCTCGCCAGCGCGCCGTCAGTTGCGATGACGCCCCAGCATGCACAGCCGACCGCCAACGCCGCGCCGGCAAAGCCAGAAAATACCGGCCGCCAATTGAGCGCTGCGCGGCGACATGGCTCCTCGATCGTGCGCCACGACAGCCAGGCGAGCGCCGTGATGCCAACAATAAACAACGCGAAATAAGCGGGAGGGATCGCGTGCTCGCCGGAATAGTAGCGCCAAAACACGATGGCGGGGAAATGCCATAAATAGAGCGAATAGGAAATCCTGCCGACGAACACAAGCGGCATCGCCGAGAGAACGCGATGAAGCCTGGTCTTGGGCTCGATGGCGAAAACAATGAAGCCGGTACCGATCGCTGACGCAACAATCCGGTTTCCGGTGATGTCGACAGTGGAACCAAACTGGCACATTGCAGCGCCGATCAACACAAGCCCAAGCCACGGGAGAATTTTCCTGTAGGGCACAAAGCGCCGCCCGCTAATCTCGGGTAGCAAGGCTATGATTGCACCAAGGCCAAGCTCCCAGGCACGGGCATAGGGCATGTAAAACGCGTCTTTTTCGCCGACCAGGAGAAACGACGCGAATGATGCAACCACTATTGCGGACGTGAAGACTAATGCTGGGAGCTTCGTCTTCCCGGACACGCTCGCCAGTACGATCAGCAGGCTGGGCCAGACGACATAAAACTGCTCCTCGACGCCCAGCGACCAGGTGTGGAGCAACGGCATGGTGTCGGCCTTCGGATCGAAATAACCGGTATGCCCGACAAAGAAAAAATTCGATGCACCGGCCAGCGCAAACTGGCCGGACCGCGCCAGCAGCTCGTAATCGCCAGGCGGAAGAACCAGATAGCCCAGTGCAACGGTCACAAGGACGACGGCCAGCAGCGCCGGCGCAATGCGCTTGATCCTGCGCGCATAAAAGGAGACCAGGGAAAATTCGCCGCGCTGCCGCTCGTTGCGTATCAGCGACGTTATCAGATAACCGGAGATGACGAAGAAGACGTCGACGCCAACGTATCCGCCCGACACAACCCTGTCGCCGAGATGAAAAAGAATGACCGACAACACCGCGATCGCACGCAGACCGTCAATTTCCGGGCGATATTTCATTACGCCGCCGTCGGAGCGGCTCGAAAGGAGAATCGCTCCGACGCGACTGTCGACGCCTTGTGAAAGCACGTCCCCCATCGACCCCATTGTAATGGGAGCCCCTATTCGAACTCAACCAACAATCGACCCGAGTTCCACACGCATCACAGCAAATAATCCTGGTTGCCCAGGCCGAACATGACGGCACCCCAGTTGCTGCCGTAATGCTCGTACTGGTTGGAGATGTGCTGGCGCGCCGCCATCAGGTCGGCGAGGATGCGGCCGAACGGCAATTCGTCGGACAGGCCGGCGGCGCCAGTGGCCTTGAAGATGCGCGCGGCTAAGAGCGTGCAGCGCTCGACCACCGAACTCGACTGGAATTTATATTGCAGCCGCAGCTCGAGCGGCGGCATCTCGCCGCGGCGCGCATAGTCGTGGAGCACCGCGCAATTGCGCTGCAAGGTCGTGTGCATCTCGTCGATCGCCCCAGCGGTCTCGGCGCAGAGTAGCTGCACCAGGGGATTATCGGCCGAGCGGCCACCGGCGCGCGACACGCGTTCGCGGCCGTAAGCGACGAACGCGGCGAGCATGGCCTGCAGCGCGCCGATCGCCGCCGTCGACACGCCGCGCACGAAAATCTGGCCGAACGGCAGACGGTAGAGGCTCGACGTATTGACCGCCTGTCCGGCGCCCTTCAGCGCGAAATTGTCCTGCATGCGCTGCGTGCGATGGGCCGGGACGAACACGTCGTCGAGGATAATGTCGATGCTGCCGGTGCCCTGCAGGCCGGCAACCTCCCAGTTGTCGACCGTGCGATAGTCGCGGCGCGGAACGATGAAGAAATGCCAATCGGGCGGTGCGCCGTGGGCCTGCACCATGCCGCCGAGCAGCGCCCAGTCGCAATGCTCGCAGGCGCTGGCATAGCGCCAGTGTCCACTGAGCTGGAAGCCGCCATCGACCGCAATTGCCTTGCCAGCCGGCATTGTCGATGAGCAGATCAGAACGTCGCCGTCGTTGCCCCAGACTTCCTGAGCGACGCGGTCGTCGATCAGGCCCAAAAACCAGGTGACGGCGCCGAGTACGCCGAACGTCCAGCCGGCCGACATGTCGCCCTCGGCCAGCGCAATCTCGATGTCATAGAAAATCCCGAGGTCCATCTCGTAGCCGCCCCAAC
>Ga0126371_10002047_pt1 | contig 17259 bp, 14 predicted proteins | sample PanSoiMetaPlot_4_FD_110145 | JGI IMG/M metagenome (GOLD analysis project Ga0126371, IMG submission 110145) | Tropical forest soil microbial communities from Panama - MetaG Plot_4 | ecosystem: Environmental > Terrestrial > Soil > Tropical forest > Bulk soil | place: Panama | collected 2016-02-17 | reverse complement strand
GAAGAGGACCCGCCAGTACTTCCTGTGGCGTGGGAGAAGATCAACGACGTCTGGTACGATTACGTCAAGGGCCACAATCCATACGACTATTTCGGGATTTACGACGTTATCCGGCAGGATACCATCTGGCTGGACAAGGCGTGAAACGCTGAGGAGGATGCAATGGCGTCGTCGATAACCGGAAGGTGCCTCTGCGGTGCAGTGCGCTACGAATTCTCGGGAGAGCCGGTTTTCTCGTTGCTCTGTCACTGCCATGACTGCCAGCGGCAGAGCGGCAGTGCGTATGCCGCCGCGGTGCGGGTTCCCGCGGCGAGCTTCCGGGTCACCAGCGGCGAGCCGAAGCGCTACATCAAGAGCGGCGATAGCGGCAATCAGGTTACCCGAGCGTTCTGCCCGGAATGCGGTTGCATGCTGTTTCTGCAGGTCTCGGCGCGACCCGATCTCGTCGGGATCCGAGTCGGCACCCTGGATGACCCGAGCTGGTTTCGGCCCGAGGCGGACATTTTCGTCAAGAGCGCGCAGCCCTGGGATCACATGAACCCCGACATTCCGAAATACGACACATATCCGCCAGGAAAGGCCTACGAACCGTCCGCCTGATGCGCGCATCGCGAATAGCAGTGGCCGGAGCCAGCATCACTCTGGCACTGACCGGCTGGCTGATTACCGCTGTACTTGCGGGAGAGCGGCTGTGGCCGTCGACCCACTGGGCAAAAGCCGACGATGCAGCGGCGCTCGGATGGTCGACCGAGAAACTGTCGAAGGCCAAAGAATATACCGACGGATATGCGCCAACCGCAGTCTTGATTGTTCAGGACGGCAAGGTCATCGCGTCGTGGGGCGACATCTCGCACAAGGTGAACGTCCGCTCGGTGCGCAAGAGCTTGCTCTGCGCGCTTTTCGGTATCGGCGTTGCCGAGGGGCGCATCAGGCTCGACGAAACGATCGGCGAGTTGGGTATCGACGATCGACCTCCGGGGCTCACGGAGATCGAAAAACAGGCCACGATCCGGGACTTGTTGATGTCGCGATCCGGCATTTACCACGCCGCCGCCTATGAGAGCCCGGACGCCAAGGCAAAACGGCCGCAGCGCGGCAGTCATTCTCGAGGCAGCTTTTGGTACTACAACAATTGGGACTTCAATGCGTTAGGTTTCATCTACCAAAAGCTAACCGACAATGACGTCTTTCACGCGTTTGAGGAGCGGATTGCCAAACCGATCGGCATGGAGGACTTCTCGGCAGAGGATGGGAAGTTCGTTTTCGAGTCCTCGTCCGATTATCCGGCCTATACATTTCGATTAACGGCGCGTGATCTAGCGCGGTTTGGCTGGCTCTTTCTCAATCGTGGAATGTGGTCGGACGCGCAGATCATCCCCGCGGATTGGGTCGGCGAGGCAACGAAGCCGTGGTCCCACACCGATATCCCGGTCGATTATGGATATCTTTGGTGGGTGTCGCCGGCCGATGTCGTGGAGAGGCGTCCGGCGTTCGCGGGTAGCTACAGAGCGCTCGGCTATGGCGGCCAAGCTTTGGCGGTTGTACCTCAGTTGCGGCTGGTGGTCGTGCAGCTTGTCGACGTAAAGGAAGGGGAAGAGCGAATAGGTGGAGGCCGCGAGATCGCCGAACTGCTGCGGCTGATCGCCGCGGCGGCAGGCTCCTGACTCGGGATGGATTGATGACGACACAATCGGTCATTGGCGACCAGCCAAGGCGGCGCGAGGATTTGCGCTTTGTTACCGGCGCCGGCAACTATCTCGACGATCTCGCTTTCGAGGGGTTGGCGCATGCCGTTGTGCTGCGCTCGCCGCACGCGCATGCGCGGGTCGAGAAGGTCGATACTCAGGCCGCGCGGGCGGCGCCCGGCGTGCTCGCCGTACTGACCGCAGATGATGTGCGCGAAGACGGGCTGCAGCCGTTGCGGCCCTCCGCGGAAGCCAATGTCCAGACGGGTGACCGGTTTGCGTTTGCGCCGCAACCGCTACTTGCCAAAGGCAAGGTCCGCTATGTTGGGGAGCCGGTCGCATTGATCGTCGCCGCGACTCCTGCTCAGGCCCTCGACTCCGCCGAACAGGTGGTGGTCGACTATGCTCCGTTGCCGACGGCGGCGACCGCCACTGCCGCCCGCGCCTCGGGCGCACGCGAAATTTCTGCCGAAGTCCCCGGGCAATCTCTGCTTCGACTGGCGCACAGGGGACCCGGCCGCGGTCGATGCGGCCTTTGCGGCGGCAGCGCATAGGGTCGAGATACAGCTCGACAATCACCGGATCGTCACAAACCCGATGGAGCCGCGCGGCATCATTGGGATCTACGATGTAGAGAGCGGCCGCTACACGGCTTATGTGTCGAGCCAAAGCATTCACGCAACACGCGACAACACAGCGCGCGCATTGGGCGTTGCTCCGGCGGCGGTACGGTTTGTCGCTCCGGATGTCGGCGGCGGCTTTGGCGCCAAGAACTTCATCTATCCCGAGCACGTGCTGATGCTATGGGCCGCGAAGCGCATCGGTCGGCCAGTGAAATGGATTGCAACCCGCAGTGAGGGTTTCCTCTCTGACCATCAAGCGCGCGACCACTACGCCGAAGCCGCACTGGCGCTCGACGCTAATGGCCGATTTCTTGCCCTGCGTGTCAATAGCATCGCCAATGTCGGCGCGTATCTGGTGAGCGCCGGCGGGGTGCAGACCTTCCAATATGTCCACCTCCCGGGCACTGTCTATAAGATCCCGGCAATCGAACTGCGGGTCGCCGGAGTGCTAACGAATACCGCGCCGATCGGCGTTACGCGCGGGCCGGGTTTTGCCGAAGCCGTGAACATCATCGAGCGCCTGATCGATAGGGCCGCGCAGCAATGCGGCTTCGACCGTGCCGCACTGCGGCGGATCAACATGGTCCCGCCTGCAGCGATGCCGATGACTAACGCGTTTGGCAATATTGTCGACAGCGGCGCCTTCGCCGAGACATTCGATCGCGCCGTAGCCGCCGCGGATATCAATGGTTTTGCTGGCCGGTGCGAGGAGAGCAGGGCGCGCGGATTAACCCGGGGGCTCGGTTTCGCCTATCACATCAAGGCCACCGGCGGCTCACCGCACGAGAATGTCGATATCCATTTCGAGACGGACGGTACCGTATCGCTGATCACCGGCACGCAGACGATTGGGCAGGGGCATGAGACGACCTTCCCGCAAATCCTTGCCGACCGCCTGGGCCTTCCATACGAGCGCATCCGGCTTGTCCAGGGCGATACCGATCTGATCCCATTGGGTGGCGGGCATGGCAGTTCGCGGGCGACCTATATGGGCGGCACCGCGCTCTACCGCGCTTCGGACGAGATCATCGCAAAGGGAACACGCATCGCCGCTGAAGCGCTGGAGGCGGCGGAGGCCGACATTCGCTTCGAGGATGGAAGGTTTGTCGTAACCGGCACCGACCGCTCGGTCGCGCTCCTCGATGTGGCCGCGATTGCGCGCGACAAGGGCGCGCCGCTCGATATTTATCATGCATGGACGCGGGAATGGATGACCTACCCTAATGGCGCTCACGTCGCAGAGGTCGAGGTCGAACCAGATACCGGCCGGGTCACGCTAGCGCGTTATACCGCCGTCGATGATTACGGCGTGCTGGTCAATCCGATGATCGCGACGGGCCAAGCGCACGGCGCAATCGCGCAAGGGATCGGCCAAGCCCTCCTCGAACATGCCGCATACGATGCCGCCTCCGGCCAACTGCTCGCCGGCTCGTTCATGGATTACGCAATGCCGCAGGCTGACGATTTCCCCTCGTTCCACCTCGACTTCAACGGCACCCGCTGCACGACAAACCCCCTCGGCGTCAAAGGGTGCGGCGAGGCTGGCGCGATTGCCGCGTTTCCTGCGATCACCAACGCGATCACAGATGCGCTCGGCGTTGTCGACCTCGCCGGCCCTGCAACTGCAGAGCGGATCTGGCGTGCTTCGCGCCGTTAGCGGGGGTGCCATTTTGCCATATGGGCGGCGTGCGTCGGTCCATAGGCGCCGGCGCGAAAGAACCTGTCGTAATAATCGGTGTCCAAATGATGCGCCTGCATCAGCCACATCAAGTGCATCGCGTCGACGGTACCCGGGAACCGGCCGTAATTTTCATAAACGTAATTACAGACCGCCTTGGTGCAGGCGATGCCTTCCTGAGTAATCTCGACAGTGCCCTCGCGATGCTCGGATGGTGAAGCCAGATATGGCACCGCGGCGTTGTCCAATTCCGCTTGCTGCCGTGTCAGTGTAGCGACAACCGCGTCGACCGCGGCATCCATGCTTGGATAATAGGGCGGACAGCAAGCTTCGAAGACGCCGTCGAGGCCGATCGGGTTCGCCAGCGATATCGGAGCACTGAACATTGCTGTTCGGAACCCCAGCGCTGCAAATATCTCGGCGGAGAGAAAGCCACAATGCATCCATCCACCAATACCCAGGGCCTCGGTCGCGAGAAAGATATTCTGGCAGATCATTGCCGGGTCGCTGAACGTAAAATAGCAAGCCTGGCGTTCCAAGACCGAGAGTGGCATTACTGCTTCTTGATCGAGGAAGCCGCTCTTCAACCAAGTCCCGGTCCCGGCCGGACAAAGGCCACGACGGTCGTCGACGATATTCATGCCGCGATGGCGCTGGGGCGCAAACCGTTGGAGCCCGCCATCGACGAATTGCGAGATAAGGCTGATCAATGACCGGCTCACGTCACAGACCGGCATAAAGAGCGTCGAACCTGGCATATTCGAATCCCAGAAATTGTGCCCCGAGAGTGGCGGCACACGGCGGGGAATATCGAGCCGGCCGGCCCTCAGCTCGCGACGGTGGTTCCGGTAAAGATCCAGAATCTTCTCGCGATCTTCCGGCCCCGCGATCTCGCGGACACCGCTGGCTGATCCGCCGGCAGGGTGGATGACATAGATGCCCTTGTCATTGGTGAAGAACAATGCGATTCGCCGGCCGCCAGAGGTGCTGGGAAAGGTCCGACCATTGGAAGCGGGATGCGGCAAAGGCCGGGCCTGATCCCAGAGCGCGATGCCCGTGAAACCGACCCCGGCCGCAACCAGCAGCGCCTCCTCGATCTCGCTCAACGGAACCGGCGTTTGCCCGGACTTGTACTGAAACGGGCCCTCCGTCATCTCGAAGCCGCGGCCAAAGCGCCGCGACCTCCGGCCGTAAAGAGCCTCGAACAGCGGATATTCCCAGACTTTGTCGATCAACTGCGACCGGCTAGGCTGAGGCATTGCAGTAAGCCCTCCTAGCGCCTGAGGCTGGCGAGGCTTTGGCGCTGCCGGCCCGCTGCATCGAAGTTGCCGCGATCGAGCCAGTGCTCGAATGCCGTCTTAAGCGCTGGCCACTCGCTGTCGAGGATCGAGAACCAGCAAGTGTCGCGGTTGCGCGATTTGTATACTGTCGCCTGGCGGAATAAGCCCTCGTAGCGAAAGCCGAGGCGCAGCGCCGCGGCACGTGACGGCGCGTTCAATGAATCACATTTCCATTCGTAGCGCCGATAGCCGAGCTCGTCGAAGACCCGGCGCATCATCAGATACATCGCCTCCGTAGCGGCAGCGGTGCGCTGCAGTGGCGGACCATAGTTGATGCCGCCGACTTCGATGACGCCGGCGGCCGGATCAACGCGCATATAGCTGGCGACGCCAATCGGACGTCCACTATGCGGCTCGGTGATGCAGTGAACGAACGGATCGTCACTGGCACAGGCCCGATCTAGATAGTCGCGATAGTCCTCGAAACGGACGAACGGACCATAGGGCAGGTAGGTCCAGTTGCGGCCCTCCCGGTCGAGGCGGAATGCGGAGTAGAGATCGGCCGCGTGGCGTGTCGGATCGGCCGGTTCAACAATGCAATAACGCCCTTCCATCGGAGTGCGCGGCGGCCGCGGCCGCGTCTTCCAGTTGGGCAACGGAGCGCCAATTGGCTGCCCCAAATCATTAAAATGCTCGGCCATCGCCGCCCCGCTACACAGTGATGGCCCCTTCGAGATAGAGCACCGCGCGGCCGGCGAGCGTGACGCGATCGCCGCGTAATGTGCAGACAAGGTCGCCCCCGCGGGCCGATATTTGGCGGGCGATCAGCCGCTCTTTGCCGAGGCGCGACGCCCAATAGGGCGTCAGTACGCAGTGAGAGGATCCCGTCACCCAGTCTTCGTCGACCCCGTGGCTCGGAGCGAAAAAGCGCGAGACGAAATCGACGCCGTTATCCCCGGGCGCTGTTACGATCGTGCCCAGCGCCGGCACGTCACGCATTTTGGCGAAATCCGGTTTGAGAGCCGCGACCTCCTCGGCGTGGTCGTAGACGGCGAGTATCCGATCGTGCGCGAAGAACCCTTCGGCAGGCGCGCGGCCGAGGGCTGTGAGAATGCGCGGGTCGACAGGTGTTGCGGCGGGCGGCCAGGACGGAAAGTCCATCGCCAGGAGGTCGCCGTCGCGGCGCACCTCGAGCCGGCCGGCTTTCAACGTGTCGAACATAACCGAGGACTGCTGCGGGGCTAGAATGTGCGTTACGACATAGCCCGAGGCGAGAGTGGCGTGCCCGCAGAGGTCCACCTCGACGGTCGGTGTGAACCATCGCAGCAGGTATCCTTGGTGCTGCGGGACAAAAAATGCCGTCTCGGCGAGATTGTTCTCGGCCGCAATGGCTTGCAACACCGCATCGGGCAACCATTCCGACAGCGGACATACCGCCGCCGGATTGCCGCCGAATACTCGTCCGGTAAAGGCATCGACCTGATAGAGAGGAATACGCATCGGGGGGCTCTCCAAAACCAATTGCCGTGACGACGATTAGACCACGATCAGCTTTGCCAGAAATATTTGGCGGATTCGCGCTCGACATCGGAGCGGGTCAGCCCAAGGTCTCGCAACATGCGATCGTCCAATTTGCCAAGCAAGCGGCGGCTCCGCACTCGGCTGCACCACTCCTCGATCTGGCTCCGCATAGATGTGAGGCGCCGAGACGGCTCACCGGGCCGCCGAGCAAAAGGCAGATGCCATCTTGTACCGATACAATTATCGGACATCTTAAGTTATCACCTCTAAATCCCATGCTGATAAAGAATCAATTGATGACATCGTAGGGTGTCAATCGTAAACTTGTCATGATGACAAATTGGGTTCCCGACCTCGGCCGATATGAAGGGCCGCGCTACCGCGCAATTGCCGACGCGCTGGCCGAAGATGTGCGACGCGGTCGGATCGGCGCCGGCACACGTCTCCCGACGCATCGCGAGCTCGCGTGGAAATTGCGCGTCACGGTTGGCACCGTAAGCCGCGCCTATGCCGAAGCCGAGCGGCGCGGGCTTATCGTCGGTGAGGTCGGCCGTGGCACGTTTGTGAGACTGGCGGCGAATGCCACGACCATAATGCCCGGCGACGACCTCGGCGCGGCAACCGACCCGGATTTCATCGACCTCACTGTCAATCGGCCCGGCGCCGCCAGCGAAGCACAAGCGATGGCCGAGGCTTTGGGCCAGCTCGCTGCCGAGCGCGACCTAGCCCGCCTGCTCGATTACCAGCCGCACGCCGGACGGCCGGAGGACCGCGTCGCGGGAGCGACGTTTTTGGCGAGGGGCGGTGTCGCCGCCACGCCGGAACAGACGGTGGTTACCGCTAGCGGTCAACACGCAATGACGTGCGTGCTCGGCGCGTTACTGCAGCCGGGCGATACATTGGCGGCCGAGGCGCTGACCTATCCCGGACTGCGAGCGCTGGCGAGCTTGCTGCACATACGCGTCGTTCCGGTCGCTATCGACAGTGAGGGCCTTCTTCCCGATGCACTCGCCGCCGCCTGTCGCTCGGGGCCGGTTCGAGCCCTTTATACGATGCCAACTTTGCACAATCCGACGACGGCGACGATGCCGCTGTCGCGTCGCGAGGCGCTGGCCGAAGTCGCACAAAAGCATGGCGTGGTGTTGATCGAAGACGATGTCTACGGCTTTTTGCTGGACACCCCATTACCGCCGCTCGCCCATTATGCGCCGCAGCATGGGTTTTACATTACCTCCACCTCGAAGAGCTTGATGCCGGCATTGCGGGTTGGCTACGTGCACTCACCCAAATCGGAAGTCGAGCGTATAGGCGCCGCGGTCCGCGCGACGATGTATTCGGCGCCGCCATTGATGGCGCGTATCGCCACGCGCTGGATTGCGGATGGCACGGCCGAACGGCTAGCGCGCGAGAAGAGTGAGGAGACCCGGCGGCGCAACCGTGTGGCACGTCAAATTCTCGCTGAGGCCGAGTTTGCTGGCGATCCCGCCGCGTCGCATCTCTGGCTGACCCTCCCAAATGGCTGGAGAGCCGATGATTTTGTAGAGACGGCGCGGCGGCGGGGCGTTGGCATAATCCCGGCCGCCGCTTTTGCCATCACGCGCCAGCCGCCCAATGCGGTGCGCATCTGCCTTGGCGCGCAGACGACTGCCGAGCGCGTCGAGCGCGCCCTCGTTCGCCTCGCGGAGCTCCTCACAACGCCGCCGGAGCGGTATTTGTCGGTCGTCTGACGAGGTGGGGCTAGTTTGCGGCTCCGACGCTGGGCGGTAGCTTCGCCATTAAATCGCTGTAATGCGCGAGTTTTTGGGCACGCGCCGATCTGCGAGGCCGTAAGTCATTGGATGAGGGGCAAGAGCCCCGTTGTGACAGAAGGCCAGAAATGATCAGAATGCGTTCACCACTGTTAGCTGCAGTCCTTTTGACGAGTGTCGCCGCAGTCGGGCTCACGCCTGCAGTCGCGCAAACCGCAGCGCCGGCAAATTCCCCCGCGGGTCAACCCGAGGCGCGCCATCACGCAATGGACCGAATGCTGCCGGGTCAGTTGGTCGACGGCCGCATTGCGTTCCTCAAGGCAGAGCTCAAAATTACGCCGGCCCAGGAAGCTCAGTGGCAGCAGGTTGCGACGGCAATGCGCGAGAACGCCACGGCGCTCGACCAGACGATGATGACCGCCCGCCAGAGCCGCGGCTCAATAGATGCAGTGCAGCGCCTCGAGCTGCGCGGGCAATTCGCCAAGGTCCGCGCCGACAATGACGCTCGGCTATTAACAGCCTTCAGGCCGCTCTACGCTAGCTTGTCGCCGGAGCAGCAGCAGGTCGCCAATCAGCTGGAGACGGCTCACCACCATTGGCACCACCGCGCTTGAGCGGGCGCATGCTTTGCGAAGGAGAGCCGCCGGCTGGTCCGGCGGCTCTCTCTCGACTGCGGCAAGGCTCCAATTTTCAGCGTTGCGCCTTTACCGGAACATGCGGCCCTCGGGCGGCAGGCCGAGGAGGATCTGGCCGACGGTTTCGAAATGGATCGGGCGGCCCTGGCCCTGTTGCGTGCCGGCGTGGATGTCGTGGAGCCGCCGTTCGAACGGGTTCTCGTTGAAGATCGCCGTGGCACCGGCGGCGTTGTAGACGGTGACGACGACGTCGCGCGCCTGTTGGATTGCCCAGGTCGCAGCGAGCCGCAATTGCCAGTGCCGCTCCGGCTTGAAATCGCCGTCGCGCTCGGCGTCTTCCCACATCTCCCGCAACGTCGTGTGGATGAACGCGCGCGACGAGCGCAGTTTGGCTTCGCACTGCGCGACCTCGGACTGGATCACATTGTTCTCGCGCAATGTCTTCCTTGCGCCACGGGGGATCTTGTCGCGCGCGAGCTCGATGAAAGCCTCAACGGCGCCACGGGCGATGCCGAGTGAGATGTTCGAGAACCCCATCGCGTAAATCATGCCGCTGGTAAACCGGTAAAGGAGATCCTTTTCGCGCCGGTCAGCCGGGTTGTCGCGCGAAAACGTATACTTCTCCGGCACGAACAAATCCTCTACCCGATAACTGTCACTCCCAGTGCCGCGCAGGCCGATGACCTGCCAGTTGTCGATGATCTCAGCGCTCCCTTTTGGGAACAACACAGTGCGGACATGCTGCCGCCCGTTCGGATTGAGGCGTGGCGCGCCGTCCGGTTCGAAGACTGGCACATGCGCGCCGAGCCAGGTCGCATGCCGGCTGCCAGTCGCAAAGCCCCAACGGCCGGTGATGCGAATGCCGCCGTCGGCAGCAACGCCGCGGCCGGCGCCGGGCAGATCGGGACCCCAGGCGAGGATGCCGCGTGACGCCCCAAAGACTTCGCGCGCGACCGCCGGGTCGAGATAGGCCGCGGACATCGAGCAGCCCGAATTTTGGCCGAGTGACCACGCTGTACTGGGCTCGGCCCTGGCGATCTCCTCGACGACCTGAACGTAATCCAGCGGGCGGAGCTCGCTGCCGCCGAGCGAGCGGGGTAACAGCATGCGGAAGAAACCGGCCTCGATCAGCGCCTCGACGACCCGATCCGGTAGCTCGCGGCGCGCTTCGATCTCGTCCGCCGCCTCTTTCAGCATCGGCGCCAGACTACGCGCCCGCTCCAGGTAGTCGCAGCCGCGCATCTTGGCGCGGTCAAGTTCGATAAGCGTCGCCATTTTCTTCTCCCGCGGTACGGGACCAAAATACATCGAGAACCGGTCACGCAGCGATGATTTCCGTGCACACCCGCGACCGAGCCCGCTGCGGGGCACGCCTCACGCGACGAGGGGGCGCCAAAATCTCCGTGTCAGCAGCATCGCCAAGATTCCCTCCACGCCGATCGCTGCGGTCGCCCAAGCCGCGCCAACAAACCCAGCGAGCAGACCCAAATGAATAAAGCCGATCATCCCGATGCCGATGCACACTGACAACACCCCGTAAATCCGACTGCGCATCGCGGCCGGAGCGGCGAGATAGACGAGTGTCGCCTGCATGATGCTGAAGCCGGCATTGGCGAAACCGGTCATCAACAATACGGTGCCGGCGGGCACTGGATGCGCCATCAATGCGAAGGCCGGCAGCATCGTGAGATAAGCCATCACCCCGCCGACATAGACCCGCCCGAAGACCGGCGGTTTGGCGAAGAGAGCGATCAAAATCGCGCCGCAGAACGCGCCGACCCCGTCCATGCTGGCGAGGACACCAATGCCGGCGGCGCCGAGACCCAGATGGTCCTGGCCGATCACCGGGATCATGCTCGTGAAGGGCCAGCCAAAGGTGTTGTAGATGACGGTTATGACCAACGTCCCGACAAGCCTGCGGTCCTGTCGCGCGAGGAGCAAGCCTTCAATCATCCGTTCAACGACGCCGTCGGCCGGGGAAGGGCCGGCGCTATTGCGGTGCTGGATCCTGACCGCAGCGATTACCGCGACGGCATAGCCGATGACGCTCACGAGAAAGGCGCCACCGATCCCTACGGTGGCGAGCAATATGCCGCCCAAGGTCGGGCCGAGCATGCGGCTCGCATTGTTGGCGCCGACATCGAGCGCCATCGCAGCGCTCATGCGGTCCGGCCCGACGACCTCGCCGATCATCGTACGGCGGACAGGGTTGTCGGTCGTCCACGCGATGCCGTTGAGAAAACTGGCGAGCGCCACGTGCCACACTTCGAGCGTGTCGGTCCACGCGAGTAGCGCGAGGATCAGAGAGCTCAACAGCATCGAAATCAGCACGACGACAAGCGCGGTGCGCCGTTCGAGGCGCTCGGCCACGGCGCCGATGACGGCGCCAAACAGCGCCATCGGCAGCATCCGCAACATCGTCAATAGAGCGACGATGAAGGGCGACCCGGAGCGCTGATAAGCGAACACCGCGACCGCCAACATTTCGAGCCAGCGCACCGCGAACACGACAACACCGACGAGCCAAAGTCGGCGAAAATCTAATTCGTCGAAGAGCCACGCCCGCGCCGCAGTTCGAAGCGCTGTCGCGATCACGGGACAGCCTCGAGTGCTCCCCTAATGAGAACGGGCCGCGCTTTTTTATCCGTATGCACTCTTCCCCTCGGGCGGCTTGCGCCAAAATCAGGACAGTGGGCGGGCAAACTACTCCGACGCACACCCATCAGCTTGCTACAACCTCTGCAGGTCTGACATGCGCCCGGGCGGCCCAAGCCTCCTGCGTTGATTTGAATCATCGTTAAACGGAGGCGTTTGCAGCAAGATTGCGCTGCGCTGGTCATCGCGCAAAGATAGATACTGAAGGAGGCTCACATCGGGACAGAAGTCGAACTCAAGCTTTTGGCTCGGCCGGAGGATCTCCCGGCAATAAAACAGGCGCTCGTCGCAATGAAGCCGGGTTCGGCGAGCTCGCAAGAGCAGCTGATCAGCACCTACTACGACACACCAGATTTGGTGCTGAAGCAGCAAGCAATGACGCTGCGCGTCCGCGAGCGGGGCGGGGAATTCATTCAGACCGTAAAGACAGGCGATCTCGGCGCGGGCGAAATTCTTTCCCGCGGCGAATGGGAGGATCGTGTCGTCGATTATCGCCCCGACCTAACGGCGGAGCAGAGCGGTCCGCACTTGCCTCGGGGACTAGCAGAGAATCTACGCCCCGTTTTTGTCACCGATGTGATGCGGACGGCATACGAGGTCGAGCCCGCGCCGGGGACGGAAATCGAAGCCGCTGTCGACAAGGGTGAGATCAAGGAGGCAGACGGCGACAAGACGGAACCGGTCAGCGAAGTCGAGCTCGAGCTCAAGCGGGGAGATGCCGCGGCGCTTTACGACCTTGCGCTAAAGCTGCTGGGCGTGGCGCCGCTCCGCATCGAACTCCGCAGCAAATCGGAAAGAGGTTATCGTCTGGTCGATCGGGGCGAGCCGTTCCCGGCGGCTGTCCATGCCGCACCGGTAGCGCTCGATCCCGAGATGACGGTTGGAAACGCTCTACAAAAAATCGCCCGCAGCTGCTTCGCACAATTAATTCGCAACGAAGCGGCGGTGCTCGCAGATGAACCGGAAGGCGTTCACCAGATGCGGGTAGCCCTGCGGCGAGTCCGCTCGGCGGTCTCCTCTCTGAAAGGCCAGCTTCCTGCCGAAGATCACGACTGGATGACCGAGCAACTGCGATGGCTCGGCAGTACCCTCGGCGCTGCCCGCAATCTCGACGTTTTCGCAATCGAGTTGCTCCCGGCGGCGCGCGGCGGACTGCCGGATGAGCCGGGCTGGGACGATGTCGCCACGACGCTGGTGCGATTGCGCCAGCAAGCATATCGCGAGGTGAAAGACGCGATCGCCTCTAGGCGATATACCGAGACGGTTCTACAACTGTTGCGATGGTTCGAAGGGCAAGATCGGCACGAACACCCGGTCGGGAAAGACGGGGACGCGGCAGCCGCCTCGATTGGTACTGTTGCGGCGGGGGTTCTCGATCGGCGCCGGCGGAGGATACGCAAACGCAGCAAAGGCTTCGGGCGACTGACCCCGCCCGAGCGGCACAAATTGCGTATCGCCGCAAAAAAACTCCGTTACACGACCGAACTCTTCGGCACCCTCTACAGCGGCGATCGCCTGCACAGTTTTCTAAACTATCTAAAACGCGTGCAGGGCAGTCTCGGCTATGCCAACGACGTGCGGGTTGCGCACGAATTCGTGCCTGACCTCTTTGCGCGGACCCAGCCCGGAAATTCCGCCATTCACGCTTGGATCACGCTTCTCGAATGGCACGATCAATTGCTCGCGCGGGACGAGCGCAGGCTGCGCAAGCAGGTGGAGCGGCTGAGGGGAGCGAGCCCGTTCTGGCGAGCGTAGGATTTGGAAGTGGCGAGAGCGGCTTCAATCGCCGTTCTCTTGCTCGAGAGCCTCGGCCGCGACGAGCCAATCGGCTTCCGCCCGCTCGATCATTCGGACGAGGTCGGCGCGCCGTTTGAGCGCCTCAGAGAGTGCCGCCCCGTCACCCGGCGGATCTTGCGGCCCCGCCAGAGCGCGATCGAGCGCGTCTCGTTCCTTTGTCAGACGGGCGATCATCTCCTCTGCGCGACGCGCGTTCTGCCGCAACGGCTCAAGTTCGCGGCGTCGTTCGGCGGCGATGCGCCGTGCGACCCGTCGGGTGTCCGCAACCGACCCGTTCGAACGCCGACCGTTCGCCGGATCGTAGCCGTCGAGCAATTGACGTTCGTAATCGTCGAGATCGCCGTCGAACGGTCTGGCAGTGCCCTCCGCTACGAGCCAAAGCCGCTCGGCCACCAGCTCGATCAGGTGGCGATCATGGCTCACCAGCACCACTGCGCCGGGAAAGTCGTTGATTGCCTCGACGAGCGCTTCACGGGTCTCGATGTCGAGGTGATTGGTCGGTTCGTCGAGGAGCAGCAACCCGGGCGCGTCATGCGTCACAAGCGCTAGGTTTAACCGAGCCTTTTCGCCGCCCGACAGGTTCTTGACCGCGACAAACGCTTTCTCCTGGCCGAAGCCGAACCTGCCGAGCCGCGCTCGAACCGCCTCCGGTGTCGCGTCGCGCATCAGAGCCGCGAGGTGGTCGAACGCGGAAGCCTCCGGCTCCATCTCCTCTATCTGGTGCTGCGCAAAATAGCCGCTCGTGAGCTTGGGGGACCGAGTCACCTGCCCGGCCATTGGCGCCAGGCGCCCGGCCAGCAGGCGCGCCAACGTCGTCTTGCCGTTCCCGTTGGCGCCGATCAGCGCGATCCGATCATCGGGGTCGAGCCGCAGATCGAGCCGCGATAGCACCGGCGTTCCGGGCTCATAGCCAACCGCGGCACGGTCGATTGCAATCAGCGGCGGGCTCAGACGCGGCGGATCTGGGAAGGAAATCCGCGGCGGCGCTTCCTCCGTCGGGAGCACGATCGGTTCGAGCCGCGCCAGCGCTTTGAGCCGGCTCTGCGCCTGCCGGGCTTTTGATGCCTTGTAGCGAAAGCGGTCGACAAAGGCCTGCATCCGTTGGCGTTGCAACACCTGCTGCCGCGCCAACGCCTCGCTACGTCGCGCCGCCTCGGTGCGGGCGCGCAGATAGGCGTCAAAGCCGCCGGAATAGGCCGTCAGTTTCCCGTGTTGGAGATGCAACGTGACATTCGTCACCGCATTGAGGAAGCGCCGATCATGGCTGACGAGGATCAAGGTGCGGCGATAATTGCGCAGGAACCGTTCCAGCCACAGCGCCGCTTCGAGGTCGAGATGATTGGTCGGCTCGTCGAGGAGCAGCAGGTCGGGCTCGGCAAAGAGGAGTGCCGCGAGCGCGACACGCATCCGCCAGCCGCCCGACAAACCGCCGACGGGCCGCTGCTGCATCACATCGTCGAGACCGAGCCCGGCCAGAATGCGCGCCGCTCGGCTCGGCGCCGAATGGGCATCGATTTCGGTGAGGCGTGTCTCGATCTCGGCGGCGCGCAGCGGCTCCGGCCCCGCTTCCCGCTCCGTAAGGAGGTCGGCCCGCTCGGTGTCGGCGGCGAGCACGACTTCGAGCGAACTCGCCTCTCCGCCGGGCGCTTCTTGGGCAAGAAAACCGATGCGGTGCCCGCGCGGCAATTCGAACGCTCCGCCATCCGGTTGCAGGGCGCCGCGAATCAGGTCGAGCAATGTCGATTTGCCGGCTCCGTTGCGGCCGACGAGCCCGACCTTGCTGCCCTCGGCGATTTGCGCGCTGGCCTGGTCGAGCAGGACCAGTCCGTCAATGCGGTATGTCACGCCGGAAAGTGTCAGCATCAGAACCTATTATCACATCCCGGCCGTAACGCGCGATGAGCAGAGCGGGTAAGATACGGGTCGGGATCTCCGGCTGGAATTACCGCGGATGGCGCGGGAGTTTTTATCCGCGCGGCCTGCCTCACTCGGACGAGCTCTTCTATGCCAGCCGCGAGGTCGAGACGATCGAGATCAACGGCACGCATTATTCGCTGCAGCGCCCCGACTCTTTCGCGAAATGGTATGACGAAACGCCGGAAGACTTTGTGTTCGCGGTCAAGGGCAGCCGCTTTATCACGCACCTCAAGCAGCTGCGCGACATCGAGACGCCGCTCGCCAATTTCTTCGCGTCGGGGGTGCTGCGCCTGGACGAGAAACTAGGGCCATTTTTGTGGCAGTTCCCGCCGCGATTCCGATTTGACGCGGAGCGTCTCGAACATTTTTTCTCATTACTCCCGCGAGACACGGAGGCGGCCGCCGCTATCGCCGAGAGGCACGACCAACGTCTGGCCGGCCGCGCCTTTACGCGCGTCGAGCGTAAACAGAAATTGCGACATGCCGTCGAAATCCGCCACTCGAGCTTTCTCGAACCCACTTTCATCGCGCTATTGCAACAACACGAGATGGCACTTGTCTTCGCCGACTCGGTCGCGTGGCCCTATGCCGAGGACGTCACAAGCGATTTCGTCTATCTGCGCCTGCATGGCTCCGAGGAGCTCTACGCGAGCGGCTATTCGGACGAGGCGCTCGATGATTGGGCGGCGCGGATCAAGCTCTGGGCCAAAGGGCTGGAGCCCAACGACGCCCGTCTGACCGCCCCCGGCTCGAAGCCGAGCCGCTGTGGCGCCCGCGATGTTTTCGTCTATTTCGACAACGACGCGAAGGTCCGCGCGCCATTCGACGCGCGTGCGCTGCGCGCAAAGCTGGCAGACCACTCTTAGCCTGTTCCTCCTGTTTTTTCAGGACAAGATCAGGATCTCTCTTAATTCGCCATCATTGATCCGCCCATCGTGCTCGTCTCCCCGGCGGAAGCCGGGGTCCATTTTTTCTACCGCATTGGCGGGGCATCGTTGGCGAGCCATTACGATCGCTCAAGAAGTCCGAAATACGGCGCTAATGGGTCCCGGCTTTCGCCGGGACGACCGGTGATTTTGCATCTGGGGATTTGACCATGCGAATTTGGCAATTTAACGATCGTCCTCTCGGAGATGCCGGCTGGTTGCAATTTCGCCCCGCTTGCGCAAGCCTTGCTGCGGATTTGAGGAGACGCCGCCCATGACCACCCGCCCGCCGGCCGAGATCGGCATGACCCTCGACGAGGTCGACACCCCCGCCCTGATCGTCGATCTCGACGCGTTCGAGCGCAATCTGCGCCGCTTGCCCGAGCGCATCAACGGCACGAGTGTCCACGCGCGACCGCATGCCAAGACCCACAAATGCCCGGTCATCGCATTGAAGCAGATCGCGCTCGGCGCGGTCGGCGTCTGCGTGCAGAAGGTCAGCGAGGCCGAGGCGATGGTCCAGGGCGGGGTCTCGGACGTGCTCGTCACAAACGAGGTCGTCGGGCGGCAGAAATTGCGCCGGCTCGCCGCGCTGGCGCATATCGCCCGCGTCGGCGTGTGCGCCGACGACCCGAGCCAAATCCGCGCGCTCGACGAGGCGGCAGGCGAGGCCGGGGTCACGCTTCCGGTCTATGTCGAGGTCAATATGGGCGGCAACCGCTGCGGCGTCGAGCCGGGCGAGCCGGCGCTCGCGCTGGCGCGGCAGATCGGCCAAGCGCCGCACCTCACCTTTG
>Ga0126371_10002046_pt1 | contig 17263 bp, 18 predicted proteins | sample PanSoiMetaPlot_4_FD_110145 | JGI IMG/M metagenome (GOLD analysis project Ga0126371, IMG submission 110145) | Tropical forest soil microbial communities from Panama - MetaG Plot_4 | ecosystem: Environmental > Terrestrial > Soil > Tropical forest > Bulk soil | place: Panama | collected 2016-02-17 | reverse complement strand
TCCCTACGCCGGTATGAACCGGATCAGGTTCGAAGGATTTCCGCGCTGCAGGTTCGTCGGTGACGAACGAGCCCAGCGGTTTCTCAGCCCCTTGCCGGGGATCTCCCTGGAATTGACAGATGATGTAGCCAATCGGCGGCGGCCGTCAAGGCGCCGCTCCATGGCGACCGTGGCGGCCCTCTGCTAAGAATTGACGCAACGCGGGCTGGCGAGGTCGGCCGGGCATGGGACGCAGGATTCAGGTGGCGCGCTCGATCGTGGCGCTCGACCGCGCGCTCGTGCGGCTCAAGCGCGCCGGCAAGGTCGCGCTGGTTCCCACCATGGGCGCGCTGCATAAGGGCCATGTCGCCCTCATCCGGCAGGCACGCCGGCGCGCGCCGCGGGTCATCGTGTCGATCTTCGTCAATCCGACGCAGTTCGCACCGCACGAGGATTTTGCGAGCTATCCCCGCACCTTCGATCGCGACCTCGCGGTCCTCTCCAGCCTCGACGTCGACCTCGTCTGGGCGCCGACCGTCGACGTGATGTATCCGCGCGGGTTTGCCATCAAGATCGTGCCGGAAGGCGCCGCCGCCGCCGGGCTCGAGGACAAGTTTCGCCCGCATTTCTTCGCCGGTGTCGCGACCGTCGTCGCCAAGCTGTTCGTGCAATGCCGGCCTGATGTCGCGGCGTTCGGCGAGAAGGATTTTCAGCAGCTCAAGGTCGTCACCCGAATGGCGCGCGATCTCGACCTGCCGGTGCGCATCATCGGCGTGCCGACCGTGCGCGAGGCCGACGGTCTCGCGCTGTCGTCGCGCAATGTGCGCCTCTCGCCGGACGAGCGCGCGCGGGCGCCGACCCTGCATCGCGTATTGGTCGAATGTGCCGAGCGGATTGCGGCGGGCGACGCGATTGCGGCCGTCATGGCGCAGGGCCGGCAGACGCTGGAGCAGGCCGGCTTTGCGGTCGACTACCTCGAAGCGCGTCACGCCGAGACGCTGATGCCGGTCGCCGCGGTCGCCGACGGGCCGATCCGGCTTCTCGTCGCGGCGCGCCTCGGCGAGACGCGGCTGATCGACAATATCGGAGCATGATCTCATGACTGAGCCCCTCCCCGATGCGAGCGTCCGGGCCGCCTTCGTGCGCACCATGGCGGCCTACAATGCCGAGATGAACCGCCGCATCTTTGCGGCCGCCGCGCGCCTGCCCGACGCCGAGCGGCGGCGCCTGCGCGGCGCCTTCTGGGGCTCGATTCACGGCACCCTGTGTCACCTGCTGTGGGGCGATCGGATGTGGATGTCGCGCTTCGACGGCTGGCCCAAGCCGACCGTGATGCAGAAGGACAGCGCCGGACTGGTCGCGGACTTCGCCGAGCTGCATCGGTTGCGCACCGAGGCCGACGAAAAGATATCCGCATGGGCGGGCAGTATCGACGAGGCCTGGCTCGCCGGCGACATGGTCTGGTTCAGCCAGTCGGCGCAAAAGGAGATGCGCCAGCCGCGCGCCTTCCTGGTCACCCATTTCTTCAATCACCAGACGCACCACCGCGGCCAGGCGCACGCGCTGATCACCGCCGCCGGCGAGCACACCGGGGACACCGACCTCTTTCTCGTGGTGTGACGCGGCAAGGAGCGCTTTTGCCGGGGTCTGTGCTACCGCAAGGGCCCTCGCGGCACCCATTCGACCGCCAGCCGCTGGCCGGCGGTGATCTGCGCGGGCGTCATCTTGCTCGCTTCGGCGTCGCGCAGCCGGAGGAAATATTCGCGGAAGTGCCGCGGCGCACGCGCCGCCGCGAGGTTGAGCCACATGTAGGCGATCACCCCGTCCTGCTGCGCGCCCAGCCCTTTGTCGTAGGCGAGACCGAGCAGATATTGACCGGTGGGATCGCCCCGCTCCGCGGCGCTCGTGTAGTAGACGAACGCCATCTCGTAGGACTGCGGCACCCCGAGCCCGTGCTCATATTTGTATCCGAGATACGCCTCCGCATGCGCCGAGAGCGACCGAACGGCCGGTGCGGGCGCCCGCTTCGCAATGACGCGGTCGAGGCGTTGGCGGTCCGGCACGCCGAACAGGTCGGCGCTGCGCGCGCCTGACGCGGCGCAGATCCAGATGGTCGCCGCGGCGGCAATCAACGTCATGGCGGTCCGCATTCTTCGTCCTCCTGCAGCGATGGCGTACACCGGTCTCGACCTCGCGACTCCGTCCCGCTTCCGCCGGCGAAAGTCTAGAGCAACGACGCGGCCGGCAGGACCGCCCCGAGCAACCACGCGAGCCAGATCGCCGGCGCGAAGAAAAGCCCGAACGGCAGCTTGGTCGTCGCGCGCAACGCTCGCCCATCGCGAAAGTATCGCACCGCACACACCGCCAGCGCCGACAACGCCGCGATCTCGATCGCGACCGGGATGGTCGCCCAATCGAGCCATACGCCGGCAACGCCCGCGAGCTTCACGTCCCCGAGGCCGAGGCCTTCCTGGCCGCGAACGCGGCGATAGAGCGCCCGCAGGCTCCAGAACGCGATCGCCAGCCCCGCGCCGCGCACCGCCGCAATCCCAAGGGCCGGCATGACCGCATCGCTCCCCTGCAACGCGGCGTGCACGCATCCGAGCGCCAACGCGGCGGCGCTGAGTTCGTCCGGGATGATGAAGCGCCGCGCATCGATCGCCGCGATCGCGACCATCAGCAGCGCGAGCCCTGCGCCAGCCGCCCCGCGCGCGTCGGGGACCACGATCAGGCTCGCGGCAACACCCGCGGCCGCCGCGACGCCGGTTGCGATCGCGTCCGGCGTTGCGACGCCGGCCAGGACCCGCGCATTCAAGCTGGACCAGCGCGCCAGCATTTCCGATCTCCGCCTCATGCGGCCGCCCGGGCCGTTCGCCTCGATCCCCGACGCCACTAGTGAGCCCGCGGCGGCGTCGGCACATTGGTCGGCACCGCGCCGATGGTCCCGCGCAGCTTGGTGCGCAGTTCCTCGGCGAGGAAATGGGCGTCGACGGCGTCGCGAATGATCTGCGGCCGAATGAAGATGATGAGCTCGGTACGATTGATCGTCTTGGTCTGGTGCGAGAACGCGTCGCCGATCTTGGGGATGCTGTCGAGGATCGGAATGCCGGCGCGGTCGAGCTCGGTCTGCTCCTGGATCAGTCCGGCGAGCAGCACGGTCTGGCCGCTCGCGACCGAGATCGAGCTCTTTACCTTGCGTTCCGTGACCGTCGGCGTCAGTGAGCCGGCCGAGCCGGCCGCGACCTGGCTGATCTCCTGCTCGATCTCGAGCTGGACGTTGCCGTTGACGCTCACGCGCGGGACCACGCGGAGAATGATGCCGGTGTTGCGATAGTCGATCGAGTTGATGACCGTGTTGCTGGTGGCGGTCGCCGCATTGAGCACGCTGCCGGTGCCGGTCGAGATCGGGATCTCGCTGCCGACCGTGAGCGTCGCGAGCTGATTGTTGATGACGACGAGCGACGGGTTCGACAGCACCTTGACGTCGGTGATCCCGTGCAGCGCATCGAGGATGAGGTGCGGATCGAGCTCGCTGCCGATCAAGAGATTGAAGCCCGGAAAGGCGCGGGTGAGGAATGGGGTGATGGGGATGCCGTTCGTGACGGTCGGAGCCACGGACGGCGGCGAGGATGGAAGGTTGAGCGCCGAGCCGCGGTCCGCCGGCAGGCCGATCTGCTGGCTCTGCAGGAAGAACTGAACGCCGTAGCTCAGGCTGTTGTTGAGCGTGACCTCGGCGACCGTCGCATCAATGCCGACCTGCAATTGCGGCTGGTCGAGCTGGCGCAGCGTCTGCTCGATGATCCGGTAGTTGTCCGTGCTGGCGTAGATGAGGAGCGAATTGGTGGCAGTGTCCGGCGTGATCCGCACGCCTTCGAGAACCGGCTGATTGCCGCCCGCTCCGCCGCCCCCGCCGAGATCGACGTTCTGCTCGCCGCCGCCGCCGCCGCGGGCGGTCGCGCCGAGCGTGCTCGGCGAGCTGCCGAAGCCGCCGCCCGCGCCGCCGCCGCGCGAGCCGGTGCCGCCGCCTGTGTTGCTGCCGAAGCCGGTGTTGCTGCCGAAACCGCCGGTGCCGGTCGACGATTGCCCATCGCCGCCGCCTTGGCCGCCGAACGCGCCGCCGCGGCTCGTGCTGGTCGACAGACCACCCGTGGGCGAGAGCTGGCTGGTCGCCGTATCGAGGCCGCCGCCCCCGCCGCCGACGAACGCCGCCGTGAGCACCCGCGCCATCTGCCGCGCTTCGCCGTATTTCACCCGGTAGACATGCACGCCGATCCGCGCCGTGTCGGCGGCGTCGAGACGCTTGATCCAGGTCTCCGCGGCCCGCAGGAGGTCCGGCTTGCGGGTGACGACCAGGATCCCGTTCATCCGCGCGACCAGCTGGAACTTGATGACGTTCTGATTGAGCCCGCCCTCCTTCGAGTCCATGATTTTTTCGAGCTCGGCGATCACCGGCTCCGGACTGCTGTACTGCACCGGGAAGATCCCGACCGACTGCCCCCGCATCCAGTCGACGTCGAAGGCGAGCACGGTTTCGATCGCGGCGCGGCGTTCGGCGCCGCTGCCCTGGATCAGCAGCATGTTGCGCGACGTATCGGCGCGCACCGTGCCCGGCTTGGTCGCGAAGCTGTCGAGCAGCTTGGTCAGCGTCGCGGCGGAGACGTATTGCAGCGGGACGACGGAGATTCCGTATCCGGGCTCGGCGCGCGCGGCCCGGGAGTCGATATTGCCGCCGCCGACCGCGTCGCCCTGCGGCACCAGGCGATATCCGATGGTGTCGCGGACCAGGACGACGCCGCTCAGGCGCAACGCGTTTTCCAGCACGAACAGGAGATCGGACTTCGGCACGGGCCGGCCCGACGAGAGGCTGACGGTGCCCTGCACGCGCGGATCGATGGTGTAGCCGACGCCGAGGATGTCGCCGAGCACCACCTTCGCGACCGAGGCAACGGGCGTGTTCTCGAAGTTGAGCTCGTAGCCTTCGCCGCTCGCGGCCTGCTCCTGCTTCGGGGCCTCGATCGCCGGCACGACCACGCCCGTATACACCTGCGGCTTGGCCGCCACGCCGCCGGCCTGCTGCGTCGCGCCGCCCCCCTGCGGAAAACGCGGAAGCAGATCGATGTTGCGGATCTTGTCGAAAACGTCGGGAGTGCGCGGCTCTTCTTGCGGAATCCCGGCGCATGCCGTCAGCGCCGCGGCGGCCAGCACGATTACCATGTTTCTGTATCGGCCGCTAAGCGATCGACGCACGGATTTCCACATGACGTTCGGTACCACTCCGCTGTGACGCCCCCAATATCGTGCTTCGCGGCCGAGGCGCCGCGAGCGGTCACAACCCACCCTAATCGCAGCGAGTCCCGCGCACCCCTCCAGTGCCACGGGGTGAAACCCGTAAGTGCCCGAATGATAGGCGCTTTTGCGACCGCTTGGAAGCCCGCCCACGAACGGGGTGTTGACTTATCCGCCGCCGCGATCGGGTTCCAACGCGCTGATGCCTATAGCCAAATCGCGACGAAGCGAATGTGACAGGTGGGCCGCTACGGCGCCGCCGGGATGCACATCGAGGGTATGGTGTGTTCCGCGCGCCACGCTGCGGAGCCGATCAAGCGGTATTTCGATTGACTGCACACGACGCGTTGCACACGACGCGCGGCTGGCGCGATGTGCTCCACCGTCGAAAACACCGCTTGGGGCGCATCTCTCCGCCTTTGGCCAGCCACGCGATGGCCGAAGCATTGAAAGGGCCTCGGCCACCGATTTTCAAATCGCCCTCATTGGCGCTGGTGCGCCGCAACCGCGGCGCCAGTCGGCCGCTCAGTGCGGATCGTCCTCGATCGGCGGGATCTCTGCCTTGATCTTCGACACTGTGTAACGCCGGGCATCGAGCGTCCACGCGGAATCGATCGCCGAATGCTTGGCGCCCGCAAACGGCAGATTGAGCGTCAAGTTGGAGACATAGAGCGTCTTGCCGTCCAGGCTGAACGCGAGGCTCGCCGGAAACAACAGACCCTTCGCGATTCCGTCGTCGATGCCATCGAAGTCGCCGAGCTTCGCGATCACCTTGCCGGTCTTGTCGATGACGACGATCTCGTCCTCCTGGTTGGCGCAGATCCAGATGTTGTCGTGGCGATCGATTGCTATTCCGTCCGGCGCATTGATGCCGGTGATGAAGATCGACGGAGTGCCCGCCGTCCCGCCGCTGTTCACCGGGATCTGGATGATCTGATGGGTGGCCGTGTTGGCGACGAAAAGCGTGTTGCCGGCCTTGTTGAACGCGACGCCGTTCGCACCGAACGGCGGCGTCAGGTCGACGGGCGGATTGCCGACGCCGAAGTCGGGCTTGAGCAACGGGCTGCTGCTCCACATGGTCGGCGTGCCCCCGAATGGGCCGGTCTTCCAGATCACGCCGTTAAAGGAATCCGAGATGTAGACGTTTCCGGCCTTGTCGAACGTGAGCGCATTGAGGCCCGAGCCGGGTATGGCCGCCGTGAGGAAGGGCGATGAAGCGCCGGTATGGGGATTCACGTTCAGCACCTGGCCGGCGCCGAAATCGAGAACCAGAAGGTGGCCGGTCACGGGGTTGAAGGCGAGCCCCAGCGGATGCGGGCTCGAATTGGCGATCGTGACCTTGCGCACCAGGCTGCCATCCGGTCGGATGACGAACAGCACCGCGTTGCCGGGGACCTCGCCGTTGAAATTGAAGCCAAAACTCGGCACATAGATATTCCCGTCGGGACCGACCGTCAGCCCTTCGACGCTGCTCGGAACGCCCGGCGTGACGTCGGGCAGCACCGTCAAGATGTCCACCTTGCCGCGATCCCATGCATTGGCGACAGGTGCCGCGGCTAGAACGCCGAGCACAACAGCGGCAGACCAGAATCTCGCCATGTTTCTCCTCCCTGACATAGACTTTGTTGACCCGGAGAGCCCCGGGCTGGCGGCGCAGTGTTGAACAAATTGCGGTGGCGGTCTATGGCCGCGCGGGCGGGCTTCGCGAGCCCGTTACATTGCCCCGGTAGGCCCTTGCCCCGGAGTTTTGGCGGCGCCGCGGCCCGAAAAGCCTTACCGGGAACCGCCGGGGCGGCGCGCGAACGACAGCGAAAACGACCGAGAACAAGAATGGAAAACGGCCCCTGTGGCGCTATACTGGGGTCGGCCCGGACCTCGCCATGACGATTGATCTTGCTAGCGAATTTGCCAGCTACCTGCGCGGCAAGAACAATGTTGCCGACGACGCCACATTGCTCGACACCTCGCCGATGCAGGAGGAAAGGACGCTCCGCCAGATTTGGGAGCTCTCCGAGCTGTCCGCCAACGACTTTGCGGACGAAGTGTCCCGATATTTCGAGGTGCCCCGGGTCGTGTTGGCGGATCTGCTGGCGGCACCCGCGCTGGTGAAACACTTCTCGCGCCGGTTTCTGCGTGAGATGACGGTGTTTCCCTATCAATCGGCGGACGGGACGCCGCTGCTTGCGGTGGCCGATCCGAGCGATTCCGCGGCAGTCCGCGCCGCCGCCATCGTGCTCGGCGGCGACATCCATATCAAGGTTGCGTCGTTCGAGGACATCGCGACCGTCCTCAATCAGCGGCTCGGCGAGGAGGACGTTGCGGCGCCGGACGGCGGCGAGCGCGCGAGCGAGGTCGGCGACGACATCGAGAGCCTGCGCGACCTCGCGAGCGGCGCGCCCGTCGTGCGCGCCGTCAACGACATGCTCGAAAAGGCGGTCGAGCTGCGGGCGAGCGACATCCACATCGAGCCGTTCCGCACCGGCCTCGTCGTGCGCATGCGGGTCGACGGACTGTTGCGCGCGATCCTGACCCCGCCGGGCGTCCTGCCGCAGGCCATCATCTCCCGCATCAAGATCCTTGCCGGCCTCAATATCGCCGAGCGCCGATTGCCCCAGGACGGCGCGGCGCGAATACGGATCGCGCGTTCGGAGATCGACGCCCGCGTCGCTATCATGCCGACGCAGCACGGCGAGTCGGCCGTCATTCGTCTCCTGCCGAAGGAGCGCAGCCTCCTCGTGATCGAGAGGCTCGGTTTCTCGCCTCCCGACGAGGCCAAGCTGCGCGAGCTGCTCGCGCTTCCGCACGGCATGATCGTCGTCACCGGCCCGACCGGCAGCGGCAAGACCACCACCCTCGCGACCGTCCTGTCGATCCTCAACGAGCCGACGCGAAAGATCCTCACCATCGAGGACCCGGTCGAGTACGAGATCCAGGGCGTCAACCAGACCCAGGCCAAGCCCGCCATCGGGCTCACCTTCGCCAACGCGCTGCGCGCCTTCGTCCGTCAGGACCCCGACGTGATCATGGTCGGCGAAATCCGCGATCCCGAAACCGCGCAGATCGCCATCCACGCCGCCCTGACCGGCCACCTGGTCCTCACCACGCTGCACACCGAGACCGCCGCGGCGGCGGTGCCGCGCCTGCTCGATCTCGGGGTCGAGGGCTTCCTCCTCAAGTCGACGCTGCGCGCCGTCATCGCCCAGCGGCTGGTGCGGCAGCTGTGCGACCGGTGCAAGACCAGGCGGACGCTGACGGCGGCGGATTTCGCCGCCGACCCGCGCTACCGCGCGGTCGGCCTCAACATCGGCGAGGGCATCTTCGAGCCGGGACGGTGCGAGCGCTGCGGCGGCACTGGCTACCGCGGCCGGGTCGGCGTGTTCGAGGTGCTGCAGATCACCGAGGAGGTTCGCCGGCTGATCGGCGCGCACACCGACTCGGTCTCGCTCGATCAGGCGGCGATCTCGGCCGGGATGACCACCATGGTCGACGACGGCGCGGCGAAATGCCGGTCCGGGATGACCTCGCCCGCGGAAGTGCTCCGCGTCACCACGATACGGTGAGGCGATGCAGACCTTTCGCTACCGCGCGATGACCCAGACCGGCGAGCTCGTCAACGGCTCGATCTCGGCGCCGAGCGCCTCGGAAGTCGCCCATCGGATCGAATATCTCGGCCTCGTTCCGATCGAGACGGTCGCCGAGGAAGGCGCAGCCGCGGTATCGCGCGCGACCTTCGCGGTCTTCAACCGGGCGCGCCCCGAGGACGTGACCATCTTCACCCGCGACCTTGCGCTGCTGCTCAAGGCCGGCGCCCGCCTTGACGACGCGCTCGGTCTGCTCGCCGACGACCGGGACATCGGCCGGCTGCGCTCGATCGTGCAGAAGATCCGCGCCGGTATCCTGGCCGGCGAAAGCTTTGCCGAAGCGGTCGCCCAGCACCCGGCCCAGTTTCCGTCGATCTACGTCGCCCTGGTGCAGGTCGGCGAGACGTCGGGAAAGCTTCCGCACATTCTCGAAATGCTCGCCAGCGACCGTCTGCGGTCGGAAGCGTTGCGGCGCAAGGTTACCGATGCGCTGCAATATCCCGCGTTCCTGCTGTTCGCGGCGGGATGCGTGCTGATGTTCTTCATCCTGTTCGTGCTGCCGCAGTTCTCCTCGGTCTTGCGCGATTTCAACGCCAAAACCGACAGCATGATCAGCACGTTCATCGGTTTGTCGGAGTTCCTGCGCGCACACGACGTGCAGATCGTCCTGTTGTTGGCGGTCGTGCTGGTCGGCGGCTGGACCGCGCTGCGCCGGCCGGAGATTCGCGCCGCCGTGATCGGGCAGATCGCGCGAATACCGGGCGTCTCCTCGGTGTTCAGTTTCTACCGGACCGCTTTGTTTTGCCGCAATCTGGGCATCTTATTGGGCAGTGACGTCACACTGACGGCGACATTGCGGATCCTGGTTGACATCATGTCGGTCACGGGTAGAAAATCTCCGTGGCTTGCAACCGCTGATCGAGTGCGCCACGGCGGAAAGCTCTCCGACGCGCTCGCGGCTTCGGCCCTGTTGCCCGCAATGGCGGTCCGCATGCTGCGCATCGGCGAGGAGACGGGGCAGCTGCCGAGCCTGGCCGGGCGGGTTGCCGATTTCTACGAGGCCAAGTTGCAGCGCAGCCTCGATCGCATCGTAGCGATCGTCGGCCCGCTCGCCATCATCACGATCAGTGTCGTCGTCGGGGGCCTTATCGTTTCGGTCATGACTGCTTTGCTTTCGATCAGTCAAATCGTCAGTTGAGAACGGGAGGTTCAACATGGCACGGTCCGCAACTCGAAGCTCGGAAAACCAAACGTCGGTTGACGTCGCATCCCGCCGTTCGCGCCGCAAACGCGAGGGCGGCTTCACGCTGGTGGAAATGCTGGTGGTCATCACCATCATCGCCCTGATCATGTCGCTGGTCGGTCCACGGGTGCTCAACTACTTGAGCGAGTCGAAGGTCAAGGCCGCGAAGATCCAGATCCAGAGCTTCACAAGCGCGCTCGATCTGATGTACCTCGACACCGGACGCTACCCGTCCTCGGCGGAGGGACTGGACTCCCTGGTGAAGCCGGCCAACGGCATGACGGGATGGAACGGGCCGTATCTCAAGGGCGGCGCCGTGCCGACCGATCCGTGGGGCAAGCCCTATCTATATCGCTCGCCGGCGGAACGCAGCGTCTACGAGATCCTCTCGTACGGTTCCGACGGGCAGGAAGGCGGGACCGGGACGGCCGCGGATATCACGACGGCACACAATGACTAGCGCCTATCCCGGCGAAAGCCTCCCCCCGACGCGATCGGGGATGGACGCCGGTTCGCCGATCGGGATATGCGCCAAGACGGAAATCGAAGGCACGTTCCGCTTCCGTCGGAATGGAACGTGCGCGAGACGCGCCACGGCGGAGGAGGGATTCACGCTGCTCGAAATGGTCTGCGTCATCGCCCTCGTGGCGATGCTGGCCGCCATCCTTCTGCCGAACCTCTCCCATGAGACGTCACGTCCGCGGCTCGAGGCCTACGCGGTCGAGACGGCGGCGTTGCTCAAGTCGGACCGGACGGCGGCGATTCGACGTCGCGCGCCGATTTCGACACAGGTGGACGCGCAGGAGCGTCGGTTCCGCTCCGGATGGGACGGGCGGATGCTCGAAATCCCGGAGGACGTCACCGTTACCGCCATGCTGCCCGTGCGCTGCAACGACCGCCCTGCCCGCTCCACCGTGACGTTCTTTGCAACCGGGATGTCATGCGGGGGCGTTATCGTCCTCGCGCGACTCGGCGCGGCGTACGAGATTCGCGTGAACTGGCTGACCGGAGGCATCGAAATTGTGCCGCGCGCCGCGCCGTGAGACCGGCGGCAAGACCGCCGGGTTCACCATTCTCGAAGTGCTGGTCGCGATCGCGGTCACGGCCGTCGTGCTGGGCGCGATCGGCGCGGTCGTCTCGAGCACGACGCGCGGCGTTCGCTCGCTCGAGCAGCACGTCGTCCTGATGGAGACGGCGCGGTCCGTGATTGCCGGGCTGCGCTCGCGCGAGCCGCTGGCGGCGAGCGCGCTGTCCGGCCAGATGTACGGAAATCGCTGGCAGATCGGCGTGTCTCCGATGGCCGACGGCCCCATGCTGCCCGACTCCCAAACGACCTGGGTTCCGCAGATGGTCACGATCCGCGTCCAGTCGCCGTCCGGTGGCGCGATCGACGTCAAGACGGTGCGGCTTCAGCGAAGGCGGCAATGATGCGGCGCGAGGCAGCACCCATCGCGAGCCCATCCGGTGCGCGCCGGCGGCGCGCCGCGATGCGCGGTTTCACCCTCATCGAGGCGCTGGTGGCCACCGCCCTGATGGGCCTGATCCTGGCCGCGCTTGGGGCCATCACGTCGCAGTGGCTGCCGAACTGGAACCGGGGCATTGCCCGCGTCCAGCGCGCCGAGCTGATCAGCATCTCGCTTAATCGGCTCACCGCCGATATCCAGGCGGCGGAGTTCATCGCGCCGAGCCGCGGCAGCAAGTCGCCCCTGTTCGAAGGGACGGCGTCGTCGATCATCCTCGTGCGCTCCGCCATCGGCCCCGCGGCCGGGCCGGGACTGGAGATCGTGCGCATCGCCGAGACCATCGACGGCAACACGCAGGCCCTGGTCAGGTCGACCATGCGGTTCGTGCCCTTGGATCCGAATACGGTCCTCGCCGCGCAACTCAAATTCCTCAATCCGGTGGTGATGCTGCGCACGCCGTATCAGGTTTCGTTCGCCTATGCGGGCGCCGACGGAATCTGGAAAAACGCCTGGCAGAACGAGGCCCAGCTGCCGGCGGCGGTGCGCCTGACGGTGCGCGATGCCGCGACCCAGCAGGCGCTCTCGATCTCGACCTCCGCCTTGATCCACGTCGAGCTGCCGGCCTGCATCGTCGGGAAAAACAAGTCCGATTGCACCGGCCAGCAGCCGGGAGACGCCAATCAGCCGAGCGACAGCCCGCCGCCGCCCGCGCCCCGCATGCGGGGCGAGCTGCCGACGCAACGGGGCTTCCTGTGAGCGCGACCCCGCACCGCGCATCGAACGGCTCGCCGCATCGCCGCGGCGGCTTCATCATCGTCGCGGTGCTGTGGATCCTGATGGCGCTGGCGACGCTGGTGTCGGTCTATTCGATCTATGTCGGCAATTCGGCGCTGTCGCTCGCCGCCATGGACGACGGCGTTCAGATCGAGGCGCTCGTGCGCACGGGCCTCGAGCTCACCGCCTATCGGCTGACGGCGGCGACGGGCGGGACGCCGACCAACGGGACACAGACCAGCGGGACGCAGACCAACCGGACGCCGACCGGCGGAACGCCCCCCACGCATGGCGCGTTCCGGTTCCGCCTCGGCGCCGCGAACGTCGCCGTGTCCTATCTGACCGAGAACGCGCGAGTCGACCTCAATACCGCGCCCAAGGACATGCTCGCCGGACTCTTTGCCGCGCTCGGTGCCTCGAACGAGGAGGCGGATTGGAGCGCCGATCGCATCATCGGGTGGCGCACGTCTCCCAAACGCGGGCCGGACAGACCCGGGGTGGAGGGCGCCGAGGACCAGCTCTACCGCGCCGCCAATCTGGCCTATCTGCCGCGCGGGGGGCCGCTCGCGCATTTGAGCGAGCTCTGGCTCATCCATGGCCTCTCGCCGGCACTGATCATGCGCGCCATGCCGTTCGTGACGATCTACAGCGGTCAGGAGACGATCAATGTGTTCGATGCGCCGCCCGAGGTCATCGCCGCCCTGCCCGGCATGTCGCCGGCACGGCTGAACAGCTTTCTCAGCCGGCGGGACACGGTGCCGCACGACGCGGACGGTCTCGCTCTGCTGATCGGTTCCGACAATCAGGCCGGCGGCACCGTTGAGCCGAGCAAGGCGATGCGGGTGCGCGTCCAGATCGCCTTCGACAACGGCCGCAAAACCGCCTCGGAGGTGGTCATTCTCATCGGTAGCGACGCCGAACCCTATCGCATCCTGTCGTGGCGCGACGACGCGGACGCCGCGACCGATCAGCCGCAAACCGCGACGAGGCTCCGATGAAGTTCCTGCGGCCGATCGCCGACTTCTTCTCGCGCTGGATCGACTGCGTCGCAGCAACGATTGTCGCGATGGTCGACCGCTTCGGATCGGGGCGCGGCGTGCGGCTGATCGAGGAGGTCGAGGATACCTTCGCGGTCCAGGTGCTCGGCGACGGCAAGAAGTCCGACCTGCCCGCCGAGCGCATCCGCATCGCGAACGAATCCATCGTCGGCCCCCTCCCGCCGAACCTCGCGGCGGCCATGCGCGGCAGCCGCGCCGAGCTGGTGCTGCTGCCCTCGCGGTTCCTGTTTCGCCCGCTCGACCTGCCCAAGCGCGCCGCCGAATACCTCGACGGCATCGTCCGCGCGCAGATCGATCGCCTGACGCCGTGGAGCGCGAACGAGGCCGTCTACAGCTGGACGCCGCCGACCGACGCGACGAACGACCGGATCGAGCTCACCATCGCGGCCACCGCCCGGGCGAAGATCGCTCCCTATTTGCGGGCGATTTCCGATCTCGGCGCCGCCTCGGTTGCGGTCGCGACGCTGGCGCCGGGTGCCGGCGCCAATGCCCCCGTGATCCAGGTTTTCGAGCAACGCGCCCGCAGCGCGATGAATGTCGCGCGCCTTCGATCGGTGCTGGCCGCCGTGTTCCTGCTGGTCGGCCTCGCGGCCGTGGTGTCGCTCGGGATCGACCTCGTCGGGGCGAGCCGTCTCGATGACGAGCAGCAGGAGCTGCAGCGCAAGATCACCGCCATCCGCACCGCGATGCGCGGCGGCCAGGATCGTTCGGGCGGGACAGCGCTGCACCGGCTCGCGCAACGCAAGCAGGCCAGGCCGTCGAGCGTCATCGTGCTCGAAGCGCTGTCGCGCGCACTGCCGGATCACACCTATGTGACCGAGTTTCGCATCGACGGCGACAAGGTGCAGGTGGTCGGCGTGACCCGCGACGCCCCGTCGCTGATCGAGCTGATCGAGAAGTCGCCGAACTTCGCGCATGCCACCTTCTTTGCCCCGACCACGCGCACGGCCGGCGAGCAAGGTGAAAGATTTCACATCGAAGCTCACATCAACCCGGTATTTTCGTTCGGCACCTGAGCATGACGACGAACAGCCTCATCGATCGCTTGTTGGCGCGCTATCCCGGCGCCGCGGCGGCGCTCTATGTCGTGGCCGTGGTCGGGCTCGTGGCGGTGAGCGCGCTCTCCATCCTCGACGTCCTGCAGCGCCGCCAGGATGTGGGGGCGACCGCCGATACGCTCGCCCTTCTGGAGGCACGCAATCCGCTGCGTCAGCGCGCGGCCCCTGCGGGTGCCGGCGACGTCGCGGTCGTCACCGGATCGCCGTTCCTGGAGGGGCCGACCGTCACGGTCGCCGGCGCCTCCCTGATGGAGCGGGTGGTCGGAGCGATCGCGCGTTTCGGCGGGACCATCCTGTCCTCCCAGGTCGATCTTCAGGGGACGGAAGCCAAGGACGGGTTCATCGCGGTCTCGGTCAGCTGCGAGATCGAGCAGGAGTCGCTGCAGAAATTACTCTACGATCTCGAAGCCGGAATGCCGTTCTTGTTCGTTGACCAGATGGTGGCGCAGACGCCCGAGGGGGCGGCGAGTGCGGTAGGGAGCCGGTTACACCTGTTGATTTCGGTATCGGGACAATGGCAAGGTACAAAATGATGACCCGCCGCGCACATCGAGGCTCGATCGCCGCCCTCATCGCAACCGGGGCGACGATGGCATTTGCGCCTGGAATGGCCGATACGGCCGATAATGCCGCGGCCACCACGGTGCCCGGCCGGATCGTTCAATCGGCTCAGGCCGCGCCGGACGGTAATCCCGTACGCGCAATCCCCCTCACCGGCCTGAACATCACGCGCGATCGGCCGATCTTCTCGGCCTCCCGCCGGCCGCCGCCGCCGCCCGCTCCGACGCCGATCTACAAGGTGGCCGTGGCCCCGAAGGCCGTGAAGACCGAGCCCGAGCGCCCACCGCTGACGCTGGTCGGCACCATCGTGGGCGGAAACGAGTCGATCGCGGTTTTCCTCGATAAGTCGACGCGCAATGTCGTGCGGCTGCACACCAGCGAAAGCCACGAAGGCTGGGTCCTGCGCTCCATCCAGGGACGCGAAGCGACGCTCGAGAAGGACTCCGCCTCGACGGTGCTCGCCCTCGCGCCACCCGGCGGCCTGCCGGAGATGACCGCGCAGGCGAACCCCGAGCCGGCGCAGGCCCGCCGACAGCGGCACTAGTCTTTCGGCAAATCCTCCGTCAGGCCCGCTTCAAGCGCTCGATCGCCGGGCGCTCGCCGCGCGCCTTTGCGGTGATCGGCGGGCGCGGCAGCTTGGCGATGCCGGGCTCGATCTCGAAGGTGTACTCGAGCGAGTACCATGGCCCCTTCACGTCGGGCGCGGGCGCCGGCGCGTTCTCGTGCAGCACGTAATGCCCGATCAGCCGGCGTGTGACGCCGAACTGCGAATCCGTCTCGAGATGGGGATCGTCGTCCGAATAAACTTGGCTGATGTGCGTCTTGAAACCGGGCTTGTGGATCAGGAAATGCAGATGCGCCGGGCGCATGTTGGCGCGCCCCTGCGCGCGCAACAGGTCGCCGGTCGGGCCGTCGACGGGGATCGGATAGCCGGACGGCTTGATGGTGCGGAAGTGGATGTGGCCGTCCTTGTCGGTGGTGAAGATGCCCCGCAGGTTCATGTCGGCCTGCACCGGGTCCTGGTTCTCGTAAAAGCCCTCGGTCGATGAATGCCAGATGTCGACATCGGCGCCTTCGACCGGGTTGCCCTTGCTGTCCTTGACCCAGGCATTGACGAAGGTCGGCGCGCCGGGCGTGTAGGAGCGGATTAGCGTGGCGCCGTTCGGCATCCGCGGCGCCTCCGGCCGCCAGAACGGACCGAGCAGGTTCGCGGTGGTCTCGGTCGCGCCGCGGTTGCCGTTGTTGAGCAGACAGATCAGGGTCGAGAAGCCGAGCGAGCCGGACATCAGCACCGCCTCGTTGTGGCTGTCGGTCGTCTTCTGGCCGAGCGCGACGATGTAGCCGACCGCCTTCTGGAATTCCTCCTCGGTCAGCCGCACCTCGCGCGCGAATTCGTGCAAGTGGCGCACGAGGGCCGACATGATCTCGCGAAAGCGCGGGTCGGGCGCCCGGGCGATCTCGGCAAGCACCGCGGTCGTGACGTCCTGTTGTTTGTTGATGATCATCGGCCTTCCTTGCACCTCGCTTGAGGCGCATATCATATCATGCCGGCGACGGACGAAAGAGCCGGCGAGGGCTGGCCGATGGCGGGCGATCAGCACGAACGCGCGGACGCGGCCGGCCTGATTGGCGGCACGGTGACCGGGTTTTGGCGCCCGTCATGCTGACCGTCGCCCGCGCGCTTTCGGCGCTGGCCGTTGTCTCGACAGTCGTGGCGATCGACGCCTGGCGCGTGCATCTGCTGCCATGGGGTTTCGAGGTGACCGGGTACGTCGCCGCGCTGTCTTTTTTTTTCGCGGTCCTGTTTGCCGTTGCGGTCCTGGTCATCGCGGCCGTCGCGGCGCGATCCGGCCGCCGCGCGCAATTCATGCCATTGCGCCTGATGTCATCGCTCTGCCTGCTCAGCCTGCTGGCTCTCGTGATCGATTTTTTCCTCTAAGCGTTGCTCGGCCTGGGCGGCCTTGATGATGCTTCAGTGCCGCTCGCCTCGCGATCGTTGCTGTCGCGGGCGCATCCGCGCGTCCGGCCGCAGGTGCCGCGCGGCTGGAAAATTGACCGGAACCAGGGCAGACTCGGCGCCAATCACATGCCTCGATGGGAGGACAGCTTGGCCACCGTCACCACCGAAAGACAATCGCAAGGCCGCGCAACGGTCGACGCGCGCGCCGCCATGGAGGCGCTCAACGCCGAGGCCGGTCCGCTCAACATCTGGCTGCGCACCCAGGCCAATGCGCCGGCGCAGCGCCCCTGGTTCCGCGAC
>Ga0126371_10002044_pt1 | contig 17267 bp, 14 predicted proteins | sample PanSoiMetaPlot_4_FD_110145 | JGI IMG/M metagenome (GOLD analysis project Ga0126371, IMG submission 110145) | Tropical forest soil microbial communities from Panama - MetaG Plot_4 | ecosystem: Environmental > Terrestrial > Soil > Tropical forest > Bulk soil | place: Panama | collected 2016-02-17 | reverse complement strand
CCGCGACGGCCGGTTTCTGACGTTCCCGGACCGAGTCAGCCTCGGCGTCCGCTGCGGTCACCAGATCGCCCGTCATTCAGAGAGCCGCCGATGGCGGCTGCTGGTCCGGCGACGGCGGCTCGGCCAACCTCTCCTGCTCCGGACCGGCAAGCCCGCCGCGCGGAGACAGCCATGCCGGGCCGACGCGGTAGCAGGCAGGCGGTGGCGCCGAAGGCCGCACCCTCAAGGGCAGTACCTTCGAGGGCACTCCCGTCGAAGGCACGCGCGGCGTCGGCCAGACCAGTGGCCGCACGGCCGAAGGCAGCTCGTCCAAAGAAGTCCGGCGGCCGCACGGCTCGGCGTACCGTGCTAGTGCTTGGCGGAGTAGGCGTTGCCACGGCAGGTGCCATCTTCGCAGTGCACGGTTTCGGCGGCGCCGGCAAGCCGCACTCGATCAGTACGCCTCAGCGCCTCATGAGCTATGTGCAGCAGCCGTCGCTGGCGGCCGGCATGGGCGCAAACGCCTTGCGCGACAAGATTGTGAGCGCGGGTAACGGCGAGGCTACGCATGTGCTGGACGCTGTTTATGAGGACAGCACCAGTTCGGCCGCGAAGTCAGGCCCCCAGATCATCCTGTTCGTCGGTGGCAACCTCTCCGGTTCATCCAGTTCGTTCATCACGAGCCTGACCGCGGCGGTGCCGGGGGCGTTCGTGATCAATCCTGGCTCATTGCAAGGCCAGGCTGCTTGCGTGCCTGCCCCGTCCGGGCATCTGGTGGAGTGCGCCTGGGCCGACAACGATACGTTCGGGGTCATTGCCTCGCCGACGCTCAGCGCGACAGCTCTCGGGAATGAACTCCGGCAGATGCGGCCGTTGCTCGAACACGTGGTGAAGTAAGACCTAGCGAGTTTCCGGGCTTCGCGGGAGCGCAGGTTACTCCGTTGGACTCTTGCCTTTGTCCTCTGACTTCGGCGAACGCAGGGACAGCCGGGCTATTGCGATCGCGACGCCGCCGGCCAGTACTGCCAATCCGGCAAGCTGACCGCCAATCAGGCGCGGATCAAGTGGCACGGTCGTGGCCGCATCGGTCAGGTGCACGAGCCTCTTCTTCGGCTTGACCGTTGGCAGGCCGAGCGGAGAGGGGCTCGTTGATGGCCCTGGGCCGACTGTGGGGAAGAGGCTGGACGGATTCGACGGGTTCCTGGGCGACACCCCCGTTCCCGGTATTCCAGGCAGGACGGTCGGCGGCAGGGTCGGCGTCGAACCTGGCGGTGCCGCGGACGCTGCGCGCACGACTACGTCGGACGCCCAGCCGCTGACGGACTTGGCGCCCTTCGCGGTCATCGTCACGGTGAGCTGGACCTGCTCGTTACGCGCTGCCTTGGCTCCAACGGGGACCACTGCCCGGAGCTCGTCGGCCTGCGCCGTGGCGAGGGTGCCGAGCTTGCACGTGGCGGTGTCGAGGATCGGGCACACAGAAAATCGCGGCGCGCCGAGAGCCTTCGCGGAAGCCACTTGCAACGCGACACTGACGTTGCGGCCTGGCGCCTTCCGCGTCCACACCCAGACTGTGAAGCTGGCGAGGTTACCGGGCTTGACCTGCGACGAGCCCGACAAAGATTGGACCTGGACGCAGAGTACAGGGGGCTTGGGCGTCGGGCTCGGCGAAGGACTCGGGCTGGTTGGCGAGGGACTCGGGCTGGTTGGCGAGGGACTCGGACTCGTCGTGTTTGACGTGTCGCTTGGCGCCGGACTCGGGCTGGTGCTGTCGCTCGGACTCGAGCTTGTGCGCGCTGACGAGCTGCTTGGCGAGCCGGTCGGGCTGCTGCGCGCCGAGGCGCTGCGGAGCGCGGAGCCAGAAATGGCCATCCGGCTGGCACTAGCGGCGGTGAGCGCGGCGCTCTTCGGAATGGTCGAGCAGGCGAGGTTGGTGATTGGCGAGGTGCCAAAGTCAGCCGCCAGTGCCTCGCCTGATGAGCTAACCATCAGGAAGGCGAAGCCTGTGAGCGCCCCGTATATCGCAGGCTTTGCGAGCTGCGCCCTCACCTGTGCGACCTCGTTTCGCGTCTCGTGCTGGCCAGAACGTAAGCGCCTTCGTCGTCCCAACATTATGCACTGGGCGCCGATAGGCATCCATGCCCAAGAAATCGCAGCATAAAGTTCACCACTGCTTTACCTGCGGCTACGTACACAGCCTCGGGACCCACCTGGCCGGCGGGCTCGCCAGGTAACTTCTGCCCCGCCATGAGAGGGTTATGCTGCCTCGGTCGGGTCCGATAACTACCGGCCTGGGCTCGCTGCTCCTCAGCGGCCTGGTGTCGTGTATGCTCGCCTGGCGCGGCGATGTGGCGGCGGGATTAAGTCCCAGCCGCAGCACGCGAGCCGGCCCCCTTAGCTCAGTCGGCAGAGCGTCTCCATGGTAAGGAGAAGGTCTACGGTTCGATTCCGTAAGGGGGCTCCCAGTTCAGAGGCCGGTTCCGATCTTGGATCGGCAGCTGTCCCAAAGCCCTACCTCGCCTGAGCTGCCAGCAACTGCTCAATCCGCGGCGGTAGTCAGAATCTCAGAAGCGGGCCGCGCCTATCGGGCTCGCCGCTCGTTGATGCGGGCGAGTGCGTTCGCTGCAACGGTCGGGGCGCCCATGGGAGGGAACGGCCAGACAGCCGAGACGTTGATCTCGCACAGAACGTAAGTGTCGTTTCCCGCCGCATCCCTTGGGCCATACAGGAAATCCGCGTCCCAGACGATCGGCAACTCAGTGAGCTTGAGATCGAACAGGCTGGCCAGCTGCGGAACCCACTCCCGTTCGGCGAGCCGGCGCAGCCGTTGGTAGGCGGCGACGTCAGGTCCTTCCATGACCGAGCGGGGAGGCTCCGGTGGTGGTGCCGCCGGATCGAAATCGAGTAGGCCTCGCGGCCACTGGTGACAGAAGCCGATGACCTCGCCGTGGGAGAAATAGCAACGGAGCATGCCCTGAGCAAGGCGCTCCTGGAAGACTTGGTCAACGATGACACCTGACCAGTCGAAGTACCCGGCGCACCGGTCGAGAAACTCGCCGAGCGACACCTGCTCGGACGTGCCGTCCCGGAGCACAGCGTTCTGTATCCGTACCTTGCTGTCCCTCGTGGCGGTGCTGCGGTCCTCGGCGACCTCGACCTTCCAGACCCCGTCTCCGCCGTTGCCGCGGCCCTGCTTGACGACAAGGCGGCCGTGGCGCGCAAGACGGATGGGGAAGCGCTTCGCAAAGTCCGCCGCTGAGCGGTACACCTCGGCGTCGCTGCCCCAGCCGAGGTCACGCGTGGCGTAGAGCACTTCCTTGGTTCCCATCTTCATGATGACCGCAGGATCGGCAGATACGAACACGCCACGTGCTGACGCCTCGCGAAGCAGCCTGTCAACGTTCTGACGGTTGGCGCCGTCCTGGATCGGGTTGACCCAGGCGAAGAGGCCGTCCAGCCCCGACAGGTGACTGCGGACCTCCTCGACCCGGTCGTCGCCGAACGGCAAAGGCACGATCTCGACGGGCAGGTCGCCGAGCGCGTCGAAAAGCGCGTCGATGCGACCACGGGCCGGCCACCGGTCACCCCGGTCACCGCGCCACAGCACGCCAATACGCCGGGGACCTGAAGGGGTTGTCACATATAGACTTTAACGGTTGTTAAACGCGCAAGGCCGAACTAGGCAAGGTCCTCAACTTCCGCTCTCTAGCGAGTGCCTGGTGGCGCCGCGCTCGCGGCCGACCCGCCGGCAGGAACGGAGACTTGATACACGACATCGAGGTGCCGCTCGGCTCGGGATATGGCCAGGGTTGGCTGCGGCGGCTGGCCGGGTACTGCTGGCGGCACAAGGCCCCCGCCACGGCTGCCGCGGGAGCGGCAGTGTTGTACACGTTCGTCACTGCGGTCATCCCGCTCATTCAGCGGAACATCATCGACAATTCGATCGTCACTCATCACGAGCCGGTTTGGCCTGGCGCGATGGCGCTCATCGTCGCTGCCCTCGTCAGCTTCGGGGCGGTCTTCGTGCGCCGGTACCGGGGCGGGCAGCTGTCTCTTCAGGTGCAGCACGATCTGCGGACGGAGCTGTTCGGCTCGCTGAGTCGGCTAGACGGGGCCCGGCAGGATCAGGTCCACACCGGCCAGATTGTGTCCCGGTCCATCACCGACCTGAACATGATCTGGACCGTGCTGCTGAACCTGCCGTTCATGATGGGCAGCGGGCTGCTGTTCGTGATCTCGCTGGTGATCATGTTCGCGCTATCTCCGATGCTCGCGCTCGTCTCGCTGGCGGCTGGCCCGGCGCTGCTGGTCCTGTCGGTCGTGTCTCGGGAGCGGCTGTTCCCGGCCAGCTGGGACGCCCAGCAGAAGGCGGGCGACGTGGCCGGGGTGGTCGAGGGTGCCGTCAGCGGTGTGCGCGTAGTCAAGGGGTTCGGACAGGAGGAGCAGGAGATCGAGCGGCTGGAGGCCGTCAGCCGGGTACTGTACGCCGCGCGGGTCCGCGCGGTGCGGCTGATGGCGCGGTTCAGCCCTGCGCTCGGCGCGATCCCGGCGCTCGGCCAAGTGGGCGTGCTCGCGCTCGGCGGATGGCTGGCGATTCACGGCAGCATCTCGCTTGGCACGTTCCTGGCCTTCGCCTTTTATCTGGCCCAGATGGTCGCCCCGGTCCGGGCGTTGACCAACTTCATCACGGTCGGCCAGGAAGCGCGGGCCAGCGTCATCCGGGTGTTCGAGGTGATCGACTCCCGGCCGGTGCTCATCGAGCGGCCGGACGCGCAAGTGCTGCCACCGGGCAGCCGCGACATTGAGCTCGACGACGTGCACTTCGGTTACGTGCCGTCGCAGCCTGTGCTGCTTGGCCTGTCGCTGCGGGTGCATCCGGGCGAGACACTTGCCGTCGTCGGCACGTCCGGCTCGGGCAAGTCGACCATCTCGCTCCTGTTGCCCCGCTTCTACGACGTCCGCTCCGGCGCGGTCCGGGTCGGCGGCCACGACGTCCGGGAGCTGACCCTGGACTCGCTGCGTGCCTCGATCGGGCTGGTTATGGAGGAGAGCTTTCTGTTCTCCGACACTGTCGCCTGCAACATCGCCTACGGCCGCCGGGATGCCACCCGGGAGCAGATCGAGGCGGCAGCCCGTGCCGCGGAGGCCGAGGAGTTCATCGTCGGCCTGCCCGATGGCTACGACACCGTGGTCGGCGAGCAGGGCCTTACCCTTTCCGGGGGCCAGCGCCAGCGGGTGGCCCTGGCCAGGGCGCTGATCACCGACCCGTCGATCCTGATCCTGGACGACGCGACATCAGCCATCGACGCGCGAGTCGAGGCGCAGATCCATGCAACCTTGCGCAAGGTCATGGCAGGCCGGACCACGCTTCTGATCGCACATCGCCGCTCCACTCTCGAGCTCGCAGACCGGATCGCGGTGCTCGACGAAGGCCGGCTGGTTGACGAGGGCACGAGCGGCGAGCTCACGCGCAGGTGCCCCGAATACCGCCTGCTGCTGGCCGGGCCGGGTGACGACGCAGAGGGCGTCGACGCGGGCGAGCTCGACTACTACCGAAACGAGGCCGCCGTTATCGCCGCCGATCCCGGGGTCGCGGCGCGTCGGGGTGGGGTCACCACGAGCCTGTGGCCAGAGCCGGACCTGGGGCTTGCCGCGGCGCCGGCTGCGGACGGCGGCCGGGCCATGATCAGCGGCCGGGCGGTAGTCCATGGCGGTGGCGCACCTCAGCGCGGACCAGCCAGTGGCGGCGACTGGCTGACCGGCGTGCCAGCCTCACCCGAGTTGCTGGCCAAGATCGCCGCGTTGCCGCCGGCCAGCGAGTCACCCATTGTCGACCGCTCATTCGCCCGCGCTCCGGACCCTCATTTCACCCTGCGACGGCTGCTCAGGCCATTCGCCCTCGCACTGCTCATCGGCCTGATCCTGGACGGCCTGGACGCAGTCGCCAGTACCGTCCAGCCGCTTCTCGTGCGCGGTGGCATAGACAACGGCGTCAAGGCCACTGCGCTCAGCACCGGTGCCAGGTTTCAGACCGTGGCGGTGTTGTCGCTGATCGGCCTCGGCATCGTGCTGGCCGACTGGATGATCAACTGGCAGCAGGCCATCGTGGTGGGCCGCACCGGCGAGCGCCTGCTCTACATGCTGCGGGTGAAGATCTTCGCCCATCTTCAGCGGCTCGGCCTGGACTTCTACGAGGGCGAGCTAACCGGCCGCATCATGACCAGGATGACGACGGACGTGGACGCGCTGTCCTCGTTCTTGCAGACCGGTCTGATCACGATGGTGAACTCCGTGCTCACATTCTTCGTCGTCCTGGCCCTGATGCTCACCATCAACGTGCGGCTCGGCCTGATCCTGTGCACCGTGCTTCCGCTGGTGATCGCCGCCACTGTGGTGTCCCGGCGCAGGTTGTCGCGGGCGTACACCGAGGCGAGGGAACGGGTCAGCCTCGTCAACGCCGACCTGGCGGAGAACGTAGCGGGCCTGCGCGTCACCCAGGCTTACCGGCGGGAGCAGGCGAACTCACAGCGGTTCGCGGACCTATCCAGTGCATACCGGGTATCGCGGCTGCGCGCGCAGTGGTGGATCTCTTTCTACTTCCCGTTCGTGCAGGCGCTGTCCATCATCGGCGGCGCGCTAGTGCTGCTCGCCGCTGCCGGCGAGGTCCGCAGCGGCGCGATCACCGTCGGCAGTCTCATCGCCTACCTGCTGTGGGTGGACGCCCTATTCGCCCCGGTGCAGCAGGTGTCTCAGGTCTTCGACGGCTACCAGCAGGCGAGTGTCGGCCTGCAGCGGATAGAGGACCTGCTGCAAACACCGACGGGCACACCGCAAGCCGAGCATCCGATTAGCCCCGGCCGGCTGCGCGGCGCGATCGAGCTACGTGACGTGCGCTTCTGCTACGCCGGCCAGCGGACCGAAGCCATCGGCGGCGTGAGCCTGTCCATCGCGCCAGGCGAGACCGTCGCGCTCGTCGGGCAGACCGGCGCCGGCAAGTCGACCCTGGTCAAGCTCGTCGCGAGGTTTTACGACGTGATATCGGGCAGCGTGCTGATCGACGGCACGGACGTGCGCGACTTCGACCTGCCTGCCTACCGCCAGCAGCTCGGCCTCGTGCCCCAGGAGCCGTACCTGTTCGCGGGCACGGTCCGCGACGCCATCGCCTACGGCCGGCCAGACGCCAGCGACGCCGAAGTCGAGGCGGCAGCTCGCGGCGTCGGCGCGATTGAAATGATCTCCCGGCTGTCGGGCGGTTTCCGGCACGAGGTTGCCGAGCGCGGCCGTAACCTCGCCGCCGGGCAGCGGCAGCTCATCGCGCTGGCCCGCGCGTATCTGGTGGATCCTGCGATCCTGCTGCTCGACGAAGCTACAGCGGCGCTGGACCTCGCCGCTGAGGCCGCAGTGAACCAGGCGACCGAGCAGCTCGCGGCGCGGCGGACGACGCTAATCGTCGCCCACCGGCTGACCACGGCCGCCAAGGCCGACCGTATCATCGTGCTGGCCGACGGCAAGATCATCGAGGTCGGCAGCCACGAGATGCTGCTGGCCCTTGGCGGCAGTTACACCGCCATGTGGGCCGCATTCATGGGCGAAGCACAGCTGGCCGGCTGACCGGCTTAGGACGTGGGCGGTCAGGTCCCGTCGCATTGGGGACCCGCTCGCAGTCACTGCTGGCAGCCCAGTTGGGCGACGTACTTCTGCGGTGAAAGCTTGTAGAGCGGCACTGAGGACGGGTTACTGAGCGGCAGGTCGAACACCCACCGGCCATGCTCGTAGAACCAGTAATCGTGCAACTGCACGCCACCAGTCTCGTAGTCCACGATCCACGCCCCGCCAGACCCGTGCCTGGCATCCACTACGGTGACCAACTGCGGAGAGTCCGGGCACTCGGTATGGCGCCGGATGTAGTCAATCCTGGTGATGATCGCCTTGCTGCGCGCGTCCCACCGATCCCACACTGGCCCGTACACCCCTCGGTCGTAGTCGTTGTTGAACACCCTCGCGATTGCCAGCAGCGCCGCCGCGGTATGCGAGTCCTGAGCCGCCGGCGCCGACAACGACGGTGCGGTCGGATGGCTTCCCTGCCCGCTGCAAGCTGCCCCGAGCGCAGCGACGGCCGCCAGGCAAACCAGGCGCCTGATCAAGCTTTCTCCCTGCCTCATCAACCGCGCATGACTTGTCGGCGCCATTGATGGTGTCGAGTAACTGGTCAGGATGCCAGGTTTCTATCCGGCCGCAACAGGCCACGCGAGGGCACGTGGCGCGCCGTGAGCTCAGCGTCCCACTAGCAGCCGCTCGGGCGAAAGCTGCGGTTCAACTATTTCTAACGTTCTCTACACCCTTAGGCAGCGGGCCGTTGCTACGTTCGGCTGTACACAGGGGATTTCGCGGCGAGGCCTCGCCGCGGATTCGCGGTGTGAGTGTCGCTACGGACGAAGGGTGGCAGTGCGCATGAGATTAAGACGCCTTGCGATGGGCGCGATAGCGTTAGCTGGCGTGGCCTGGCTAGCAACGCCGGGCATCGGCTCGGCAGCCAGCACGAACGCCGCCATTCCTCGGTATCAGCACATTGTCGAAATCATGATGGAGAACACTAGCTACTCCACTATCATCGGCAATCCGCTGGCCCCGAACCTCAACCGCCTGGCCGATACCTACGGTCTTGCCACGGATTATTTCGGCGTCACGCATCCGAGCGAGCCGAACTATGTAGCCAACATCGGCGGGAGCTTCTTCGGCATTCAAGACGACAACCAGTTCTACTGCACGCCTGAGCTCGCGACAACGGACCCGAACTGCGCGGGGACCACCGTCGACCACATCATCACCGCGCAGAGTCTCGGTGGTCAGCTGACCGCGGCCGGGATGACGTGGCGGGGCTATTTCCAGAGCCTGCCGCCGATCCCGTCAGGCGGGCTGATCATGACCGGGCCGAATGCTAACGGGCCGTACACGTTCAAGTCACCCAGCAACGCAGTTGCCCTATACGCGTCCAAGCACAACCCGTTCGTCAACTTCACTGACACGCAGAACGACGTGGCGAACATGGTGCCGGACACGCAGCTCGCGACTGACCTGGCAAACGGCGATCTGGCTAACTACAGCCTGATCGTCCCCGACCAGTGCCACGACATGCACGGCACCGGCGGCTGCAGCGACGAAAACGGCCTGATCTCCGCTGGTGACACCTACGTGGGCAACACCGTCGCAGAGATCATGGCCTCTAAGGTCTGGCAGACGGGACGCAACGCCATCGTCATCACCTGGGACGAGGACGACTTCTCCGACCAGGGCCAGCCGGGCACCGGCTGCTGCGGCGCTGACCCAGGCGGCGGTCACGTCGCCACCATCGTGATCACGAACAAGACCAACCAGTACCCGGTCAAGGACGGAACGCCCTACAACCACTACTCGCTACTGCTCAGCATCGAGGACGCGTTCGGCCTGCCCTGCCTCGCGAACGCGTGCGACGCGGCCGACGGTGTGCGGCCTATGACACCGCTGTTCCACCCGTAACGGGACCGGAACCGCAGGCCGGATGCCGGCCTCTCGGCGGGAGCGCCGAGAGGCCGGCATCTTCGGTCGGGGCTCGGGCGCATGGCCAGCCGCTGTGACCGCGGCCTGCTCTCAGACAAGCCAGGCATGGTGGACCGGTCCGGCACCCGTATGTAGTGGGTCCCTCACTGCCTGTTGTACTGGCGCTGTACCAGCAAGGCGTTCAGGAGCCGTCTGCGTTGTCGGGTATCTTTGGCCAGTATCATCCGGATTGGTGCTGGCTCAGGTATCGCTGGCCAGGCACGGTCGAGTGCTACGCCAGCTACAGAGAGGGTCTGTCCCGTGCCGGGCGACCAATCGAGCCATCAGCGGGGGATTCGCCGCATCGGCAGCAGCGTCTGCCTTGTCGTGACGGCGATAATCGCCTTCGCGCTCGTCGCGGCATGCTCCTCACGTGTTGACCCGCCTGGTCCCGAGCGCGCAGCCGGCGGCCCGGTCGGCAGCTATCTTGTCCCAGCCGGGATCCACAAGATCAAGCACGTGATCATCATCATGCAGGAGAACCGGTCGTTCGACAGTTACTTCGGCACGTTTCCTGGCGTCGACGGGATCGCGATGAACCGCGGGAAGCCGGCTGACTGCCTGCCTCAGCTCAAGGGCCCGTGCATGCGGCCATACCACGACACCGCCGACGTCAATGGTGGCGGACCCCACGGCCAGCTCAACGCCGCGGCAGATGTCAACGGCGGGAAGATGAACGGCTTCATCATTCAGCGGGCCATCTCGATGCGGAAGAAGTGCAATGACCCACTGGATCCTGCGTGCAGCGATGCGGGCCGTCCGGATGTAATGGGCTACCACACGGCGGCAGAGATACCGAACTACTGGAAATACGCGAAGGACTTCGCTCTCGACGAACGCATGTTCGCGCCGGTTAAGTCGTGGTCACTGGCTGACCACCTGTACATGGTGTCGGCCTGGTCGGCCAAGTGTAAGAACCAGTCACCTATGAGCTGCGTCAACCAGGCGAGCGGGCCGTATGGCGTGCAGCAGTTCGACCAAGCTGTCCGCGCCGAGCTAGAGACAGGCAAGACCACGATCGACCTGGCCTGGACCGACATCACCTGGCTGCTATATGCCCATCACGTCAGCTGGGCGTACTACGTTCAGGCCGGCACCCAGCCAGACTGCGCTAACGACTCGGCGGAGACCTGCGCGCCGAGCAGGCAGACTGCCAACGCGCCAGGCATCTGGAATCCGCTGCCGCTGTTCGGCGACGTCCATCAAGATCACCAGATCAACAATGTCCAGCCGCTGTCGTCCTATCTAGCCGCCGCCAAGGCCGGGACGCTGCCAGCGGTGAGCTGGATCGTCCCGTCCGGAAACAACAGCGAGCATCCGCCCAACGGCGTGCACCGCGGCCAGGCCTACGTCACCGCCCTCATTAACGCGGCCATGCGAAGCCCGGACTGGAACTCCACCGCCATCTTCCTGGCCTGGGACGATTGGGGCGGCTTCTACGACAACGCCGTCCCCCCGCAGGTCGACATGAACGGCTACGGGCTGCGCGTGCCAGCCATCACGATCTCCCCGTACGCCAAGCGAGGCTACATCGATCAGCAGACGCTCAGCAGCGACGCCTACCTGAAGTTCATCGAGGATGACTTCCTCGGCGGTGCACGCCTCAGCCCCCTGACAGACGGACGCCCCGACCCTCGGCCGGATGTGCGCGAAGACCAAGCCATACTGGGCAATCTGCTGCAGGACTTCAACTTCAATCAGGCGCCACGTTCGCCGGTCCTGCTGCCGACGAATCCGAAGACCGACTCACCGTCGATCCCCGGCTATTTCCGGGGAATGCCGCCTTGCCAGGGATGCACGACACCACCGCCTGGCTGATCCGCAGGGCCATTTGACCGCCAGGCGAATGCCTACCCAGAATTCCCGCATGACCGATACCAGTTGGTCGGAAGCTGTGTTCCGGGTCCTGAAGAACGGCAATGTCACGCAGGTTGCATTCGTCCCCGACGCTGGGCTCTCCGACATCATCGGACTTGCACAACGCGACCCCGCGGTCCGTGATCTCGTTCTGACCACAGAAGAGGAGGGAGTTGCCATCGCCTGCGGCGCGTGGCTTGGCGGCCAGCGCGCGGTTCTGCTGATGCAGAGCAGCGGCGTAGGCAACTGCGTGAACATGTTTTCGCTTCTTACGAACTGTCAGTTTCCGTTTCTCACGCTGGTGGCCATGCGGGGCGAGTACGCCGAACTCAACCCGTGGCAGGTACCAATGGGACGCGCGACGCAGCAGGTACTCGAGCTGATGGGCATTCAGGTGTTGCGCGCGGACAAGGCCGAGGAGGTCGAAGACATGGTGAGCGCCGCACTCGATGCGGTCTTCGAGGCTAACGACCGGGTGGCCGTGCTACTCGGGCAGAAGCTCATCGGCCGCAAGAAGTGGGAGCGTGAGTGATGATCGATGCCGGGAGAGTTAGCCGGCGCGACTTTGTGGCGGCGCTCATCGCTGAGATCCCGGATGCCCTTGTCGTCACCGGCCTAGGTTCGGCGACCTACGACGTGTACTCGGCCGGTGATCGCGCCCAGACCTTCTACCTCTGGGGTGCCATGGGGGCGGCCGTTCCGATGGCGCTGGGGCTGGCGCTTGCCCAGCCCGAGCGGTCGGTTGTCGCCGTTACCGGAGACGCTGAGCACCTGATGGGCATCGGGACGCTTGGCACGATCAGCGCAGCCAGGCCGCCCAATCTCACCGTCGTCGTGCTTGACAATGCTCATTTCGGCGAGACTGGAATGCAGCGCAGTCATACCGGCCTCGGCACCGACCTGGCGTCGGTCGCACGCGGGTTCGGCATCGAGACCGTCCTTCAAGTAGCCTCCCTCGCCGGGGTACCGCCAGTCGCAGATCGGGTTCGCGGCCGGGTCGGCACCACCTACGTCCACGTCTTGATCCACGCCGATGAGCCACCGCGCGCGCTTCCGCCCCGCGACGGCGTTGCGAACAAGAATGTTTTCCGCGCAGCGCTTGGGTTGCCGACGTTCTGAGGTTTCATTGCACTGCCAGATAGTCATCGGCTCCGGCGAGCAGCGTCGATCGTAATCAACTCAGCGATCTGGCCCTGTGTGACTCCGTAGGCTTGCTGCTGCAAATCGACGCACACGCAGATGTGGATGGGCAGGACCTGCACTCTGTCGCCGACCCGCAGGACGCAGTCACCGGTGCCAAGCGTCGCCACGCCGTGCTCCTCCGAGAGCCTGACAAAGCTGCTGTCCGGTCGGTTCTTTATCTTGCCGAAGCCATGCTGCTGGGTCGAAGTCATGGTCAGCGTCTTGTTACCGGCATCGAGCACGACGCGATCCGGCCAGACACTCACAACGGTTGCCAGGATTGTCGCGGCAATCTGGTCTGGCGTGCAGGCATACATCTCCAGTGTTCTAAGGTCATTGAAGACGTAAGTCCCTGGCCTGATCTCGGTGATGCCGTCGTCGGCGCTGAGATAGGGGGCCGTGATGGTGGAGCCGGCGCTGACGACCTGCACCGGGATGCCGTTGCTGTCCAGTTCGTCTCGGGCCCTTCCCATCGCAGCGGCCTCATGCCTGGCTACAGCCTCGATATCAGGCTGAGCCGTAACGTCATGGGCGTGACCGGCGTGGGTCAGTATGCCGATGAGCTCGACACCAGCCAGCGCAGCGATCTTTGTGCCGAGCTTTCCTGCCAGCTGTGGCGCGATCCCTGTCCTGTGCATTCCAGAGTCGATCTCCAGCAGTACCGGCAGCGTGCGGCCGGCCGCTGCGGCCATACGGCTATATCCTTCGGCGACGTCAAGCGAGTCCGCAGTTAGGGTGATGCCGCCGTCGGCGCAGAGCGGGAGCAGCCGGGCTAGCTTGGCCTCGCCAACGATGTTGTAGGCGATGAGGATGTCCTCAATACCTGCGGCTCGCATGACCTCGGCCTCGCCAACCGTTGCCACGCAGATGCCGGTAGCGCCCGCCTCGAGCTGCATCCTGGCAACGCGCACGCTCTTGTGAGTCTTTGCGTGCGGGCGCAGATGTACCCGCGACCTACGCGCCAGCGCCGCCATCCGCGACACGTTGGCGGCGAGAATATCGAGATCGATCAGCAGACATGGCGTGTCAAGGAGTGGATCGTTCAGACTCGCCGGCAACGGACGGGTGATACTAGCGGGCGCAGCGTCGGCAGCCGCGGCCGTTTCGTCCATCAGGCTCTGCCCGGCTCAAGTTTCATGGCCACCGTCTTGACCTGGGTGAACTCGAGCAAGCCCGCAAGGCCCTTCTCCCGTCCGTGACCGGAGCGCTTCACGCCGCCGAACGGCATCTCCGGTCCGCCAGAGGCCCCGTAGGTATTCACGAAGACCTGGCCAGCCCGAATCTCGCGCGCCACGGTGTGCGCGGTGTTGACGTTGCGCGTCCACACCGCGGCCACCAGGCCGAAGTCTGTGCCGTTCGCGAGGTGCGCTGCCTCACCGAGGTCGGTGAAAGAGCTCACGGCGACGACGGGGCCGAAGATCTCTTCTCGGGCGATAACAGCGGTCGGCGGGACGTCGTCGAAGACTGTCGGCATGAAAAAGAAGCCGTCTTTGAGCGCGTCGTCATGGGGCGGCCCACCACCAGTCACTGCACGCGCCTCGGTCTTGCCCAACTCAACGTAGCTTGCGACCCGGTCCAATTGGGTCGCGGAGATGAGCGGGCCCATGTCCGGATCAGAGCGGCCCGGACCCAGGCTGACATGCTGGAACCTGTCGACCAACTCGCCGACGATGCGGTCATGCGCTGACGCCTCGACCAGCAGCCTGGATCCCGCCGAGCAGGTCTGGCCCGCGTTCTGAATGATCGAGTTCACCAGCACCGGCATGGCGGCTTCGATATCCGCGTCGGCGAATACGACATTGGGAGACTTGCCGCCCAGTTCGAGGGTCACCGGTGTCACGTTGTCAGCCGCCGCCTTGCTAACGAGCTTGCCGACTTCGACCGAGCCGGTGAAGGACAAGTGATCAATGCCTGGATGAGCTGCCAGCGCGGCGCCGGCTTCCTCTCCAAAACCTGGCACGACGTTCAGGGCACCTGGCGGCAGTCCGGCTTCGAGCCCGATCCGCCCGAGCTGTATCGCCGTGAGCGGAGCTTCCTCGGCGGGCTTGAGCACACAGCAGTTACCGGCTGCCAGCGCGGGCGCGACTGTCCGGGCTCCGATCTGCAAGGGGTAGTTCCACGGGATTATGTGCGCAGTGACGCCATACGGCTCACGCAGGGTGTACACGAACAGGTCGGAATCGATCGGGATCGTATCGCCGTAGAGCGTCTCAACGGCGCTGGCATAAAACTCGAAGTATCGCGCGGCCGTATCGGCGTCACTTCTGGCTTGACGCAGCGGCTTACCGGTGTCACGGCTCTCCAGGTCCGCGAGCAGGTCGCGGTCCCGCCTGATGAACTCGGAGATTCGCCGCAGGATCCGCGCTCGCACGGCGACTTTCGTACGTCGCCAGCTTCGCTCAAGCGCGTCACGCGCCGCCGCTACTGCCGCATCGATCTCATCCGGACCCCCGCGGGCAACTTCAGCGAACTCGCGGCCGGTGGAAGGATCCAGGTCAGCGAATGTTGCTTGCCCGTCGACCTCTTCCCCGCCGATCAGCACCGGATAACGGGTCATGGGCTCGCTCCCTATCTAGGCTTCGGTTCCTCGCGCCTCTCGACTCGGTGCAATCGCCCCGGTCATAGCGCCCGCACCCGCTCCGCCAGCCAGTGCTCCACGAAGGGATCGGCCGCTATCAGGCCCCCTAGGAGAACTGCCTCGCTTGCGATCACACTTGGCGTCACGATTGGCGGATCCGGCAGGGAAGCCATGGCTTGCTTGATCTGGTGATCAAACAAGTCGAAGCTCCCAGCGAAACCGCCGCCCATCACCATCTTCTCGGGGTCGAACGTGGCAGCCAGACGCAGGAATACGTCCGCGATCCGGTTGGCTGCAAGGTCAACGATGGCCTGGGCGATTGGATCGCCACCGCGTGCGACCTGGCAAAGCGTTGCGCCGTCCACCACATGTCCGTTGCCACCCTGGTCCCGGTATGAGCTGGTCATGGCATCCGGCAGCAACTGGCGGCCCAGCGTGCTGGCGTACTGGCCACCCACGGGCCAGTTCGCGATACGGCCCGCCCGCCCGCGAGCGCCTCTGACAAGACCGCCGTCGACCACGACGCCTACTCCGATGCCTCGGCCGTAGTTCACGACTACTAGCGACGATGCACCGGGCATTGTGCCGCGATCGCTGAGCTCTGCCAGCGCCGATAGGTGGTCGTCCTGCTCGATGATGACAGGGCAGGACATCTGCTCTTCCAGCATGGACTGCAGCGGAAGGCCATCCCAGCTGTGATGAATGGGGGCCTTCGCCAGCCGCCCTGAACTCGGATCGACGGACGCTGAGATTCCGACTCCGACGCCAACCACGGGACCGGGAGCCCGCGGCAGACTGGAAATGACCGATGTTAGCGAGGCAACAATTCCTCCGGCCAGGTCGTCGGCGATTTTCGGGGTCGGTAGCGACTTGGCGCCGATGATCGTTCCGTTTGCGGCCGCAACAGCCACGCGCGTGGTCTCGTTCCCGACGTCGACTCCGGCAACCGACGCGACTGAGCTGTCGAACAAGTACAGGCTGGCCGGGCGGCCGAGGCCGCCAGTGGCGCGGGTCGCCACGTCCTCCGCGACGAGCCCGCTTTCTAGCAGCACCGCCAGTAGCCTGTGCACGGTGGGGATGGCCAGGCCGGTCAGCTGGGCCAGATCGGTCCGCGCGAGCGCATTGGCATGACGTAGCTCGTGCAGAAGCGCGAGCAGGTTCTGAGTTCGGCCGGCTGATGTACTTAGGCGCGGCGGGGGAGTGAGGTGGCGCGCCAGCACTCTTATGCCGGACCTCAGGCCACCACCCGCTGAGTCGCCGCTGTTGCTTGACTTTGCCGTGCTCACCGTGCCGTGTAGCCCCCGTCCAGGACCAGGCTGCTCCCCACGGCGAACGAGCTATCGTCGCTGGCAAGAAAGAGCGCCCCGTGCGCTATCTCGGCCGGATCGGCTACCCGCATGATCGGCGCCCAGGCAGCCTGCTCCGCCGCTGTCCGCTCCGGATCGAGACTCCTGTCGACCTCGGCCTGTAGCAGAGGCGTCCGGGTGATTCCGGGGCAGAGAGCGTTAACCCGGATGTTGTCGCGGATCAGGTCGATGGCGAGCGAGCGCGTGAGCATGATCACGCCGCCCTTGCTGGCGTTGTAGGCCGGAGACTCAGGTACAGCCACGATCCCCATTTCCGAGCCCATAGTGATGATCGTTCCGCCGCCTTGTGCGCGCATCTGCGGGATCGTCTGTTTGATCAGGGTGAACATGCCTTTCAAGTTCGTGTCGATGACGGCGTCCCATTCGTCCTCGGTCAGTTCCGAGATGGGCATCACACTGGTGATCCCGGCATTGCAGAACAAGATGTCCAGGCGCCCGAAGTTATCGACGGCCGTGCGAACCATAGCGGCGGCGTCCTCCATCGACCTGACGTCACCCTGAACTCCCAGCACCTGATGGCTTGTTGCGCGCAGGTCCTTGACAGCATGATCTAGTGCGTCAGAGTTGACGTCGGCTATCACTACCTTGGCGCCCTCGGCCAAGAACAGGTGCGCCGTGGCCCTACCGATCCCGGACGCGCCGCCCGTGATCAGCGCTACACGGTCCTCTATGCGACCCGTTCCGTCGGCCATTAGCGTCGTCCTTCCTGCGGGAGCCCGGCGACCAGTGGG
>Ga0126371_10002043_pt1 | contig 17275 bp, 17 predicted proteins | sample PanSoiMetaPlot_4_FD_110145 | JGI IMG/M metagenome (GOLD analysis project Ga0126371, IMG submission 110145) | Tropical forest soil microbial communities from Panama - MetaG Plot_4 | ecosystem: Environmental > Terrestrial > Soil > Tropical forest > Bulk soil | place: Panama | collected 2016-02-17 | reverse complement strand
ATAGCCCATGGCGATCGGATGGCCGAGGCTGACCGCAAACCCGCCCGAGGTGACCTTGCCGATCGGCTGCCCCTCGGCTGACAAAAGCGGCGCTCCGGCGCGGGCCGGAATGCGGCCCTCGAGGGCGAGCCCGACGCGCCGGCGAGAGGGGCCGTTGGCGAGCTCGGCGAGCACCCTTGGGGCGCCGGCAAAGCCGCCGTGCAGCCGCCGGCGCGCCCCGATACTCCAGGCCAAGCCCGCCTCGACCGGCGAAGTTTCGGCATCGAGGTCGTTGCCATAAAGGCAGAGCCCCGCCTCGAGGCGCAGCGAATCGCGGGCCCCCAACCCGACGAGCTTGACCTCCGGCTCGGCCAGCAGGCGTTCGACGATGGCGCGCACGCGCACGGCCTTCACCGAAATCTCGTAGCCGTCCTCGCCCGTATAGCCGGATCGGCTGACGTGGCATTCGATGCCGTCAAAGCGGGTGCTGATGGCGCTCATGAACGTCAAGTCGGCGGTGGCGGCGCAATGGCGCGCCAGCACCTTGGCGGCCAGCGGCCCCTGAAGGGCGATCAGTGCGCGGTGGTCGGCCCGCAGCAAGGTCACCGATCCGGGCAAGGCCGCTCGCAGGTACGTATAATCAGCCTCCTTGCGGGCCGCATTCACCACCACCATGAGCACGCCGTCTTCGGCCGGATCGGCGGATCTGATCACCATCAGGTCATCGAGAATTCCGCCGCTGTCGTCGAGCCATTGCGTGTAGCGCATGCGCCCCCGCTGCAGGGCCAGGAGATCGGCGGGCGCCAAGGTCTCAAGCGCACCGGCCAGCGTGTCGTGGTCCGGGCCGGCCAGAAACGCCTGGCCCATATGCGACACGTCGAACAGTCCGGCCGCAGTGCGCACATGCGTGTGTTCGGCCACGATCCCATCCCCGTAGTGCAGTGGGAGGGCGTATCCGGCAAACGCCACCATGCGGCCGCCGCGGGCGACATGCAGGGCATGGAGCGGGGTCGTTGCAAGCGAATCGGGGGCTGTGAGGGTGTCGGTCATCGCTGGTTCCGCCTCGACGAGTGCCCGTTTCCGGGCAGATCGCCCGGCCGAGCCCCCTCTGTCGCGGAACCTGAGAGATTTCGCCGAGAGCGGATCAAATCCGTTCCGGCTTACTCCGTCGGTGAGCCGTGTCGAGGATTGCCGACACGGCCGCTTTCCAGAGCGTCATCCACCTGCGGTCCTTCTGCCTGAACGTTTCCGGGGCGGTTGCGCCTTCGGCGCCGGCATTCGACCGGTCTCTCCCGCAGGATTCGTCTGATCAATGTCATCCTTTAGTTGACGTCACTCTCTCACCCACGTCGCTGGGCGTTAACGTGCCCGGGTGATCGACGCCGTACTCGCCACGATGCCGGCGATCCTAGTCAGGCCACCCCCTTAGTCAACTCGGCTCAGGAGATCATACGGGCTTTTTGTGAGATTTCTTCTTGTCGGGTGGCGCTGATTTGTCCCCGGTCGGATCGAACCCGACATAAATCACGTAGGCGTCGAGCTCGGCCGGCTTGGGCGTCGGGAAGGTCATGTTCTCCTCGATCTGAACAAACGGCACGTTGGTCTGGCCCGGCGGCACCGTGACCCCGACCCGATAGAACTTGGTCCAGATGGTTTTGGGCTCCACCCCTTCCTGAACGAGAGCAAGCCGCATCGGCACGTCGATCTGCCCGGGTCCCCCGGTGGGTCCAAGGATGAGGCGTCCCTGCACGCCGACCTTGATGGTCATGGAGCCGCCGGCGATCGAGCATTCGCGGGCGGTCTTGGCGATATCGGCTTGGTAGCGCAAGGTGGTCGGGGTGACATCGGCGATTCCCTGCGGGCCCACCGAATAGGTCGCTGCGCCGCTCCTGATATCGATCCCCGGACAATCGGTGTCGGCCGATACGCCTGCGGCGCCGGGCTGGGCTGCCGCGTCGGTTTTGGCCGACGCCCCGAAGAACAGGGCGTTCATCCGGTCCTTGAAGGAGGAATCGCTTCCCGACGGCGATGACCCCAAGAAGTTTGACGAACAGCCCGCGGCCCAGGCGCCGAGCGCCAGCGCGCCCAGCAGGCCTGTTCGCGATCGCCGCACCAGGGGCATCGTGCAGCCCTTCAAATCTCGACGCACGCCAGTCCTTGAGGGTTGTTGACGGGATCGTTCATAGCCGCACGACGTGGCGGACCCAAGGCGTTGTCCGCTCCGCCGCCAGACCATGACGCTCGCATGACACCTCTTCGCGGAAGCCCCCACGCAAGTCAACGGCGTTTGATTGCGACCGTCCCGCTGCGGCAGCTCCGCTCCAGCAGATGGGCCCCCTTCAGCCGCGGGCGGGCGGATCATCCTTGAGCCTGGCGAACAGCAGGTGGTCCTGCCACAGGCCGTTGATGCACAAATACTCCCGGGCGTAGCCTTCGCGAGCGAAACCGGCTTTCTCGAGTAGGCCGATCGAGGCGGCATTGGTCGGAATGCAGGCCGCTTCCAAGCGGTGCAACCGTAGTGCACCGAATCCGAACGGAATGAGCGCGCGCACCGCTGCCAACATGTAGCCGCGCCGCGCAAACGGCGCGCCGGTCCAATAGCCAAGACTGCCCGACTGGGCGACGCCGCGGCGCACATTGGCGAGCGTGAGTCCGCCCACGAGCGCATTGTCAGCGGTGCGAAAGATGAACAGCGCATAGGACTGGTCCGCGCGCATATCTTCGGCATAACGTCGCAACCGCCGACGGAACGCGGCCCGCGTGAGGTCATCGGCCGGCCAGGTCGGCTCCCAAGGCGTGAGGAACGTCCGACTTTGCTCGCGCAACGCCGCCCATTCGGCGTAGTCGCCCATCACTGGCGCGCGGAGCATTACGCCATGGCCGTCGATGACAGGAACCGGCTCGGAGAGGCTGACCGAACGAAAAAAGGCCATGTCGATTCTGCGCGGCGATAGGACGCGGGGCGCGCGCGCTCGCATGAGTAGGGCCGCCGCCAACCTGTTGGGATCGACTATGCGGCTCGGCAACCCAGACTTTCAGCGATCGCGGCGGCACTTTCAAGTCCGTTGGCCGGTCCCAGCGCGGCGACCGCTGCAACTTGGCGGGCGAGCAGGGCCTGGCCGGCGGCGCGGGCACTCGCAACCGTCACGGCATTGACCTTGGCGACGATCTCATCGACCGGGATCGGCCGCCCATAGGCGATGATCTGGCGAGCGAGTTGCTCGGCGCGGGTACTCGAACTCTCCAACGCCATCAGCAAGCCGGCCTTCATCTGCGCCTTGGCGCGCGCGATCTCGACGTCGTTGATCCCCGCACTGGCGGCCTGCAACTCGGCGATGACGACCCGCATCAGCTCTGGCGCATCGGCCGCATCGGTCCCCGCGTAAATCCCGAACAGACCCGTGTCCGAATAGGGCGAATGAAACGCGTAGATCGCGTAGCACAGGCCCCGCCTTTCCCGGACCTCCTGGAACAGCCGCGACGACATCCCCCCGCCGAGTACGCTGGTGAAAACCTGGAGGTCGTAAAGGGTGGGATCATGCTGCCGTACGCCTTGGAGCGCCAACGCGATATGCACCTGCTCGAGATCGCGGGGCTCCAACCGGACGCCGCCGGCAAACCGCGCGAGTTCCGGCGGTGGCGCTCGTTCGCCCGCGAAGGTCGCAAACCGCGCTTCTACCTGGGCAACCACGCTCTCGTGGGTGACCGCCCCGGCGGCCGCGACCACCATATCGGGGCCGCGATATTGGCGACCCAGATAGCGGCGCAAGCGGGCGCCGTCGAACGAGCGCACGGTCGTCGGCGTGCCGAGGATTGAGCGGCCGACCGCCTGTTTGGGAAAGGCTGTCGCCTGGAGATAGTCGAACACGATGTCGTCGGGCGTATCCTCGGCGGCCCCGATCTCCTGAATGATCACGTTCTGCTCGCGGGCGAGTTCCTGCGGATCGAACGTCGGGTCGCCCAGAATGTCGGACAGGACATCGAGCGCCAGCGGCACGTCGTCGCGCAGCACCCGCGCATAATAGGCCGTGCTTTCGACGCTGGTGGCCGCATTCAGATCGCCGCCGACGGCCTCGATTTCCTCGGCGATCTGCCGGGCGGTGCGGCGCGACGTCCCCTTGAACGCCATGTGCTCCAAGAGATGCGAAATGCCGTGCTCATCGTCCTGCTCGTCGCGGCTCCCGCACCTGACCCAGACCCCCAGCGAGGCGGTCTGCAGGTGGGCCATGGCGTCCGTGATAACCACGAGGCCGGTGGACAATCGGGTAACCTCTACGGTCATACGGCGGCTCCTTCGCGGGCGGCACGGCTGGCGCTGACAATGAACCGCTCGACCGCTGATTGATCAACGGGGAGCACGGTGACCCGCTCGGGCCGATGCGGTAGTTCGGCGAGCCAATCGGGTAACGCCGGACGGATGCCAGTGGCCCGTTCCACGGCGTCGGGAAACTTGGCCGGGTGCGCGGTCGCGAGCACGATGGTCGGCATCTGCGCCTCCGCGCTGTGCTTTTCGGCCACCGCAAACGCGACAGCGCTGTGCGGATCGAGGAGATAGCCGGCCTCACGCCGCACCGTCCTCATGGTGGCGGCGGTCTCCTCCTCGTCGGCCCGTCCGGCAGCAAAATGCGCCCGGATCGCCGCCAGCGCCGGGGGCGCGATGACGAAATGACGCGCGTGCGTCAGGCCGCTCATGAGCGCGCGCACTGCGGCCGCGTCGCGGTCAGAGGCCTCAAACAGCAACCGCTCGAAATTCGAGGCCACCTGGATGTCCATCGACGGTGAGGCCGTGGCGACCACCTCGCGAATGGCATAGCGGCCCGTTTCCAGGGTGCGCGCCACAATGTCGTTGAGGTTGGTCGCAACCGTCAGGCGCGCCACCGGCAGTCCCATCCGCATCGCCCCATAACCCGCAAAGGCGTCGCCGAAATTCCCGGTCGGGACCACAAAGGCGACCCGACGATGCGGCGCCCCGAGGGCAACCGCGGCGACCGCATAATAGACGGTCTGGGCGGCAATGCGCGCCCAATTGATGGAATTGACGGCGGACAACCGCACGCGCTCGCGAAACCCCTGGTGGGCAAACAGGCCCTTCACCAGCCCCTGACAATCATCAAACGTGCCGGTGACGGCCACCGCGTGGATATTGGGGTCCGGCACCGTGGTCATCATCCGGCGTTGGACCTCGGAGATCCGTCCATGCGGATAGAGCACCACCACATCGACCTGGTCGCGCCCGCGAAAGGCTTCGACCGCCGCCCCCCCGGTATCGCCCGAGGTCGCTGCCACAATGGTTGCCCGCTCGCCGCGCTGCTTGAGCGCATGATCGATCAGCCGCCCCAAGAGCTGCATAGCGAGGTCCTTGAAGGCCAAGGTGGGACCATGAAACAGCTCCAGCACGAAGGTACGAGGGCCAAGCTGAACCAGGGGAACCACGGCGGGATGCCGAAATGGCAGCGCCGCCTCCTGGGTGATGCGGGCGAGGTCGGCGGCCGTCAAATCCGGGCCGAGGAACGCCCGCAGGATCTCCGCGGCAACGTGAGGGTAGGACCGGCCGGACCAAGCGGCCACCACGGGGGACGCGAAGGTCGGCCATGCGTGCGGCACATAGAGCCCTCCATCGTGGGCGAGGCCCGCGAGCATCGCGTCCATAAAGCCGAGGCCGGGCGCCTCGCCCCGGGTGGAAATGTAGCGCACGAGTCGCACCCCACTGGTCGGGCGCACCCTATCGACAAGTTCTGCGGGGGACAACCAAGCGGTCGCGGGCACTTACGGGGAAGCGGCGCTGGCGCGCCATTGGGCTATCGCGTAGGCCGTGTATACCGCGGCAAGCGCCGCCGCTAGACCGAACCAGGTTATCACGTACTGGGCGTGATTGTTGGGAAGGTTGACCTTGAGCTTGGCGGGACTTGGCAAACCGCCGGGCGGCAGCGGCGATTCCTGTTCGACATAGAAGGGTGCGACCGCGCCCAGATCTTTGGCGGCCGCAATCGCGACGGGGTCGCGGACGAACCATAGGTTGCGGGCGACATTGGGCGACGGACTGAACCAGCCGGGTCGCTCGGGCCAGCGCAGGACTCCGACGACCTCGACCGGACCCGTGACCCTCCCGTTCGGCCGGCGGGCTGGATCCTGGCGGCCTTCCGGCACGAAGCCGCGGTCGACCATGACAAGGGCGTGATCATTGAGCCGCGCCGGGGTGAAGACCCAATAGCCAGGTCCGGTGGCATCGCTGCGCAGCACTGAGCCGGCGGTATAAACCAATGCTTCCTGGTCATGGAGGAACTCGGCCGTGAAGCGAACGCGGCGGAATTCCATGTCAGCGCTCGTCAGCGCGGCCCAGGCTTCCGGGCGCGGCAGCGGCATGGGGGCGGCGGCGAATCGTCGCTCGAGGGTGGCGATCAGGCCTTCCTTCCAAGCCTTGCGGTGGAGTTGCCAGGTGCCCAGCGCAGATAGAATTGCAATGCCGAGGAGCGAGGCTACGCCTGCAACCACCAACCGCCGCGCCGCCGTTGCGGCGGTCACGGCGAACCTGCGCGGTCGAACCGACCTTCGGCGGCTTTGTGGTGGTACTGCAGGGCAATCAGCAGGCCCTTGAGAAGGCGCAGCGGTGCGAGCGTGACGATCAGAATCATCGGCCCCCACAGCGCCGCATGAACCCAGAACGGTGGTTGATAAGCGATCTCGACGAACAGCGCCGCGGCCACCACGAGAAGCCCGGCGAGCAGAATGACAAACACTGCGGGCCCGTCGCCGGCATCTGCGAAGGCATAGTCGAGGCCACATTGCTCGCAGGCGGTGCGCACCGTCAGGAAGCCGGCAAACAATCGACCTCGGCCGCACCGCGGACAACGGCCGCTCAGCCCGGTCACAAACGGCGAGGGTGTCTGAACAGGTTCGGTCATGCACGCTCCGGTGCCGTCATGACATTGGCGGGGCGCTCATGAGCGCGCCAGCGCCCACGCCGGCGGCTCGTCACGGTCAGGCGCTCACTCGGTAGCACCGACGCCAGGTCCCGACCAGGCGTCGGGGCGCCGCGGTTGCGGCGGTCACGGCGGACCTGCGCCGTCGAACCGACCTTCGGCGGCTTTGTGGTGGTACTGCAAGGCAATCAGCAGGCCCTTGAGAAGGCGCAAGGGCGCGAGCGTGACGATCAGAATCATCGGCCCCCACAGCGCCGCATGGACCCAGAACGGTGGTTGATAGGCAATCTCGACGAACAGCGCCGCGGCCACCACGAGAAGACCGGCGAGCAGAATGACAAACACTGCGGGCCCGTCGCCGGCGTCTGCGAAGGCATAGTCGAGGCCACATTCATCGCAGGCGGTCCGCAACGTCAGGAAGCCGGCAAACAATCGACCCCGGCCGCACCGCGGACAACGGCCGCTCAGCCCGGTCACAAACGGCGAGGGTGTCTGAACAGGTTCGGTCATGCACGCTCCGGTGCCGTCATGACATTGGCGAGGCGCTCATGAGCGCGCCAGCGCCCACGCCGGCGGCTCGTCACGGTCAGGCGCTCGCTCGGTCACATCGACGCCAGGGCCCGACCAGGCGTCGGCGCGCCGCGCTGCCTCGCTTGCTACCAGGCGAGCGAACGACCGGGATGGCTTACGACCGCTCGCGGACCGACGCGACGGCGACTGATGCGTCAAGTCAGCCGGCGGAGGCAGCGGCCTCGACGCCCGCGCCCCACACATAGATGCAACTGAACAGGAACAACCAGACCACGTCGACGAAATGCCAATACCAGGCGGCAAACTCGAAACCCAGATGCTGTTTGGGACTGAATTGACCCGCATATGCCCGCAATAGGCATACGATCAAAAAGATACTGCCGATGATGACATGCGCGCCGTGGAATCCAGTCGCCATGAAGAACGTGGCGCCATAGATGTTGCCCGAGAAGGCGAAATGCGCGTGGCTATACTCGTAGGCTTGAACGCAGGTGAACGACAGGCCGAGCAGAATGGTGCAGATCAATCCCCATTTGAGCCCCTGGCGATCATTTTCGAGCAGCGCATGATGCGCCCAGGTGACCGTGGTGCCTGATGTCAGCAGAATGAGCGTATTGAGCAGCGGCAGGTGCCACGGATCGAAGGTCTCAACACCCTTGGGAGGCCATTGGCCGCCGACGAACTGATCGCGCACAACCTCGTGAACGTCGGTGGGGAACAGCGCGGTGTTGAAATAGGCCCAGAACCAGGCGACGAAAAACATCACCTCGGAGGCGATGAACAAGATCATCCCATAGCGGTGCGAGAGCTGCACCACCCGGGTGTGATGGTGCTGATATTCGGCTTCGCGGATCACGTCGCGCCACCACCCGACCATGGTGTAAGCAACCCCTAACGCTCCGGCCGCGAAGATCATCGGCGCGAACGACACGACGTGATGCATCCAGGTGATCAAGCCGACCGCCAGCACGAACGCCGACACCGCGCCGATGGCCGGCCAAGGGCTCGGGTCGACAAGGTGGTAATCGTGCTGTGGGGATTGCGCCTGCGCCATCGTGGTCATCTCCATGGTGATAGGACGCGAGCGCACCCGAAAGGCGCGCCTGTACGGAGCGTCGTGACGTCAAATCCGACCGGCATCGCGATCATTGGCAGCGAGCGGCTTATCACTCTCGCGAACCGCATACATGGTGTAGGACAGGGTGATGGTATTGAGATCATCCTCTTCGGCATCGCGGGCGAGCGCCGGATCGACGAAGAACACCACGGCCATGTCGCGCTGCTCGCCGGGTTTGAGGTGCTGCGTGGTGAAGCAGAAGCAATTGATCTTATCGAAGTAGGAACCGGCGGTTGGCGGGGTGACGTTGTAGGAGGCTTCTCCCACGGTCTCGCGTGCCGACAAGTTGGTGACCTTGAACAGCACGGTGACGACCTCGCCGATCTTGAGGTCGATCGAATTGCGCTCGGGCTCGAATTTCCACGGCAGGCCGCCGGTCACGTTGGCGTCGAAGCGCACCGTGATGCGACGCCCGATCACTTGCTCGGGCGCGGATCGGGCGACCTGCGTGGTTCCGCCGAAGCCGGTGGCGCGACAGAACCAGTTGTAGAACGGCACCGACGCATAGGCGAGCGCGACCATGAGGGCTACGAAGGCACCGCAACCGGCGGCAACCATGAGGTCGCGGCGGTGCAGGCGCGGCCCGCTGTCAGGACGGGGCGCGGCGCCGGGCAACCGATCGTGGTTCAGTTCAGGCATGACGGTCGGATCTTCGTGATGGCGCGTCCACGGGTTACATCGGCCGGGTTAACACATTGGGCCCGAGCTTGACGATGGTGACGATGTAGAACAGCAGCACCAGGGCGCCCAGCGTCAAGGCGATCGCGATCGAGCGCGCGCGTCGCCTTCGCTTCTGTTCCGGCGTGAGCACGATGCCGCCATCGGGCATGGGGTCGTTTGCCGTCATCCGACCACCCCGGGTTCGACCAGCAGCACCGCAAACAGCAGCAACAGGTAGAGGATCGAGAAAGCAAACAGTTGCTTGCCGGCGCTCTCGGCGGGGTCCTCGCGCGCGGCCCAGACCCGCCAAGCGAGCGCCAGCATCAAGGCGCCGCTTGTGGCCGCGACGGCCCCATAAAGCGCGCCGGCGACGCCGAAGGCGTAGGGGGCGAGCCCGCAGGGAACGAGCAGCGCGGTATAGATCAGAATGCGGCGCCGGGTTTCGGGCTTACCGGCGACAACCGGCAGCATCGGCACGCCGGCGCGGGCGTAGTCGGCGCTGCGCGAGAGCGACAGGGCCCAGAAATGCGGCGGGGTCCACATGAACACAATGAGGAACAGCAGCAACGGCTCCAGCGCCGGCTGGTCCGAGACCGAAAGCCAGCCGATGACCGGCGGAAAGGCGCCGGCGGCGCCACCGATCACGATGTTCTCCGGTGTCGCGCGCTTGAGCCACATCGTATAGATCACGATGTAGAAGAAGATCGTGAATCCCAAGAGCGCAGCGGCCGTGACGTTGACCATGAGGCCGAGCCCGACCACGGAGAACGCGGCGAGCGTCAGCCCGAACGCCAGCGCTTCGCCGGGCAGAATCCGACCCTTGGGAATCGGCCGTCCTGCGGTGCGAGTCATGATCGCGTCGATGTCGGCATCGTACCACATGTTCAGCGCGCCGGCCGCGCCCGCCCCGACGGCGATGCAGATGAGCGCGGTGGCACCGATCACCGGATGCACCGGTCCGGGCGCCACCATCAGCCCGACGAACGCCGTGAAAACCACGAGCGACATCACCCGCGGCTTCATCAAGGCGAAGTAGTCGCCGACGCTGGCGAGGCTCGGCTCGGCAGGCGCCACCACGGCGGCGGCAGAACGATCGGCTCCTTTCACGGCAAGCGACATCGAAGACTCGTGACCAATGATCGGCGCGGTGCGCCGGGTTTTCGGCCGGGTGTCCGGCCTTAACGGCAATCGGCCTCAGCGGATCCGAGGCAGAACCTCAAACTGGTGGAACGGCGGCGGCGACGAGAGCGTCCATTCGAGCGTCGTCGCCCCGGGTCCCCAGGGATTGGCGCCCGCCCTTTCCTTGCGGAGAAAGGCCTCGACCATTCCGTACAGGAAAACCAACACGCCGATGCCCGACACGTAGGAGCCCATCGACGACACCAAATTCCAACCGTGGAACGCGTCCGGATAGTCCGCTAAGCGTCGCGGCATGCCGGCAAGCCCGAGGAAGTGCTGCGGGAAGAACACCAGGTTGACGCCCAAGAACGTCAGCCAGAAATGCAACTTGCCGAGGGTCTCGTTGTACATGTACCCGGTCATTTTCGGGAACCAATAGTACCAGCCGGCGAAGATCGCGAACACCGCGCCGAGCGACAGCACGTAGTGGAAATGGGCGACCACGTAATAGGTGTCCTGGAGCACCCGGTCGACACCGGCATTCGCGAGCACCACGCCGGTCACCCCGCCGACCGTGAACAGGAAGATGAACCCGATGGCCCATAGCATCGGGGTGCGGAACTCGATCGATCCGCCCCACATGGTGGCGATCCAGGAGAAGATCTTCACGCCCGTGGGCACCGCGATCACCATCGTGGCGGCGACGAAATACGCTTGCGCGCTGGTCGACATTCCCACCGTGTACATGTGGTGCGCCCAGACCACGAAGCCGACGCCGCCAATGGCCACCATGGCGTAGGCCATGCCCAGATAGCCAAAGACCGGCTTGCGGCTGAAGGTGGCGACGACTTGGCTCACCATGCCAAACCCGGGAAGGATGAGGATATAGACTTCGGGGTGTCCGAAGAACCAGAATAGGTGCTGGAACAGCAGCGGATCGCCGCCGCCCTGGGGGTCGAAGAATGTGGTGCCGAAATTGCGGTCGGTGAGCAGCATGGTGATGGCACCGGCCAGCACCGGCAGCGCCAGCAGCAAGAGGAACGTCGTCACCAGGATCGACCAGACGAACAGCGGCATTTTGTGCAGCGTCATGCCCGGTGCCCGCATATTGAAGATCGTGGTGATGAAATTGATCGCCCCCAGGATCGACGAGGCGCCGGCGAGATGCAGCGACAAAATGACGAAATCCACCGCCGGGCCAGGATGTCCGAGGGTGGAGAGCGGCGCATAGAGCGTCCAGCCGGTGCCGGCCCCGTTGGCGCCCGGCTCCCCTTCGAAGAAGAGCGAGCTGATCAGCAACGCAAATGAGGCAGGCAGCAGCCAGAACGAGATGTTGTTCATCCGCGGGAACGCCATGTCAGGCGCCCCGATCATCAGCGGGACCATCCAGTTGCCGAAACCGCCGATCATTGCCGGCATGACCATGAAGAAGATCATGATCAAGCCGTGCGCGGTGACGACGACGTTGTAGGTGTGGTCTCCCTCGAAGATTTGCAGGCCGGGATTTTGCAGCTCGGCACGGATGGCAACCGACAACGCGGCGCCAATCACGCCTGCCATGATGGCAAACACAAGGTACATCGTACCGATGTCCTTGTGATTGGTGGAATACACGAACCGCCGCCATCCGGTCGGATGGCCGTGCGCGTCGTGGACCGTGGACGTTGCTGCCATGTTCGGATCCCTGAACTAAATAATCGGTCATCCTGCAGGGGAGGCGCGAGGCTTACGACCCCGCCAACCTCATTCGGGCTTCATGGCGGCGACGGCAGTGGGTTGGCGCGCGTCACCGCTGGCGGATTTCTTCTTGGCATCGGCCCAGGCCGTGAACTCCTGGTCGCTCACCACATGCACCGAAATCGGCATGAAGGCGTGATTCTTGCCGCACAGCTCAGAACATTGGCCGTAGTAGCGGCCCTCGCGGGTCGCCTTGAACCAGGTTTCGTTGAGCCGCCCGGGGACGGCATCGATCTTAATGCCAAACGAGGGCACCGCGAACGAGTGGATCACGTCGGCACCGATGACCTGCACGCGAACAACTTTGTTGACCGGGACCACCATTTCGTTGTCGACGCTCAAGAGGCGCGGCTGGTCGGGTTTGAGCTCCTTCTCATCGATCAGGAGCGAATCGAACTCGAACTTCCCCTGATCGGGATAGGCGTAGCTCCAGAACCATTGCTTGCCGGTCGCCTTCACGGTGATGTCGGCAGGTGGAATGTTTTGTTGGAGAAACAACAAGCGGAAGGAGGGGACTGCAATGAACACCAGGATGCACACCGGGATGATCGTCCAGGCGACCTCAACGATGGTGTTGTGGGTGGTGCGCGACGGCGTGGGGTTGGCGCGATGATTGAATCGGACGATGACGATCAAGAGCAAGACCAGCACGAACCCGGCGATCGCGGTAATCACATAGAGCAGCATGTCGTGAAACGAGGTGATGATGTCCATCACCGGCGTGGCCGACTCCTGCAGGCCCAATTGCCAAGGCGAGGGCTGTCCGAGGCCGGCAAGCGCCGGGGCGGCCGCCGCACCAACCCCCATTGCGGCAGCAATGATCAACGCCATCAGCCGGAAGAATACTTGCATCGCTCTCTGTCCGCTCCTCAGCCCCATGGTCGCCCATCGCCCACCGGCGCTCGCTCCACGTCGGCGCCATACCGTCAGCCGCCCCGTGGCGAAAGAGGGGCGCATAACGGCCAGATGCGTTTCTAAAACCACAATTTGGCCCCACCCGCAATGTGCCTTCGCGGGCCGTCCCTGCGACACGTAAGGACGTCGGCAGGGCCGAAACCGCGACATTAAGCGTGTTGAGCGTCGTGGGCTTGCTGCACGCCTCGTTCGGTTGTTCCTTGACACAATCGAGGCGGCATGTACCGAGGGGGGCCACGCGGACGGACAAGCACAGACCGACACGAGCGGCGTGGTAGCGGCCGGGCGAGGGAACGACGTGATGGAAATGTTCTGCCACCGCCCGCTCCGGGTTGCCTCGCGGCTGATCGGGGCGGTTGCGATCGGGGCGCTCTTGACCGCCGGGTTGCCGAGCGCGCAGGCCCCCGCGCAGGGGGTCGTTAAGTCGGTGTTCGGCGATTGGCAGATCCGCTGCGACACGCCTCCGGGGGCGCAAAACGAGCAATGTGCCCTGATCCAAAGCGTGACCGCCGAGGACCGCCCCAATGTCGGGCTGACGGTCATTGTGCTGAAGACCGCCGATCAGAAAAACCGGCTGATGCGGGTATTGGCGCCGTTGGGCGTGCTGCTGCCCTCGGGGTTGGGGCTGAAGATCAACCAAAATGATATCGGCCGCGCCGGGTTCGTGCGCTGTCTCCCCAACGGCTGCGTGGCCGAGGTGATCATGGACGACAACCTCGTCAAGCAATTGCGGGGCGGGCAGACCGCGACCTTCATCATCTTCCAGACCCCGGAGGAGGGCATCGGCATTCCCGTGAGTCTCAAAGGGTTCGGCGACGGCCTCGACAAGCTGCCCTAGAGACAAGCCCTCGCGCCGGCTGACCCTGCACCTTATGTGAGGGTTTCAGAGATCCCGTGAGGTCGACGATGGCGCAATCTTTCCCCTCGCTCATCGAGCGCATTGGCATCGACAGCGGCCAACTCCGCCGGCATCTTGCCCGCGGCTTGGACGGTGCCGATGACGGCGAGCTGTTCTTGGAATACCGCCAATCGGAAATGCTGGTGTTCGATAACGGCCGGCTCAAGCAGGCAAGCTACGACACCGCGCAGGGTTTTGGCCTGCGCGCCGTCAAGGGCGACGCGGTCGGTTATGCGCATGCCTCCGACCTCTCGGAGCCGGCGCTGGCGCGGGCCGCCGACGCGGTGCGGGCGGTCCGCGGCGGCCATTCGGGCCACTATGCGCAGGCACCCACGCGCACCAATGCCCGGCTCTATGGTGACGACAACCCGTTGGGCGCGCCAGATTTTGCGGCCAAGGTAAGGCTCATTGAAGCCATCGATGCGGCCGCCCGCGGGAGCGACCCGCGGGTGCGCCAGGTCTCGGTGAGCTTTGGGGCACGCTATCAGATCATCGAGATCGTACGGGCGGACGGCGAAACCTACCGCGATGTGCGGCCGCTGGTGCGAATCAATGTCTCGGTGGTGGCCGGCAATGGTGACCGCCAGGAAAGCGGCAGCCATGGCTATGGGGGTCGGGAGGGCTATGGGCGTCTGCTTGAGACCGATGTCTGGCGCAGCGCCGTCGAAGCGGCGGTGCGCCAGGCGCTCACCAATCTCGAGGCCGTCGAAGCCCCGGCCGGCGAGATGGATGTGGTCTTGGGTCCGGGCTGGCCGGGCGTGATGTTGCATGAGGCGGTCGGCCATGGCCTCGAAGGCGATTTCAACCGCAAGGGCGCCTCAGCTTTTGCGGGTTTGATGGGCCGTCAGGTCGCGGCGCGTGGCGTCACCGTGGTGGACGACGGCACCTTGCCGGGCCGGCGCGGTTCCTTGTCGATCGATGACGAGGGCACACCCAGCGGCCGCAACGTGCTGATCGAGGACGGCGTATTGGTCGGCTACATTCAAGATCGCCAAAACGCCCGCCTGATGGGCATGCGTCCGACCGGCAACGGGCGCCGCGAGGGGTACGCGCATTTGCCAATGCCGCGCATGACCAACACCTACATGCTCGCCGGCGACCGCGATCCCGCCGAGATCCTCGCGTCGGTCAAGAACGGAATCTATGCCGTGAATTTCGGTGGCGGCCAGGTCGATATCACATCTGGAAAGTTCGTGTTCGAATGCACGGAGGCCTACCGGATCGAGAACGGCAAGGTGGGCGCTCCGCTCAAGGGCGCGATGCTCATCGGCAACGGTCCTGACGCACTCACCCGGGTGAGTCTGATCGGTAACGACCTGGCGCTTGATTCCGGGATTGGCACCTGCGGCAAGAACGGCCAGGGGGTCCCGGTCGGAGTCGGTCAGCCGACGCTGCGGCTCGACCGGATCACGGTCGGCGGCACGCGCTGAGCGCGCTAGCGCACGACGCCGGAAACGCAGCACGCATCGACCCGCGGTCGCGTCACGTGGTTCTTGAGGAAACAGTGCGCATCCGGCCCGCGATAGCCGGCCCGCAGATAGGTCCAGGCCCGACAATGCGCGTCGGCCTGGCACGACGAGGCGCAGGCACCCGGACTGGGTGCGGAATCGCTGCGGAAATCGCCGCCCGGACGCTCGATGGAGAACTCCATGCCGGGTATGTGCGGCAGCGCCACGCTCGCGCCCTTGACGCCGGCAACGCAGCACGGGGCGGGGACCGACCGCGTCACCGTGGTCTTGAGCCGGCAGACGGCCGTGGGGGCGAGCGTCTGCGGATAGGAGAAACTCCAGGCACGGCAGCGCAAATCATGCTCGCAGCGCGCCGCGCACAGCGTTGGGTCGGCCGGTCGCACCACCGCGCTGGCATAATCGGCCCCGGGACGATCGAAGCCGACTTGCGCACGCGCCGAAACGCCGAGTGGGCCGACGAGCAGGATGGCGGCCGTCACGGCCCGTCGGTTTCGGGCGCCAGCGCCCGCCACGGTTGCCCGCCCCCTCGCCGCGATTGTGCTTTGCGCCCGCCGCGTCGCCATGGCCGATATCGCGCTTGACCCGGCGAAGGCTCTCCCCGCCCTGATCAAAGAACCCGCCAAGGGCAAATTCCTGCGCCCGCAGGCGCCCCTTGCTGACCTTACGGGAACGCGCGCGATTCGGGGAGGCGGCGGGGAGCCGCCAACGAACCTGCCTCACCGGTCGGGCCGCACAGCCGGGGTCTCGGATGCAGAGCAAGGGGCAAGCTCCCGGGCACTGCCCGGCAGGCCGGGCACGATCGAGGGGGCCCGTGGCACCGCTGCGGGGCGCCAGTTGGAGCCGCGCGGGCCGCCCCGGCCTTCGAGCGCGGCCGCCGGATCACGCCAAAAGGGGGTCGAAGCCGCGCATTCGACGTCCGCCCAGGTCAGTCCGACATCGCGCAACATTCGTTCGTCGAAGGTTTGCAAAACGGCCACCTCGCGGTGATGCCGCCGCGTCTGGGCCCAGGCCGCAATCGCGGCCTTCAGCCAGGCAGTGGCGCGGCTGCCGATGTGGCGCCACGCGCTGAGCGTCCGGGCAAGGGGTGCGGTATCAAAGTGGGGGATCGCGGTTCTCATGGGGCCCTCCGCATCGATCGGCGGTCCCACGGAACATGGTGGATCGGCATTGATAAGTGAAACGAATGTTTTTAATGTGAGTCATCACATAGGATGATGAATGAGCCCCTTCCGGGCCGCAACCGGGCCGCCATGACCTCTCTCATCGACATCGACCAGCTCCGCAGCTTTATCGCCATTGTCGAAACCGGCAGCTTCACCCGTGCGGCCGACATGGTGAACAAGACGCAATCGGCCGTATCAATGCAAATCAAGCGGCTGGAAGCGCGGCTCGAGCGCCCGATCTTCGCGCGCGATGGCCGCACCTCGAAGCTCACCGAGGATGGCGAACGGTTGCTCGATTACGCGCGGCGCATTGTCAAACTCAACATTGAGGCACTGGCGGCCTTTTCGGCGACCGCTTTGAGCGGGCGGGTGCGGCTTGGTGTTCCGGACGACTATGCGGATCGTTATTTGCCGGACATCATGGCGCGGTTCTCGCGGGTTTTTCCAGGCATCGAAATCTCGGTGGTGTGCGAACCGAGCCTCGACCTATTTGCCCGCATTGACGCCAATGAGCTCGATCTGGCGATCGTGACACACTGCGAGTCGACGCGAGCCACCGAGACCTTTCGCCGCGAGCGCCTGCTGTGGGTGTCGTCGATTCGCCACCAGGTGCATCGCGAGGCGCCGCTGCCGCTGGCGCTCGGCCGGCCGACCTGTCGGTGGCGTCAGATTGCCATCGAGCGGCTCGAAGCCGCAGACCGGCCCTACCGGGTGCTGTATTCGAGCGGCAATGCGAGCGCGGTGGCGGCCGCGGTGCTGGCGGGTCT
>Ga0126371_10002042_pt1 | contig 17276 bp, 13 predicted proteins | sample PanSoiMetaPlot_4_FD_110145 | JGI IMG/M metagenome (GOLD analysis project Ga0126371, IMG submission 110145) | Tropical forest soil microbial communities from Panama - MetaG Plot_4 | ecosystem: Environmental > Terrestrial > Soil > Tropical forest > Bulk soil | place: Panama | collected 2016-02-17 | reverse complement strand
CTTTGCCAGCCGTGCTTTTCAACCGATTCGTGCAGTTTGTGATCCGCTTTGGCGATGCGCTTCTGGCAGTCGTCGTAGGCGCCCACAGCGGGGGTGGCTGCGAACGAAATTGCCGCTGCCAGCGCGATACCCGCGAGCGTGCCGTGGGTTACATTCAGTTTGGAGCTCATTTTTTCTCCTGATTTTAGGTGGGGACAAACACCGAGACTGTTGAAGGGCAAGGTGCATTACGGCTGGGGAAAGTGCAACGATTTCGCCAAAGCTGCGCGGCTGAAAAGAAAGGGATTAGGCTAGGTCCTAGAACGAAAATTTTTCAATACGCTTGCAGGAATGGATCCACTTGCATGTGATACTTCTCCAGGCCCCTGCGGATTTTTTCGAAGGCTTCATCCACGCCGTCGGCATATTGCAAATTGTCGAAATCTTCCTGGCTGATGGTGCCCCAGCGGACCATGTTTTTGAGTTTCAAAACCTCTTCCCAGTATTTTCGGCCGTAGATCAAAATCAGTGTGTGCTTGGGCATTTTGCCGGTTTGCGCAAGGGTCATCATTTCCCAGAGTTCGTCGAGCGTGCCGAAGCCGCCAGGAAAAACGATGAGCGCTTTGGCAATCTGCGCGAACCACAATTTGCGCATGAAGAAGTAATGGAAATTAAAGCTGAGCTCCGGGCTGATATAAGGATTCGCGAATTGCTCGTGCGGCAACTCAATGGAAAGTCCGATGGATTTTCCTCCCGCTTCATAGGCGCCGCGATTGGCGGCCTCCATGATGCCGGGACCGCCGCCCGAGCAGATGACAAAGCGGCGCGGGCGAGGACCGAGGGAGAGGGACCAAGTGGTGATTTTGTGCGAGAGCTCACGCGCCTGTTCGTAATAGATGGACATCTCCAGGGCGCTTCTGGCGGAGCGCAGTTGTTCGCGATGTTTCTTAATGCGCCTGGCACTCCAGCGGGTGGTTTTCATTTTCTTAAGACGCAGGTATCGGGCGGAGGCAGTTTCGCGGGACTCGATACGCGCAGAGCCGAACATGACAATGGTGTCGCCGATGCCTTGGTTCTTGAGTTGAACCAGGGGATGGATGTACTCGGCGATAATGCGGATGGGACGCGCCGGCGTGCTAGACATGAACTTGTGGTCTTCGTGGGAAGCCTTTGGGGCATGCTGAGGCTTCAGGCGCTTACTGTCGGGCATGAGTGCATTCTCCAAAAAGTGCGAGATTTGATTGTAGGCAGGGCAAAAGGCTCCGGCAACGCCTTTGGGGCGGAGGGCGTCGAATTGAATACGCTGGGGGACGCGTGAGATTGCGGGGTTTGGGGAAGCAAGTGCACAGACTCGTTCGAGTTGTGGCGCTGTCGGCGCTGGCGTCATCGTGTTGCTGGGCCCAGGCCCCCGACGGACCGATCAATGTCGATCCAACGGTGCCGGTCCAGAAGGGGCCGGATTCGATCAAAGTACGCACGGTGCTGGTGAATGCGCCGGTGACGGTGTTGAATGAAAAGGGAGCGATGGTGCACAACCTGGAAGAGTCGGAGTTCACAATTACCGACAACGGAGTGCCGCAAAAGATCACGCATTTCGATCTGGGAGGAGATCCAATTTCGCTGGTCGTGGTAGTGGAACGGAGCGCCAGGATCGCCTCTGCTCTGCCGAGGATTCGCAAGGCTGGGATCTTGATTTCGCAAACCGTAACCGGGCCAACCGGCGAAGGCGCTGTGGTGGCGTACGACGATTACGTGACGACGCTGCTCGACTTCACCGACAGTGCCGATGAAATGGAAAAAACACTTTCTACCATGCAGCAAGGCTCGTGGGGAACACGGCTGTTTGACGCGATGTCCAAGGGAGTTGAACTGCTGAGCAGGCGGCCGGAAGTTTCAGACACCGACCTGGGCCACCGCCGGGTGATGCTGGTGATTGGCGAGGCGCACGACTCGGGCAGCGAAGAGAAATTGGGCGAGGTTCTGCGGCGGGCACAACTGGCGAACATCACGATATATGCCGTGGGCATTTCGAGCACCAAGGCGGATTTGAAGCGGAAGCCCGAGTACCAGGCACCCCCGCGCGCCACGCCGGAAGGAACTTTCGGACAGCCACCGCCGCCCGGGACCCCACAAACTCCTACGACAGAAATGCAAGCGCAACAATCGGGCAGTGTCCTAGCAGCGGCCGTGGCGATGGCGGTCTGGGCGGTAATCCATGCAAGGGACGAGGTTACCGCGCATCAACTGGAGATTGCGGCTGCAGCGACAGGCGGCCTGCACGTTTCGACCTGGAAGGACGAAACGATTGAAAAGGTCATCGATGAGATGGGTGGGGAGTTACATTCACAATATACGCTGACCTACACGCCGAGCGGCGAGGTGACAGACGGGTATCACGAGATCAAGGTGACCGTGAAGGAAGAAAAGGAGCGCGGGTTGAAAGTGCGGTCGCGGCCTGGATATTACCTGGGGTCGGGCGAGAATTGACGAGCCGGGGCGAGAGCCGTTAGGCGATAAGCGTCATGAAGCAGGAAAGTCCATTTTCGATCCGGCTGGCGACCGCGGAGGATATTCCGGCGCTGCGGGCTTTAATTGATAGATCGGTGCGGGTGCTGCAGCGGGCGGACTATTCGGAGGAGCAACTGGATGCGGCGCTCGGAACCGCCTACGGCGTAGATACGCAATTGATAGCGGACAAAACCTATTACGCAGTGGATGCCATCGGCGCCGATAAAAACAGAGTGCTGGCCGCCTGCGGTGGATGGAGCATGCGGAAGACTTTGTATGGCAGCGACCATGGACCTAACCGAGACAGCGGGTTGCTGGATCCGGCCAAGGATGCGGCGAAGATTCGGGCCTTTTTCGTTCATCCGGCGTGGGTACGGCGCGGACTTGCTACGCTCATTCTAAAGACTTGCGAAGATGTGGCCTATGCCCGGGGATTCCGGCGGTTCGAGATGGGGGCAACCTTAACCGGCGTGCCCATGTATGCGGCGCGCGGATACGCGGAGATGGAGCGACTCGATGTGCCATTGCCCAATGGCTTGCGCCTGCCGGTGGTCCGAATGGGGAAGACGGTCGAGTAGCAGGGCCGAGCCGGTACCGTATTCAGTTGCTTGCGCTAGCGGGCTCTCCAGCGAGAGAAATCTAAAAGAAAAGCAGCGGCGAAAACTAGCGCGGTCTCTTTGGAGAACGCAACAAGCATCCACACCAGAGCAGCAAAGACATTCCAGATCCACCGGGACCTTCGTCCGCAGCACGGTTTTCCGATCCGGTAGCGTAAGCCGTGTCGACTCCGACAGGATTATCATCGATCGAGATTAGGCGACTTGCTGCCAGAAGGCGGCTTCACGCGAGGCGAGGAGCGCGTCTTTACGGGCGTTCCAGCGGAGAAAATGGGGTGTGCGGGTGTGCGCCGTGTGGTGTTCGCGGGATTCCCAGACTTCGTGAAAAAGGAACGTGCCGGGATGCTCGACGCTGCGATGCAGGTCGTACTGGATGCAGCCTTCTTCCTTGCGCGAGGGCGTGATGAGCGCGCGGAGTTCGGCTTCGAGCAGGAGATGCTGGCCTTCTTTGGCGCGCATGACCACGACCAGGGTGACCGCGTGTTTGGGCAGCTTGGCGGCAACCGCGCCTCGCAGACGGCGGGCGGCCCGCTTGGCGGGCTTGCGGGATTTTGACTTGGCCATGACGGCGGGGATTGTACTCCAAACGAGGGGAAGAGCAAGCAGGTTTTCCCGGTAGCGCACCGGCCGGCGAACTAGCGACGGCCTGCTCGCCGATTGAAACCCCAAGCGGCCGAGCCATGGGCGCTCGACCGGCGCTACGGGTTGGGAAGAAAGGCCAGGCAGACCGGGCTAGGGACGTTTTCGGTCTTAGAGACTTGGGTTGGGGCGCCCGTCGAAGGGTTGATCCGGAAAATGGCGATGCTGTTGGAGTTTTGATTTTCGGCGAGGAGGAATTGACCAGTGGGGTCCAAGGCAAAATGGCGCGGTTCCTGGCCGCCAGTGGAAAGGATAGTGGAGCGAGTGAGCGTTCCCTTCGCTGGATCGACGGAGAAGACAGCGATGGAATCGTGACCTCGGTTGGAGGTGAAGAGCCATTTGCCGGAGGGGTCAAGGACGATCTCAGCGGCTTCCTTGCGACCCGAGAATTCTTCGGGCAGAGCGGAAATTTCCTGGATGAGATGAGGTGTTGCTCCCTCCATCGAAAAGACGCTGACGGCGGAACTCATTTCGCCAAGCACGTAGACAAACTTGTGGTTTTGAGAAAATGCGACATGGCGCGGTCCCGTACCGGCGCTCGGCGCAATGGTCGCCGGGGCCGGCTTGAGCGTACCTTTGCTGGCGTCGAAACTGTAGATCAAGACGCGGTCGAGTCCTAAATCAGAAACATAGAGAAAGCGGTTGTCCGAGGAGGTGCCGACCCAATGTGCGTGCGGGCCTTCCTGGCGTTCTTTGTTGGGGCCGAGGGCGCCTTCGTCTTTCACATTCGCCGTCGGCGCGCCGAGTTTGCCGTCGGGAAGGATCGGAAAGACGGTGACGTTGCCGGAGGTGTAGTTGGCGGCGAAGAGATACTTTCCGGTTTTGTCGAAGGCGAGGTGGCAGGGGTCTTCTCCTCGAGCGGGGAGTTGGTTGAGAAGGACCAGCTTGGCGGCCTTGGCGTCGATGGAAAAGGCGCTGATCATACTCTGCTTGCCGGATTCGTTGGCGGCGTAGGCAAATTTGCCGTCGGGATGAATGACAATCCAAGAGGGATTAACGGATTCGGCGGCCAGACCGCGGGGAATGAGTTTGCCGGTGGCGGGATCGAAATCGAAGGCGTAGATGCCTTTGCTCGAGGTTTTGTCGGTGTAGGTGCCGACGAAAACCAGATACAAGCGATCTCGGACGGGTTCACTGAACGATTTGCCTGCGGAAATCGAAAAAAGAGCGACAGAAAACAGAACGAGCGGAGTGATTCTCATGGGGCAATAGTGTACTGCATGTGACACCCGCAAAGAAAAAGCCGCTTCCTGAGAATCGTTCTTCGCCCCCACGCAGGGAAGCCCGGGCGGGGCGACGCAGACGAGATCTATTTCTTCTCTTCGGCTTCTTCTTCCTGGATGACGGCCGATGCGGCCACAGAATCGTCGTGCTCCAGACGCAGCAAGCGGACTCCTTGTGTCGAGCGGCCGGCTTCGCGGATTTCGCTGGCGTGGACGCGGATGACCTTGCCGTGTTCGGTGATGATCATGACGTCGGACTCTTCGGTGACCTGAAGTGTGGCGACGACCGAGCCGTTACGGTCGGTGGTTTTCATGTTTACGACGCCCTTACCGCCACGCGACGTGATGCGGTACTCGGCAAGAGCGGTGCGCTTGCCGTAGCCCTTTTCGGCGACGGTGAGCATCAGCGTTGTGAGCGAGTCCTTAATGTCCTCGTTGTCGAGCTCTTCAAGATTCTGCGTGGTCTTCTTGCGTTCCTTAGCGATGATTTCGAAGTCGGGCTGCACTGCGTCCATGCTGACGACGTAATCGTCCTTTTCAAGGTCCATGCCGTTGACGCCGCCGGCGTTGCGGCCCATGGCGCGCACTTCGGTTTCACGGAACAGGATGGCCTGGCCTTCGTGGCTGGCCAAGAAGATCATCTGCTTGCCGTCGGTGAGCTTGGCGCCGATTAGTTCATCCTTGTCTTCCAGATTGATGGCGATGATGCCGGTCGAACGTGGATTAGAGAATTCGGTGAGCGCGGACTTTTTCACCGTGCCGTTCTTGGTGGCCATGAAGACAAAGCGGCCTTCTTCTTCGAGGTTTGTGGCGGCAACCAGAGCGGTGAGTTTTTCATCTTCCTGGAATTTCACGAGGCTCGAGATGGCCTTTCCGCGCGTGGCGGCGGCCGCTTCAGGCAGCTCGTAGACCTTGAGCCAGTAGACGCGGCCCTTGGAGGTGAAAAGCAAAATGTAACTGTGCGCCGAGGCGACAAACAGATGCTCGACGAAGTCCTCTTCCTTGGTTTTCGCGCCGATGCGGCCTTTGCCACCGCGCGACTGGTGGCGATAGGTCTCAACCGGAGTTCGCTTGATATAGCCAGCATGGCTCACGGTGATAAGCATGTCGGTATCGGCGATGAGGTCCTCGAGCTTGATCTCGTCGACTTTGTCGACGATTTGCGTGCGGCGGTCGTCGCCGTACGTTTTGTGGATTTCCTTGAGCTCGCCGATGATGACGGACTTGAGCTTCTTTTCGCTGGACAGGATTTCTTCCAGTTCGGCAATACGCTCGCGGATGGACTTCAGTTCCTTTTGGATTTCATCGATCGAAAGCTGGGTGAGGCGGTGGAGTTGCAGTTCGAGGATGGCGTCAATCTGTGGATAACTGAGATTGAGACCGGAACTGCCGCGGCCTGCGGCTTCCACTTCCGGCGCGCCCTGGAAGCGATACTTGCGGCCGTCGAGTTTCACGCCTTCGATCTTTTTGGACTTGCCGTTCTCGGCGATGGTGACGTCCTGCTCGCTGAAATATTTGAACAAGTTTTCTTTGGCATCGGAGCGGCTCGAGCTGCCACGGATGATGCGGATGACGTTGTCAAGATGGTCGAGAGCGACCTGGTAGCCGACCAAGATGTGCTCGCGTTCGCGGGCTTTGCGGAGTTCGAAACGGGAACGGCGGCTGACGACGTCGCGGCGGTGATCGATGAAGAGCCGAATGAATTCGAGCAGGCCCATTTCGCGCGGCTGGCCGCCGACAATGGCGAGCAGGATCATGCCGAAGGATTCCTGCATCTGGGTGTGCTTGAAAAGGTTGTTGAGGATGAGCTGGGACTCTTCGCCGCGTTTCAGTTCGACGACAACGCGCATGCCGTCGCGGTCGCTTTCATCGCGAACATCGGAGATACCTTCGATCTTTTTATTGGAGACAAGCTCGGCAATACGCTCGATGAGCTTGGCCTTGTTAACCTGATACGGAATTTCGGTGATGACGATGTTTTCACGGTCCTTGCCGATTTCTTCGATGGCGGCCTTGGCGCGCATGGTGAAACTGCCTCGGCCGGATTTGTAGGCCTGCTCGATGCCTTCACGGCCGGCAATGAAGCCGCCAGTCGGAAGATCGGGCCCGGGAACATACTTCATTACTTCCTTGAGAGTGATTTCCGGCTTTTCGATTGTGGCGATGGTAGCGTCGATCACTTCGCGGAGGTTGTGCGGGGGAATGTTGGTGGCCATGCCGACGGCGATCCCGCTGGCGCCGTTGACGAGAAGATTCGGTACGCGCGTGGGAAGAACGGTTGGTTCTTTTTCGGTTTCGTCGAAGTTGGGTATGAAGTCGACGGTTTCTTTCTCGATGTCGGCGAGCAGTTCTTCGGAGATTTTGGCAAGGCGGGCTTCGGTGTACCGCATGGCCGCAGGCATGTCGCCATCGACCGAGCCGAAGTTTCCCTGGCCGTCCACAAGCGGATAGCGCATGTTGAAGTCCTGCGCCATGCGGACCAGGGCGTCATAGACGGGCGCGTCGCCGTGCGGGTGATACTTGCCCAGGACTTCACCGACGATCTTGGCGCACTTGCGGTAGGGCTTGGTCGAGGTGAGGCCAAGTTCGTACATCCCGAACAGAATGCGGCGATGCACGGGCTTGAGACCGTCGCGGACATCCGGAAGCGCGCGCCCGATGATTACGCTCATGGCGTAGTCGAGATAGGACTTGCGCATCTCGGCTTCGATGTCTACCGGAAGCAGTATGGATTGGTTCTGTTCGTCGGCCATATGTCCTCTTGCAGTGCCTAGCTATTTCGCGGCTAGTGACTGGTGAAAATCGCTTAGTTCCCTTTTGCGGCGCTCTCGATCACGTAAGCTTTCACGGAATCGAAAGCGTCAGCCGCGTTAGTGAAACGCCGCGGCGCGAAAAACTCTTCCAGCTGCTCCAGAAAGGAATCGCGATCCGCTTCCGTACGGAAGCTGACAGCGACGCCTCTTACGTTATCCGGCGCGGCCGTGGGCGTGGCGCGAAATTCGCTGACGCTCAAGCCGCGGAGACTCGGCAGGGTTGTCCAGCCCAGCTGGTACATCATGCTCGCCGGCCCTGCCCGCGCGCGACAAAGAAAGCCGCCCTGTAATCCAATGTCGGCCCTTTGCTTGCGAGGCCACTCATCAGCAGGACCCGGGAATTGGCCGGCTGCCCGTTCATGGATTAAATGTCGAGGTTGACGACTTCAAGGGCGTTGTCTTCGATGAATTTGCGGCGATCTTCAACATTTTCACCCATGAGCGTTGTGAAGATCTTTTCGGCTTCGACCACGTCTTCAAGTTTGACTTGCAGAAGAGTGCGGGTGTCCGCGTTCATAGTGGTTTCCCAGAGCTGTTCGGGATTCATTTCGCCAAGGCCTTTGAATCGCGTGATGGTGAAGTCTTTCTTGGCGTCTTCCATGACGTAGCTGAGAACGTCGGTGGCCTTTTCCTTGGAAGCCTTGTCTCCATTGCGCGTGATGACGAAAGGCGGCTTGTTGTATTCCTCGATTTGGCGCGCGAGGGCGCGAAGCCGCTTGTATTCAGGAGTTGACGCCAGGGCCCAATTGATTTTCTGGTGGTGTGGCGCGCCAAACTGGATTTCATAGAGGCTGTGCTCTTCGTCGAAGGCGACTTTGCCTTCGAGCTTGAGTTTGGCTTTCTCGACTTCCTTGAGGAGTTTGTCGATCAGCTTCTTTTCCTCGAAATCGGATTTCTTGTCGAGGCCGCTTCCTGCGAGGATCTCGACCAGGCCGGCGTCTTTCAGACGACGCGCGAGCTTCGCGGCGGTAGCTTCGTGCTCCTGGACATTGAGCAGAAAACTTGTGAGGCCCGCGCCTTGTAGCGTGACACCTTCTTTGGCCTTGACAACGTGGTCTTCGGTCGCACGTTTCATCAATTCGCGCGCGAAATCACGTTCGTCGCGAATATAGCGTTCATTCTTGCCGCGTTTCACCCGGTAGAGAGGGGGCTGCGCAATGTAGACGTGGCCGCGTTCCATGAGTTCCTTCATGTGGCGGAAGAAGAAGGTCAGCAGCAGGGTGCGGATGTGCGAGCCGTCGACGTCGGCGTCGGTCATAAGAATGATTTTGTGGTAGCGAAGCTTGCCGGCGTCGAAATCGTCCTTACCAATGCCGGTGCCGAGCGCGGTGATAATGGCACGAATTTCCTCATGGCCGAGCATCTTGTCGTAGCGGGCCTTTTCGACGTTGAGGATTTTGCCTTTGAGGGGAAGGATGGCCTGGTATTTGCGGTCTCGCCCTTGTTTGGCGGAACCACCTGCTGACTCGCCCTCGACCACAAAGAGTTCGCAGCGGGCGGGATCGCGTTCCTGGCAGTCAGCGAGCTTGCCGGGCAGGCCGCTCGAATCGAGCGCTGATTTGCGGCGCGTCAGTTCACGGGCCTTGCGCGCAGCTTCGCGGGCGCGGGCAGCGTCAATGCACTTTCCGATAATGCGGCGGGCGACGGTCGAATGCTTGTCGAACCATTCGCCAAGCTTCTCATTGACGAGCTGCTCGACGTCGCCTTTGATGTCGCTGTTGAGCTTGCCCTTGGTCTGTCCTTCGAATTGTGGCTGCGGCAGACGCACGCTGACGACGGCGACAAGGCCTTCGCGGACGTCGTCGCCGGAGATGGTGACTTCGTCCTTCTGTTCTTTCAGCATTCCGGTGCTGGAGGCGAAGTTGTTGATGGAGCGCGTGAGCGCAGAACGGAATCCGGAAAGGTGCGTACCTCCGTCCACGGTGTTGATGGTGTTGGCGAAGGCAAAGACATTTTCGCCGTAGGTGTCGTTGTACTGCAGGGCGATTTCCATTTCGACATTGCCCTTCTTGCCTTCCATGTAGATCGGGGAATCGTGCAGCGTGCTTTTGCCGCGGTTCAAGTGTTTGACAAATTCGGCAATACCGCCGGTAAAACGGAATTCGGCCGACTTTTCGGTGCGCTCATCGTTGAGCGTAATTTTCAGACCTTTGTTGAGAAAAGCGTACTCGCGAAGGCGCGTGGCCAGCGTGTCGTAGCTGAAGACGGTTTTTTCGAAAATCGTCGGATCCGGATGAAACGTTACCTTGGTGCCGGTCTTGCGGGTTTTTCCCGTCTGCTTGAGTTTGCAGGTGGGTTTGCCTCTTTCGTAGGTCTGTTCCCAGACAGCCCCATCGCGCTGAATTTCGAGTTCAAGCCAATCGGAGAGGGCGTTGACGACCGAAACGCCGACACCATGAAGACCACCAGAAACTTTATAGGTTTCGCTGTCAAATTTGCCGCCGGCATGCAAAACGGTGAGCACAACCTCAGCGGCGGGACGCTTTTCGGTGGCATGCATGTCGACGGGAATGCCGCGGCCGTTGTCTACGACAGTGACCGAGTTGTCAGCGTGAACCGTGACGTTGACCTCGTCAGCGTGGCCAGCCATGGCCTCGTCGACCGAATTGTCCACAACTTCCCAGACCAGGTGGTGAAGACCCATTTCGCCGGTTGAGCCGATGTACATCGCGGGGCGCAGACGAACGGCTTCGAGCCCGCCGAGGACTTTGATGGATTTCGCGTCGTACTGATGTCCGACCTTCCCAGTCACTGTTTCTTTGTCGCCCATTTGGTCTCCTGACGTGCGAAGCCTGCGGCCTTTTGGTCGCGCGAACCGAGTTTCTCCACACCAGGAGAGGTTCGCCGGCGACCACTAAAATCGAATTTGCGAAGCAAGGAAAGGCGTGATGACTGAAATCCGCAACCGTCGCCTTACCCTTTGACTGCGATCCGCGGCCAGATCGAAGCTCGTAGGGTTTCCTGCTTCATCCCATCCCGCGATCCGGGACGTGGCGAAGACTTATGTTCTCCAGGCTGCCGGACCAGCTCCTGGCGCAGAGCTTTGGCGGTCGCGGCCTGGCGGACGTGTCGATTGGGAGGAAAAAACGGCCGATCGACAACCATCAAATTTTACTGGAAATGTGCGGATTTCTCAAGTTTCTCAAGCTAGGTTGTGGATAACTAAAACACTCACAATCAGTAGGTTACGACGCCCTCTGGGCAGGGAGCACGCCCCCGATTTGGCAAGGGAAAATGATCTTGCCCCTACGGGGAACGGGCTGCTTAAAGAGGCGAAAACGTGGCAAAGACGCGTGAAAAACGCCTTCCGCGCCCTTCGCGGTCTGGTTGATTTTGCAACGAAGACCCCGTTGGAATTTCGGAAAGGATATGGAGGGCAGCAGTCGGAGTGGCCTGCGGAAAGTATGGATTTCAGATACGCATGGGCATGATGACGTAGCGGTAGCGGTAGCTTTCATCGGCGAGCGGACGCATCTGGCCAGCGGACTGTTCGTCTTTGAGCTCGATGCTGATGGGACCTTCGGCCGCCGCAGAAAGAAAGTCGAGCACGTAGCTTGAGTTAAAGCCAATGGCGATGTTTTCGCCTTTGTACTCTTTGTCGATGGTTTCCTTGGCTTCGCCATATTCGGGGCTGGAGGCGGAGATTTCAACGCCTTCCTGGGAGACCGCGAGTTTTACGGCGTGAGAACGCTGGTCGGCGAGTTGTGCAACGCGGCGAACAGCGTCGCTAAACTCACCGCGCTCGAGGACGACGTTTTTGTTGTTTTCGCGCGGGAGAACCGCTTCGTAGTTCGGGAACTGGCCGGTGAGGATACGCGAAATCAGGAGCCGATGGCCAACCTGGAAGAACAGATGGCTTTCGTCTTTGGCGAATTCAAGATGGGCATCGGAGCCTGCGGCGGCGGAAAGTTTTTCGACTTCATCCATGGCTTTCTTTGGGATGAGCACGCGGACTTCGCCGTTCAGGCCTGCGAGTTTTTGATCGGTTTCAGCCAGGGCCAGACGGTGGCCGTCGGTAGCGACCATGGCCAGAGTCTCCGGCTTGAGAATGAGCAAGCCGCCGTTGAGGGTGTAGCGCGATTCCTCCATGGAGATGGCAAACTTTGTCTTGCCGATGAGGCTTTCCAGCACGGCAGCGGGAATTTTCACAAGCGTGTGCGGCATTGCCGGCAACGCGGGGAAGTTTTCCTTGGCCATGCCGACAAGCTTGTATTTCTTTTTATCGCTGACAATTTCAACCCAATGATTGTCGAGGAGTTTGCACTTAATCTCGCCTTCAGGGAGGAGTCGGACCAACTCGAGTAGTTTCTTGGCGGGGATCGTGCCGGCGCCCTCCTTCCTGACCTTGGCTTCGCAGGAGGTGCGGACGCTCAGCTCAAGGTCTGTGGCCGTGATGGTGACGCGGCTGCCCTTGGCTTCAACAAGCAGGTTCGAGAGAATCGGAATGGTGGTCTTGCGTTCCACTACACCTTGCGTGGTAGTGAGCTCGTTGAGCAGAGCGGACTTGCTTACGCTGAATTCCATGAATTGACTTTCCTCACGTGCGGTGCCGGTTGCCGTCATTTGGCATTCCCCCGTAGAAGTAACCCGCTAGCGTACTGTACTCGTTTTTTGGCTAAGTATAAAGTGCGCAGGTACTCGAGAGACTGTGGAAATGAGAGGAATTGAGGATTTCTTGTCGAGGCCTTTTATTTGGCTAGCGAAGAAATTTTCACAGAACCAAGAAACTCACAAAAGCAATCAAATAGAAAATGATCTTTTAGGACTTGTTGTTGTGATGAGTGTTGTGGATTGGTGGAAAAGTGCAAGGACGCGTGATGCGACGGTGTTTTTGCGGCCTGTGTGCGGTGGATTTTTGAGCGGACTTGCGGAAAAACTGGCGGTTGATGATGTGCGGGAGCAAATTCACGCGTCGGGATGCACAAGCCGTCCGCATCTTTCCCACGCGAAGTTCACAGTTTGCTCACAAGGAATTCGGCTGAGGAATGTTTGCATCAGGCACTGAGGAAAGGAAAAATCCAGATGATTTCCACCCAAGGATTGTTCGAAGCGCACTTCACCGTCGCCAATCTTGAGCGATCCATGAAGTTTTACGGCAAAAAACTTGGCCTTGAGCTGGCGACAGAGCTCAAAAAACCTCGCGTGGCGTTTTACTGGCTCGGCGGGCGCGGGAAATCAATGCTCGGGTTGTGGGAGGCGGGGCCGGGACCGCAGCGCATGAGTTTGCATGTGGCGTTCACGGCAAGACTTGAAGACGTGATTGAGGCGCCAAAGTTTCTTCGACGCAAAGGCATTCAGGCATTGGATTTTGCAGAAAGACCGACAAAGCAGGCCGTGGTGATTGCATGGATACCGGCCGCAGTCGTCTACTTCCATGATCCTGACGACAACTTGCTGGAACTGGCGGCCATGCTTCCTGGCAAACCACGGCCGGAGGCTGGAGTCGTTCCCTGGAACCAGTGGAAGAAGTAGGTGGCCGACAAGGTCGCTTACTGAAGAGCGTCCATCAGACGGGTGATGGTGCGATTGAGTTCCTTGTCGGAACGGCGCAGTTCCTCGATCTTGTTGATCGAATGAAGAACCGTGGTGTGATGTTTGCCGCCGAATTGCCGGCCGATTTCGGGAAGCGAGGCGGTGGTGAGTTGCTTCACGATGTACATGGCCACCTGACGCGGGAAAGCGATGGCGCGGGTGTTGCTCCGAACCTTGAGATCCTGCTCGCGCAGGTTGTAGTGCTCACTGACGCGCTTCTGGATAAGATCGATAGTGACGCGCTTTTCCTGCGAAGCGATGATATTGCGAAGCACCTGCTGCGCGGTCGTCAGCGAGACCACCGTACCGGTAAGCGAAGCATAAGCCATCAACCGGGTTAGTGCACCTTCCAGCTCGCGGACATTCGATTTGATCGCGCGGGCAATGTACTCGGCAACTTCATCGGGCAGGTTGAAGCGGTCGTTTTCCGCCTTTTTCTGAAGGATGGCGATTTTCGTTTCCAGATCGGGCGGCTGAATATCCGCAATCAATCCCCATTCAAATCGAGAGCGAAGTCGTTCCTCAATCGAGTTGATATCCTTCGGCAAACAGTCAGAGGAGATAACGATCTGCTTCTGCTGCTCGTAAAGCGCGTTAAAAGTGTGGAAGAACTCTTCCTGGGTGCGCTCTTTGCCCGCGATGAACTGGATATCGTCGACAAGCAGCACGTCCACGGTGTGGAAGCGGTCGCGGAAGCTGATCATGCGATCGAAACGCAGCGAGTTGATGACCTCGATGGTGAACTTTTCCGCGCTGACGTAGCTCAGTCGCATAGCGGGATTGCGCTTCTTGATAGTGTGCCCAATGGCGTGCATCAGGTGCGTCTTGCCCATGCCCACGCCGCCGTAGAGAAACAGCGGGTTGTAGGCTTTCGAGGGCTGCTCGGCGACGGCGCGCGAGGCGGCGTGGGCAAATTCGTTGGACTTGCCGACGACAAAGGTGTCAAAAGTGTAGCGGAGGTTCAGTTGATGATCACTGCTTTCAAAATCGAGCTTGGCTTGCTTATTCCCATTCGCGGCGGGCGCGGGTTGCACGGTCTCTTCTTCGGTGCAGACGTACTGAACCTTCATCTGCGGAACGCCCATCTGGTGAAAAACCGCCTTGACGATTTCACCGTAGGTCCGGGTGAGAACCTGACGGAAGACAGGAGTTGGAATCTGAACCTGTAAGGTATCCGTGTCAGCGCGGCTGAGCCGAGTCGGCTGAAACCAGGTGGTGTAAGTATTGATACTGACCCTGGACTTGATCAGGTCCAGGAATTTGTCCCAGACATTCTGGGTTTCTTTTTCACGTCCAATTTGAGTAGCAGTCGTCATCAGAAAAAGCCAAGCCCCGACCATTTCCACAGGTGTTTAAAAGCTGTGGAAAGCCAATGTGACCCTAAAGCAACAAGCTTTGGAGTTCTTGCCCGCGCCGGAACGATTAAGTTTTGCCCCTGTGGACCTGCGCGGTCATTTCAGACCAGCTGAACCAAGCACCACTTTCTTCAAACTGCGTTGGATTCTCGCGCACTGTCCCGGCGGGGGCAAGCGAAAAATGTGCGAAGGGGTTCAACGAAGTTCACATACCATGCACAACTTTTCCACAAGCCCAAGAATTGTGCAAGTCTGAAGTAAACCGCAAAATTCCGGCGGAAAATTAAGTCTTTACGAGTCGCAGAAATGGTGAATGCACTGTTTCTGTGCAAAGCGACCTGAGGAAAACCCAGTGAATTTTTCAAGGATTCTTATCGGGCCGGGAAAATTCATAAACGCCCAGAGGATCCGAGCCAATGAGCAGACGGTTTTCTTCGACCAGAAGCACGTTGGCTTCGATGCGCGCACCTTCCTTGGTGTAGATCTGGTACTCGGATCGGCGGTTCCCTTCCTTGTCGAAGTGCAGAAGGGTGTTGTGGAGAGCCATCCAGATTTCGCCACTCTCCGGATCGACGCCAAAAGCAGTGAGAATCGGCAGCAAGGAAGGAAGCTCGGCGCGTTTTTCCTGGCGGTCGATTTCCCGGCGCATGGCGCGAGCCTCGGAGAACGCGTCGATGCTTGAAAACTGAAAGTCCTGCTTGGCATAGCCGAAGCGATCGTACTGGCGGACCAGCGGCTCGGGCATGTAAGTGTAGCCGTAATAGAGACTTCCTTGGGGATCCGACTTGAGCCTGCCGATGCTCACAAAACGGTTGAGGTCGTCGCGCTGCGAAACGGGTTCTGCGTCGCCAAATTCGCGCGCCAGCCGGCCGTTGGCAGCGAAGACGGCGACCAGGTGCAGGCTGCGAGGCGAGGTGACGGCGACTTCGCCTTCGGGAAGCGCAGCGACCGAAAGGGGCGAGTTGAAAGGGATCGACCGGATCAGATTGCCATCGGGCGAGAAGACGCTAACCAAGTTGTAGCCGCGGTCGGCGACGTAGAGGTTGCCTTGCGCGTCGAGGTCGCAATCTTCCCCAAAAGCGATGGGAGAACGGCCCGCTTTCTCGGTCACAGCTGCGGCAGCAGGAGCCCCGATGACTTTCAGTTGCTTGCCTGTCGTGTCGAATACGGCGATGCCCACACCGGGAGACGCCAACAAGTAATACTTGCCGTCCTGGCCGCGGTGCAATGCCCGGAGTCCGGGACCGATCGAGGAAAAGACGCGACGCTTGGCCATGAGCTGGTCGTCAACGTCCGAGGCGGCCGAGACCAGCGCGAGTCCCGCCACACACAGTGCCGCCGAGACGGCGAGGAATTTCCCAGGATTCCGATGCATGGTCGTTCAGATTATCCCTGAGCCTTTGTGGTTGCCTTCCCGGAGCTGCCCACCCTGGTTTCTTAAGAAACGCACGCTAGTCAATCAACAAGCGCAGGCGTTCGATCTGTTTGGCCCTGAGACGCCCGGCTTCGTTCCGGGTTCCGGAGTCGTTGGTTTCGATCAACACTGCATTCATCTGAATATCGCCGGTGGCGACTTCGAAACGGGCCGGGAGGCCGTCGAGAAATTTCTTGACGATGCCGTAGCGGTCCATACCGATGACACCGTCGTGAGGGCCGGTCATGCCGACATCGGTGATATAAGCGGTGCCCTTGGGCAGAACACGCTCGTCGGCAGTGGCGACGTGGGTGTGCGTGCCGACCACGGCGGTGACGCGGCCGTCAAGATACCAGCCCAGAGCGATTTTCTCGCTGGTGGTCTCCGCGTGGAAGTCTACCAGGACAAAGGCCACACCAGAAGGAATCTTGGCCAGCTCTTCATCGGCGCGCTTGAATGGGTCGTCGTTTGAAGGGAGAAACACGCGGCCCTGGAGATTGAGCACGGCAAACTGCAGCCCGTTGTTGGACTCGCCGACAAAGAGCCCACTTCCGGGATTTGCGGGCGCGAAATTCGCGGGACGCAACAAGCGGGGCTGATGGGGCATATACTCGAGGATTTCCTTGCGGTCCCAACTGTGATTGCCGCCGGTGAGGACCTCGATGCCGAGGCCAAACAGTTCTTCAGCGATTTTGGGCGTGATGCCGAAGCCGGAAGCGGAATTCTCGCCGTTGGCGATGACCAAATCGATCTGGTGGTTTTCGACGATGTCGCCGAGCCGTTCCTGCACAATGTGACGCCCCGGAGAGCCGACGATGTCGCCGATAAACAAGATTCGCATAAGCAAGAGTTCTCTATTCCTGAAAGCCGGATCGAGCAAAGACAAAAAAAGAGCGGACTGCTTGGCCGTGGGTAGCTAGGCCGTGAACCTCTGAAATAGGTGGGCACCACGAGCCGGCCATTAGGCTTTCCTGCCCCGGCCGCGAGTTTGCCGGGAAACCCGCCGACGGGACAGGCTGTGCACACAAGCCGACTATCCGCAGCACCCCAGAGATTCGTTACGGTTCAAACGGCTTTCGCTTCCGCACCTGCTTCGAAGTACCGCTCCGCCAAATAGTTTAGCCTCGTGGCCAATCCGCGTCCAACCGAGCGCCATTGTGCCAAGATGTTCTTGCTGGAAAGGCATCACAAGATAG
>Ga0126371_10002041_pt1 | contig 17281 bp, 22 predicted proteins | sample PanSoiMetaPlot_4_FD_110145 | JGI IMG/M metagenome (GOLD analysis project Ga0126371, IMG submission 110145) | Tropical forest soil microbial communities from Panama - MetaG Plot_4 | ecosystem: Environmental > Terrestrial > Soil > Tropical forest > Bulk soil | place: Panama | collected 2016-02-17 | reverse complement strand
GGCTCTCGATACTACCGCGGTCTTTGCCCGTGATGGCTGGTGTGTTTTGCTCGACGAGACTTGTCCCCAAACCTGCCCTGCCATAACAACCGCCGAAAAACTCCTCACAGTGAACCATCCGTAATGCATTGACCCTCCCTCACTTTCTTCCGGGCACCAGAGGTCTGGTTTCGAACCTATCTGTCATGTTCTCTTTTTCGGCACGAACGCCAGCCAACGGCGCGGGTTATCGGCGATGATGGAATGGACAGACTCGTCCTTGAGACCCGCCGCGCGCAGCTTAGGCAGAAACTGTGTCACTACGAATGCGATCCCGGCTCCGCCTTTGCTTTTCAGCATGGATTCCTGGAAAAAATCTGACGACAAAAGCACTCGATTGGCGTAACCAGCGTCCACCAACGACATCACCATTTTGACGCGCGTGGCATCGGGCAGCATGATTTCACCGCCAATGCGGTCAATGCCCACGTAAGCCCCGCGTTTCGCGACCGTTTTTTGCAGATCCAAATCCTCCAGGCAACACAGGTGGCCGATCACTACGTGGTCGAGTTTCACCCCCAGCGATTCGAAGATGTCCATCTGATCGATGGCGTTCTGCGGCGGCCCATTCCTGGCTCGAGGTCCGGCGTAGGCGTTGTGCGTGAAAATCGGAAGTCCGGTTCGAAGATGCGCTTTGCCCACGGGGCGAAACACCTTGCGCTCGTCGTCGGTCATCGTTGCCGAACTCCCGATCTCTCCGAATGCGCCGAGCCGCTGCTCTCTGGCCTGTTTGACCAGTTCATCGGCAATCTCGTCTTCACTCATGCGAGCAATTTCGGGGGGATAGGCGAACCGCGTGTAATAGCCGCCGCTGGCTACGACATAAACGCCGGATTCAGCTGCAATCCGCTTCAATGCGTCCAGGTTTCTGCCCATATCGGGGTGCCCGCCGTCCACGATACAGGCGAGCCCATCTTTGCCGGCAGCGCGGACTTCTTCAACCATCTTGTCGACATTAGAACTGAAGTTCGGAGGCAACGGTCGCGGAGGGGGAGGTTGGTAAAGATACGGAGTCGATATCGACAGATGCTCATGAAAAAGCGTGGCGCCCTTAGCTAAGGCGGACGGCGGCAAGTCCTTGAGTATCGTTCTGACGATCGTGCCTTTTGGAAAGTCCGGCGATTTCGCTCCCGAGCCGTAGTTAGTAATGGCTGCCGCTGCAGCACCGGCGCCAAGCACGTTCAATGCTTGTCTGCGGGTGAATTGCATATTCATGCGAATGTGCTACCTCATCCTTCGCAATCTTGAACGCGGAAGAAGTGTAGAAAAGATTGAGGCGAATGTCAATCCTGAGCGCGCATGTGTCAAGGCAAAGTAGAAATGTGAGCGCGCATGTGTCGGCAGCTAAAAATGCCCTTTGATTAAGGTCCGGGCTGGGGAGATTTCCTGATGCTGATTTTGTTGCGAACCTGTTTTCTGGCAGCATGAGCCGGTGCCCAGGTCGTGAGGCGGTCGGATTTACTTCCGGTCCAATCGCCGCGCGAACGTGCCTCACTCTTGACGAATATGTTGGAACAGGAAACATTCCAAGCCATAGAGCCGCGCTCCCAGCGGCAGGGAGAGGTTTCCATGTCGAAATTGAGGTTCTTGTTGCTTGTATCCGACCCTGACTTGGTCGGGAGTAGTTGTCAGGGCTCAGACGCCGCACGTCATCCGTTAGTGCCAGCGTCTTTTGCACGGCCGCGGTTCCTGATGCGGATGCAGATGCTTGTCGTGGCGTAGCGCCTCTGGCCGTTCAAAATTCGCCGCTCCGACGAAAGCCTTCGCGTTTCAGCTTCTGACAAGAATCCCAACGGCAAGAAGCGGTCACCACGAAGTCCTACTGTCCAGCATCCCCTTCATGACTGTGTCGTTTCCCTCGTGGCACGCGAACTCGAAAATCCTATCATCAGTGTGCTCAAACGGCATCATTACGGTCCATGGCTTTATCCAGGTGTCCGGGTCGTCAATCTTAACCTCATATTCGAGGCGCTTGTCCGAGACGCGCGTGAACTTCTCGACGAGGTGCAGCTTCGGTCCCGCGCCCATGAATGCTCCGCGGTCCGGGAGATTGGTGGTGTCCACAACGAGGGTTTTTCCTTCCCAATGCCCAACAGAATCGCCATCCCAGAGATGAATGCTTGATGGTAGGTGCGGCCGTCTATCGAGCGAAATGATGCGAGCTTCGTGGATGGCCTCTTGAAAAAACAGGACGTAATCCGGTGTTTGAACGATCTGGTAGTAGCTGTAAGGCCCGACGCCGACGTTGCCGCCAACACGAGGAACCCCATAAGTTAAGCACCGTTCCAGCGTATTCAGATCCTCTGGCCCATTCGGTCGTGCTCTGGGGCCGGGTCTCGGCCTTCGAGCCTGCGCTTCCGGCGTAAGCGGCGGAATTCTGCCGTTGGGCGGATCCGTAATGAGGGACGTTCGTTTCTCGAAAACCAGCGGGATCATTTCGTACGTGCGATCAGTCACGTTGACGTTCTGGTAGCGATCAATGTTGTGCAGCGCCGAAAGGAATACCGTGTCACCGACCTGGATATCATTGTCCGGGTTAGCCATGAGCTTGTCGAACCGCTTTTGCAGTTCCGCGACTTCGGCGTCGGTCAAGCTTGCCTTGCCGCCAAGCTCCGGGGGACGCTGTAGCGGGGTCGCGATGTTGCTGACCCAAACCCCTTCAAGATTACCCTGGGCGGAGAGTGCATTCACTCCGAGAATTACGAAAACAAGGCAAACAAGGAGCGCACGCATTTCGGCCATCATATATCAGAAGGTACCCGTCCGAGGGCAGCCCGGAGATCGCTGATTTGCTGCACCCTTGGCTGTTACGCAAGAAGGAGAAAACTATGTCGATTGAGTCCGGCAAAATAACGCGACGGGCGACGCTAGCCGCCGCTGGGACGGGGCTGGCGGGATTTCTGAGCGCAAGTAATCCGGCTAGCGCAGCCGAATGGACACCGGCGGAAAAATCCAACGTGCAGGTAGTCAACGATTTTTGTGCTTCCTGGCCTAGCCACGATCCCGACAAGATCATGGCGTTCTTCGCAGAACCGTGCGCATACAGAATGACGGAAACCCAGGACCCAGTGAAGGGCCGCCAAGCAGTAGCCGATCGAATTAAAGGCATCGTGGATCGCGTGCAACGCTTCGAAGTGCTTGAGACTTTTGCTAAAGGCCCTATGGTGATCAATGAACGCGTGGACCACTTCAACGGTGGCGCCCTTCAGTCCTGGCACGGAGTGGGTGTCTTTTTTCTGAAAGAAGGGAAAATCGTCGAATGGTACGACTACACGATCGCTCTCGAACGAGCGTAGATCGAAGTTCTTAGCGTCCAATCTCCCGCAAGCCGTAGTCCTACCCTCATTAGGATCAACCATAACCCTCAGGTGGAAAGCCGCTTAGGACGGGTATAAGAAAGGAACAAATATTGAACCAGCAGAAACCATTTGAGGAAGTTCCAAAATTAGCGCGCCGTCTTTAGCTCCACTGTTCACTGAGAACACGTGGACGGCTCTCAAGCGGGACCAGTACCGATCTACTGGATGATGGAGCTGTCTATCGCGCGCTTGCTTTCGTTGTTGGACGAGAGCCGGATGATCCCAGTGAAAGGAGGATCGGGCCAGCGCGGAAAAAGAAGCGATGAATGCCTGTGCCCAGCACGGTAGGACTTGTGTTTTGCAGACTGCCTCCTTACTCGAAACAAATGCGGAGCACTCGCGGCGGACCGCGATTTCACCGGCTGGGGAACTGCCGACGATCAACGGGAGGCACAACACGCTCTTGACGAGCGTAAAAAGTCCGGCCGGGCGCGGTGCGTCCTGGACGTTTCATTTTGCTCTTTCTAACGGAATCGTCCGGAAGCTTGCCGGATGAATCGGTGCCGATCCAGAGTGTTGGATCGTCGCTATTCTTGGCGAAGCGCAGCTAGAGAATCGATTTGTGTGGCTTTCCTCGCCGGAACGTAACAAGACAGCAGAGCGATGGCGCTCAGCAGTAGTGGGGCGCCAACCAGCAACATCGGATCGCCGGTACTGGATGCAAACGCCATGCCTAGTGCGGCCGTCAGCGATTACAAAGCCCGGGATATGGCGAAACACCGGCAAACCCGATTACAGTTCCCGACAGGATGTTAGCTCTGCCCTCTCGCAGCATCAGCCTGAGCACCTGGCCTTTAGAAACCATAAAAGTCTGCTGTCCTTAATTCGCGCCGCGGGTCGCGGGGGATTCCCCGCCTGACGATTTCTTCACGAACTTTTGAAGACATCCCCCCGAAGGGCTCGTATCACAGCCGCCGGTTAGTCCGCCGAAGACGTTGCCGAGTTCGTCCGCGGCCAGACCCTCCGGGCGCGTTCGTTCGATGAAGTATTTCAACGAGCCATCCTTCGCGCTTCCGATGCGGATGCCGTTCTTCCAACCCGGATTCCGAATCGCGTTGCCGCCGCCTTCCGGGGCGTCTTGGGCCCCTCCGATGCGCTGGTTGGATTCCGAGTCTGAAACCAAGAGCGTGTCGTCCTTTAAAATCCAGACATTGCTCGGCCTGCCGAAATGCCTCCATTCATCGACCAGGTTCATATCCTTGTCGAAGATCTAGATACGATTGTTGGAGCGGCCCGCGACGAACAAACGGCCCTTGGAATCGAAGGCCAGGCCGTGCGGCCCCATGAAGTCACCGGGCCTTCTGCCGTGCTTTCCGAAATCTTTAATATATTTTCCATCTCGTGTATACCAGACCAGTCGGTCGCCGTCCTGGGGCGAAGACGATGGGCGTGGCCAGTGACCGTCAGCAATGGGGATATTGCCATCAGGCGTAGCGGTACAAGCCACTGGTTGAAGGAAGGTGTCCGCTCCTGCCTTTGACACCCCGGCCTTGCCCAGCGTCAGAAGAAGCTTGCCATCCGGGCTGAACTTGAATACCTGATTACCTTTGACGCCGGCGTCCCGCGTATCCCCGAACGGCCCGCTATCAAGAGCCAGAAGTTGCCATCGCGGTCGCGGCACATCCCATGCGACGACGAGAATGTTACGTCGAATTGTTTGACGATGTTTCCCGAAGCATCGATGTGGAGGATGGCCGGGACCGAGCGATGCTGCAACCACACACCGCCTTTACCGTCGGGCACAATCCCGATGGCAGCACCGGGCTGGATGTCCCCTAGATGAGGCCACTGTTCGAGCATCTTGTAGGGATTGGTCATCGCATTGTTCGGAGCCAGTTCGATTGCCGATGGAAGGTTCTGAACTCCGCGCCCACTCTGGCCGAAAATCGGCACACAGGCCAGACGAACGACAACGATCAGCGCGCTAGATGTCAACCCGATTCGCCTGGAATCCGTCACAGCACACCTCCAGATCCACATGAATTTCGCACTTTAGCTGCTCGGAGTCTTCAATATCCCCACGCTTCGAGGGATTGTACCTCTCAACTCTGAAACGTGACAAGCATATCAGGCCGTGTGTTGTGGACAATCACTCCGGTGGCCTCTGGAGCAACTCCACCCTTGTGCCATTCGGATCCTCGGCGAAGGCGTACCACAAGTTGCCGAGCTGTCTGGGAACGATCGGGAACTTGATTCCGCGGCCTTGCAGCGTATTCGTGGCTTCCTGAATGTTCGCGACCCGGAGCCCGAAGCTCATGATTGCCCGGTCCGCGCTGGGGGCTGGATCGTCGTTGGCTTTGGATGCGAACAGCCAAACTCCGCCATAGCGCAGGCCATCGAGTTTGCCGCGGAGCTTTGCGCGCTCGCCGCCGAAATTTTCGTGATACCAATCTAGTGTCGCCTGTGGGTCCTTCACGCCGAGGTGCACGTGATGGAATCCGAGCCTCTCGCCGTCCTCAACCAATTCAATTTTGACGCCCCAAGGATCCTCAATAAAGGCGTATTTGAAAATTCCTGGAGCTTCCCTGGGCGGCGAAACGGCTTTCGCCCCCGCTGCCTCGAGGTCCTTCATTTTCGAGGCAATGTTCGGGAACGAGAAACCGATGTGATCTATTACGCTGCCGGCGCTTGGCTTGGGATCGTTTGTCTTCACCACGGCTATCAGCGCCTTGCCAAAGTACACTTGTCCGGCAACCGGCGTCGTGCCATCGAGATGCTGGACATACCATTCCACTGCTTTGGCCGGATCAGAAACGCGAATGTGTACGTTATCGTAGCCGACCGTGCGTATTGCTGCATCACTTGCCGCCCCAACTGCCGGAGCAGCCAGGCAACAAATCGCGCCCAAAAACACTCGCTTCATGGTGAATATCCTCCGTTGCGAGAGCGTCGCAGTAAGGGGAACCACTGCCCTGCGGTCTAGAGTACGACCACAAGGCGGACGATTCACTGGCTTTGTAACAAGCACGTGTTCCTGTGTTCTAAAGCGGTTGCCCGCTCATGCAGGTCGCGGGATCGAAGGCTCACGTCTACGTGATTTGCGTGATGTTAGATGCGCGTGCATACCGGTCTGCTGAATCCGCAGAGACTAGAATGTCGTCTCCGCACAGAGACTTCTCGAACCAAAACTGGCTGTCGCGGTAGGGATGCCCCCCCGCACAGACATCCGTACGGGCGTCACTCACGCATACGGTTCCCACCTTGGATGATTGGCGTCGAAGCGGTCCCTGGGATAAGGATGCAGAACACGGGGAACTGGAATCCACCGCTCCACCAGCCGGTTAAGCTGAGTGAGCGGAACGCGGCGGCGCTGGCCGCGGCGGGATAGTGCACACCACCACACCCATTGCAGCCGCCAGCGAAAAAGACACAGGCGCGGCAAGTTTCCCGGCACAGCGTGATATTGGTAATAACCGATGACCACTTCGCGCAGCCATTCACCGACCGACGCAATCGGCGCGTGCCGATGGCGGGTCAGCTCGAGTTTTTTTACAACAAACCGCGTCTGATTCGTTTATTCGGCTTTGTCGTAGTCGGTTGCTTCTTGTGGGCGGGCTAGTTGCTCTGACACTGTTCCGACCGCTTCTACCACCCCCTTCTCATTCCAATGTTTCAGCTCCCCCAGGCCGCCCTGGGTGCTAGCTGGCGACATAGTTTATTTTTTGGGGATCTTCCGTCGTTCTTTCCCGAAAACTATCATTTGAATCGCAGATCCTCAGCGATGTTTTCAGTCGGCGTGCTGTCTGCCATAAGTGCCTGCCATGAGATTGGCCGCATATCCAGGGCGGAAAAACCTCTCGCAGGGCGTCTGATCCTTCCCGACTGGTCGGCAAACGCTTTGCGACCGGAGGTCAAGACGGCCCCGAATGCTTGCGCAACGGTGCCTTCAATCCGGAAGGCCTGCCGAAGGGCGACAGTGCTGGGAGGTTCACGAGTGCACCGCGTAGTAACAATCGCGCTTGGGAAACTCGACATCTCCAACGACGAAATTCCGCTGTTGGTTCGCGCGCTGGAGCATTACGCCGCGTACCTGGAGGCCACGAAGCGGGGGATGAGCGTTACCGTGCCCTCGCGGAAGAGTTGAAGCGGAAGCAACGTGCGGCAGGTCACCCGGAGGGATCCAACGTGTGTACTTGAAGGCGTTATGGCTTCCTCCTGATCTGGCCGTTCCATTGGATCTTTCGATAAGCTCAAGATGGCTCGCTAGAGGAGGTGTCCAATGAAACTGAGTAGGCTGCTCACGGACCTCCGCAAGGATATGGTCTACGCCGTCCGCGCGCTACTGAATTCACGCGGCTTCGCACTGGTCGGAATCCTTTCGCTGGGCATGGGATCGGCGTCCCTGCCGTCGTCTTCAGCGAGCTGAACGCCATCATCGTCCGCGACATACCGGGCGAGAAGGACGCCAGCCGTTTGGCCCTGGTTGACGCTCCGGTTTCCTATCCTTACTTCGAACGGTTCCGCGAACAACGGGACATGTTTGCGGGCGCGTCGGCGTTCCAACAGGTTGTGGCGTTCAACGTCGCGATAGAGGGTGCGAAGGATGCTAATAAGGAACGCATATTCGGTCATATCGTCTCGCCCGAATACTTTCCAGTACTCGGGGCGACGCTCCTTCCAGTCCCGCGCGCGGAGCCGAGAGCGCCTTGCCTCCCGGGACGCAACTGGAATATGTCTTGTAACTACGAGTTGGACTTCAAAGGTTTTTCCTTCGAATATACCTTAGTGCTCGAGTGGTGGTGTTCAATCGGCGCTGGTTGGCGAAGCGGCGGCCACAACTCCTAACCTTCCGAAGTCGGCGGATGTGATGTCGGATCAGCCCCTGCTTCTGGCGTTGCCCGAGAGCTGGCAGCCGCTGGTTTTGGTACGGTTGGCCGGTGCGAAGAACTTGATAGACGAGAATCAACAAGGTGTGCGCGATCGCCACCACAGCCGGGAACTTGTTACCCCCAGACTTGGTGGTAATCTGCCAGAACTTGTCTTTGAGGAAGCAATTGTTCTTGGCCGTGCCTCGTAGCGTGCTGCTACCCACCGGGTTGACAGCCACATCATGTGCCACGCAGCTGGCGGTCGCTGTCGACAAATACCCTTCGCACCAACGAGCCGGGCTGACGCGACGATTGAGAAGCCCTGTACTCAATTCGGTCCGGATGACGCGCCACACGGAGAATGCGGGATCGCGAACGACCTTAGTCCGGAATGCCGCCAACCTGCTCGAGGCTTGGCGCAGGCACTTCGAACGATAGGCGTTCTACGTCAACTGACAATTAAATCCGGTGTTTTTACGGCCGAGCCAATGCCTGAAACGTGCGGCAACTCTGGCGAGGCGAGTCCGATCGGAGCAAGCGTGTTGGCCAGTAGGACAGGGACGTACTCATCTCCCACCGGCGGCAAGGGCTAGATAGTTTAGAGATGGCAGCTCTTCGCTCGAAAGGAGGAAAGGTAGCATGCCCTGGAACTTGACGGGAAACGGCGGTACAAATCCCAAGAAGGATTTTATTGGCACAACGGATCTAAAAGCCGTTGTTGTAAGAACGAATAAGAAGGAAGCGTTACGCGTCGACACTAATGGGAATGTTGGCATCGGAACACCCAATCCACAAAATCAACTTCATGTGGGGGCGGGGTCCAGTTCCATTGCGGCCAGCCGGGTGAATGCGGTTGTTGCCAGCAACAATCCCGACGCTGGTATGGCCATTGCTCAGAATGGCGGAGTAAATGTTCTGTTGCAGGCTTCAACGTCTGGGGGTTTTTTCGGCACAACATCAAACCACCCTTTGGCTTTGAGAACCAACGATCAGGATGCTGTGGTAGTTGATGCTACCGGTAAAGTGGGTGTTGGCGTTGACGCGTCGTTTCTCGGCAGCATCTCTTCGAAGATGGTCGTGGGGGGAAGCCCTGTCGGTCCCACAACTCCTCCCAACGGCCTGACCGTGCTTGGAGCCACTGTGAACGGAATACCTAGGAGTTCGATCATCATAGAACCGGATTTGCCTAGTATCGCCATCGTAGCTGGAGGGGTGCAGGGCCAAACCCTCGAAATCGATTCGGGTGGAATAGGAACCCCAAGCGGTCAACTAATCCTCTTCACCGGTCAACAAATCGTTATAACTGCCGGTGTTGGAGGTCTCGTCCTCAATTCCGACCTCACCGTAAACGGAAATGCCAAATTTCAGGGCGGCAAACAGGGCTTTTTGGTCGACGAGTTCGTCAACTGCTCAGGAACCGTCCTCGAGCGTGGTGATCTACTAACGCTGCGACGGACCGATGCTAGGGAAAGGTATAGCGACCGGATCCCTATTCCTCAGGTGGAACTGGCTCGCGAAGCGTATGCCGTCGAAGTATGCGGCGTTGTGGACGGCCCTGTCGTACAGCCCGAGCACCGTTGTGATGACGCGATCTCTGCCGAGGTGCCTCCCGGCGCTCGCGGTTTGATGGTGACCATCGGTTGCTACGCCGACTGCAAAGTTGATGCCGATGTGGTTCCCATCGAAGTAGGTGACCTTCTGACCGCAAGTTCGACACCCGGCCATGCACAGAAGGTGCTGGATCGCAGCCGGGCTGTGGGCGCTATTGTTGGAAAAGCACTCAAGGCGGTGGAGAAGGGCAAGGCAACAATCCCGATCCTAGTTCTGCTTCACTGAGGCGTACCGGTGACATTCCTTGCTTCGCTGCCGTCTAGCTTGCATCACGGAAGACACCTGGCTGGCTTGTCGCCGTATCGTACATCTGCCACGACGGCCTCACCGCAGCTCGGAGCGGGTAACGCGCGACTCGGGGATCGCAACTTTGAATGCCACGATTCTCCGGCTTGGCGACGATCCGATCAGAGAGTACATTCTCCAAAAGGTTCTGGTGCAAACCGGTGGTGATCGGGCGATGGTGACGGAATGCAACGGTTTGTTCCAGTCGAAGCATTATTCAAGGGACGGCATTTCGAAGGACAGATCATCATCCTGCGCATTGGAGCCACACCCGCGAGTGAGTGTTTTTTTATCAACTTGCGGCCCGAATCGTCCGCATTTCGGAAGCTGACGACGCCTTCACCGCGGGAGAGTCGCCAACGCGCAATCTAACGAAGCGCGAGTTGCCAGACACTAAGCAGACCGGTTTTCTTCGACGATACGTAATATCCTAGTGGGAACTCCTTTATATGAGTCCCGAGGCCCGGCAGCGCGCTAAAGCGATCGCTGGCGAAGCTATCCAAATCCCGTCGGACCGCCGGACTGCGTATGTTCGTGAAGCGTGCCAAGGCGATGCACGGCTCTTAGATTGTGTCCTGGCACTGCTCGAAGCTGATTCTCCGTTAACGCCTCGCGAACTTCAAGTACATCCCGCGCTCGAGGGCTTGTTGAATCCCACGGATGTGAGGCCTGCGAAAGAAACACGATTGAGCTCGCTGGGATCTGTACTGAGTGCTCCCGGCCAGCCCGATTCCATCGGCGCACTTATCAAGGATCGTTACCGCATTGAGAAAACGTTGGGGTGGGGCGGCTTCGCCGCGACTTATCTTGGGGCTGACACGCAACTCGATTTTCGCCCGGTCGTGGTGAAGATCCTCCTCGAACACCACGCTCGAGACGAGTGGGTTCTAAAGAAATTTCATCACGAAATGCAGGCTTTGGCTCGTCTGGACCACCCGGGAGTAGTCGGTGCGTTAGATTCCGGCAAGCTGCCAGATGGCAGACCTTTCCTGGTGATCCAGTTTGTGAAAGGCATCACGCTGCGGCAGGCCATGCATCCAACACGCGGAATGGGCCTGGAGCGAACCGGTAACATCGTGCGCCAAGTGGGCTATGCACTGAGCGCGGCGCATCAGGAAGGCATCTGCCATCGTGATGTCAAACCAGAAAACATTATGCTCTATACGCTGGAAGGCGGCGAGGAACAGGTAAAGCTGATAGATTTCGGGATAGCGAGTATCCGCGATGCTCAGTTAGCAAGTTCTGGTGACTCGACGAAAATATCGGGAACACTCGATTACATGGCGCCAGAGCAGTTTCAAGGGGTCAGTTCGCCCGCTAGCGATATTTACGCACTAGGCGTGGTCACCTATGAGATGATCACCGGCCGGCCTCCGTTTGTGGCTGAGAACCCCGCCCAGTTCATTGCCATGCAACTGGAGGGTGTGAAAGTCAAGCCGAAGGATCTGAGGCCGACCTTACCGGCCGAAGCACAAGCCGCCATTTTGAAGGCACTCCGGAGAGACCCTTCAGAGCGTTTTGTCCGAGCGCGCGATTTTGGCGAGGTACTCTCCAAGAGTTTGGCGTCGAACGCAGTCCTGAATAGAGCAACCATGTCGGTGCCTCTTGAACCGCGTCCGAAACGTGCATGGATCACTCGCGGTCCTTGGCTCTGGGCGGCGAGTCTGACTCTAACGTTGCTCGCCGGGGTGTGGATACTATCACAGCAATCTCGAAGTACACCAAAGCAGGCGCCGATTGCGAACTCTCCGCTCAAAAAAACCGAGAATCTCCCCTTGCCGCAATCCGAAACCGCAAAAAATACGGCAACTGCTGAGAACGCCAGAACGGTACCTGCATCGGCAGCGGCCGGTCCGAAAACGCGTACCGTAAAGAGCAAAATCGGGTCGAGGGTTGCGACGAAAATCGAAACCTTACCGAAGCCCCAGCCTATTGATCTGACTCCGCGGGCACCGAAGCCCGAAACGCCGAAAACAGACATCACTGCGCCCTACAACGAAGCGCTCCGGCTTTTCGGACAGAAGAACTATGCTGCTGCGATCGAACGGTTTTCCGATGTCATTCAGCAGGAGCCCAAGCGCGCAGATGCATGGCGGATGCGTGGCATCTCTTACTACTGGATGTCGCGCTACGTTCCAGCCATCGCTGACTTGAGCGAGGCGATTCGCCTCGATCCTGGCAACGACAATCCTTTGCGGTTCCGCATGACGGCCTACCTCCCTCAAGGTGAGTACGAGAAAGCTGCGGCGGATGCTTCCGAGGTGATCCGACTGAATCCTGCTGCTGCCGACGCATACTCCGTGCGAGCCCGGCTCCACTCCGAAAAGCAGGACTATTCGAAAGCGATAGAGGATCTAAATATCGCGATCCAGCGAGCCGATGTGGATCGAAATCGGGCAACCTATTATTCTGAGCGCGGAGACGCCTACTTCCGCCTGAAGCAGGTAGACCGGTCGCTTGCGGACTACGACGAAGCGATCCGGCTGGAGACGACTGTTCCTTCGTTCTTTACCAAGCGCGCCGCAGTGAAAGAAGCGCTCGGCGACCGGGAAGGCGCCGATAATGATCGACGCTTCGCCCGCGGCGACTCCAAGAAGTAGGAACGGGGTATTATGCCGAGAGTTCATCCCGCACGTTAAAGAACAATCAGCTTCTCCCCTGAGAATATCCCCCTACGTACGCTTTGGGAGAACGGCGTTTGCCGGCCTAGCCGAACTTGACGGGAACCGCAGGAACCTGCGTGATGATGAAATGTCGCTGGGTGAACGATTGGTGAAAGTTCCACATGAGCGAGGAGAGTTGAACACCGTGAGGTTTTGGATTGTTGAGCCGCTAGGAACTCCTGAAGGTACCAATGGCTTCGGAGCACTAGTTTTCAGTTCCAGTGATTCAATTTTGGGAATATAAGGATGAACTGCCCGTACGGAAAAAGCAGTAGTAACGACCATCCGGCCCCCCTTAAAGACTCTGCGGCAGAATAGATAACAAACATTCCAGTGCTACAGTTTTCTCAGGAACGATAGTGGGAAGTACCAGCAACTTTATGCTGAAGGTCCTGATCTACTTCGCGTGGGCGCTCTTTGCCATCGAACTGCTCTTCGCCGTTTTCACTGTAGCCATAAGGGCTACACAGACGCCGCCGGTCGCGGCATGGTAAGCGGCTTCGGCGTGGTCGCCCTTGGGCTACTGGCTGCGAACGGAACCGGCTTGTACCTTGCGGCCCGCGCGCACTCCTGGCTCGGCGTTCTCGTGCTATTGTCGGCTCCCGTATTGTTCGTTTACGGATTGGATCCCCCATACTTCACGAGAATGATACTGGGACTTTTCCGAAGGCAAGCGAATCCGGTAGTGTTAACCGGCTCGATATGGCAAGACTCTCGGCAGCTTACTGATATGTGACGTTTTCCCCAAAGCCAGCAGTCGCGAATGCGTACCCAATGTCAAGCCCACTCGCGGTGAACGTATCGAACTTCGTACCGTTCTGCACGGTTAGCGTCCCAGTGCCGGCCGGTACGGCATTGGTTACGTAACTCGGGGCAGTGAACGCCAGCGCGCTCTGCGGCGCATAACAGGTGAAGCTGCCGCTGGCTCCCGTTGTCGCATTGGATGAGGTTCCCTGGATGACGACATAGCTGCCCGCTGTTCCACCGGACCAGGTTATGGACTGCCCGTTGCTGCGGATGACAGTCGTCGCCGCGCTCTGGTTGGTCCAGCTCAGCAGCGGGTTGGGCAGCGTGATGGTCGAGGTGAATCTTCCGACATCAGCTCCCCCGCCTCCCGTCGCAACGTATGTTCCTCCGGCCGTAGTTATGGCGCCCGACGGCAACTGCACAAAGTATGAGCCCTTGCTAGTCACTAGTTCATTCAAAGAATAAGTCGCCCCGCCCGGACCCGCCAGCGTAATTGACCCCGCGTCTAGCCCGGTCGAGGTGCTCGAGCCTCCTCCAGTAACAGTCTGGCTGACGTAGCAACCGCCCGGCGACACATAGCTGGACGTGCCGCCGAAGATTGCACCCGTGACCGTATGAAACGTAGCCAAGGCGCTGTTGTTGGTAGAAGTACCGGTGCCGCTGGAATTTGGGGAGACCGATTGCACCAAAGACAGGCTCCCGGCCCTCACTGCGCTTTGGCCGCCGAGCGCGCTGAGCAGACTTCCCGTGATGCCGAACAAAGGATCACTGCATTCGCTGCTTGTGGCGACCGGAATGGTTCCAAAGTTCGATGGAATTCCGTTGACCACAGCGGCCACCGAAACCGCACAACCCGAAACCCCTAAAGGAACGGTCGTGTTAATCTGCACCGACCCTGGATATCCCGACGATCCGGCATATTGGATCGGTGCCGGCACGCCGCCAAAGAAGATCTGAACCCCGCTTTGATTCACGGCGTGAGGCGTGGTGGTGAACACCGTATCGCTATCCTGCGGATCAGAGCCAAGTCCCGAGCCCCACAGCGTGATGATCTGACCCGGCTTTGCGGAATTTGTTGGAGTAATCAGCGCTCCGGTAATCGCATCGGTCGCCGTGATCAGACCGGCTCCGATTCCGTAATACGTATCGAGGCCGAGCGCCGCTGGCACGATCGGGACCGAAATCGGCGAGCTGGTCTGGCCGCCATTGCTCACGGTGACCGAAACGGTTCCAGTCGGAATGCTGGCCGGGATCACCACGGCCATCTGTGTCGGAATTGCATAATAGATCCCCGCATTGAAAGTCTTCCCGCCCACGCTGATAGTGACCTGCGCCCCATTGGATAAAGTGGGCAAACCCGATCCGGCGCTGGTATTGAGCGTTAGGGGATTGGGCGCAGGACCGGACAGGTTGGTGCCGAAGATCGTCGCGATCGAACTCGGCGCAATCCCCGAGTTGACGAAGCCCGCCGGGGTATAGCTGTAGTTGTTCAGGATCTTAGTAATAGTCGGCAACGACGGTGTGCCGCTGGCACCGTAAGTCAGGTACTCGAAGCTGATTGATGTCGGGCCGAGCCCAGTAATCAGAATCTTTGCGGCATTGCCGCCGTTGGTCGCCAAACCGAGGATCGATCCGTTGGCTGTTCCTACCGAAAGCGAGCTCGAAGGGATGGCCGTGTTGGACGCCAATGCCGCCAGCGACTGCAAGATCGTTGGGGTCACCAAATCGTAATTCGAAGAGCCGGTGTATCCCGGAAGAACGCCTCCCTTGGCGCTGCCGACGTACGTGAGGGAAGAACCGGTGAAGCTAAGATCTCCACCTGAGGTGACCACCTGGCCAGTATCGAAATTGAAGTTGTGGCCGGCAGTCACGGATGCATTGCCACCTTTATCCGCGAACGCAGCAATTGGAAAAATCAACAGTGCAGTCAGCCGCACAATGCGGCGTATCAGGTTCCGTTTCATCAACCCTCCGTTTGATGGCTGGCAGTTCATTTTATATGTTCTGCCGAATCCGGCACGGCAGGATCTCGCGGCAGGTTCGATCAGTGAGGTTATGTTAAGCGCCGCGAGTTTTGGCGCCGATAAAAAGACGCCACGATGCCAGAATGGGATTGTCATGACGAGATTCCGAAAGAAACCGCACTGATTATGCGACTCTTAGCAGCGTGCGACAGAGAGACTTACGGCGAGACGAAGGTGATCGAGCTAGACATCAAGAACTGGGACGGGACTACACGAAGCTGAGCGAGAAGAGCATCCGCGGATTACTCGAGGTCTTGAAGCGCGAAGCCGCGTGACAGGACGCGGAAGAAGCGGCACGCGAAGTTGCTCAGCAACCGGTCAAAGGACTGCTGGCCGCTGTGAAGGAAAAGATTGTGAAGGAGAACCGAGCTGATGGCTCGTGCGAGTCGATCCGATAACGCCTTTTTATCGGACCCGAGGTTTCGCGAAACTTCTTAGGTCCATTTTGCGGTTAGGACCCGCAGCAACTGCATCGCCGACTGCCGATCGATGTCGTTCAACGCACAAGTTGAAAAAAAGGCGGACATCGTGATAGCCGGCAGATCGTACAGCTCTGAGAAGGATAAGATCAACAACACATTCGTCGAGTGCGAAGTTCGGGTGATCACCGGCATCAAAGTCGATCAGGTTTAGGTCAATCCGCAGGACGGTCTGAGGTATAATTGGCCAGATTTTAAGTCAGCCTCATGGCCGTTCCTGCGGGCGACATTACAGAGTTATTGCGGTTCTGGCAGAGTGGCGACCGCGACGCCGAAGCCCGCCTGTTTGAGTTGCTGCTGCCCGATCTACGAAGGATTGCAGGCCGCTGTTTTCGCAACGAGCGCACCGAGCATACATTGCAGCCGACCGCGTTAGTGAACGAAGCGTTTCTTCGCCTGGCTAAAGCCAGAAACGTGGAGTGGCGAGACCGCGGGCATTTTCTCGCTATCGCCGCCAGAGTTATGCGTCGTTACCTGATCGATCACGCCAGAAGCAGACCGAATGCCCCGCTTCTGCCGATCGAAGGTTTACCTGAGGGGCTGTTGGCTCATCACAGCCCGCTGGAAATCGCCATCGCGGTAGACGCGCTCCTTGATGAGCTTGGAAAGGCATCACCCCAGCAGCGAAGCGTGGTGGAGCTCAAGTTCTTTCTGGGGTTGACAGACGAAGAGGCCGCAGACTCGTTGGGGCTAAAGCTTCATACACTACAGCGGGAATGGTACCGGGCACGGTACTGGCTCTTCGAACGACTGAACGCGGAGCCATGGAACAAGAAGCCGACCGCGACCAGCGAATCATGACGATTGTTGCGGGGGCCAGGAAGCAACCGCAACTGGAGCGCGGAGCGTTCGTGCGTTTAGCCTGCGACACAGACGAACAGCTATTGCGCGAAGTTTTCGAAATGCTCGACGGCGAGGAGCGCATGAGGGAATTTCTTCTCGAGCCGCTGATCCATTTCATACGATGGAACCGGCCATTCGCGCCAGGTGACCAGATTCTCGAACGGTTTGAGATTGTGAAGGAGATCGGCGAAGGCGGGATGGGAGTGGTGTACGAGGCGTGGGATACGAAGCGCCAGCAGCGTATTGCCATCAAGTCCGCCAAGCCCGGATTTCTGCGCCTCTTATCGCCGGAATTGGAGCAGGCACTCAAGGTTCGGCATCCGAATATCTGCCTGGTGAATGAAATCCACACTGCTCACACAGACCATGGCGAAGTAGACTTCCTCACTATGGAGTATCTGGAAGGAGAGACACTGGCAGCGC
>Ga0126371_10002038_pt1 | contig 17289 bp, 11 predicted proteins | sample PanSoiMetaPlot_4_FD_110145 | JGI IMG/M metagenome (GOLD analysis project Ga0126371, IMG submission 110145) | Tropical forest soil microbial communities from Panama - MetaG Plot_4 | ecosystem: Environmental > Terrestrial > Soil > Tropical forest > Bulk soil | place: Panama | collected 2016-02-17 | reverse complement strand
GCGGCAGAGGACCACTGGGCGAAGTTTGTCTCCGGGCCGTTCGAATTGTTTACCGACGCGGGCGGGCGCGCTGGGCGTGAAACCCTGGTGCGGCTGGAAGAATTTCGCTACGCGCTTGGACAAATGATCGGCGAGAACGATTTGCAGATGCCGGTGCCGGTTCGCGTCTTCGTTCTCAAAAACACCAAAGGCTGGACCTCACCGGCGCCGGTTTCGGAAGGGCGCGCCACGTACAACATCGTGCTCGATGAAAAAACTCAGCCCGGCGCGGCTCTCTACACCGAGTTGACGCGGCTCTTCCTGGCTGCCAACACCGGCCGCATGCCCGCAAGTTTCGAGCATGGGCTGGTGACCTTCTTTTCCACGCTGCAGGTGACCGGCATCCGGATCACGGCGGGCGCGCCGCCGCCGCAGCCGGATCTCGATTGGGCCCGCATCCATCTGCTGGTCGGCGATCCGGAATACTTCGGCAAATTGCGCGTTCTGCTCTTTAATCTGCGCAAGGGTGTGGCGGACGACCCGGCGTACCGGAACGCGTTTGGAAAATCCGCCGCCGAAATCGAAGCGCAGGTCCAGCAGCACCTCGCGGCGGGCCATTTCGAGACGACTTCGCTCCCCAACCGGGCGATGAGCGAACGCGATTTCGAAGAGCGGCAGGTGTCGGATGCCGACGCGCGGCTGGCGCGGGCCGATCTGCTAGCGGGCAGCCAGTCGGCGGCGGAGTACGATGCGCTGATTCGCGATCACAACAAAGTCGCCGAAGTCGAGGAAGGGCTCGGCATCCTGGCGCTGCGCGATCAAAAGAAGGACGACGCGCGGAAACATTTTGCCGCGGCCATGGAGGCGGGCAGCAAGAGTGCGCGCTGCTATATCGAATATGCCAAGCTCGAGCCCGACAACGAGAAAGCAGACCAGGCCCTGCTGCGCGCGGCGGGAATCAATTCCAAGCTGGATGAGCCGTTCGCGCTGATGGCGGCTCGCGATACCGATCCACTCAAGCGGCTCGCGCACTGGAAGTCTGCGGCGGAGCGCAATCCGCGGAACGCCGCCTACTGGCAGGGGCTGGCCGAGTCGTACCTCGAACAGCGGGATTTCGAGAATGCGGCCAAGGCCTGGACGCAGGGCGAGCAGGCCGCCACCGATCCCGCGCAGCGCCAGCGCATGCGCCAAGCGAGGATGGAGATCGAGCAACAGCGGCTCGATTACGAGGCCTCCGAGCGTCAGAAGGCCGCCGACGAACTGGAGAAGCTCAAACAGCAAGCCCGCGCCGATGTGCGCGCTCTCGAAGACAAATATAAGGGAGAAACCAGCGGCGCCAAGCCGGTGCCGTGGTGGGAGGGGCCGAAGCCTTCCGGAAAGGTGGCCGGCAATTTGAAGCAGGTGGACTGCCTCGGAACGCAGGCGCGCCTGGTGATCGACGCCGCCGGCAAACTCACGCGCCTGCTGGTGCCCGACCCGAAGACCGTCGTCATCCTCGGCGGCAGTGATCAGTCGCTCGGCTGCGGCGCGCAGAAGGCGCGTCGGGTCACGGTGGAATATTTTCCGAAGACGAACGCCCGGCTGGCCACCGCGGGCGAGGTAGCCACCATCGAGTTCCAGTGATCCGCCCCGGTGATGGCATGCGCTTCCGCTGGCTGGTGCTGGCGGTCTTCGTCCTCTCCTCCGCCATCAACTATCTGGACCGCCAGACACTGGCCACACTCGCACCAGTGCTTCGCACCGAATTTCATCTCTCCAACACCGAGTACGGACTGATCCTGACGGCGTTTTCAATCACCTATGCCGCGGCGGCGCCGTTCGCGGGGATGTTAATCGACCAAATCGGATTGAATCGCGCGATCACTCTGGCGGTCGGGGTCTGGTCGTGCGCTGGAATCGCGACCGGGTTCACGCGCGGCTTGAGCGGACTGATCGGCTGCCGCGCATCGCTCGGGATTGCGGAGGCCGCGGGAATTCCGGGCGCCGGCAAGGCGATTCACCAATACCTTCGGCCCGCCGAACGCGCGTTGGGCAACGGTGTGAACCAGGCGGGCGTGAGTATGGGGATGATCCTTGCGCCTCCCATCGCCACGTATCTCGCGGTCACCGTGGGATGGCGGCAGGCTTTCGTGATCACCGGCATCCTGGGATTGATCTGGATTCCGGTGTGGCGCTGGGCTTCGCGTTGGGCTGTGGCCGCGCCTTCTCCAAAGCTGGAAGCGAGCGCAGGGTCCGAGATGTTGCGCGACCGCCGGCTCTGGGCGTTCGTCGCCGCCAACGCGCTCAGCATGGTGGGCTACTCGCTGTGGACCAACTGGACCACGCTGTTTCTGGTCCAGGTGCATGGCGTGACACTGGTGCAGGCCGCGTGGTACGCCTGGATTCCTCCGGTGTTCGCGGCGGCCGGCGGCGCGGCGGGCGGATGGCTCTCGCTGCGATTCATGGATCGCGGCCTGGCCGCACTGCCGGCGCGGTTCCGCGTCTGCGTAGCGGCCGCGGTGATTTCGCTCGCCACCGCCGCTGTCCCGCTGGCGCCTTCGGCCGCCTGGGCATCGGGAATGATTTCGCTGAGCATTTTCGCGGTGTCGGCGTTCAGCGTCAACATGTATACGATGCCGCTGGACGCATTTGGCGGCGCACGCGCGGCGTTTGCGGTTTCTATCCTGGTAGCCTCGTACGGCGGAGTGCAGGCACTCATCTCGCCGGCCTTCGGGCGCGTCATCGATCTCTACGGCTACACACCGCTGGCCGTCATTGCGGCATTGACCCCGCTGGCCGCATGCGGCGTCCTGCATGCCACGAGGTCGGCGGCGTGAAGCAACGCCTCAAGCGGTGGATCTTCGGCCTGCTGGGCAAAGATCCGGAAGCGGTGGTGGTCACGTTTTGCAGCGGACACGCCGAGCTCTGCCGACGCATGTCCGAAGAGGTGCAGCGGCTGGTGCCCGACCGCCGTCATTTTATGGTTACGGCAGAAAACTGGCCGGAGATGCGCCGCCGGCTGCGGCGCTATCGCATCGGCCTGGCGCCGGTTTTGCTGACCAAGGAGTCGAACGCGCTGCGGCGCGCGGCCTATCACAGGGCGCCACGGAAGATCCTTGCTTACAACTCGCGCCTGGAGCGGCATCATCTCTCGTTGAATCTGGCATCTTATCTTTTCTGGCGCGGCGTGCCGCTCGACCGCATCTATCTCCGGCCGTGGTGGTGGCCCTGGCCGAAACGCGAACGCTCCGTGGCGTCGAGCGAGTATCGCGTGCTCGAAGGCCGCCCCTGCGCGGCGGACCGCCGTCGCATCGCCGTGCTCTCCCCCTATTTTCCATTTCCGCTAGCCCACGGCGGGGCGGTTCGGATTTACAATCTGCTGCGCGAGATGGCGCGGGAGTTCGACGTGGAATTGTTTGCGTTTCAGGACGCCTTGTCCGATCCGGCGCCTGTCCTCGAGTTCTGCGCGCGCGTCGTGCTGGTCGCGCAGCCTCGCTATCGCGAGCCCCGCTGGTCCGGCCTCCTGCCGCCTCAAGTGTGCGAGTCGCGTTCCCCGGGCATGCTGCGCGCGCTCGCCGAGGAACGGCGCGCCTTCGGTTTCGAGCGATTGCAGGTGGAGTATACGCAGATGGCCGAATACGGCGGCGACCTCCTGGTGGAACATGACGTCACCTTCGATCTATTCGGGCAGATCGCCCGGCGCGAACGGACGGTTGCTTCCTGGTGGGATTACTATCGCTGGATCCGGTTCGAACGCCGGGCAGTGAAGCGCTACCCGCGGATCGTCGTGATGTCAGAAAAAGATGCCGGGCTGCTCGGAAAACCTGCCGGCGCAGTCGTGATCGAAAACGGCGTCGACCTCGAGCGATTTCAATCCGAGCCCGAGCGTACGGGCCAACATCTGCTGTTCATCGGATCCTTTCGCCATTTTCCGAATATCGCTGCTTACCGCTTTTTCACCGAAAGCATCTGGCCGGCGCTGCGCGAGAAATTTCCAGAGATGCGCCTGACTGTGGTTTGCGGCCCCGACTACCTGCAGTACTGGCGAGGGTTCAGCGAAGCGCCGGAACCGGCGCCCGACCCGCGCATCCGGATGCTGGGGTTCGTCGCCGACGTGCGGCCGTTGTACGTCGAGGCGAATCTCGTGCTGGTGCCGACCACGGTCTCGGCCGGAACCAACCTGAAGGTCCTCGAGGCCATGGCCATGCGGCGGGCAGTGGTCTCGACCACTTCCGGATGCGCCGGCCTGGGCCTGGTGCATGACGACAGCGTTTGGATCGCGGACACCTCACAGGCGTTCGCAGCCGGAGTGGTGGCTCTGATCGCCGACGACGAGCGCCGCCAGGCCATCGCCGAGGCGGCACATGCCCATGCCGTCCGCCATTTCGACTGGAGAGCGTTGGGCGCAAAGCAGCGGGAGTTGTTGCGTAGTATCCTATAAACCATCTTCTCTGTTGGAGGAAAAATGAACCGGCGATTGGCAGTCTGGGCGCTTCTGTTGGCGCCGCTCTCTTTGATTGCTCAGGAACATTGGGTAGCCACCTGGGCCGCATCTCCGCAGCAGGTGCGCGCACCCCTGGCGCCGCCCCCGGCTGCCGCTCCTGCTCCAGGCGCACCACCTGCTCCGGCCGGGCCCCGCCCGATTGCCAGTTTCAATAACCAGACCGTGCGTATGATCGTTCGCACCAGCATCGGCGGTAATCGTTTGCGGGTGCAGTTCTCGAATACGTACGGCAGCATGCCGCTCGCGCTGGGCGCCGCGCATATAGCTCTTCATGGAAAAGACTCGGGCATCGTCGCCGGTTCCGACCGGGCACTCACTTTCAACGGAAAGGGATCGGTCTCGATTCCTCCGGGCGCGCCCGTGCTCTCCGATCCAGTCGATCTGCAAGTTCCGAAACTGGCAGACCTGGCCGTCAGCATTTACATCCTGGGTGAGACCGGCCTGCCGACGATGCACGCAACGGGCTTGCACACCACCTACATCACGCAGGGAGACGCCACTGTGGCGGCGGCCCTCACCGACACCACCACGACGCAGTCCTGGTATTACCTCTCGGCGATTCACGTAGCAGCCCCAGCGGATGCCTCAACCATCGTCGCGTTCGGCGATTCCATCACTGACGGCGCCACTTCCACGGTGGACACCAACAGCAGCTGGCCCAGTTTTCTGGCGCAACGGCTGGCCGCCAATCCGGCCACGGCGCGTTGGGCGATCGTGAACGAAGGAATTTCGGGCAATCGCCTCTTGCGCGACGGCGCGGGCGTCAATGCCTTAGCGCGCCTCGACAGCGACGTGTTCTCACAGCCTGGCGTGAAGTGGATGACGGTCATGCTCGGCATCAACGACATCGGTTTCGGGATGCGGCAGCCGAGCGAAGCCGTCACCGCCGACCAGGTGATCGGCGCGTTGCGCCAGATCGCCGACCGGGCGCACACCCACGGCATCAAGATTATCGGCTGCACGCTGACGCCCTACGAAGGAGCCGCCTATTACAGCGAGGCCGGCGAACCCGTGCGGCAGGCGGTGAACCAGTGGATCCGGACCGGCGGCGCCTTCGACGCGGTAATGGATTTCGAGGCCGTCGTGAAAGACGCGAGCAATCCCAAGCAGATCCGTACCGATTTCAATATTCGCGACCACCTGCACCCGAACGACGCCGGATATAAGGCGATGGCGGAGGCGATTGACCTGGGGCTCTTCGCGCCGAGGACCGCTCCGGCTCCGCCGTCGAACCTGACCGTCTCACACTAGCTTCGTCTTCTTGATCGGAAGCTCGCGAATCCGCTTTCCGGTCGCCGCGAAGATCGCATTGCAGATCGCCGGCGCCATCGGTGGCACGCCCGGTTCGCCGACACCGGCCGGCAGCGCGCCATTTTGCACCAGGGTCACGTGCACTTCCCGCGGCGCCTCGTTGATCCGCGCCACCGGGTAGTTGTGAAAGTTCGCCTGCTGGATGCGCCCGCCCTGGGCCGTGATCTCACCCATCAGCGCGATGCTGGTCCCGAATACGGCGGCTCCTTCGAACTGCGAGCGCACCCGGTCTGGATGGACCACCAGCCCGGTATCGACGACGTAATCCACGCGCGGGATGTGCACCGCGCCCTTGGCATCGATCTCGACTTCCACCACGGTTCCGACATACGTCTGGAAGCTGCGATGAACGGCGAGCCCGAAGCCATGGCCGGCGCCCGATTTCTTCTTCGCCCAGCCCGACTGCTCCGCGACCTTCTCCACCACGTTGCGCAGCCGCCCGATTTCTAGCGCATACCCCGGCGTGTTCGGCGGAATCGACTGCACATCGAGCGTGCGTGCCTTGCCGATCAGGTCCAACATGTATTCGACGCGATCGCGGTTCGCGGCCGCCGCCAGTTCATCGGCGAACGATTGCACCGCGAACGCATGATAGACGTTGGCCACCGAGCGCAGCCAGCCGATGCGCACGTGCGCTTCCGCTGGTCCATTTTCCGCGCGGAGATGGGGGATGTCGAACGGAATGTCGCTCCACCCCATGCCTTGCTCGAAACCGCCGTATCGCGCATTCACGTCGTTTTGCGATTCGATCGGCGGAAACGCGCACCGCTGCAGCCACGCCGTCGGCCGCCCCTTCGCATCCACCGACGCCTTCATGTACATCGCAGCCACGGCGTGGTAGAAGTCGAACTGCATGTCGTCTTCGCGGCTCCACACCACTTTCACGGGCTTGCCGACCTGCTTCGAGAGCAGCGCCGCTTCCGCCACATAATCCGGCTTCGACTTGCGCCCGAAGGCGCCGCCCAGCAGCGTCACGTGGCACACTACATCCTGCGGTTTGATTCCGAGAGCCTTGGCCACCGTATCCTGCACCGCCTGCGGATTCTGCGTCGGCGCCCAGGCCGTCACTTTGCCGTCCTTAAACTCCGCCACCGCGTTGACCGGCTCCATGGGCGCGTGCGCTAGCATCGGCGCGTAATATTCCGCTTCGTGGATCTTGCCGCCCTTGGCGAATTCGGCATCCACGTCGCCGACATTGCGCGCCGCCTTCTGCGGCTTACGCACCGTCTCGAGCAGCGTGTTCTTGTAGGAAGCCGAGTCGTACGAAGCATGGGGACTCGCGTCCCAGTTGACCTTGAGTTTCTTCCGGCCTTGCAGTGCCGCCCACGTGTTGTCGGCGATCACCGCCACACCGCCCAGTGGCTGAAATGCGTACGGCGGTTGGAACGGCGGAACTTGCAACGTCTTCTGCACGCCGCGCACTTTGCGTGCTTCGCCATCGTCCACCGATTTCACCTTGCCGCCGAAAACCGGCGGGTGCTCGATGGACGCGTAGACCATATTGGGCACGCGCACGTCCAAGCCGAATTGCGCGGCGCCCGAAACAATGCCCGGCTGATCGACCACCGGCACGCCTTTGCCGATGTATTTGAACTCGGCCGGAGACTTGAACTTCAGCTCTTCCTTCTTGGGAACCGGCTGCTTCGCCGCCAGCGCCACCAGTTCGCCGTAGCCCGCTTTGTGGCCGCTCGCCGTAACCTGCCCGTCGCGCGCCTTGCACTGCGCCGCCGGCACGCCCCACTTGGCGGCCGCCGCGCGTTCGAGCATCAGCCGCGCCGTCGCGCCGGACTGCCGCATCGCGTCATAGAAACTGCGAATCGAGGTCGACCCGTCCGTGTTCTGGTCGCCGTACTTTTTGTCGCCGATTGCCTGCTCGATCTTGACATTCTTCCAATCGACGTCCAGTTCGTCGGCCAACACCATCGGGAGCGCCGTCCGGATGCCCGTGCCCATCTCCGAGCGGTGAGCCGTGATAATCACGCGTCCATCGGGCTCGAGACCGAGATAGACGGTCGGCTGCCACGCCGCGGCGCCCGCGGTCCCGTCCGCCCAAGCCCCATCCGGGAGGATCTGCGTGCCAAGCACCAGCGCGCCGGCCGAGAAGATGCCTTCCAGGAATCCTCTTCTGCTCACCAGGTCGATTCGGTTCATGCTTTCACCCCCGCCGCCATGTGAATGGCCTGCCGAATCCGCTGATAGGTGCCGCACCGGCAGATGTTGCCTTGCATGGCTTGGTCGATCTCCTGGTCGGTCGGCTTCGGCTTCTCCGCCAGCAGCGCGGCCGCTTGCATGATCTGCCCCGCCTGGCAGTAGCCGCACTGCGCCACGTTGACCTTCTCCCACGCCACCTGCACCGGGTGTGCGTGCTCCTTGTGCAGCCCTTCAATCGTCGTAACGCTCTTGCCCGCGGCGTCCTTCACGGACATGACACAGCTGCGCATCGCCGCGCCGTTCACGTGGACCGTGCACGATCCGCACAATCCCATGCCGCATCCGTACTTGGTGCCCGTCAGTTCGAGCAGGTCGCGGAGATACCAGAGCAGCGGCATGTCCGGATCGCCGTCGAACTTCCGGCTGCTTCCGTTCACTGTGAGTTCAATCATGGATTCGCCTCAAGCGTTCATACGGGATTGTAACTTGTGGCGCCGAGCCTGTGCCGTTAGCGCCGCCGCGCAGGCGGGCCGAGCGGCGACGGCTTGTTTGTGTTCTCCCGCGCCGCCTGAAACTCGAAGCTCGACCATGCGCTTTTCATTCCCCGTCGCGAGCGCGCGTCGATGCCCCAGACCCTCCACCGCCCTTTTTGATCGCCCCAGAAATCGAAGGTGTACGTGATGGCCGTGAGGTCGGCCACAGTGTAGCTTTTCCCCGGCTCCTCCGAACACCAGCGGCCGCGCGCGCAGCACCCAAAGCAGTCGATCTCAATCCCGTAGCGCGCCGCCCGGGGCACGCGCGACCACGAAAACCGCACCGTGCGCGGGTGGTTCGTCAATACCGCCTGATCGCGGGGCGCCACCAGAGCCGGAGCGGGCAGGTTGGCCGCCGTCCCGAGTCGCACGCGATGTGAGCACGCAGTCAGCATCACAAGCACCGTCAGAATCGCGCAGCCCCATCGCATTCCGCCGTCATTATCGCATCCCGCCCTGGAAGCACGATACAGTATTTCGGTGATGCTTCGGTGCGCTATCGTACTCGCTGTTTCGATGATGCTGGTTGCGTGCGGCCGGCCCGATCGCGAGGCCGCGGACCCCGCCATCCTGGCGGAGGTAAATCGCATTCGCGCCATCGATAATCACGCGCACGCCGTTCGCATCGTGCTCAACGGTCCGCCCGACCGCGAGTTCGACGCTCTCCCCGTTGACAACCTCGAACCCGCCTCCGATCCGCTCAATTTGCGCCCGACGACGCCGCTATTCCGCCAGGCCACCCAAGCTTTGTATGGCGATCCCAGCCGAAAAGCGCAAATTCAGCGCCAGAAGGCGGACGCTTATCCCGCCTGGGTTCTGGACCAGATCGGCGTCGATATTATGCTGGCCAACCGGGTCGCCATGGGTCCCAGCATCCAACCGCCGCGTTTTCGCTGGGTCGCTTACATCGACGCCTTGATGTTTCCGCTCGACAACTCGCGTCTCGCCGCGCACAATTCCGATCGCAAAGCCTTCTTCGCACTCGAAGACGCGCTGCGCGCGCGCTACCTCGCGGAGTCCGGCGTGAAGACGCTGCCTCCGACGCTCGCCGAATATCTGTCGCGCGTCGTAACCCCCACTCTCGAGCGCCACAAACAGGGCGGTGCGCTCGCTGAAAAATTCGAGGCGGCCTACCTGCGCTCCCTCCAGTTCGACCCGGTCGACCGCGCCACGGCCGAGCGCATCTATTCCCAGTCCGCTGGCAAGACCGCCCCCGGCGAAGCCGAATACAAGCAGTTGCAGGATTTTTTGTTTCGTTACATTGCTGCCGAATGTGGCCGGCTCGGCATGGCGGTCCACCTGCATACTGGCGAAGGCGCCGGCAGCTATTTCGATATGGGAGGCTCCAATCCCATGCTGCTGGAACCCGTGCTGAACGATCCCTCTCTGCGCAAGACGCGCTTCGTCATGATCCACGGCGGCTGGCCGTTCTCCCGGCAGATCACCGCGCTGCTGGAGAAACCGAACGCCTATCTCGATTTCTCCTTCCAGGATCTTGCCCTGACTCCGGCAACCCTGGCCGCCACGTTGCGCGAGTGGCTTGAGTGGGTTCCCGAAAAAATCCTGTTCGGCACCGACGCTTCTCCCTATTCCGATCAGATCGGCTGGGAGGAAACCGCCTGGATTGCCGCGCGCTCCGGCCGCGAGGCGCTCGCCATTGCCCTCACCGGTATGACCCGCGACGGCGAAATCTCGCGCGACCGCGCGCTGGAACTGGCGCGTATGGTGCTGCGCGAAAACGCCCGCAAACTGTACGGCCTATGAAATGGAAGCGGATGACGGCCCGCGAAGCCGCGCGCCAGCTCAGGAAGGCGCCCAAGAGCGCGCAGCGCGACGCCGCCTTTCGCCGCATCATTCGCCAAATCCCGCGTGGCAAGGTCGCCACGTATGGCCAGGTCGCGGCCGCCGCCGGCTATCCGCTCTATCACCGTCACGTGGCGCAACTGCTACGCAAGTCGAGCGGCACCCTGCCCTGGCAGCGCGTGGTCGGCGCCGGAGGATTCATCAAGCTGAAATACGAGGCTGCGCTCGAGCAGCGCACCCGCCTCGAGATGGAAGGCGTCCGCTTTCGCGGCAAGCACGTCGACATGGCCGAGCACCAGCACCGCTTCCGGCCTTGGGAGTTCAAGGAGTAATCGCCATTGCTTGCCGCTGAAGTGATCAACTCCACGATGTGAGCGTACTTACTGTACGTTATTGCACGCCAGGGAATTAAGTAATAAGTTTGCACTAACTAGTCTTAGGTGGATTGTTAGTTACTGATCATCATGCACATGCCCGGCAGGCCGCTTAACGCTAAGGCGATCAGCGGCAGCTGCCAACGTTCTACTTCGTCCAAATCCTGGCCGGCCAGATCTTCCCGCGCTCAAGTGTAGCTGGTAGAATCCGATCGTCGTTTGGTGGCGACTATCAGGCCGCCGGCAGAGCGGCACTGCCGACGGCAGCTATACCACGACGGCAACTTCAGGAAGGAATTTTTATGAAATCCAACAAGACTCTCGTCGGAATCTCTCTCTTCGGTTTGTTACTCGGTGGAAACTTTACGGCCCGCGCGGATGATGATCAAAACAAGTGCATACCGCCGCCCAATGGCTTGGTCAGCTGGTGGCCGGGCGATGGAAACGCGAACGATATCGTCGGCCCGAATACGGGACAGTTATTCGGAGGAGCGGCTTTTGCTCCCGGATTCGTCGGGCAAGCCTTCAGTTTTGACGGCTCGACGGCGTATCTGCAGGCATCAACTCTCGGCATGCCCACGGGGAACGCAGACCGGACACTGGAAATGTGGGTTAAGCTCGATTCGATCGTCCCGTCGGACAACCCAGCCATAGCGTACTTCGAATCTTTTTTGGCTGGCTACGGCAACTTCGGTACGTTTGCTCAGACCTTCCATCTCATTGGGGAATATCAGCCGCCTTACGGGAACGCTTTAGCTTGGAGTCCGTGGGAGGATCAACTGGCGGGCCCGCTTCTATTCGTCGCGTCACCGCACCACAAGCGCGAAGGCTGGCACCATGTTGCAGTTACTAACCTCGGAGGAACGAATGTCGGTATCGTTCTATTCCTGGACGGAGTGCCGGTAGCAAGGCGTCAAAACTTTGAGATCAACACGCCAAGCGGCACGTTTTTCTATATGGGAAGAATCCCGGGTTCGCTGGGCGACATCCGCCGGATGCATGGCGAATTGGACGAAGTGAGCGTCTATAGCCGCGCGTTATCGCCACAGGAGATCGCATCCATTTTCGCTGCTGGCAGAGCCGGCAAATGCAAACCGAGCTAGGGTCCGTCGTCATCGCCGCTGCCGTCGCCCCCTGCGGTTAATCCAGCCGCAGCGCCACGACCGGATCGATATGCGCTGCGCGGCGCGCCGGCAGCCAGCCGGCCAGGAACGCCACCACCGCGATCAGAGCGCTCACGCTCGCGTACGTCAGTGGATCGTAGGCCTGCACGTCGAACAGCAAGCCCTCTAGCAGGCGAGTGACGCCGATTCCGACGGCAATGCCGGCCGCGATTCCGATTGCCGCCAGCCGCATGCTATGCCCGACCACGAGGCTCATCACGTCGCCGGGCCGCGCCCCCATTGCCATGCGAATGCCGATTTCGTTCGTCCGTTGCGCCACGTTGTACGCCATCACGCCGTAGATCCCCACCGAGGCCAACGCCATCGCCAGCAGGCCGAAGATACCGAACAGCGCGGCGCCCATCCGCGGCGCCCACAGACCGGCTGCGATACCTTCCTGCACGGTCTGTGGATTGGTCAGCGCCATGTTCGCGTTCAGCGACTGCACCTGCTTGAGCACGCCCGCCATCACCGCCGCTGGGTTGGCGTCGGTGCGCACCAGCACCGCCATCGCCGATTGGTACCGCTGATCGACCGGATAGTACGCCACTGGCTGCGGCCGCTCGCCAATCACCAGGGTCACGGCGTTCGCTGCCACGCCGACCACCTGGGCGTAATCCTGCTCGATGCGGAACCGGAACCGTTTCCCGATCGCGCTCTCGCCCGGCCAGAAGGCTTGCGCCATCGCCTGGCTCACCACGGCGACGCGCACCGATCCCTGCCGGTCGAATTGCGTCAGGCCGCGGCCTTCGAGGATCGGGATTCGCATCGTCTCGAAGTAATCCGGCGAGACCTCGTTGATCAAGGCCAGCAGTCCGCGGTTGGGATCGTCTTCCCCTTCTTTGAGCAAAGTCCCGAGCAAGCCGCCGCCGGCGAGCGGGCGGCTGGCAGCCAGCGCCGCCGAATGCACACCCGGGACCTGGGCCGCCCGGTCCAGGATACCCCGCAGAAATTCGCGGCCGCGCTCCGGCGTGAACCGCTGTGGCCCAATATCGAAATTAAACGCGAACAGGTTGTGCGTCTCGAAACCCGGGTTGGTCTTTTCCGCGTGATCCATGCTCCGGATGAACAGGCCCGCGCCCGCCAGCGCTACCAGCGCCAAGGCCACCTGGCCCACCACCAGCACGCTCCGCAGCCGACTGCGCGTGAAGACTTCAGTTCCCCCGCGGCCGCCGCCGCTCTTCAACAGTTCGCCCAAATCGCCGATCGAGATCCGCACCGCGGGAATCACGCCGAACAGAATCCCGGTAAGCAGCGTAACCGCTGCCGTGAATGCGAAGACCCGCCAGTCCATCGGAATCGGCAGACTGTTCGCTTGCAGAAACACAGGCCGGAACGACCACAGCAATTGCGATCCGGCCGATCCGAGCGCCAGCCCCGCTACCCCACCGGCCAGGGACAGCAGCAGGCTCTCCGTTAACAATTGCCGCACCAGCCGGCTACGCTCCGCCCCCAGAGCGGTCCGAATTCCCATCTCGCGCGCCCGCCGCGCCGACCGCGCCAGCAGCAGGTTCGCCAGATTCACGCACGCAACCAGCAGCACCAACGCCACTACCGCCGAAAGCGCCACACCTGCCAACACCAGCTGGTTGCGAGGCAGAAAACCCAGGGCCGCGTTGGCGAGCGTATCCACTTCCACCCCGCGGCCTCCGTTCGCGGCCGGATATTCTCGCTCCAATTGAGACGCGATGGTCTGCGCGGCCGCGGTGGCCTGCGCTTGCGAAACGCCGGACTTCAGCCTGCCGAATACGCTGATCATCCGCATCCGGCGTTCGTTGAACACCGCCTCCAGCGGACCCGGCAGCGCTACCGCATGCATGCTCATCGGGACGAAGGCGAAGTCGGGATTGATGACCGTCAGAGTGCCTTTGAATCCGGGGGGCATTATGCCGATCACCGTGTACGCCAGCGCGTTGAATTCCACCGTCTTCCCGATCGCGCCGGGATCGCCGCCGAACAGCCTCTGCCACATTGGCCAACTCAGCACGGTGACCGGGCTCCCGCCCTCCTGCCGGTCTTCCTCCGCCGAGAACGTGCGCCCCAGCGCCGCCTTGACTCCCAGCACGTCGAAGTAGTTCGCTGATACCAGCATCGCGGTTTCCGGCTTCGGGTCTCCCCGCCCGGTCAGCGTGACGGCGGCTGGAAAGAACGCGGCCAGCCCGTCGAATACGCGGTTCTGATCCCGAAAATCCTTGTAGTTCAGGAATGACATCGGCGTGCGCGTCAGGTTCGCCACCGCGCTCTTCGTCGCGTGATCCACGGTGAACAGTTCCAGTACCCGAGCGGGCTCCCGCACCGGCAGCGGGTTCAAAAACACGGCGTTCGTGAGCGTGAAGATCGCCGTGTTCGCCCCGATCCCCAGCGCCAGCGAGAGCACCGCCACCAGCGTGAATCCGGGTGTCCGCACCAGCGTTCGGAACCCGTACTTCACATCGCGCCAAACCGATTCCATCGCGCTCCTCCCGAGTGTCTCTATTGTCACATCCCGGCCGGCGCCAAGAAAACTCCGCGGAGCCTTTTTTGGCGGGATCTCTCCACTTTTTGCGCGTATGCGCGAGAGGGACGCTATGACCTATCCGAACCAATTGGTCAGTTTCCGGAATTATCTGAGTTCTCTGCCCGACGACCTGTTGACCAGTTTGACCCGGTGTTACATCTGGCTCGCAGGTCTCCGGTTCACTGAGGGCAAATACCCGACCGGCCTGGACCTCCGCCGCGACTGCTGCCTGGACGAATGCGCCCGGCGGCGTCGAAGCCGAGGCCGTGTCCGAGCCGCGCGCTCCTCACCCACGCGCCGTGCCGCGCGCCGGTAGCCGTGTCCGTTCGGTGTATACTGGCCGCAATCGAGATGACACTTGCGGTCCGTAGGAACACCTGGATCTTGGCGGCGAGCTGGATGACCGCCTCGCTGCTCCCGGCGCAATGGCTGAATTATCCCACCGCCGGAGTGCCGCGCAAGCCCGATGGTTCCCCGAATCTCGCGGCGTCCGCACCGCGCACCAAGGACGGCAAGCCGGACCTCTCCGGCATCTGGGCCCCGGTACGGCGGCGCGCCCTCGACGAGAGCCTCGAGGGCCAACTGACCGCCACCGGCCCGTTCTGGGATTTTGGCTCCGTCATTCCCGGCGGCCTTCCTTACCAGCCGTGGGCCGCCGCCGCGCGAAACCAGCGCTTCGCCGATCACAGCAAGGACAATCCGGATGTGCAGTGCATGCCGCTCGGTATTCTCCAGATGAACACCCATCCGTTCCCGCGCCGCTTTGTCCAGACGCCGGGCTATTTGGCGATCCTGCATGAGCGGGACATGGAATACAGGCAGATTTTCCTTGATGGCCGGCCTCTCCCCAAAGACCCGCAGCCCTCCTGGAACGGCTATTCGACAGGCAGATGGATGGGCGACACCCTGGCAGTCGAAACCACGGGCTTTCGCGACGGCCTCTGGGCCGATTACGATGGCAGCCCGCTCACCAGCGCCGCCAAAATCACCGAGCGTTTCCGCCGCCGCAACTTCGGTTCGCTGGAACTCGAGATGACCGTCGACGACCCCAAGGCTTACACCAAGCCGTGGACCGTGAAGATCGAGCTGGCCCTGCAGCCCGATTCCGATCTACTGGAATACGTGTGCCTGGAAGGCGAGCGCGATTCCAAGCACATGGTGGGCAAGTAACTTGGTCCCTGACCCTCCCTCGTCTATCCCGCGACGTATGCCCGATGAGACCTTTTTCAGTGACAAGCGGAGAAAATTTTCTCATCCGCTTCCATTTCCGCCACTTACAGCGAAACCCGAGCTTGTTGAAACCGCGATTCCGAACACCCGCGCGAGATAATGAAGGCGTGAGGGAAGTTCAATGGCAAACAAGAATCACCCCGGTTGCAATAGCGGATCGGAGAGGTTCGGAACGATCGTTCCGGAGATCAGCAGCTAACCCGTTTATTTCGAATAAACCTATCCGGAATTCCGGAACGATCGTTCCGAAACCGGGCAAAAAGCACAGGGCAGGCAAGTATCCTGGTGCGGATGATAGGACTTGAACCTACACTCCCTCGCGGGAACTGGAACCTAAAGTCTGCGAACGGCTGGCTTCCCATTGCTCCATCTTGTTTTCTGGTTCGCCCCAGGTCGTCATTAATTCCACAAAACAGGCGGCATAAGCCCCAGATTAGCCCCATCCTGCTCCAATCTGAGCTGCCTTGTCGCTCCAACGAATCGGCGATTCTCCCAAGTTACGGGTACTTTACAGTAATCGCGTTTACCAGCCGATGTCGGAAATATGCGTTAGCGGCCCTCAGTTTCCGACAATCCCTATTGTCCAGCCAGTATAGGCCGACGCGGAGCGCCGAGTTCCGACGCGACGGAGGTTGTTGCAAGCACGCACGGCGACGAGAAGCGCTCGGATCTCAATAACCGTCTGCTACCATTAGCTCAAGAACACCGTGAAGCGACTTGCTTTCCTCTTCGCGATGCCGGCGCTACTCAGCGCCGATTGGAAGATCGTCACCCAAACGGGCGACAGCACACTGACCGAGTATTTCAAAGGTTCATTTCGGCGGACGGATTCTTCGTCGGCGTACACGACTGTCGTGGATTCCGAACACCGCCGCCAAGTCAACTGGCGAAGCGATCTTCGACAGTACGAGATCGTCGAGTGGCCTCCCCCTGCCCAGCCCAATTCGTTGCCGGGGACGGTGATCAAAATTGAACGACGCACGACCGATACGGGCGAGCGGAAACAGTTCTTCGGCCGCACGGCACGCCACCTCGTGAGCCGCGTGACCCGCAGCGACGGCCCCCAAACGCTGATCGACGGCTGGTTCATTGACGCGCCCGGACTCCCGCGTGGGACGAGCACTTTCGCCGTCTTGACGGTGGCTGTTGCCGGCCAAAGCCCCCCACGAATCGAATGGGAGCAGGCTGGCCCGACGTCTGGCTTGGCGGTTTGGCAAAAGACGACTACGACTGTGGTGCTGCCAGGCAACTCGTTTCAGCATGAAAGCGTCAGCCAGGTGACCGAGTTGTCCGAACGAGCCCTGCCGGACACGCTCTTTCAGCCACCCGCCGGATATCGGCGGGTGACGAATCTTCCCTACGCCGCCTCTCGCCCGGCGCCGCACACGTGGGTTGAACTAATTCGGGAGCGCTGGCAGAAGATCACGGACTGGTTCTACTGGGTGCACAGTCTTCACAGAAATTTGCTTTAAGGCAAAGGTATCTCCGTTGAGATGCTAGATTGACTCTGGGCGCAGAAGGGTGACGCGCCAGGCAGGCGTTGGGAAATTTAAGCTGCCGACCATCCACGATCGGAAGGAGCCGGGTCTGCCGCTTCGATGGCAACCAATGCCACCTCTTGACTGTTCCACGTTGACAGTAGTTTACGATAATCCCGTTTTTCGACCGGAACCGCCACTTCTCAGCAACGGCGACTATAGGCTTCGGTGGAATACTCCCGCCTAGCGACGATCGGATTAATCATCTTTAACTCACACTTCTGCGG
>Ga0126371_10002037_pt1 | contig 17301 bp, 15 predicted proteins | sample PanSoiMetaPlot_4_FD_110145 | JGI IMG/M metagenome (GOLD analysis project Ga0126371, IMG submission 110145) | Tropical forest soil microbial communities from Panama - MetaG Plot_4 | ecosystem: Environmental > Terrestrial > Soil > Tropical forest > Bulk soil | place: Panama | collected 2016-02-17 | reverse complement strand
TGGGATCGAAATTCTCAATCGTGCAAATCACTACGAAGTTGTCGCGAAAATCGCGCATCACTTCGAGCTCGTACTCTTTCCACCCGAGAACCGACTCCTCCACCAGTGCCTCGTGCACCGGGCTCATGTCCAGCGCGTGCGCAATGGCTTCGGCAAACTCTTCCTTATTGTACGCAATGGCTCCGCCTGTGCCGCCCAACGTAAAAGAAGGCCGGATCACCAGCGGGAAACCTAGTTGGTCGCAAAGCCGCATCGCGTCCTGCGCGTTGTTGACCAGCGCCGATGCGGGCACTTCGAGTCCAATTTTTCGGCAAGCGTCCTTAAACCACAGCCGGTCTTCGGCGACTTTAATCGCGCGAAGGGATGCCCCAATCATTTCCACTTTGTGCTTTTCGAGGATGCCGCCTTCGGCTAGCTCGACGGCCAAATTCAGGGCCGTCTGTCCGCCAACTGTGGGCAGGATCGCATCTGGTTTTTCCTTGGTTAGAATCTCTTCCAGATATTCCTTTGTCAGCGGCTCGATATAGGTGCGGTGCGCCAGCTCCGGATCGGTCATGATCGTCGCCGGATTCGAATTCACCAGCACCACTTCATATCCTTCCGCCCGAAGCGCCTTGCAGGCCTGCGCGCCCGAATAATCAAACTCGCAAGCCTGCCCGATAACGATGGGCCCCGACCCGATAATCAGAATCTTCTTGAAGTCTTTCCGTTTTGGCATATCAATCGACCGTGATTACTCTCTCCAGTTGCAACGCACCTTGCATCAAATCACAAATAACGATCAGAGCAATTCGGCTGATCCTTGCGCTTCGGCTCGGGGCATAGCTCACCGCATGGATCAATTGTTTTCCCTTGACCGGAATCCTCTGAAACCTTTCCACCTTGCCGCGCATTCGCTCAACCGTATCCCACTCTTCCCGGTCTGGATTTTGCGAAGCCAAGCGCACGACCGCCGGCCCAAGAAGTGCGAACGGCCGATTCATCCCCGTGAGCTCCCCGGGCTTGCAAATTCCTTCATCATGTCGGTGAACTGCGTAAACAAATAGTGCGAATCATGCGGTCCCGGCGAAGCTTCCGGGTGATACTGCACGCTAAAAAGGGGCATGGTCCTGCTCCGCATGCCTTCGTTCGTGTTGTCGTTCAGGTTGACGTGCGTAATTTCCACTTCGCTCGAAGGCAGCGATTCCGGGTCCACACAGAAGCCGTGGTTTTGCGCGGTAATCTCCACCTGGCTGGTCAATAGATTCTTGACGGGGTGGTTCGAGCCATGGTGTCCGAATTTCAACTTAAAGGTCTTGCCGCCCAGCGCGAGCCCACACAACTGGTGGCCGAGACAAATCCCGAACACCGGCACTCGCCCCGCCAGCTTGCGAATATTTTCCACCGCATAAGTGATCGGCTCGGGATCGCCGGGACCATTCGAAAGGAACACGCCATTCGGCCGCAGCGCCAGTACGTCTTCGGCGGAGGTGCTCGCTGGCACCACCATCACATCGCAGTAGTGATCCACCAATAATCGTAAGATGTTGTGTTTGATCCCGTAGTCGTAGGCGACTACCTTGAACTTCGTCGCCTCCGTGTTGGGCCCGGCCTCGCCCATCTCCTCAGCCCAAGGGGACGTCGCGAGCTCAATTGAGCCTTTCTGCCACTCGTAGGCCTTCTTGCAGCTCACGCGCCCGGCGAGTTCCTGCCCGGACATCAAGGGAAGCTGTTTTGCCTCGTACACCAACTGGTCGGCAGGGGTCCCGTCGGTGGCAACCATGCCGCGCAGCGCGCCGACTTTGCGGATGTGCAGCACCAATGCGCGCGTGTCAATGTCCCAGATCACGGGAATCTTGTGCCGGTTCAGGTAAAGCTGCGCGGTTTCAGCAGAACGCCAATTCGAGGCAACCTGCGAAAACTCGCGCACGATCAGCGATTCGATGTAAGGCCGTGACGATTCTTCGTCTTCGAGATTCGCACCGACATTTCCAATGTGGGGATAGGTCAAGCAAACGATCTGCCCGGCATAGCTGGGATCGGTGAAAACTTCCTGATATCCGGTAAGGCTGGTGTTGAAAACAACTTCGCCGCCGCGGCGCGTGATGGCGCCGGCCGCGCGGCCGTTAAATATGCGCCCGTCTTCGAGCGCGAGGGTTGCGGGTCGATGCTGAACTTCCGTCAGTGTGTCCTCCGGACTGCGTCATTTGTCGTTGGCCTCGGTGGTGGACAGCGAACCAAAGTGGTCCACGGGCCAGTAGGCAAAAACGGCCCGCCCGTAAATAAACTGGCCGGCAACCGGCCCAAACACGCGGGAATCATTCGAACTGATGCGGTGATCACCCATCACGAAGTAATTGCTCTTAGGCACCTTCACCGGACCGAAATCAGTAACGTCGGTATATTGCGGGGGCACGTACGGCTCTGGAATCACCTGGCCGTTCACATAGACAATGCCGTGGCGAATCTCCACTGTTTCTCCCGGCAGGCCGATGACCCGCTTGATGAATGACTTCGAACGGTCCAGCGGGTACCAAAACACCACCACGTCACCCCGATGAATGGCCTCGAAGCGATACACGAACTTGTTGATAAAAATTCGCTCCTGATCGGAGAGCAAGGGCGCCATGCTCGTACCCTCCACCTTCACCGGCTGATAGAGGAACACGATAATGACCAGTGCGAGGCCGATAGCGATCAGTAGATCGCGCGTCCACACGCGAATCTCGTTGCGCAGCAGGTGGTGGCTGCCCATGTTTACCGGAGCAACATCGGTGGAACTCGCTCCTGGAAAAGAGGTCTTTTGGGCGATGGGGGTGTCGCCCGAGGGAGGAGTTACTTGGCTCTCGTCTTTGTGCATCTCCGACTACCCTTATTTTATAGCATGCGCCGCAGAAATCGCGCCACCCTGGAATCGCAAAACCGGGGTATCTTTTGCCGCGCGGCGCGTTGCTAGGTAGGATGCGAGGGCTACCCTTTCCGGTAGCATTTATCACAGAAGCCCGGAATCGGGATGCATGCTCGCGCATTCTTAGACGGATCACCGCGGACTTCGAATAAACCAGGGCCTCTCGAGTGCCAGTCTCAAGTGGGCAAACCTCGATCGTGGGCGAGCGCAAAGTTGATATTCGCCAGCGCCGCGACCACCGCGGTCTCCGTGCGCAGAATCAACCGCCCCAGCGAAGCAATTGTGAAAAGCGCAGAACGCGCGGCTTCCAGTTCCGGTTCGGTCCAGCCGCCTTCCGGTCCGATCGCCAGAACCGCCGGATGGTCATGCTGTTTCCGCAAAACGTCTCGCAGGGGCTGGGCGTTGGGATCTTCCGACAGCAGAATCCGCACGCCTTCGCGGTGCGCACGAAACGCGTTCTCAGGCGTAGCCAAAGGTTCGAGAACCGGCAACCGCACGCGGCGTGATTGCTGCGACGCTTCGTGCAGTATCTTCTTCCAGCGCTCCGCGCGCTTGGGAGCCGAGGCCAGCAACGTCTTCTCGCTGCGCGCTGCGGCGAGCGGCAAAATGGTGCGCACTCCCAGTTCCGTCGCTTTCTCGAGCGCCCACTCAAACGCGTCGAATTTTACAACAGAGAGAAGCAGCGTCGTCTCAATGTCCGGCTCATAGGTTGCCAATTCTTCGAGCAGTAAGAAATCGACTTCGTTTCGCGAAACAGTCTCGATACGCCCCAGCCAAACACGGCTGCCGTCACTCAACTCGTAGAGCTGTCCTGGCTGGGCGCGCAATACGCGGCCCAGGTGATGCGCCGCTTCACCTTCCATCACGGCCCGCTGATTTTCGAATTTATCAACAAAGAATCGCCGCCGCATGCCCGCTATCATGCCACGAATTGGCAGCGTCGTTTGCCATGCCGAGTCTGCGGGACGATTCTGGTTTTTTCGGCTCGAAACCGGAATCGCCCTACCCGAAGATGTCTTTTACCTTGTCGAAGAGAGAGGAATTGCGGTCGGCCGGTTTGTTGTCTACCTTCAGTGTCGCTTCGAGCTGCTCCATCAGCTTCCGCTGCTCGCGGGTGAGTTTCGTCGGAGTCAGCACGCGTACGTGGTAATACAGATCGCCTTTCCCACCGCCATGCGGATCGGGCAGGCCTTTCCCTTTCACGCGAAACACAGCTCCGCTTTGCGTGCCCTCGGGAATCCTCAGCCGCTCGTCGCCGGCCAGCCCCGGCACCTGTAGTTCCGTCCCCAACGAAGCCTGCGCAATACTCAATGGAATCGTGCAGTACAGATCAGCGCCGCGCCTCTCAAAGAACGGGTGCTCCTTGACTTCGAGCACGACGTAAAGATCGCCCGCTGGACCGCCGTTTGGCCCAGGCTCGCCCTCTCCTTGGACCCGCAAACGCGTTCCTGTATCGACCCCCGGGGGAATGCGCAGCTCAATTGTGCGTTCGCGGTCTACGCGTCCCTGGCCTTTGCAGTCCGGGCAGCGCTCCTTGATGATTTGCCCCGCGCCTTGGCAGGCCGGGCAGGTCCGGTTAATGGTAAAGAATCCCTGCTGGTAAACAATCTGACCGCGCCCTCCGCAGGTCTGGCATGCCACTACACCGGTGCCCTGCTTAGCGCCTGTGCCCTTACACGATTCGCAGTATTCCTGCCGGGGCACCCGAATCTTGGTCGTGATTCCCGTCGCCGCCTCTTCAAAGGTGAGTGTCATGTCGTAGCGCAAATCCGCGCCGCGCTGCACGCGCCTTCCAGAGCGACGCCGACCACCAGTCGCGCCAAACAGGTCATCGAAGCCGAAAAACTCTCCAAAAATGTCGTGGAAATCCTGGAACGGCGTGCTGCTGAAATCAGGCTGGCTACCGAGGCCAGCAAGACCCTCATGCCCATAGGTGTCGTAAATCTGGCGCTTTTGCGTGTCACTGAGAACCGTATAAGCTTCGGTGCACTCACGAAACTTGTGCTCGGCTTCTTCCTTGTTGCTGGGATTGCGGTCCGGGTGCCACTTGAGCGCGGCCTTGCGGTATGACGCCTTGATCTCTTCGACCGAAGCGGTCCGGTTGACCTCCAGGATCTCGTAATAGTCGCGTTGATGGGACTTGGCCATGTCTGTGAACTACCGTTTCCTTTGCATTTTGCAAGATACCAGGGATTTCGGACCCCAGGCTCGCTCAAGACGGTTGATGTTTCCCGCTAATTCACCGCACTGTTCGATGCGCCTGCCGGATGAACCGCTACGCGCACCATCGCCGGCCGCAACACGCGGCCGTTGTAGACGTATGCCGGTTGAAAAACCTCCAGAATCGTCCCGTCAGAATGTTCCATCGTTTCGGTACGGTCCATCGCCTGGTGCACGTGCGGGTCGAACGGCTTCCCCAACGGCTCCACGCGCTCCACGCCCAGCCTAGCCAGGTTGTCGAGCAGTTGCCTGTGAATCAGCTCAAAGCCTTTGCGGTAACCCGCGTATTCGTCGTCCTTGTGGGCGGCTAGTGCGTGGTCAAAACTGTCCACGATTGGAATCAACGACTCCACCACGCGTGCCGTAGCCCGCTTGAAATCCTCCGCACGCTCTTTTTCCACCCGCTTCCGGTAATTGTCGAAATCCGCCTGCAGCCGCAGCAGCGTTTTCCGAAGATCATCCAGCTCCGCTGTAAGTTTTGCGGTCTCTTCGTTCAGAGGAGGGCTCCCTTCTGGTTGCACTGACTCTTCCCCACTGCTAACTCTGATTTTGCTATCCCTGTCTTTCATAAACTCCAGCCTCAAAATGATTTTGCCATGGGCAGGTTCTCCGCGAAAGCGGGCTTACTCGATCTTTTGCAGCGCCTCGCTAAACAGCTGCGCCACATAGGCTACCGCGGTCATCGCGCGCTCGTAGTCGATGCGCGTCGGCCCGAGGACTCCGAGCGAGCCCTGCACCATATCCTGGCCCGCATAGGGCGCGCTGATCAGCGCTAGGTTCTCTCCTGCCTGCGAAATTTCCTTGATGCCGATCTGCACAAAGACCGGCTCAGGTGTGTCAATGCAAGCGTTTAACACGGAGACCAGGCGGTGTTTTTCCTCGATCGCGGCCAGTAACTCGCGCAGGTGGCTCTGGTCGGCAAACTCCGGGGCCCCCACGATCTGCGCCGTGCCTTCCACATAGACGCGTTGCCCCCGCGAGTCGTCGAGAAGCGCCGGGTCGCACAGGGTCAGCGCGCTCTGCGCCAGCGTCTCATAACGTTCACGTTCGGTGGCCAGCTTTTGCAACAAGTCGCCGCGAATCGCGTCCAGCGTCCAACCCGTGTAATGGCTGTTCAGAAATTCTGCCGTCGCGTCCAACTCGTGCTGCGTAAACGTGCGGCCCGGCCGCAATACCTTGTCCCGCGTGTTTCCGCCTGGCGAAATCACCACCACCACCACGCGCCTGTCGGGCAACAACCACATCCGCGCATGTTCGAGAACTGCGCTGCGCAGCGGCGGAGTCACAACAATTCCGACCCCACGCGAAACTTCCGCAAGCACATGGCCGGCGCGCTCGGTAATCTCCGCGGCGGAATTCGCTCCACGCAATTCGCTGCGGATCCACTCACGGTCTTCAACGCTCAGCGTAGCTTGCGAAGCGATCTCTTGCGCAAAAAACCGGTAAGCGGCGGGTGTAGGCACACGCCCGGCCGAGGTGTGCGGCTGGTAGAGATAGCCACCATCCTCCAAATCCGCCATGATATTGCGAATGGTCGCTGTGCTTAATGATTCTTCAAATCGCTTAGAAATGGCTCGAGAAGACACGGGCTCTCCGGTCTCGATATATGCACGCACTAAGTCCGCCAAAATCTGGCGGTTACGCCGTTCCTGGAGAGCTGGATTCCGCATAGCAGCGGTCACCTTGGACTGCTACTTTCATTCTAAGAACCCTGGCAAGCCCCCGTCAACCACACAGAACCTCGGCGATGACAATTCAGTTGTTATCGATCTGTGCGCGCTGCAGCTTGTCCGAATAGTCGATATAGACCGACTTCCATTCGGTAAAAAAATCAATCGCCGCCACGGCCGCCTCCCGATGCCCGTTACCGGTCTGCTTGGTGCCGCCGAACGGCAGGTGGGTTTCCGCCCCGATTGTCGGCGCGTTCAGGTACACAATTCCGGTATAGAGATCCTGCATTGCAGCGAAGGCCCGGTTCACATTGCGCGTGTAGATCGAGGCCGACAATCCATAGGGCACATCATTAGCCACGGCAATTCCCTGCTCCAGGCTGTCGATCGGAATCAGGGAAACTACCGGCCCGAAAATCTCTTCCTGCGCCACGCGCATTTTGGCATCGCAGTCGCCAAACACCGTCGCTTCGTGAAACCATCCCTTCGCGTAGCTGCCACCGGTTAGCCGGTGCCCTCCGGTCAACAACTTCGCACCCTCCTGCTTTCCGACATCAGCATAAGACATCACCGTCTTCAACTGCTGCTCGTTGATGCATGGCCCCATGTCGGTCGTGGATTGCAAACCGTCACCTACTCGCAATTTTGACGCCCGCTCCACAAACCGTGCCACAAATTCCGTGTAAACTTTCTTGTGCACCCCAATCCGGCTCGCTGCTGTGCAGCGCTGGCCCGTGGTGCCAAACCCGCCCCACACCGCACCATCCACCGCCAATTCGAGATTCGCGTCGTCCATGACCAGAATTATATTTTTTCCGCCCATTTCAAGACTGTAGTGCTTGAACGTCGGCGCGCACGTCTCGGCAATAATGCGCCCCGTCGAGGTCGAACCCGTGAAACTCACCACGGGAACGCTTGGATGCTCGGTTAACGCTGCACCGGCGTCGGGACCATCGCCACACACCAGATTCAGCACGCCGCGCGGCAGACCAGCCTCGGCGAGAGCCTCGATCAGGTGATAAGCCGAAAGCGGAGTATCTTCGGCAGGCTTGATGACCACCGTATTTCCGCAAACCAGCGCCGGCATGGTCTTCCACGCGGGGATGGCCATCGGGAAATTCCAGGGCGTGACCAGCCCGCACACGCCTATCGACTGCCGCACACTCATGGCAAATTTGTTCGGCAATTCCGAAGGCGTCGTCTGCCCAAACAGCCGTCGTCCCTCGCCGGCCATGTAATAGGTCATATCAATCGCTTCTTGGACGTCACCGCGCGTTTCGGCCAACACCTTCCCCATCTCGCGCGTCATGTCCCGTGAATACTCTTCCTTGCGTCTTACCAACAACTCGGCGGCGCGAAACAGAATCTCTGCGCGTTTCGGCGCTGGCGTCAACCGCCATCCCTGGTAAGCCGCCTTGGCCGCATCCACTGCGGCATCCACGTCTTCCTGAGAGGAAAGTGGAAAAAGCCCTATCAACTCGTCGGTGTTCGCTGGATTCCGGTTCTCCAGTGTATTTCCGCCCTTGGGCGCCAGCCATTCCCCATTGATGAAGTTCTTGTATTCCCGAGGGGCCGATGCGGTTGCCATGAAGTCGCCTCCTGGAGAGCTTGAGTCTAGCGATGCAGTGCTGTTCGCGTCAAACGACGCGCTGCAAGCCCTCTTCAACCAAGAGCGGCTCGCAAGAACTGCCCTTGGGTTCTTCGCTGGAAGCAGCCGGAAACTTTTCTGCCCTTGCGGTGTTAAATTGGAGGACCCTGGCCTGGCTTTTCTTCCGTATCTCGGCCAAATCTAGCTCGCTGGCAGTCAAAGCAGTGCCATGCTGAGGCACGTTATGCACACCGTTGCCCGGACTTCTCTATGCGCGTGCCTGATCTTGGTTTCACTGTTTGACGCGGACTGCACCCAGGCCAGTCGGCGGGACGCCCGTGAATCCATCACCGTCGACGGCCGCGAACGTACTTACGACCTTCATGTTCCCAGCAGCTACGACGGTTCGAAGTCAGTTCCTCTGGTTCTTGTGTTGCACGGCCGCCTCGGCACGGGCGAAGGCCAGGAGCGCCTCGGCCACATGGATAAGACCAGCGACGAGCACGGTTTCATCGCCGTCTACCCTGATGGACTCGACCGCAGTTGGGCCGACGGTCGCGGTTCCCGCCCTTCCGACAAAAAAGGTGTCAACGACGTCAGATTCCTGTCCGAACTCCTAGCCACGCTCGAATCGCAATACAAAATCGACCGTGGCCGCGTCTACGTCACCGGAATGTCCAACGGCGGTTTCATGAGCGCACGCCTGGCTTGCGACCTCTCCGGGAAGCTCGCGGCCGTCGCCATCGTCGCTGCTTCCATTTCCAGCAACACCGCCGCTGCCTGCAATCCCGGAAAACCCATTTCCGTATTGATCTTGCAGGGCACCGCGGATCCGTTGGTTCCGTTTGAGGGTGGCCGACTCGGAAAAAACGGCGATCGCGGTGAAATCCTCTCTCACGGCGCGGCCGTACAGCGGTTCACAGCCATGAATCATTGCTCGTCTGATCCCGCGCGAAAACATATTCCCGACACCACGAACGATGGCACCTCGGTGGACATCGCAATTTACTCCGGCTGTGCTTCGGGCGCCGAAGTTCGCAGCTACGCCATCCTCAATGGCGGCCATACCTGGCCCGGTGGGGTCTCCTATCTGCCGGGGCTCATCATCGGCAAGACTTCCAGCAATCTCAACGCCAGTGAGACGATCTGGGAGTTTTTCGCAACGCACTCCCGCTGAGGCGCAAAGTTTGCCAAAGTTTGATAATTTGATGATTGTCTAATTAGCGACAAAGAGTGCTGCATGGATATTGCGGGAATCGAAAAAATAGCCAAGGCATTGGCCGATAAGACCCGGCTCAAGATTTACGAGCAGATCGCTGCCAAGAAGACTTGTTGCTGCAGCGAGCTAGTAGCCATGCGTGGGGTGACCCCCGCCACGGTATCCCACCACCTGAGGATTCTTTCCGAAGCCGGACTGATCACCTGCCGCCGCAAGGGCCAATTCGTGATCAACGAAGTAAATCCTCAGGTCATCACCGAGTTCACCAGCTCTGTAAAAACCCTCGGCAGGAGAAAGAACTCCGCGGCGTGATTCATTCCTGTCCGGCGTTCCGGAACACCGAAGCCACACGCAGTTTCCGGAGCATCGAACGCTTTTTATCCTGATGCGCCTGCATCCGCCGCAAAATGTCGTCTAAGATGCGCACCGCAGTAACCACATACGGCCCCTTATTGAGCATCACGCACTCGGCGCGCTCTCCCATCGCCGCGTCGGTAATCTCCGACCGCGACGGCATGCCGGTCTTGGCCAGTGATTCGAGTACCTGAGTTGCCCAGATCACGGGCATATGTGCCGCCTCGCAAATCCACAGAATCTCTTCCTGGACCTCTGCTAGCCGCTGGAAACCACATTCGATTGCAAGATCGCCCCGTGCGATCATCACGCCTACCGCCCGGCTGCGCATCGCGGCCAGGAGTAAATTAGGCAGTTGGTTGAAGCCCTCGCGCGTTTCAATCTTCAGGATAATACCCAGATGCTCGCCCCCGAGCTCTGCAAGGCGCTCTTGGAGTTCCCTGATATCGGCCTGGCTCCGCACGAACGAGTAGCCGATGATATCCGCATACTTCACGATAAACTCGAGCGCCCCCAAGTCGGCCGGCGTTAGAGAGGGTGTTCGCAGCGCGCTCTCTGGAACATTAATCCCCTTCTCCGCTGCGAGTTTTTCGCCGGCAGGCCGTGCGTGGGTAATCTCAACTGCGACTCTGTCGGTCGAAACCTCGCGAATCACTCCGCCGATCTTCCCGTCGTCGAGCCATATCGGCTCCCCCGGCCGCACGCACTCGAAAAATTCCGACAGGGTCACGCCGATGTGGGCGAGCTGGCTCAATTGCTTCCCTTCGTCGCACAGGGCCGGGCTCCCCGGCTCTGTCGAACGGGTCAACAGAAGCGTGTCTCCCCTGCGGACAAGCAACGTTTGTGCTTTGGGAGGAATGTCGCCAACCCGTCCGCGGCGCGGCGCTTGTGGACCTTCCCTTCCTCCTTGGCCCTCTGCGAGGAACTCCAGTCCCGGTATGACGTATGCCGTTTGCTTTCCCTCGGCCCAACAACTGGTGCCTTCGATTGCTGTAATCTTCAACTCTCGCTTAGCACCGCGCGCATCCACGAACTTCACAAGTTCACCCGGCCCCCGGGCGCCAAGCCACTCTGCTGGTAACGGAACGGTGGCGTCCGGGAGCCTAGGTGCAGGTTCTGGCTGATTTTCCGGCGTGAGCCAGACTCGCGCAGGCTCAATTACTCTCCCCAGCTGGTCGCGCTTCGGCCTGTACTTCAGCACTTTCGGCCCCGCTGCGACCGGTCCGGTCCGCAACTTGGGCCCCGCCAGATCCATCGCTACCTTGCAGGACTTGCCGGTTTCCTCTTGGGCGCGCCGCAAATTGCGAATCATCTTCGCCCACGCCGACGGGCCGTCATGCGCGCAATTAATCCGCATGCAATCCATGCCATAAAGAACCAAGTCGCGTACCAGTGCGTAGTCGGTTGCGGCCTCGGAAGGCATGGTCACCATAATCCGTACGCTTCGTCCTTCGGGCGGCACACCGAGCAGCTCCTCGGCGTGCCTTTTCAGAAACTCTGCTCCCTCCCCGATCCCTGGTGCCCCCTCGGGGGGCGAGAAGAGAGTCGCGGCCGATCCTGAGAGTTGGTGCAGCGCCTCCATCACCGCCTGCAGCGCCCCGATGACGTGCGGCTCGGTCCTCCCGAGTGACGAAAGCCCCAGTGTCGCAAGCTGTGCCTGTAATTGGCGAATGTCGTGGCTGCGTAACGCCAAATAGTGCACCAGATTGTTGGCGCTCGGAAGTTGATCGGCTCTTACGCCGGCCGACCGAATCATTTCGGCGGTCTCTGGACCAAGCATCTCCGAGCACAACAGGTTCAACTGCCGCATTAAATCCCAGGACGGTGGTCCCGAGGACGGTGGTTGTTGGTGTCCATCCATGTCGGGCTAAGCGTGGCCCCGTGCCTGGAAATTTGCTGTGACGCAGGTCTCGCCTGCCGCATTTTGCGACGGGGTTCAGCCCAGGGCGACGCACCCGCAATCTCCCTTCGCTCCATCAGTTCGGCGTGGCGAAAGCGCGGGCACGGTCGGTTGGATTGTGAATTGTGTGTTAAGGAAATCAGGCGATCTTTAGAAGACGGAAAAACTATTCGGGCTCGTTCTTCTCTTCCTCGCGCTGTACTTTGGGCGAAAGCAGCCGATTCGCCGCCGCATTCGGTGGCGGCGTAGGCGCGCCGAGCCCTGCGGTTCCGGAGCCAAGTCCAAGCTTCTGCAGCGTGCGCGCGTCAAACTTGCCCGTTGGGGTTAGACCATGCGCCGCCTGGAATTTCTTCATCGCCTCGGTCGTGGAATCGTCCCACTTCCCGCTGGGGATCGCTTCATACGCGCCATTCCTGGCCAGCGCTTCTTGCACTTCCGTGATGCGTTCGGGAGTCGGCGCCGCCTGGCCCTTCACCCTCTTGCTCCTAGCTTTCGAGCCCTTCGTGGAATTTGGCGTTCGCTTTGTACCGCTCGACGATTTCTTTGCGGCACTCGATGACGCAGTCTTCTTATGCGGCGCGCTGCTTTGTGCGGAAATGGCCGCGGGCAGCACAAAGCCGCCCACGGCCAATGCCGCGATGATCAGTTGACTCCTGCTCTGTTGCAGCAGTTTGCGCATCGCCCAGCGATTGCCCTGCCTTTTACTTGTTGTCCGCCGGAACTACACCGGGGAGGAACATGGTCATCACGCGATCGCCGTTGCGGCGGAGAATCTTGAACACCACATTTTCTCCGGGCTTCAGCTTTGTCAGCACCTTGCGATAGTCGTCGACCGAGTTCACGGTCTGGCCGTTTACTTCAGAAACGACGTCACCGGGCTGGAAGCCCGTGTCATCGGCAAAGCTGGCTGGTTCGATTTCGCTGACGATCACTCCCTTCTGTCCTTCCACGCCTACGCGCTGTGCACGCTCCGGGGTTAGGCTTTCGACGTGCAGTCCGAATTCCGCCGGCGCGTTGTCTTCCTGGCGGCTGCTGATGCGCCCTTGCGTATTCGGGAATACGCGCGTCCGATCCTCGACCGTCGCGGTTGTTTCCTTTTGCTGCTTGTCGCGGTAGTAGGTGATCTTCACCTTACTGCCGATCTGGGCCGAAGCAATGGGGTTCACCAGGTCGTTGCCAGTCTTCACCGCTGTACCGTTAATCGATGTAATGACGTCGCCGCCCTTTAGTCCAGCCTTCTCTGCCGGGCTGCCGGGCTCGACACCCTCGATCACTACGCCGTACGGCGCTCCGAGCGACTTCAGCGTAATTTGGTTGGTGCCAAGTTCTTCCTGGAAACTCACGCCGATCGAACCGCGTGTCACGCGACCGCTCTTCACGATCTGGTCGTACACGCTGATCGCTGTCGAGGAAGGCATCGCGAAACCCACGCCTTCATACCCCCGGCTGCCGGTGATGATCGCCGTGTTGATGCCGATCACTTGCCCGGCCATGTCGACCAGCGGCCCGCCGGAATTGCCCGGGTTGATTGCGGCGTCGGTCTGCAGGAAGCGTTGAAATTGCTGGCCGATGCCGGCCCGGTCCTTGGCGCTGATAATGCCCGCCGTCACAGTGGCGTTCAGTCCGAACGGGCTGCCGATTGCCAGAACCCAGTCGCCTACTTGCACGCCCTCCGAATTGCCGAGTTTCGCGTAAGGGAGTTCCTTGCCGGCGTCGATCTTGATGACCGCCAGGTCGGTGGCTTCGTCCACGCCCACAACCTTCGCGGTGTACTTGGTGGTGTCCCCGTAGAGCTGCACCTGGATCTTGGTCGCCTGCTCCACAACGTGATTGTTTGTCAGGATGAAACCGGTCTTATCCACAATTACACCGGAGCCCAGGCTCCGTTCGGCTTTAGGTCCGTTGTCGGGCCGGCCGTCAAAGAAATGAAAGAAAAAATCTTCGCTAGGATCATCCTCATCACCCGAATGATGCCGCCTGGATTTGCGGTCCATCACTTGGGTCGTGGCGATGTTCACTACGGCGGGTTCGACACGATTCACGATCGCGGAAAAACTGTTCGAGGACGGAATGGGATCCGGTAGGGCGAGCGGCGCCGCCGAGGTTGCTCCGGCGAAGGAAAACGACCTCATCGCCGAGACTTTTCCGGACACGACCGTGCCAATCATGATCCCCACAGAAAGCGTTGCTGCGATCAAACCGGCCGCGACGTAGGTACGGCGCCGCGTCCAGTCCACCTTGTTCGTATTTGACTGCTCCATACTTGCTAGCTCCTATCTCTATCCGTGGCCCAGTCCACATGCGGAGAGTATAACACCGCAAAATGCGCGGAGTTCCTAGTCTCCTTAGATGCACCTCGACGTTAACTGGCCATCTGGCCGGGTCTCACTGGAAGTCACTCTCACAAAAGGGTTGGACGCGAAAAGGTGAGCATTCGGCTTTTCTTCGATTCTCCCCTAACTTTCGACTTGACAATTACATCCGCATCTAGCATAAATGGGTTAGCCGCGATTGCGGCGACACGTGGCGATTTAGGGCGACTTGCTCCACGTAAAAAACTGCTAAAGAGCTGGTAGAGTTTAGAAAGTTTTCTAACACCCTCCAAGCACTTTGGCACGGAGGGTTTTCTTTTTAGCCCCTCCGCGCTGCCCGCGATCATCCCACGTCATTTCATTCGGCCGCTTTGGCCATGCGCCTGCGAAGGTAGGCGAGGTGACTTATGAAGGAAGCTTATTTCTTACGTTGTCGGGAATGTGGCAAGCGATATCCCAATCTCCCGCAATCCTATTGTGAAGAGTGCTTCTCTCCCCTGGAAGTGAGCTACGACTAAGAAGCCTTGCGGCAATCGATCCGCCGCGAGGCCCTGTCGGATCGTGCTTTCAATATGTGGCGCTACTCGGAGCTGCTGCCCTTGCCGCAGGAATATTCTGCGAGCCAGCCCATCGGTGGTACGCCGCTAGTGAGGTCCCGCAATCTAAGCGAGCGCCTCGGCGTCAAGAATCTCTACTTCAAGAATGATGCGGTGAATTACCCCACGCTCTCGTTCAAGGATCGCGTGGTTGCCACCGCGCTTGCCGCCGCGCGACGCTTCGGTTTCAAGACCATCGGGTGCTCTTCGACCGGCAATTTGGCCAACGCCGTCGCCGCTCAAGGCGCACAGCAGGGTTTCGACACCTGCGTATTCATTCCGGGGGATCTCGAGCCAGCGAAGGTCCTCAACACCGCCGTTTACGGCGGCCGCATTATCCGCATCAACGGCAACTACGATCACGTCAATCGCCTGTGCACGCAGATCGCCGACAAGTTCCACTGGGGCCTGGTTAACGTAAATCTACGTCCCTACTATGCCGAAGGGTCCAAGACCCACGGCTATGAAATCGCCGAGCAACTCGGCTGGGAGCTCCCCGACAATGTCGTTGTTCCCATGGCTGGCGGCTCGTTGATCGGCAAAATCGCGAAGGGGTTTTGCGAGCTGGCCCATCTTGGCTGGGTCGAACCCAAGCGGGTGAAGTTTTTTGGTGCGCAAGCCACCGGCTGTTCGCCCATTGCCGACGGGATTAAGCGCGAACTTCCGCGCTTTGTCCCGCAAAAGCCCAATACCATCGCGCGTTCACTGGCCATCGGCAATCCCGCCGACGGACCCTTCGCTCTGCGCCTCATCCGCGAATCAGGGGGCTGGGCCGAGGACATCTCTGATTCTGAAATCATCGACTCTATCAAGCTGCTCGCCGAAACCGAGGGTATTTTCGCTGAGACCGCGGGCGGCGTAACCGCCGGCGTTGCCGCTAAGCTGATCCAGCAGGGCCGCATCGGCAAAGAGGAAACTACTGTTGTCTGCATCACGGGTAACGGCCTGAAGACCACCGACGCCATCGCCGCGGACTTTCCCGCCTCGGAAGCCATTCAGCCCCGCCTGGAGGCCTTTGAAGCGCTCCTGAGCGAACAACTCAAGGACGCGGTCAACGCGTAGCGGGGTGGTTTCAGCTGGCCCGCAAAAAGAAAACCGGCCCCCTAGAAACGGCCGCATCAAATTCCAAAAGCGAAGCTAGGAGCATCCAATGGCAATCACGATTGAAATCCCAACCGCCTTCCGCCGCTTCACCGATGGCGAGCCCCGCATTCAAAGTGCCGGCGCCACGGTAGCAGACGCGTTGGCCGAACTGACGGCGAAATATCCCGCGCTCTCGCGCCATGTCCGCGACGAGCAGGGCCAGATCCGCCAGTTCCTCAACGTCTATCTCAACGAAGAAGACATTCGCTTCCTCGACGGGGAGTCTTCGCCGCTCAAAGACGGCGACCGCGTCCTCCTTGTGCCCTCGATCGCCGGCGGTTGATCTGGCGGGCGTGTGAACGCCACGACGACGTGCAACCGTCCAGATGAGAATGCCTTTAACTAACGCCGGCTCATGCTCCTCCCGTTGCGTTCCGAATCACCTGGCAATAAAAATCAATCATCCGCGCAAAATTCTCCACGCCAATCCGCTCGTTTGTTCCGTGAATCCGTCCCACGTCCTCACCCTCGAGAACCATCGGCGCAAAGCGGTAGACATCATTCGTCAGCGATAGAAAATGCTTCGAGTCGGTCGCGCCCACAAATACGAACGGCGCCACCACCGCCTCCGGATAAACTTCCGCCAACGTCTTCTGCATCATTCCAAAATTCGGGGACTCCACGCTCGATCGCGCCGAAGGCTCCGCCGGCGGCTCGCCGTCGATCGCAGCCAACTTGACGCGTGGATCGCCCACGGTCTTGCGAACATACTCCGTCACACTCGCAATCGTGTCCCCCGGCAACAACCGGAAATTCACCACTGCCCGCGCCTGGCTGGGCATCACGTTGTCCTTCGTTCCGGCTTGAAAGATCGTCGCCGCGGCCGTTGTGCGGAGTGTGGCATTCGAGTCCGGCGACGACTCCAGAATCTTCTGCACCAGCGGTCCGAACAGCCACATGTTCTTGAACACCACCACTAAGGGAAACGACGCGCTACCACCGGCATACTCCAAAAATTCGCCAACCGGTCCGTGCACATGCGCCGGCATCGGATGCTTCTCGATTCTTCGGACTGCCGTCGCCAAAATCCCAATGCTCGATTCGTTCGGCGGCACTGAGGAATGCCCACCGGGGGTTTCGACGGTCAACACCAGGCTGAGGTACCCTTTTTCCGAAGTCCCGATCATCGCCACCGGCGCGCTCACCCCGGGCACCAGCCCACGCGAAAGAAAGCCGCCTTCATCCATTGCGAAGGCCAGCCGGACACCACGTGACTGCAGCAATTGTGCAATCTTCTCGGCGCCCTCGAGTCCCCCGATCTCCTCATCCTGCCCAAAGGCCAGATACACCGTGCGTTTCGGCTGGAATCCCTTCGCTAGCAAGACGCCCACCGCCTCCAGTAACCCGACAATCGTTTGCTTGTCATCCAATGTGCCTCGGCCCCAAATGAACCCTTCGGCAATGTCCCCAGA